>Ga0307277_10000599_pt1 | contig 13528 bp, 11 predicted proteins | sample ER_DNA_116_FD_194473 | JGI IMG/M metagenome (GOLD analysis project Ga0307277, IMG submission 194473) | Bulk soil microbial communities from the East River watershed near Crested Butte, Colorado, United States - ER_DNA_116 | ecosystem: Environmental > Terrestrial > Soil > Floodplain | place...
TTTCGACATCTCCGACGGTGGCTTCGCCGGCTCGTCGGCCACGTCGAAGCTGATCTCAGGCGTCCCCGCCGATGCGCTTGCCTTCGTGAACTTCCATGGTCGCAGCAGGGCAGACCTGCTCCGCAAGCTGCGCGCGAGTCCACAACTGGATCAGAGTCTCAAGGTGCTCGAGCAGGAACTGGGGGTCCCCCTCGACGACGTGCTCGCACTGTTCGAGCACGAAACGGCGTTTTACTTGCGCCGCGGCCCCGGGTTGCCAGAGTTCTCGCTCGTGCTCGAGGCTCCGGACACCGCCCAGGCGTTGGCGACGCTCGACCGGCTTGCGAAGCGGGTCGCGACCCTCGTGCCGGCGAGACTCGGCGACGAGACGCAGGACGGTCTCGACGTCAAGACGCTGAACTTCGGGCCGGTGACCGTGCGCTGGGCCGGGTTCGACGGGCGCGTGCTACTGACGACCGCGCCGACGGGCATCGCCGACTATCGCGCGAGCGGCGACAAGCTCGGCGACAACTCCGCCTTCAAGGACGCGCTCGACGCGGCCGGAGCCCCGGACAAGACGAACGGGTTCTTCTACGTGAACGTCGCCGACGCCATGGAGCTGGCGAAGAGCTACGCGGGCCTCGGCGGCGCCACGCTGCCGCCGGGAGTCCGGGAGAACCTGAAGCCGCTTCGGTCCTTTGTCGCCTTCGCCACCTCGAGCGGCGATCTGACGAAGACGACCGCGTTCCTCGAGATCAAATGATTCGCTTCTGGGCTGGCGCGGCCGTTGCGGCGGCTCTGGCCGCGGCCGGCTGCGGAGGTGGGGGAGGAGGCGGCGGCTCGGTTCCCGATGGGGCCGAGATCGCCCCGGTGTCCTCGGTCGCATTCGTCTCGGTGAGCACGGACTTCTCCTCGGCGCAGTGGAAGCAGGTGACGAAGCTCGCCCGCCGGTTCCCGGGCACCCCGCAACTGATCGCGGAGTTCAAGAAGCAGACGAAGGGCCTAGACTTCGAGCAGGACATCAAGCCGGCGCTCGGCCCCGAGGTCGACCTCGTCTGGTTCGACGCCGCCAACAACGGCAACGACGTCGTCGGGCTGACGAAGCCGGACACCACGGCGAAGCTGGAGGCGCTGCTCCAGAAGAGCCGGTCGAAGGGCGAGTCGAAGGCCGTCACCGCGCAGGTCGGCGACTGGGTCGCGATCTCCGACTCCCAGGCCAAGCTCGACCGCTTCAAGACGGCCGCGGCCGGCGACAAGCTCGCCGGCGACAAGGACTTCAAGCAGGCGTTCGAGAAGCTCGACTCGGACGCGTCAGTGCGTGCGTGGATCAGCGGCAAGTTCGTCCAGTCGGAGCTCGACCGCGGACTCGCGACGAGCGGCGCCCCGCCTCGGCTCAGTCACGACCTCGGCGACCTTCACGCGATCTCCGCAGCCGCAAAGGCCGAGGACGAGGGCGCCAGCTTCGAGCTCGACGGGCTCCTTGACCCAACCCCGGATCCCGGGACGTTCAGCCCCTCGCTCCCCGGCGACGTGCCGAGCGGGGCGTTGCTGTATCTCTCGACCACCAGGCTCGATACCCAGTTGCGGACGGTCCTGCGCCTCGTCGGCAAAAGCCTCCCGAAGTTCAACACGCAGCTGAGCCAGGTGGAGGGCGTGCTCGGGCTGTCGCTCGAGAACGACATCTATCCGTTGCTGAAAGACGAGAGCGCGTTGGCGGTCTATCCGGGTGCGGGACAGATTCCGCGAATCCTGTTCCTCCAGAAGGTTGACGACGAGACGAAAGCGGACTCGCTCCTGCGCCGGTTCAGCGCGATCGCGCAGCTCAGCGGCAGCATCAAGGCCGAGACCGTCCAGCTCGGTGGAGAGAGCGTCCAGAAGCTCACGTTCACCGGCACTCCCGTCACGCTCTACGACGGCACCGCGAAGGGAAAGGTCTTCGTCACCAACGCGTCCAACCTCGCCGAGCAGACGATCGGAGGACCGGCGGACAGCCTCGCTGACGACCCGCTCTACCGTTCCGCGCGCGACGCGGCCGGCATCCCGGGGAAGGTCGCCGCGTTTGCCTTCAGCGACGTCGAGAACGGGCTCCCGTACGTGCTCCGACTCGCCCAGCAGTCCGGCACCGTCGTCCCGCCCGCGGCGTTCGCGAACGCGAAGCCGCTGGACGCCGCCGTCGTCTACCTGGTCAAGGACGGCGACGGGTTGCGGATTTCCGGCTTCCAGACGATCAAGTAGCCTTCGCGCCCGTGCCGCGCGAGTTCCTGTTCACCTCCGAGTCGGTCACGGAGGGCCACCCGGACAAGGTCGCCGACCAGGTCTCCGACACGGTCCTCGATGCCGTACTCACCGACGATCCGGCTGGTCGGGTCGCATGCGAGACGCTGATCACGACCGGTCTCGTCGTCGTCGCCGGCGAGATCTCGACCGAGACTTACGTCGACATTCCCGCCAAGGTGCGGAGCAAGATCGCGGAGATCGGTTACACGCATTCCGAGTGGGGCTTCGACGCCACCACCTGCGGCGTCGTCGTCGCGATCGACGAGCAGTCGCCGGACATCGCGCAGGGCGTTGACTCTTCCTACGAGGTGCAGCACGACCCTGGCGATGACGACCCGCTCGACCGTGTCGGCGCCGGCGACCAGGGGATGATGTTCGGTTACGCAACGCGCGAGACGCCGGAGCTGATGCCGCTCCCGATCATGCTCGCGCACAAGATCGCCAAGCGCCTGGCCGAGGTTCGTAAGGTGGGCGAGCTGCCCTACCTGCGGCCCGACGGCAAAGCGCAGGTGACGGTGCGTTACGAGGTCGATGAGCACGGGCGCCAGCAGCCGGTCGAGATCGAGCGGATCCTCGTCTCGACCCAGCACGCCGAGGGCTGCGACGCCGAGTCCCTGATCAAGCCCGACCTGATCGAGCGCGTGCTAAGGCCGATCCTGCCTGCCGATCTCTACGACGAGAAACGGCTAGGTGAGCGCGACTTCGTCTACGTCAACCCGACCGGCAAGTTCGTCCTCGGCGGGCCGATGGGCGACACGGGGCTGACAGGCCGCAAGATCATCGTCGACACCTACGGCGGCGCCGCACGCCACGGCGGCGGCGCCTTCTCCGGCAAGGACCCGACCAAGGTCGACCGCTCCGCCGCCTACGCGGCCCGGTACGTGGCGAAGAACGTCGTCGCGGCTGAGCTCGCCGACCGCTGTGAGATCAACGTCGCCTACGCGATCGGGGTCGCGCACCCGGTCTCGATCGGGGTGCAGACCTTCGGCACCGAGGCCGCCGGAATCACGGCCGAGCGAATCGAGGAGCTCGTTCGCGAGCATTTCGACCTTCGCCCCGCGGCGATCTTGCGCGACCTGGAGCTGCGCCGGCCGATCTACGCGAAGACGGCGGCGTACGGCCACTTCGGCCGCGACGACCACGACTTCACCTGGGAGCGCACGGACAAGGCGGATGCGCTCCGCGCTGCGGCCGGCAGGGCCGCCACGCCGGCGACCGCATAAAGGGCATGTCCGCGGACCCGGTCCGGCGGCACGTCCGCGCGGGCCTGGTCGGACGGTGTCAGGTCCGAGGACCTGGTCCAGGGCCATGTCCGCGGACCTGGTCCCGCGGCACGTCCGGGGACGCGGTCCTGCCGGTTCGCCGCGTCAGCCTGCCGGTCGCACAAACAGCCCGGCGGCGGCCTTCTCGCCGATCGCCTTCTCGCTGCCGTCGACCTTCACCGTGAACTGCCCGGCAGCCGGCTGAGCGGCCTGCAGCTCGAGCTCGGTTCCCGGCACGAGCCCTTCGTCGTAGAACCAGTGCAGGAGCTCGCCGTCGTGCTCGGCCAGGCGCACGATCGTCGCGTGCGCGGGCGGCTCCAGGTCGGCGAGCGGCGCCAGCTCCTGGTTCTCGGCCTGCTCGAAATCGGGGTCGACCGGCCAGCCGTGCGGGCAGCGCTCGGGGTTGCCGAGCTTGACCTCGATCCGCTCGACCATCTCGTCGGAGAACGTGTCGCCGAGCTCGTCGGCGTGCACGTGGGCCTCAGCGGCCGTGTAGCCCATGAAGTCGGTCAGGAGCCGCTCGATGATCCGGTGCTTGCGAACGACCCTTTCGGCCCGGGAACGGCCCGTCGCGGTGAGGATCGCCTCTTTCTGCTCGCCGCGCTCGATCAGGCCCTCGCCCTCGAGGCGCTTCAGCATCTCGCCCGCCGAGGCGCGGGAGACGCCGAGCATCTCGGCGACCCGCGAGGCGAGCGTGGGGGAGCCGGTCGACTGCGGCCGATACTCGCCGATCGGGAAGGCGAGGAAGTAGATCGTCTCGAGGTACTCGTCGACTGAGTGGCCCTGTGCCATACGCTCGTCAACTGTACTTACCACCTTCTCTAATGCGCTCGCTTCCGAAGCCGACCTAAAGGACGTCCGGGCTTCGCCGGGACGTCCGTCTTCCCCCGGATTGCAACGCCGGTGCCGGTGACTCTTTCTCGAACCACTTCTGTAAGGTGACCCTTACAACGATGTCGACTGCCCAGACACTGCTGCTCGGCGCGATCGCAGGCCTGACGATCTTCCTCGGCCTGCCGATGGGACGGATGCAACGGCTGTCGCCGAAGCTGAAGGCGTTCTTCACCGCGACCGCGACCGGGATTCTGCTGTTCCTGTTCTGGGACGTGCTCAGCGAGGCGATCGATCCGGTCGAGGGAGCGCTGCAGGCGAAGACATGGGGGCGGTTCGCCGGGGTCTCGTCGATCGCCCTCGCCGGCTTCGTCGTCGGCCTGATGAGCCTCGTCTACTACGACACCTGGATGAAGGCGAGGCAGCGAAAGGCGATGCTCGGCCCGGGCGCCGCGTCGGTTGCCGAGTTCTCGCGCACGCACAAGCCGGGGCTCTCCGCGGCGCAGTGGCTGTCGGTCTTTATCGCCACCGGCATCGGCCTGCATAACTTCTCGGAGGGGCTCGCGATCGGCCAGTCGGCGGCGCAGGACCTGAAGAGTCTCGCGCTCGTGCTGGTGATCGGGTTCGGCCTGCACAACGCGACCGAGGGTTTCGGCATCGTCGGGCCGCTGAGCGGCGAGGCGGAGCTGCCGAGCTGGCGCTTCCTCGGCCTGTTGGGGCTGATCGGGGGGGCGCCGACCTTCATCGGGACGCTGATCGGCCACTCGTGGACGAGCGAGAACCTCTCGATCCTGTTCTTCACGCTCGCGGCCGGCTCGATCCTCTACGTCGTGATCGAGTTGCTCAACGTCTGCAGGAACTTCAGCTCGAAGTCGCTGACCGCCTGGGGGATCGTGCTCGGGGTGACGCTCGGGTTCGCGACCGATTTCGTTCTCGTCGCCGCCGGCGTCTAATTCCAGGGCTACGCTCGGGGCGGTGCCCCGCTACGCGACCGTCTACCCGCTGGTGACGACCCGCGCACTCGCGCGGCCGTTCACCTACGAGCTGGCGGACGGCGCTGCGAAGGGCGCGGTCGTCTCGGTGCCGCTCGGCCGCTCTCGGCGGCGCGGTGTCGTGGTCGAGCTCGTCGACGAGGCTCCCGCCGGGGTCGAGCCCGTTCCGATCGACTCCGTGCTCGACGAGCTGCCGCCCGTGCTCGTCGACCTCGCCCTCTGGGTGGCCGACTACTACGGCTCGACGCCGGGGCGGGCGCTGGAACTGATCGCGCCGGTCAAGCGAAAGCGGCGAAAGGACCAGGCGCCGCCCGGTGAGCGGCAGGCGCTCATGGACGAAGCGGGACCGCCGGAGCTGACGGACGAGCAGCGCGCCGCGCTCGAACGGATTACGGCGTCCCTCGACGCCGGCGGCGGCCACTTTCTGCTCTACGGCGAGACCGGCAGCGGCAAGACGGAGGTCTATCTTCGGGCGTGCGCCGGGGCCTTGGAGCGCGGCAGGACGGCGATCGTGCTGGTGCCGGAGATCGCGCTGACGCCGCAGACGCTGGGCCGGTTCCAGGCCCGCTTCGGGGACGCGGTCGCGTTGCTGCACTCCGGGCTGACCGACGCCGAGCGCCGCGACGAGCGGGAGCGGATCGCGCGCGGCGAGGCGAAGGTCGTCGTCGGCGCCCGCTCCGCGGTCTTCGCGCCGTTGCGCGAGGTCGGCGTGATCTGCATCGACGAGGAGCACGATCCCTCGTACAAACAGGAGTCCGACCCTCGCTACGACGCGCGGACGGTCGCCGCGAAGCGGGCCGCGCTCGAAGGGGCAGTTGCGATCTACGGCAGCGCGACGCCGCGGCCGGAGAGTTGGGACAAGCTCGAGCGCCTCCAGCTCGGCGGAAGGCTCGGCGGCACGCTGCCGGGGGTGCGGATCGTCGACCTGCGTCGCGAGGCCGGTTACCCGCTCTCGGCGCCGCTGCTGAAGGAGCTCGGCGCGATCGAGGAGCGGGGCGGCAAGGCAATCCTGCTCCTGAACCGCCGCGGCGTCGCGCCCGCGCTGCATTGCCGCGCCTGCGGGACGACGCTCCGCTGCCCCCAGTGCGACGTGGCGCTCGTGCTGCACGGCGAGGGGCGCCTGCGCTGCCACCACTGCGGCTACGCGGAGGCCGCGCCCGAGGCCTGTCCTGCCTGCGGCTCGGTCGAGCTCGCACGGATCGGCGCCGGCACGCAGCGGCTCGAGCGCGAGCTCGCGAAGCAGCTGCCGAAGCTCGTGCCGATCCGCCTCGACGCCGACACGGCGCAGAAGCCCGAAGCGCTCGCCGCCGCGCTGCGCCGCTTCGCCGAGACCGACCGCGCGGTTCTCCTCGGCACGCAGATGGTCGCAAAGGGGCATCACTTCAGCGGCGTCTCGCTGGCGGCGGTGATCGACGCCGACACCGCGCTCGGGGTCCCCGACTTTCGCGCCGACGAGCGGACGTTTCAGCTTCTGACCCAGCTCGCGGGGCGCAGCGGCCGCGACGCGCCCGGGCGGGTGCTGATCCAGACGTTCCAGCCGGACTCGCGGCCTGTCGAGCTAGCGTCGCGCCACGACGTGCCGCGGTTCCTGACCGGGGAGCTCGAGCGCCGGCGCGAGCTCGGCTACCCGCCGTTCCGGCATCTCGTTCGCGTCCTGGTCAGCGGCCCCGAGCCCGGGCCGGTGAGCCGCGCGCTCGAGGAGCTTCGCGACGGTCTGCACGACGCGGACATCCTCGGCCCGGCGCCGCTCTTCCGTCTCCGCGGCCGCCACCGGGCCCAGCTCGTCGCCAAGACCGACGAGCCCAGGCGCGTCGCCGGACGGGCCGGGCAACTGCTGGCGGCGGCGGCACCCGCGATGCGGAAAGCCGGCCTCACGGCCGTCGTCGACGTCGACCCACAGAGTCTCTGAGCGGTCTGAATACCTAGACTCAGGGCGATGGCCGAAGAGCAAGGACAGGTCCGCGAGGACGAGCAGCTCGATCCCGAGCGCGAGGCGCGGCGACGACTGGCGCTGGCCCAGATCCGGCAGTACCCGGATCCGGTGCTGCGGATGCGCGCGATCGAGATCGAGAGCTTCGACGACGACCTGCGCCGGCTGGTCGAGCGGTTGACACAGCTCATGCAGGACGCGCGGGGCGTCGGGCTCGCGGGAACGCAGGTCGGCACGCTCCAGCGAGTCTTCGTCTTTCAGCCGACCGAAGAAGACGAGCCGCGCGCGCTGGTCAATCCAGTGCTCGTCGACGCCTCCGAGGAAACGCTCAGCGAGACGGAAGGCTGCCTGTCAATGCTGGGCGTGACGATCCCGGTCGAGCGGCCCGTGAAGGTGACGATCGAGGGCAAGGACGAGACGGGCGGGGAGGTCCGGCTCGAGCTCGAAGAGCACGCGGCCCGGGTAGTGCAACACGAGCTCGACCATCTCGACGGGATCATGATCCTCGACCGGACGACGCCCGAGGCCCGGCGCGAGGCGCTCGGGATCCTCCGGCCGGAGCCGGTCCTCGGCGCCATCTCCTAAGTGGCTCGCATTGCCGTCGCGGCGACGGCGCCGTTGGGAGCAGACGTCCTCGAGCGGCTCGCATCGCGCCATGAGGTCGCTTACCTCCTGACGCGTCCCGATCGCCCTCGCGGCCGCGGCCGCGTGCTCGCGGCCCCGCCGGCGAAAGAAGTCGCCGAGCGGCTCGGGATCGCCGTCCGGCAGCCGGAACGGCTCGGCGAGGACTTCGATCCCGAGCTGGACACGCTCGTCGTCGTGGCCTACGGACAGCTCGTGCCTCGCGGCGCGCTCGAGCGGGCGCGCTGGCTCAACGTCCACCCGTCCCTGTTGCCGCGCTGGCGGGGAGCTGCCCCTGTCGAGCGGGGGCTGATGGCCGGCGACGAGGAGACCGGCGTCAGCATCATCGAGCTGGTCGTAGAGCTCGACGCCGGGCCGGTCGTCGCGCAGGAGCGGTTTGCGGTCGGGATCGACGACGATGCGGGGGCCGTGTTCGCGCATGCCGCCGAGGTCACGCCCGAGTTGATCGACGCGGCGCTCGCAAACCGCGAGTCAGCGCCGCAGCGCGAGGATGGCGTGACTTATGCCGATAAGATCGGGCCCGCCGACCGGGAGCTCGACTGGTCGCGGCCGCCCGAGGAGCTGCACAACCGGATTCGGGCGCTCTCGCCGCACATCGGCGCCCGCGGCCTGGTCGAGGGGCGACCGGCGATCGTCTGGCGCTCGCGGTTTTCCGACGGGGGGCTTGAGCTGCTCGAGGTGCAGCCGGAGGGCCGGCGGCGGATGACGTACGACGAGTTCCTCCGCGGCCTGCGCTGATGGTCTCACCGGCACGGCGGGCGGCCTACGAGACCGTGCTCCGCGTCTTCGAGCAGGACGCGTACGCCGACCGGGCGCTGCGAACGGCGGCCGCGAGCCTCGACCAGCGTGACCGGGCACTGGCGCAGCGGCTCGCCTACGGGACGATCCAACGTCTGCGCACGCTCGACCACGCGATCGAGCAGCTCGGCCGGCGGCCCGTGCGGAAGCTCGACGCTCCGGTTCGGGCGGCGCTGCGGCTGGGCGCCTACGAGCTCGGCTTCATGCAGACCCCCCGGCACGCTGCCGTGAACGAGGCCGTGGAGCTCGTGCGGAGCGCCCGGCTGGAGCGAGCAGTCGCCTTCACAAACGCGGTCCTGCGCCGGATCGCAGACGGAATCGGGCCGCTGCTCGAGTCGCTGCCCGAGGGCGCGCTCAAGCACTCCTATCCGGACTGGGTCGAGCAGGTCTGGACGCGCGACTTCGGCCGCGAGGAGGCGCTCGCGTTGATGCGGGCGCAGAACGAGGCGCCGGAGACCGTTGTGCGCTTGATTCGCGGCGAGACCGAAGGGGAGCCGACCGATGTGCCCGGCGCCTACCGCGTAGCGCGGGTCGACGAGCAGGCGCTCGCCGAGGGGAGGATCTGGCCGCAGAGCCGCGGCTCCCAGCTGGCCGGTCTGGTCGTCGGCGCATGCGAGGGCGAGCGGACATTGGATCTCTGCGCCGCGCCGGGCGGCAAGGCGACCCAGCTCGCCGGAGCCGTCACGGCCGTGGAGAAGCATCCCGGACGGGCGCGGGAGCTCGAGGAAAACGCGGCCCGCCTCGGTGCCTCGAAAGTCACCGTCCTGCACGCGGACGCCCTCGAGCTTCCCCCGGAGCTGCGCGACTTCGACCGTGCGCTCGTCGACGCTCCCTGCTCAGGGCTCGGCGTCCTCGCCTCGCGGCCTGACCTGCGCTGGCGGGCGCAGCCGCTGCCGGATCTGCAGCTCGACCTGCTGCGCGCCGCCGCCGATCGCCTCCGGCCTGGCGGAACGATCGTGTACTCCGTCTGCACGCTCAACGCCGACGAGAACGAAACGGTTGTCGACGCGTCGGGGCTCGCCCCGGAGCCGCTCGGTGAGGAGTGGCCGAAGTTCGCCCACCCGAAGCGTCCGGAGTTCCTGCTGACCCGTCCTCACGTGCACGGGACGAGCGGTTTCTTCATCGCGAGGCTTCGGGCGTGATCGACGTACCGGAGCGGCTGAGCTGGTGGCGCGACCGCGCGGGCGGAGCAACCTGGCTGGAGTCGTTGCCGCGCCTGTCCGAGGAGTGTGCGGAGCAGTGGTCGCTCCGCCTCGGCGAGCCGTTCGGGCAGGGCAATGTGTCGTTGACCATGCCCGTGCGTCTCGCGGACGGGAAGCAGGCCGTGCTCAAGCTCAACTTTCCCGAGGAGGAGAGCGCGCACGAGGCCGAGGGGCTCTTGCACTGGCGAGGCGAAGGCGCGGTGCAGCTGCTCGAAGTCGATCGGGAGCGGAACGCGCTCCTGATCGAGTACGCCGACCCGGGCACGTCTTTGTGGGAGGTTGGTGACGACGAGGAGGCGACGCTGATCGCGGCCGCGGTGTTGAGAAGGCTGCGGCGGCGGCCCCCGGCGGACGGCCATCCCTTTCGCGTGCTTGGCGCGGAGGCGGAGCGCTGGACGGCGGAGCTCCGGTCCGACTGGGAGGCGCTGGGTCGGCCGTTCGAACAGAGCCTCGTCGACGCGGCCGCGTCGGCCGCACGGGAACTCGCCGTTTCGCAGCCCGACCTTGTGCTGTGTCACCAGGATCTCCAGGGCAGCAACGTGCTGCAGGCGCAGCGGGAGCCGTGGCTCGCGATCGATCCGAAGCCGATCGTCGGCGAGCGCGCCTTCGACGTCGCCTCGCTGCTGCGCGACCGCCGGTGGTCGATACGCGGCGACATGATCGGAAGGCGCCTCGATCTGCTCGCCGCGGAGCTGGAGCTCGAGCGCGAGCGCATGCGCGGCTGGGGCATCGTTCACGCGCTCCACTGGGGCGTCGGGCCGAACAAGGTCGATGCCGACATGGTCGAATGCGCGCGGCTGCTCGCGGCGTAGGATCAAGTCGAATGGCCTGGTCGGATTGGTTGCGAGAGGCCGAGGTCGAGCCCTCCCTCTATGCGGCCGACTTCGCGAGGCTCGGCGAGCAGATCGAGGAGCTGCTCGGCGCGGGTGTGCGCGTCTTTCACTACGACGTCGGCGACGGGCATTTCGTCGAGCCGATCATCATCGGCCCGGTCGTGCTCCAATCGATCGGAGGCCTGATCCACGACGGCGGTGGCCACGTCGACGTGCACCTGATGGTCGAGTCCCCGGAGCGGCATTTTCGGGCCTTTCGCGAAGCCGGCGCCGACAGCGTCACCTTCCACTACGAGGCGATCGAGGACGTAGCCGAGGTCACCGCCGCAGCCCGTGAGCAGGGCCTCGAGGTCGGTATCGCGCTGAAGCCGAAGACACCGGTCGAGGAGGTGGCGGAGGCTGCGATCGCGGCGCGAGCCGACCTCGTCCTCTGTATGAGCATCGAGCCCGGCTATTCGGGGCAGCGGTTCATGCCGGAGGCGTTCGGGCGCCTCCGCCGGCTGCGCGAGCTGTTGCCGGAGACGATTCAGCTCCAGGTCGACGGCGGCGTCAACCGGGAGAACATCCGCGAGGCGCGAGAAGCGGGAGCGAACCTGCTCGTCGCGGCGACGGCGGTCTTCGGTGAGCGCGCCCCGGCCGCCGCCTACCGCGGCCTCGTGGAAGCGGTGGGATGAGCTTCCTCGAGCGGGCCCTCGAGCTCGCCGAGCGCGGGCGCGGAACGACGCAGCCGAATCCGGTCGTCGGCGCCGTGCTCGTCCGCGACGGCGAGGTCGTCGGCGAAGGTTGGCACGAGCGGAAGGGGGAGGCGCATGCGGAGGTGAACGCGCTCGCGGCGGCGGGCGACAGCGCCCGCGACTCGACGCTCTACGTCACGCTCGAGCCGTGTGCGAGCTGGGGCTCGACGCCGCCGTGCGCGCAGGCCCTGATCGACGCCGGCGTCGCGAAGGTCGTCGTCGGGACACGGGACCCGAATCCCGCCGCCGCGGGCGGTTTGGAGCACCTTCGCGAGGCAGGGGTCGAGACGGAGCTTGCCGACGACGAACTTGGCTTCCGGGCTCGGCAACAGATCGAGGCGTGGCTAACCTGGGTGACGAAGCGCCGGCCCTTTGTGACCTACAAGGCTGCCGTGACGCTCGACGGTCGGCTCGCCCTGCCGGGCTCGCGCTGGATCTCGGGCGAGGAGAGCCGGCGGCTCGTCCACGAGCTGCGGGCGGCGTCAGATGCGGTCGCGGTCGGCATGGGAACCGCGCTGGCCGACCGTCCCGAGCTGACCGCCCGCGACGTCGGCGCGGCACGACAGCCGAGGCGGCTTGCCTTCGGTCGCGGGCCGCTGCCGGACGGTCTCGATCTCGAGCTGGTCTCCGGCCCGCTCGAGGAGGAGCTCGGTCGTCTTGCCGAGGAGGGCGTGCAGTCGCTGCTACTCGAGGGCGGGCCCACGCTTGCGACCTCGTTCCTACAAGCGGGCCTGATCGACAAGCTGCTCGTCTTTGAGGCACCCAAGCTCTCGGGCTCCGGGCCGACGTTGTTCGGTGAGCTGGACGAGCCGGTCGAGTTGCGCCGCTTCGAGGTGCGGCAGGTTGGCGAAGACGTCATGTTCACGGCCTATGTCAACGAGCCTTGAGCACTCGTCGTAGGTGGTCAAGACTTGAGCACTGCCAAACGCTGAAGCTCGCGCGCACCACCAAAAAACGCACCGTTAAAACGCACCGTTAAAAGGATCACGCGCGCGCACCCCCGCCCGGGTGGTGGCTGTGTCCACCCGCCACCCGAGGCGAGCCTATCGCGGAAAAGCGCACCTGTCTGCCACAGGTTCGTGACGAATCTGTGCCGTTTGCCTCAGCCGGTTGCGAGCCTTACTGCGTAGGCTTTCCGCCATGTTTACCGGCATTGTCCGCGAGCGCGCGAGGGTCGCATCGTTCGACCGCGGCCGGCTCGTGGTCGAGAGCTCGCTCGACCCGACGATCGGCGACTCGGTCTCGGTCGACGGCGTCTGCCTGACCGTGGCCGAGCGGAGGAACGGCTCGCTCGCGTTCGACGTCATGCCGGAAACGCTGCAGCGTGCGAAGGCGTTCGGAGCGGAGGTCAACCTCGAGACGGCGCTGCGCGCCGGCGACCCGCTGGGGGGCCACTACGTCCAAGGCCACGTGGACGGCGTCGGTCGCGTTCGCTCGGCCGAGGCAGAGGGCGACAGCCGCCGCGTCACGATCGAAGCGCCGGCCGAAGTCATTCGCTACACAGTCGAGAAGGGCTCGATCACGGTCGACGGCGTCTCGCTCACAATCACGGCTCTGACCGAGGACTCGTTCGAAGTGTCGCTCGTCCGGCACACCCTCGACGCAACGACGCTCGGTTCGCTCGTGCCCGGCGACGAGGTGAACATCGAGGTCGACGTCCTCGCCAAGTACGTCGAGCGGCTCGCCGCCCGGTGAAGCTCGCGCCGCTCTATCGCGTCGAGTTCTCCTATCCGGAGCACTACGACATCGGCGGCCCCGACGTCGGCGGGGTCTTCCTGGCCGAGGGCCGTTGCGAGGGCGCTCTGAGCGGCCGTTTCCGCGGCCTCAATCATCCGCGACTGCGGCCCGACGACGTCTACCTGCCCAATTTTCAGGGCGTGATCGAGACTGACGACGGCGCGAAGATCGCCTTCGACTACCGCGGCTACGGGCGAGCCCGAGACTACGGGCGAGAGGTGGTCGGCACCGCGCTCCATTCGACCGGAGACGACCGCTACGCCCGCCTCAACGACGCCGTCGCCGTCCTCACCGGCGAGGGCCGTGAGCGC
>Ga0307277_10000601_pt1 | contig 13514 bp, 12 predicted proteins | sample ER_DNA_116_FD_194473 | JGI IMG/M metagenome (GOLD analysis project Ga0307277, IMG submission 194473) | Bulk soil microbial communities from the East River watershed near Crested Butte, Colorado, United States - ER_DNA_116 | ecosystem: Environmental > Terrestrial > Soil > Floodplain | place...
TGGGACCGAGGTGGTCGAGGGAGGCCTCGATCGGGAACGCGCCCGTGTAAGGGACCAGCCCCCAGGTCGGCTTCAGCCCGTAGATGCCCGACCAGCAGCTCGGGATGCGCACCGACCCGCCCTGGTCGCCGCCGATGGCCATGTCGACCTCACCGGCCGCGACCAGCGCGGCCGACCCGGTCGACGACCCCCCGGTGGAGCGGGCCGGGTCATAGGGGTTGCGGACCGGCCCGCTGTCGGCGGTGTGGCTGCCGCCCGAGAAGCACAGGCTCTCGCACACCGACTTGCCGAGGATGGTCCCCCCGGCGTCCAGCACCCGCTCGACCACGGTGGCGTCCTCGTCGGGCACATACCCGTCCAGCAGCGTCGTCCCGTTCCGCATGGGCACCCCGGCCACGGCCACGTTGTCCTTGATGGCCAGCGTCCGCCCAGCCAGCGGCCCCCCGCCGGCCCCCTCGATCCGGACCCGCCACGCCCAGGCCCCCAGCCGGTTCTCCTCGGCCCGGGGCGCGCTCCCCCCGTCCCGCGGATACCGCGGCCGCCGGGTCGGCTCCTCCAGCTCATCCAGCCGGTCATAGGGAGCCAGGAACCCCTCGACCAGCGCCTCAAACGCGGGCATCCGCTCCGGGGGAATGTCGAAGTAGAACTGACGGGCGATCGCGACCAGATCGTCGGACACAGGACGCTGTACGGCCATGGCTACCCCCAGAGAACGACGGCTCCTCCCGCTTGCCTACCCGCCCACACTCCCGCTGTCAACGTCCTGCTCGGTCGGGGCTCGCCGCCGAGCAGCCGACCGACACCGCACCACCCGAGTCGACCAGGCGGCGGCCTCCGGCGCCGTCACTCATGGCGTCGACCAGGGCCAGACCGTCTGCGCCGTGTTCGTCCATTAGGCACCACCCGGTGCGACCCACCACCTCGGGGTATCGCTTCCTGGGCTGGTGGGCGTTCGCCGCCTGGCGCTCGCTTGCCCGGCGATCCGTACCGATGGAACGGGGCCTCGGCGAGACGGCGCGCCTTCGGCGGCCTTGACCGCCACGCCAGGCTGGGCTACAAGGACAGCATGTCCGAGGAGAAGATCGTCGAGGTCGTCAACGAGGCGCTCGCCGCCGCCGGTATCGAGGACACGGTGACCGCGGCGGGCGAGTTCGAACCCCGCGGCCATTCGGGCGCAGGGTTCGCGGGAGGCCTGATCGGCGGCGACATCGGCGATGCGATCGGCTCGCCGGCGGGCGGCATCGGGACGGTGGGTGGCTACCTGGCGGGCACGCGGGCGCACGACGCCGCCGCCGGCCTGCCCGAGCGGATGGTGGTGGGCGTGTCGGAGACGACGGTCTACGGATTGGCGGGCAACCGCGCCCACCCACACGCTCTGGTCTTCCGCGTGCCACGCGAGGGGCTCGAGGCCAAGGTCCACCAGCGCGTGAACGTGCGGGTGCTGGAGCTGGTCGATACGGAGAGCGGTTCACGCATCGAGCTCGAGGGCATGCGCCTGCCGATCACGCACTCGAAGGACGTGATCCAGGAGCTCACCTAAGACCACGTGGACGCCTGCCTGGTTGGCAAGGGCCCCCTGGCTCGCGGCAGCCGTCAGGCGGGACTTGAAAGGGCCGCCTCGGGACTCAAGAGGCCGTGGTCCTGACCGCGAAGACACGTCGACCAGTAGTTCCGTTCCGCCCGTCGTGACCGCCAGCGGGCCGACAGAACCGGCGGTTCCCGATGCGTGCGGACCCAGCACGGACCCAGGGCTGGAAGGGACTCAGGAACCTGCTTGTGCTGGTGGGCGTGACAGGGATCGAACCTGTGACTTCTGCCGTGTGAAGACTTCGCCCCTAGACCGGGGCAGCCCGGGCTGCCCGCCGAGGTCTTCACCGACCGTGCGGAATCCCCTGGTGCCGATAGACTTCGCTGACCCGGACGACAAGGGCACAGCGCCCAACGCTGGACATGGCGGCCGCCGGAGGGGACGTGCACCAGGACATTCACGGAGCCGATTCGACCCCCGACCAAGGGTCGCTGGGCGGGCTGGTGCGGGCGCACCGGGCGCGGCTAGGTCTCACCCAGGAGGAGTTGGCCGAACGGGCCGAGCTGAGCGAGCGGACCCTGCGCAACCTGGAAGGCGGCCGGATCCGCCGGCCGTATCCGGATACCATCCGGCGGCTGGCCGATGCCCTGCAGTTGACCGACCGGCACCGGGACCAGCTCGAGGCGACCGCCCGCGGGATCACGGCCGAACTGGGGTCCGAGGGGACAGGACCCAGCCTGCTGCCCCCGTCGGTCACCGACTTCACCGGCCGCCAGGAGGAGGTCGCCAGCGTCCTCGAGCTGCTGGCAACCGACGGCCTCCAGGAAGGACCGCACACGGTCGTCATCTCGGCGCTGGCCGGCAAACCCGGGATCGGCAAGACCACCCTGGCCGTCCACGTCGCCCATCGGCTCCGGGATCGGTTCTCCGATGGCCAGTTGTATGTCAACCTGCAGGGCGCCCAGCCTCAGCCGCTGGAGCCGGCCTCGGTCCTGGTCCGGTTCCTGCGCGCCCTGGGCCTGGACGGGAGCAGCATCCCCGACGACCTCGAGGAGCGGGCCGAGCGGTACCGGATGCTGCTGGCCGACCGGCGGATGCTGGTGGTGCTGGACAACGCCGCCGGCGAAGCCCAGGTCCGGCCCCTGATGCCGGGTAGCCCGACCTGCGGGGTGCTGGTCACCAGCCGAGCCCGTTTGACCGGCCTGGAAGGGGTGCAGCTCCTCGACCTGGACGTCCTGCCGCCGCAGGCGGCCGTCGAGCTGCTCGCCCGGGTGGCCGGGCCGGCTCGGATCACCGCCGAACCGGAGCCGGCGGCGGCCATCGTCGGCTACTGCGGCCGCCTTCCCCTGGCGATCCGGATCGCCGGGGCACGACTGGCCGCCCGGCCGGCCTGGTCGCTGGCCCGACTGGCCGAGCGGCTGGCCGACGAACGCCGCCGGCTGGATGAGCTCACCGCCGGCGACCTGGAAGTCCGGGCCAGCATTGCCCTCAGCTACCGCGCCCTCTCCGAGCAGCAGCAACGAGTCTTCCGCCGGTTGGGCTTGCTGGAGGCGCCCGACTTCCCCGCCTGGCTGGCCGCGGCCCTGCTCGACCTGCAGCCGAGCCGAGGTGAGGAGTTAGTTGACGGGCTGGTCGACGCCCAACTTCTGGAGGTCGCTGGGGAAGATGCCGCTGGCCAGCTCCGCTACCGCTTCCACGACCTGCTGCGTGTCTACGCCCGCGAACGCGCCGCCGCCGAGGACCCCAGCCACGACCAGGACGCGGCACTGGCCAGGGCCTGGGGCGGCTGGCTGGCCCTGGCCGAGGCGGCCGACCGCCGGCTGCCCAGCCCGACGGTGGGCGTGGCACACGGCGCGGCTCCTCGCTGGCCCAGCACCGCTCCCCATGGGGACGGCGGGGCGGCCAGTGTCGCGCCGGCCGATCCGCTGGCCTGGTTCGAGGCCGAACGGGTCGCCTTGGTCACTGCCGTGGCCCAAGCCGCCAACCGGGGCGTGGAGGAACTCGCCTGGGACCTGGCCGGCCTGCTGCTTGGGTTCCTGTCGGTCCGCAACCACCTGGATGACTGGCGCTGGACCCACGAGGTGGCCCTGGCGGCCGCCGAACGGGGAGGCGACCGCCGTGGCCAGGCCTACATGCTGCGCGGGCTTGGCCAGTTCTCCATCGAATGCGACGACCTGCAGACGGCCAGCGCCCGTCTCGAGCAAGCCCTGGCCCTGTTCGACACGCTCGATGACCGCTACGGCTGGGCGCACACGTTGCTCACGTGTGGCTATGTGGACCGGCTGCGTGGCCATCCCGAGCGGGCACTTGCTTGTTTCCAGCGCGCGCTGGAGGCCTTGACGGCTTGTGGAGACCAGCTGGGCCAGGCGTATGCCCGCTGGAACTTCGGTCTTGCCTACCATGAGCAGGGCCGCCTCGTCGACGCGCGGGTCAATCTGGAGCAAGCCCTGCACGGCTTTCAGGCCACCGGGCACCGCCACTTCGAGGCGTGGGTGCTACGCAGCCTGGGGCTGCTGGATCAGCACGAGGGACAGCCCGAGCCGGCCCGTGCCTGTTTACAGGCGGCCTTGCGGCTCCTAACCAGCCTCGGTGACCGCTTCGGGCAGGCTCTGGTGTTGGAGGGGCTGGGCGAGTTGGCGTCCGACCGGGCCCAGGGCAAGGGGCTTCTGGCTGAGGCGTTACGGCTGTCCCGTGAGCTCAACAATCGGTTCGCCGAAGCCCGTGTCCTGTGGAGCCTGGGTGGGCTCCACCACGCTGATGGGCAGCTCCAAGAGGCCGAGCAGTGCCTCCAGGCGGCGTTGGGGATCTGGCAGGAGCTGGGCATCCCGCTGTGGCAGGCTCGGACCCTTGACCGGCTGGGCGCGGTCCAGGCCGACGCCGGTCAACTGCAGGCCGCGCAAGCGGCCTGGCGGCAGGCGCTCGTCCTGTTCGACCAGCTCGGCGCCCCGGAGGCCCAAGCCGTGGCCCAACGCCTTCCCTCGGTGGTCGCTGGCGACCCTGCCCAGTAACGAGGCGCATGGTGGCTTAGTCGGGGCATGTGGGCTTCGTCAGCTGTGGACGACCGATACGTGCAGCTGCTGGGACGCCTCGGTGATGCCCTGGTAGAGCCGGTCCTGGCAGGGCGGCGTGGGGGGCTGGCCGGGGTCGGTTCCTTCGGCGCCGACGAGCAGGCCGCGGGCCTTGCCGCCGGAGAAGATAGGAGCGCCGCTGTCGCCGGGCTTGGCGCAGAGATCGACCCGGGCCAGGCCGCCCCCGCCCAGAGTCTCGACGTTGCCGCAGTCGCTTCCCGAGATGGCCCCGCTGACACAGACCCGCAGGCCCTGGGCGCTGCCCGCGGAGCCGGTGATGTTGTAGCTGGGGTTGGAGGTGGTGTCGGCCGAGGGGTGGACATACACCCATGGCTGGGGGTTCCAGCCGGGCACGTTGTCGATGGTGATGATGCCGAAGTCGTCGTCGCCGGCCCTGACGCGGTTGTGCATGTGCCCCAGGACGTGGAAGTGCGCGTCGCGGGGCTGGTAGACGTAGAAGGTCTGGCCCGGGCCGCCGCAATGGCCGGCGGTCATGACGTACCACTTGGCGTCGACGGTGCTCTTGGCGTTGAACCCGACGGTGCATTGGAAGTCGTAGCCGCCGCTGGCGTTGCGCAGGTACATCATGACCCCGCCGCGCAGCGGCGGGTCGCAGTCGAACTCCCCGGCCAAAAAGGCGCAGGCCAGGTCGCGTGTCTGCCCGGCCCAGGTGCCGAGGGTGAGCTTGCCGCCGAGGCGCCGCCGGGCCGCGGCGACCGTGGCCTGCTGGGTGGTGGTCAAACGCTGGCCACGCGGCAGGTCCAGCTCTACCGCGTTCTTGTCGGGCAGCCGCCACACCGCCAGGCCCTTCACCAGCCCATTGTGTGCTCGCGGGTTGGCCCTGGCGGTCTCGGCGGTCAGCCAGGCCGCGGCCTGCTTGAGCTCGGCGTAGCCGTGGCGCACCGCTACCAGGTCGGTGACCGCGGTCAGCTTGCGTCGGGCGATCAGGCGGGCGATCAGCCGGGCGGCCAGCGCGTTGGCCCCGCCGGCGATCCCGACCTTGATCCGCCCGCCGTCGGCCGGGTCGAACCAGAGGTCGCCGTAGCGGTCGCCCAGCGCCCGCTCCAGCTCCCCGGCCAACTCGACGGCCGGCTCCTGCCAGCCGATCCGTCGCTGAGCCTCACGAATGGAGATGCCGAGGTCGCCGGCCAGGGTCGTCACCGCCGGGTCGGAGGCGTCGGCCAGGTACGGTGGCGGATCGGCCGCCCCGGCCTGGGGCGCGCCAGCCGCGGCCGCCGAGCTGGCGAGCACGACCGCTACCAGCGTCCCGACCAGACCCAGGACGGTCACGCGGCGGACGCCGCACCGCCTGGTTGTCGAACTGTCGCCTTCGCGCATGGAGCTCCTCCCCGCCCACGGGCCGCGCTGCTCAGCACACCGAGACCTGGTCGATGTGGTCGTTCCAGTTGCCGCCGTCGGCGGCCCGGTCGCGGGTCAGGTCCTGGAGGTAGTTGCCGGCGCTCAGGCTGCCGACCCGCACGTAGCCGAGTCCCTTCCAGTCATAGAAGTAGGAGACCACCCCACCGGTCTGGTGGTTCCAGATCGAGGAGACGTCGTCACGCCAGCTGTTCCCGGAGCTGATGTAGTAGTTGCCCAGGTCTGGGTGTTGCAGTAGTAGAAGGCGAGCTTGGCCCCGGCGCGGTAGATGTGCTGCCATATGCACAGCCAGCCGGACGCGCAGCTGGTGTCGGCAGCGGCCACCGTCACCTGTCTGCCGCCGCGGACGGGGACGGTCATTGTGGCCCCGGCCGTCACCGGGCCGGGGACCGTCATCACCACACCGGGCGCCAGCAGCACCGAGGTGAGGGTGATCCGCCGGGACCCGGGGTTGGCCTTCAGCGCCGCGGCCACCTGCCGGTTGGCCGCGGCCGCCGACCGCTGGCTTGGGGCCAAGGGCATGGGCTTGCGACCGGCTGCGGCGGGGGCGACGCCACTGAGGGCGGCGGCGAGCGCCGCCGTCACCAGCACGGCGGCGAGTCTGCGCGCCCGAGGCTGAGGACGTGAGCGCAGCATACGAGAGGGTTCCTCCCATGAAGGCACGAGAACGGGTCCGTAGTCGTGGGTGGCAACGTGGTTGGGGGTTGCGGAGTGGCGTGACTACCCGCAGAGAGTCCAGGCCCAGCTGCCCTTGGAGACCCACATGGAGCTGATCTCGGCATCCATGGCACTGGCGTTCGGGACCTGGCCGTAGTACTTCTTGCAGAACCCGCCCCAGTTGATGTGCTCCCAGGCAGCCGAGTAGTTGCAGCTGTTGAACACCTTCCAGGACCGGATGGCGTCGTTCCAGGCGGTACCCACCCAGGCGAAGCCGTAGCCGCTGCTGTCACAAGGCCCACCAGCCCCATAGACCTTGGTCGACCGGCCGCCGTAGTTGTAGCCGGAGTACCAGACCATGAGCAGCGTGCTCGTGGCCGCCGTAGCGAGTCGCTCACCTGGCTTGGCGCACTGCGACGACAGCACCGACGAGGGCGACGACGAGGTGGCCTTACTGATGACGATCTGACACGCCGCACCGCTCGCCCCGGCAGGCGCGGCCAACGGCATGGGCTTGCCCCCATCAGGGACGGCGACCCGGGCCGGCATTGGTTTGCCGCCATCGGCGGCCGGGCTCGCGGCAGCCGGCAAGACACTACCGAGCACGGTGAGCAGGGCCAACACCGCCAACAGCATGCTGGGCCTGCGCAAGCGACTGGGCGCGAGACGAGAAGCGGTCATAACGTGCCTCCTCCCTTCGAGGCGGGTCGCGAGAATCCTGGCAGCGTAGTCAGGGCCGCGAACAGGCAAGGAGCCGGCAAGATCGCCGGCAATCTCCGAAGCCGGAGGTGGCCAGTGGGAGAATGCCGGCACCGAGGAAGGTGAACCTTGAGCGTCGTGAGTTGGTCTCGCCAAGGACGCGGCGGGCGTTCCGCGAGTACCTGGTTGGCTGGCCGCTTGGGGCTATCCAGGACCTGTTCGAGAATGAGGGCCTGCAACTCGGGCAGGGTTCGCCCGCGGTGACCGGGCAGCGGCGCAGCCTGGTCGAGCGCTACTACACCACTGTCGACTGGACCTCTCCCCAGGAGGTGCGCCGGGTGCTGCGTGCCTATGAGCATGTCTTGGCCGACGCGGACCTGCCGCCGCCGATCTATGGCGAGTTGAAGCGGCACCTGGAATGGGACGGCTACGCCATGGATGCACGGGCCGGCTGCGCAGTCCACCGGCCGGCTCGTTAGCTGAGCTGCCCGTGACCAGCCTGGACGATCCGGCGGCCATCTACGAGCACATCGACCGCATCGGACGGGTCATGGACACCGACCTCGCCCAGGCGATCAGCGGTGCGTGGCGGTGGCGCAGTTCCTCGGCAGGCAGGTGGTATACGGCTTCCGAGGGCCGACGAGCTACCAGCCTCGCCCGCCGCGCGGCGCCGCAGCCGCGCCGGTAGCGACCTGGCATGCCGACGCCAGCCTTTGCGCTGTCGAAGTCGGGCAACGACCAGGTCGCGTTCGTAGCCGGCCTCGTTACGGGCGGTCAGCTCGTCTTCATGTGCGCAGCACCTCGACGTCCTCCGGTGCCTACTAGCTCCTAGTCCCAGGTGCTGCCGGGTTCCACATCACAACGCCGCAGGTAGACAGCCGAGGCCTCGATGGCGCGCACGTGCAGCGCGAGGTCAAGGCCAGAGCAAAACCGCCTGCTGGGCACCGCTGTTGTCCCTTGCAGTCCCCTGCCACAGCGCGTCCGGCACCTCCCACGGCTTCGCCCTCATCGACGCCCTCCACGAGCTTGAGGACAGATGCCGACGCATTCGCGCGCAGGACGCGGGTCCGTCCCTGGTGCACCCAGCCACGTCTCGGTAGCCGACTGATCAGCCTCTCCGGTCGTGCGCTTGATTTCCGTACCTAGGTACGGGTCTATAGTCGGCGCCGTGAGAGTCGGCGAGGTCGCGGAACGCGCAGGCGTGAACATCGAGACGCTGCGCTACTACGAGCGGCGGGGGCTGTTGCCGGCGCCGCAGCGAGCGCCGAGCGGGCATCGCCGCTACGACGAGGAGACCGTTAGGTTCCTACGCGCGATCAAGGAGGCGCAGGCGGTCGGCTTCACGCTGGCAGAGATCGCCGAGTACCTGCGCGCGGCACGCCGCTCGACTGCGCCGTCGGAGACGTTGCGCGTGCGGACGGCGGCAAAGATCGACGACATCGACGCGCGGGTCGCGGCGCTGCGGCGCATGCGGGATGAACTGGCACGGGTCGTCGGCTGCGCCTGCAGCTCGCTCGATCACTGCACCTGCGGCGCCGCCTATCTCGCAAGACAAGGAAAGGAGCCGGCTATGCGTCCGCCACTGCTGCACGTCACCAATGGCGAGAGCGCCGGCAACACCCTGCGCCAGACCGCGATCGGCGGCGGCGCCGTGCTGCCCTGGCAGGACGCACTCCATGAGGGGCCGGTGCCAGCACTGCCGCGGCAGGAGCTACTACGAACACGCGCCCGCTTCCTCGCCGACTGCGGCTGGGGCCGCCAGCAGGCACTCCTCTCATCGCTCGAGCGACGCGATCAGCAGCTGCTCGAGGCACTCCGCGACGACCTCCAGGTGGTGCTCTGGTTCGAGCACGACCTCTACGATCAACTGCAACTCCTCGACGCGCTCGCGCTCGCCCACACCGCGCAGGCCGCGCCCGAACTGATCGTCATCGGCTCCTTTCCCGGCCAGCCGTCCTTCGCCGGTCTGGGCGAGCTGACCGCGAGCGAACTTGAGACGCTCTGGCCGTCACGGCGCCGGGCGGAACCGGCCGCGCTGCAGGCGGCGGCGAGCGCCTGGGCCGCTGTCCAGGCGCCGGAGCCGACGTCACTGGCCGAGTGGGCGACGCGGGAGACCACGCACCTACCGTTTCTCGCGTCAGCGCTGCAGCGGTTGCTCGAGGAACTGCCGGCGCCAACGGACGGCCTCTCAGGAACGGAGCGGCGCGCACTCGATGTGATCGCCAGCGGCGCCCGCACACCTCCCGCCGCCTTCGTCGCCGCGCAACGACTCGAGGACGCCCCGTTCCTCGGCGACACATGGTTCTACCGCACCCTCTCCGCGCTCGGGCAGGACACCAGCAGACTCGTCGAGACTGACGACGGGACTCCGCTTCCGCCGCCGCCCCCACTCAGCGACGGACAGCTCTTCGCCCGCCTCCAGCTGCGGCTCACAGCATCCGGAGAACGCACGCTGCGCGGAGAAGCCGACCGAGTCGAACTCCTCGGCATCGACCGCTGGATCGGTGGCACCCACATCACGCCCGACAACACCTGGCGATGGCACCCCACCAAACGGAAGCTCGTTCGACCATCTCGACGCTAGTCGACTCCGCGGCAAGGCCCGATTACCGCCGCGGTCATAGAGCTAGAGCTTCTTAGACCGCCCTGCCGCGCCTGCCCGTCACCGAGGCCGCGATCATGACCAGGACAGCCGCGACGATGATGCTGATGATCCACCGGATCCAGTCAATGCCGCGCGTCGCCTCAACACCCAACGCTGCGGCAATGTAGTAGCCGATGAGCACACCGCCGATCCCGCAGACAACGGTGAGCCAGAGCGGAATGTTGTCGCGGTCCCCTGGCGCGAAAAACTTGCCCAGCAGGCCGATGATGATGCCTGCGATGATCACACCGATGACGTCCACCGACGACCCCTTTCACCGGTTGGGGACAGGCTGGTTCGGGCATTGCGCGAGCACTCGCCCCCGCGGCCGACGGCTCAAGCCCGCATGGGGAAGCATCGCATAGCTGAGGTTCGCGGACCATTGTCTGAACACCTGAAGGGACCCCACCAGCCGGGCCGGGCACGGCAAGGCCGATCCAAGCCTGAGCTCATCTGGGCAGTTGGCTCAATGCCGTCCACCTCCTCGACACGGTAGAGGGAGTCGGTTGTGCCCTTTGGTGGTGGGAGCTACGAGATCCGCCTTGCTGGTCGCCTGAGCGACTCGGTCCTGGGTAGCGCTCGAGTGCGAGGCCTGGGGCCTGACGGTCAGCGTGGAGCCGGCGGAGATGGTGCTGTACGGCCCGGTGCAGGACCAGGACGCGCTCGGCAGCCTGCTGGACCGAATCCTGTCGCATGGCTTGGAGGTGGTCGAGGCCCGGCGGCTCCACATCGCCCGACAAGCCTGCGGCGAACCCGAGCCACCGCGGTGACGCCTGTGGAGCTGCATGAGCCGGCGGCTGAGTGGCTGGGCCGCCGGACGCGAAGGGTCGAGGCTGGCAAGGCCCGGCCGTGATCGTCCTGCTCGGGCTGCTGGGCGGGGCCTGCACCGCTGCCTGCATCGCTTGCCTTGCTGGTGGCCGGTCCCGGGTCGAACGACGGAACACGGACGGAACGAGACAGCCACTCCACCCACAGCTCAGGGACGCCTTGGTTGCTCCCTGCTCCGTAGCCGGCGGAACACAATCGCTGGGGACGGCGTCCTTCTCCGGCCGATCCCAATCATCCTCTCAGGGTGAGGACGGCTCACCCCGCTCGGGTGCAGGGTGAGCGCCGAGAGCGAGGTTTGCTGATGAGCGCATCGCCCCAGGGAGCCGCCCACTACTCATTCATATCTTGACTGTCATGCACCGGCGTAGCGAACCAAGCGCTGCATGTGAGACCGTCCAGGACCGACCGATGTGGCTGCGGATGCACTGCTGTCCTGAGACGATCACGGGTCGAGAGTAGCTGGCGCGGTAGCGGCCATCCGGCATACGCGACGAGGATTAGGGGTGTATGAGACACGCGCCTAGCTGACCGGGCGGCTCGATCCAGAGGGAGGCAGGTAGATGGCGGTGCAAGCCGACACTTCGGGGCAGCCGGCCACAGCCAGTCAACGGTGGTACGCCCGCTCGCCGGATGAGGTGGCCGGGGCGCTGGACGTGGATCCGGCGAGCGGGCTTTCATCGGCAAGGGCGGCAGAGTTGCTCAGGGCGAACGGCCCGAATGCGCTGCCCGAGGAGAAGCCGAAGCCGGGGTGGCGGCGGTTCCTGGACCAGTACCGCAGCTACATGCAGCTCATCCTGGTCGGCGCCGCGGTCGTGTCGTTGGTGATCAAGGAGTGGAGCACCGGGGTCCTGCTGCTGGTGCTGACGCTGCTGAACGCAGTCATCGGCTTGCGCCAGGAAGGCAAGGCCGAGAGCGCCATGAACGCGCTCAAGTCGATGATGAAGGCCACCGCCAGGGTGCGGCGGAACGGCCAAGAGGCCGAGATCCCGGCCGAGCAACTCGTCGCCGGCGACGTCGTGCTCATCGCCGCTGGGGACCAGGTCCCGGCAGACGGCCGCATCGTCGCGGCCAGCGCCCTGCAGATCGACGAGTCGGCCCTGACCGGGGAGAGCACGCCGGCGGCCAAGGACGCCGCCGCGCTGTCCGGTGACCAGCTGGGCCCGGGTGACCAGACGAACATGGCGTTCATGAACACGCCGGTCACCCACGGCAGCGCCACCGTGATCGTCACCGGCACGGGCGCCGACACCGAGCTCGGGAAGATCTCCGGGATGCTGTCGGCCACGGCCCAGGAGCAGTCGCCGCTCACCAAGGAGCTCAACACCCTTACCCTTTGGATCGCGGCGGCGGCCGGCCTGACCATGGTCGTGATGTTCGCGTTGGGCCGCAGCCGCGGCCAGGCCTGGGACGCGTTGTTCATCAGCGCGGTCGCGCTGGCCATCGCGGCCATCCCCGAGGCGCTGCCCACGGTCAGCCAGGCGATCTTGTCGCTCGGCAGCCTGAATCTGGCCAAGCGCAACGCGATCGTGAAGGACCTTCCCTCGGTCGAGACGCTGGGGTTCACCTCGGCCATCAACTCCGACAAGACCGGCACGCTGACGATGAACCAGATGACCGCCGTCGAGGTGGTCGACCCGACCGACCGCTACACGATCACCGGGACCGGGTACGGGCTGGACGGGAAGGTCCAGCACGCCGCCGGGACCTCGGCCACCATCGAGGACGCCATCCTGCCGTACGTGGTCGCCAGCGACGCCAAGCTGGTGGACGGCAAGGTGGTCGGCGACCCCCACCGAGGGCGCCTTGCTCGTCCTGGGCCACAAGGCCGGCCTCGACATCGATGCCACTCGCGAGAAGTTGCCCCGGCTGGCCACGTTGCCGTTCGACCCGTCCTACAAGTTGATGGCCACCTTCCACACGGCCGCCGACACCACCGGACGGCCGGTGGTGCGCTGCTTTGTGAAGGGCGCAGCGCCCGCGGTGATGGGCCGGGCCGCCACCGCCCTGGCGGCAGGCAAGGTCGTCCCCTGGGACGCCGACCTGAGCCAGCGGGCCCAGGCCCACATGGAACGCATGGAGGGCGAGGGCCGGCGGGTGATGGCCGCCGCCCTGCGCGACCTCGACCCGGCCACCTTCGACCCGGCCGGTGACCTGCTCGCCCACGTCACCGACCTGCAGATGACGAGCCTGGTGGGGATGGTCGATCCGCCCCGCGAGGAGTCCAAGGCCGCGGTGGCCAGCGCCCACGCCGCCCACATCCGGGTCCGCATGGTGACCGGGGACGACGTCACCACCGGGGCGGCGATCGCCAAGCAGTTGGAGATCCCCGGCGAGGCCATCCTGGATGCCGACTTCGCCGCCCTGCCGGAGCCCGAACGGCTGGCCCGCATCGACGGCATCGGCGTGGTCGGCCGTGTCGCCCCCGAGCACAAGGTGCTGCTGGCCGACACGCTGAAGAAAAAGCGCCACGTGGTGGCCATGACCGGCGACGGCGTCAACGACGCACCGGCCATCAAGGCCGCCGACATCGGGATTGCGATGGGCAGCGGCACCGACGTGGCCAAGAACGCCGGCCGGATGATCCTATCCGACGACAACTTCGCCACGATCGTGTTCGCGGTCGAGCAGGGTCGCAAGCTCTTCGACAACCTGATGAAGTACATCCGTTTCGTCCTGGTGTTGCTGGTCGCCTTCGTGCTGACCTTCCTCGGCG
>Ga0307277_10000602_pt1 | contig 13514 bp, 10 predicted proteins | sample ER_DNA_116_FD_194473 | JGI IMG/M metagenome (GOLD analysis project Ga0307277, IMG submission 194473) | Bulk soil microbial communities from the East River watershed near Crested Butte, Colorado, United States - ER_DNA_116 | ecosystem: Environmental > Terrestrial > Soil > Floodplain | place...
AGAACCAAGTGCGCGAGTTTCGCAAGGCCGCGCGAGAACTCGGGTGCGACGAATCGGAGGAGCGGTTTCGGCAAGCGTTGCGGACGCTCGGAAAGAAAAAATCGAAACTCGCAGCGCGAAAGCGCGCCACAGGCTAGTGTAGTGTCGTAATGCCGCAAGAGACTGTCTATAGGTATCGCAAATAAGATCCCGCTACAGACGACTACGTATACTCAACCCGATATGCCACAATGACCCAGATTAATCGAATAGGGGCCGAGCCTGTTTACAGTACAGGCACGAAGATCGATGCGAAGCATCTGACATCAGATGGCTGGACGGAAAAAAATTTCGACCCTGCAGAAGCAAATTAGGACTCAGAGATACCCCCACGCGAAAACGAGCAGCAGGCCCGCGATAAAGCCCAGCAGGCATGACCTCGCCACCACCATGCACTCTCGCGCAAGGTGCCAGTAGCGCGCGGCCAAAGATTGGAACCGTAAGATCACTTATCCCTGCTGACTGAGGCCGGCCCGTTCACGCGGCTAAGAAATATCGTGAGGGCATGGGCGCTCCTAGGTACAGGCGGGAGCGCAATCGGTCTCTCAGCCACCGACGCCTGGCATCAGAGCCGCTGTCGGTGATGTGGAGGATATAAGCAGAGTAGGTGCAGGTTTCAATGTCCGGCATCGTGGCAAATGGAAAACGCGGCGCGTGCTCTTGCTTTCTACACGTAGAACATGGTTTGCAAAGTACATAGTCCCCCGGCAGAAGGAGGAACCATCCATGAACGCCGCCGCCGTCATCGCCGAAATCCTCAGGCGCGAGGGCACCGAGTTTCTCTCGTGCTATCCGCGCAACCCGCTGATCGAGGCCTGCGCCGCCCTCGACATTCGCCCGATCCTCTGCCGGCAAGAGCGCGTGGGCGTCGGCTTGGCGGACGGTTACAGCCGCATCAAGTGCGGCAAGCGCAATGGCGTATTCGCCGCGCAAGCGGGTCCCGGCATCGAGAATGCCTTTCCTGGGGTCGCCCAGGCGTTTTCCGAGAACGTCCCGCTGCTCATGATTCCCGCCGGGCTGCCGCTGGCGCGCCAATACGTGCGCCCGGTATTCCGCGCAGCCGACGTGTACCGGCCGGTCACCAAATGGTCGGCACTGGCCCATTCGGTGCAGGAGCTGCCGGACCTGATGCGCCGCGCCTATCATGCCATGCGCAGCGGCAAGGGCGGGCCGGTGCTCATCGAGGTTCCGGCCGAAGTTTGGGAGGCAGAATACGCGGGCGAGCTCGATTATGCTCCCGTCCCCGTACAGCGCGCCGCCCCAGATCCCGACGCGGTCAAGACGGCGGTGCGCATGCTGCTCGCGGCGAAACATCCGCTGCTATTGGCGGGGCAGGGCGTACTTTATGCGCAAGCGAGTGATCGCCTCGCGGCGCTGGCCGAGCTCATTCCGGCGCCTGTCCTCACCACCAACCCGGGCAAAAGCGCGATTCCCGAAACGCATCCGCTCGCGCTCGGGGCCTCGACCCGCTCGCGGCCGAAGATGGTCACCGAGTTCATGGCCAAAGCCGATCTCGTGCTGGCCGTCGGCTCGAGTCTCACCCGCACGCCGTTCGGGCCCGGCGTGCCGGCCGGCAAGACGATCATCCATGCCACCAACGACGCCGCCGACATCAATAAGGAGTATCGGGTCGACCATGCGGTGATCGGCGACGCCGCGCTGGTACTCGACGCGATCATTGCCGAAGTCGGTCGGCAAAAGGGCGCGGGCGGGGCGAACGCGCTCGCCTCCCTCAAGGAGGAGGTGGCCGCGGCCAAGAAAGCGTGGCTCGCGGAGTGGGACAAGCATCTCAATTCCGAGGAAGTGCCGATCAATCAGTATCGCGTCATTCGCGATCTCATGCGCAGCGTGGACCGCGACAACGTCATCATCACCCACGATTCGGGCGGCCCGCGCGAACAGCTGCTGCCGTTCTGGGAGACGACCGCGCCCGGTTCCTACATGGGTTGGGGCAAGTCGACCCAGCTCGGCTACGGGCTCGGCATCACCATGGGGGCAAAGCTCGCGGCGCCGGAAAAGCTTTGCGTCAACATCATGGGGGACGCCTCCATCGGGATGACCGGCATGGACATCGAGACAGCGGCGCGCAATCGCATCGCCATTCTCACCATCGTGTTCAACAACGGCGTCATGGCGGCCGAACGCGATGTGCTCGAGCTCTCGGCCAAGAAATACGGCGCGCTGACGATCGGCGGCAACTACACCAAGGTAGCCGAGGGCCTCAACGTTGCCGCGATGCGGATCGCAAAGCCGGGCGAGATCGTGCCGGCGATCAAGGACGCCGTGCGCGTCACCGAAACGGGCGCGCCGTTCCTGTTGGAGATCTTGGTCAAGGAAGGCTACGACTTCTCGCGCTACCCGCTGACGGGGCTGTAGCCGAAATCCGCGGTGCCAACTGGGCGGGCGGCCTCTCCCCGCGCGCGGGGAGAGGTGCCGAGCCGCGGCTCGGGAACGAGCAAATTGCGCTTACTGCGCCGCGGCGGTCGCTGATTTCGGAGCGGCTGCGGGCGCGGGCTTCGCCGCCGCGGCGCGCGCGGGCAGGTATTTGACGATGACCGTGCGATCGAGCTGCGCTATGGCGGAATCGGGCAGCCGCCTCCAGACCTCGTCCATGCCGAACATCGGAATGCCGAGATAGCCGCGCACCGTCAGCACCTGGCCGTCAGGGCTGAGCGTCATCATCGCCCGGTAGACCTGGCCGTCGCGCGGATCGACGATGTTGCCGTTGTCGTAGCGCAGCCCGCTGCGCTGCATGTTCCTGATGAAAGACATGCCAAGCAGCGGCGCATTCCTCCGGTCGTCCGTGCACCGGGCGCAGGTCGGAGCTTGCGGCGGGTCACCCGGGCGCGCAAACAGTTTTGCGAACGCTCCCTCAAACACGCCGCCGTTGCGCTCGACGAACACAAACCATCCCACCGATTTGCCGGCTTCGTCCCTCTTCTCCCACAGGCCGGCAACCGTCGGCTCCGCAGCTTGAACGGAAGGCGCGGCGCCCGCGAATGCCACGAGGCCTGCGACGAGCAAGATCGAGAATCGTGTTTTCAATGGCGTAATCCCCCGCGTGAGGACTACGCCCATCGCGCAACAATATGCCCATTTCAGGGCGTTTAACCGGCGCGCTCGGCGTTCGCCACGCAGGAAATCCGGCGATTTCGTCGCAATATCGCCGTGATCGGCGGCTCTCGCGTTTCACTCCAGCGGCACCCCTTCCCAATTCGGCGGCGAGGACAAGAGGGTCGCGCACGCGACGAAAGGATTTGATGGCCGGACCTGCCTGAGTGTGACGATGTGGATGGATCATCCTCAATCGCAGTTGGTATAACCTTGCCAATCTCCCCGCCGGGATGCGCGGACGGGATCAAGCCTGAATCAAGTCCGAGCCACTGCATTTTCCATGTCGCTGATTTACCGACTCGCGTCTCGCAACCTGCTGCACGACCGGCTGCGATTCGTCGCGACCGTGGTCGGAATCGTGTTTTCGATCCTGTTGGTGACCGTCCAGCTCGGCCTCTATTTGGGATTTGGGCGCATCGTCACCACGATGATCGACCACGCCTCCGCCGATCTGTGGATCATGCCGCCGGGAACGAAATGCTTCGAAGACCCTTCGACGCTCGATGAGCGCACGCGATTCCAAGCACTGTCGATCAACGGCGTGGCGCAGGCCGCGCCCGTCGTCATTGGCTATGCCGAGTGGCGCATACCCGCGGGCGGAACCTTCCCGGTCTTCATCGTCGGCTCGGACTTGCGTGAGGGAGGATTGCTGCCCTGGAATTTGGTCGAGGGCAGCCTCGAAGCGCTGGTGATTCCCGGCGCCGTCGCGGTCGACCGGTCGTATTTCGACCGGCTCGGCGTCGACGGGATCGGGGCAAACGCCGAAATCCGCGGTCAAAAGGTCGAGGTGCGAGCCGTCACCAACGGCATTCGCTCGTTCACCACCACGCCTTATGTTTTCACCACGCTCGATCGCGCACGCGCCTTCACCGGAACGGCAACGAACAAGGCCACGTACTTTCTCGTGCGCGTCGCCCCCGGCGCCGACGTGGAGAGCGTGCGTCGCCGGCTCAAGGCGAATCTGTCCGATGTCGACGTGCTCACGGCCGCCGAGTTTCGCGACCGCAGTCGCTCTTTCTGGCTGTTCGGCACCGGCGCCGGGTTCGCCCTTTTCGCGGGCGCGCTGCTCGGCATGATCGTAGGCACCGTCATAGTCGCCCAGACGCTTTATTCCAGCACCAAGGATCACATCAACGAGTTCGCGACACTGCGCGCTATAGGCTCCTCGGGCATCTACATCCACAAGGTCATCATCTGTCAGGCGCTGATCAGTGCCATCATCGGATTCTGTCTTGCCGCCGCCATGGGTTTGTTGGCCGTCGCGGCGACGGCGAATACGGCCTTGCCGATCGTCATGACCCCGACGCTGACCTTGGTGCTGTTTTTCCTGACGCTCGCCATGTGCGTCGTATCGGCGATCGCCGCAATATTGCAGGTGACGCGCATCGATCCGGTGATGGTGTTCACGCGATGAGCGAACCCGTTGTCGAGGCCGTCGATGTCGCGAAGTGGCTGGGCAAGGGCGCGGCGCAGGTGCAAGCGCTCAAGGGGGTGAACCTGGCGCTCAGGGGCGGCGAATTGACGCTGCTGATGGGACCGTCCGGCAGCGGCAAGACCACGTTGTTATCGATCCTCGGATGCATGCTCGCCCCCACGCGCGGAACGGTTCGCCTGTGCGGCTGCTCGACGGAAGGCGCCGGACCCGAGGCGCTGGCCAAGCTCAGGCGCGAGCACGTGGGCTTCGTCTTTCAAACCTACCATCTGTTTCCGACTTTGACGGCGACCGACAATGTCCGCCTGGCGCTGGACGTGCGCGGGGAGAATTCCGCCCGCGCCGTCGCCAAGGCCAACGACGCGTTGGCCATGGTCGGGCTCGCGCACAAGCGCGACGCATTCCCGCTCGAGCTCAGCGGCGGCGAGCAACAGCGGGTCGCGATCGCGCGCGCAATGGTGGGACAGCCGTCGGCCGTTCTCGCGGACGAGCCGACGGCTTCGCTCGATGGTGAGAACGGCAATGCGATCATGACGCTATTGGCGGAAATCGCCAAGGATTCCGCGCGCGGGGTGTTGGTCGTCGCACACGACACGCGTATATTGCGCTTCGCCGACCGAGTGGTTCACATCGAGGATGGATGCATCGTCGGCGAACGGCGCGGTGATGCGGCGCTCGAGAAGGACCAAAGCGACTGCGCCGTTCCGTCATGACGCCGAGTAGCATGAGCGCGTGGAAAGGTAGGTCGGCCGCCTGCGTCGGTGCGGTCGCCGTCGCGTTGGCGCTGGCGATGCTGGCCGCGAGAACCGGCGAGCAAGAGGGCGCGCGCGCCGCGCGGCCCGAGGCGAGCGACGACAAGCGCTGGCAAACGGTGGCTCCCGGCCGGGTCGAGCCTGCCTCGGGAACGATCAAGGTCGCGGCGCCCGTCATGGGCGTCATCGCGCAGGTGATAGTCAAGGTCAACGACAAGGTGTTTGCCGGCGAGCCGCTGGTCCGGCTGGTGGATGCCGAGGCGCGCGCGCGGCTTGCCGCGGCAGAGGCGCAGGTCGCCTTTCGCCTGCAGGCGCGCAACGAAGAGAGCGCGCCCGTGCCGGCAGCACCAGCGGTGCGCGCGGCACCAGCGGCGCGGGCGGCAAGACCAGCGCCACAGCGGGGCGAAGCCGTGGTGGCGGATGTCGACAAGGCCGCCCCACGGCGGCGGGCCGAGGATGCGGTTGCCGATGCCGACAAGGCCGTGATGGAGGCGCAGACTGCGCTCGACCTGGCGGCGGTCGAGCGGCGCGCCGGGGCAGCTTCCGACGCGGCGCTTGAGGCGGCGCGCGCGGCCTTGGCGCGGGCGCAGGATCGCCAGCGCCAGCAGAAGGCCGAGCTGCGTCGCATCGAAGCCGCTCCCGGCACGCCGCTGCCGAACTTTGTCGACGGGCAAGTCAACGTTGCGCGCGCCGAGGCGGCGGCCGCCGCCGCGGCTATCGAACGCTTGACGATCCGCGCGCCCATTTCCGGCACGGTGCTGCAGGTCAACGCCAAGCCGGGAGAGCTCGCCGCTCCCACAAACGCGCAGCCGCTGCTGATCATCGGCGACATCTCCGCGTTGCGGGTGCGAGCGGAGTTGGACGAGCGCGATGTGGGAGAGGTAAAGCTCGGACAATCGGCCGTGATCCGCGCCGACGCGTTTCGCGGACGCGAGTTCGCTGGCAAGGTCTCCTTCATCGCGCCCATCGTCGAGCCGGGACGCATCAGCGCGCGCGGACAACGCAACGTGACCGACGTTGACGTGATCGAAGTTCTCGTCGATGTGGCGCAGCCGGATCCGCTCGCGGTGGGAATGAAGGTGGACGTCTATTTCCAGCCGGACGGCCGCTGACGGCCGAGTCCTGCGAGACCGGCATGATCGCGCAAACCAAGAAGGTTGGGGACATCGAGCTTACCGCGTTGAGCGATGGACGGCTCGCGACCTCGCTCGACGTCGTTCTCGGCATGGATCGGGCCGAGGCCGCGCGGCTTGCCGGCACGACCGGCGACAATCTGCACATCGCGGTCAATGCCTTCCTGCTCAAGCTTGCCGGAAAATGGGCACTCATTGACGTCGGGGCCGGCGACAGCATGGGGCCGGAACTCGGCAGACTTGCCGAAAATCTTCGCACCTTCGGCGTTGCTCCGGAGGAGATCGCCGCCGTCTTTCTCACCCACATCCATCCCGATCATTCCAATGGCCTCATCGATGCGTCCGGACACGCGGTTTATCCGAACGCGGAGCTCATCCTGCACGAGACAGAAGCGCGATTTTGGCTCGACCGCGACGAAGTAAGCGGCGAGAACGAGCGCATCCGCCGCAACATCGCCAAGGCGGCCGTTGCGACGGCGCCTTATCGTCACCGCATGCGCACGGTGCGCGAGGGCGAGGCAATGGCAGGAGTGGCGGCCGTCGCGCTGCCCGGCCACACGCCGGGCCATACCGGATGGCTGATTGCTTCGGGCAAGGAGAGTCTGCTGATCTGGGGCGATCTCGTTCACCTCGCGTCGGTGCAAGTTGCGCGTCCCGATACCAGCCTCGTGTTCGATGTCGACCCGCAAGCGGCGTGCGCCACGCGGTTGCGCACGTTCGACCGCGTCGCCGCCGACAGACTCAAGGTCGCCGGCGCCCATATGGATTTTCCCGGCGTCGGAACGATCGTGCGCAGAGGCGGGGGCTTCGCTTTCGAGCCGGAGGCGTGAGCCTGGCGAACGAGGTTATCGCTGACGTATGGCGGGCTTCGGTGCGGGCGGCGTCGTGGTCGCGGTTCGCGGATCCGCCAATTGCAGCGCCTGCAGCGGATCGATGAGGCCAGAGCCGAAATTGTCGTCGCGGTTACCGGGCGAGAGCCGTTTGGCGCTCATCGTCAGGATGCGGCGAATGTCGGACGGCGTCAGCTTGGGATTGCGTTCCAGCAACAGCGCCACGATGCCGCTCACCTCGGCGGCCGCCACCGACGTCCCCGTCGTGATCTGCTAATCGCCTTCGGGCGACGGATCGTCACCGGCTGCGACACGATCTGTGGCGTCACCGGCGTGACCGGCGGCGGCAGGATGCCGGTGTTGATGAAACCACACAGGGGATCGCTGCAGCCGGCGATGACCGAGGGGAACGCGGGCAGGTTGGACGCGGAGGTCGGATCATTGAGCGCGATGAACAGATCGACCGTGCTGCCCTGGCCGCCGGCGGCGCCGCCGCCATACCGAAACGTTGAAGATGGGCTCAAGCGCAAGGGGCGCCGAGCGTGGCGAAATTGTCACGCTGCATAACAAAACGCTTTCAGCCCGACTATCGCCGATATCTCAGGACGGTTTCCCGCTGCGTCCGCTTGCCAACGCACCGGTTTGCAAGTGTGGTGGCGTTCGGGGTGACGACAGGGCCTCAGCGGACGAGGCACTCGGCAGAGGGGTGAGGGGAGCACTCTCGTAGCTTGTTCGAGGCGTCGGCGTACGCGTGAGTTCGGGGCACGCGCAGGGGGTACGCAGTGGGTCTTGGGGCATTTGCGATTGCGTTGCAAAAACGGGTGATGCACCGGCGCGTCTGTGTGCCGTTAGCAGGAACCGTTTTTGTTGTGCTCCTATGTGCAGTTGGCCTCGAAGGCAAAGCTCAGGCGCAGTCTAGCGAGCCCACCGTCACCAACGTCAATCCAAATACCGGCCCGACGTCGGGGGGCACCAGCGTAACCATCACCGGCACCAGCTTTTCCGGCGCTACTGCGGTCAGCTTCGGCAGCAACGCGGCCGCCTCTTTCACCGTCAACAGCGCAACCCAAATCACCGCGACCTCACCAGCTGGGGTCGGAACCGTTGATGTAACGGTGACCACCGCGAGCGGTACCAGCGCCACCAGTTCGGGTGATCGGTTCACTTATGGGCCAGTGGGTGGGCCAGTGGGGACCACGACAACGATATCATCGTCGCAAAACCCGTCGAGCTTTGGGCAACCCGTGCAGTTCGCGGTGAAGGTGACCGGGCTTTCGCCAACCGGGTCGGTGAGCTTGTTCGACGGGGGCACGCAGATCGGCACTGGAACGCTGGCGGCCGGCACAGCCAGTTTCACAATTTCTTCGCTCGCCGTGGGCAGCCATTCGCTCACGGTACAATACAGCGGCGACCCCAATAATGCCGCCAGCACTTCAGCGGCACTGATCCAGACCGTCAATGTCCCGACCGACAGCATCAAGTTGCGCGCGATGCAGGTGTCAGTCACGCCGATGATCGCGCAGATATCGGGGCAAGCCATTGTCGGCGCGATCGACTATGCGATCGATGCCGGCTTTAGCGAGAACCCGCAGGCCCTCACGCCCAATGGCGCCGGCTTCAGCTTCCAGACCGGTTTGGGCCAGCCCGCGGCCGCCCCTACCGGCAGCGGCGGCAACAGGACCGAGGGTAGGATGCGGGTTGGTGCGGGCGCCGGGACTCAGCGTGCGGTTCAAGTGACCGCGGGCAGCCTCGCTAACGGGTTGCAGGGCGGCAATGGCGCGCCACCCGGCACACGTCTCATTGACATGCCAGTCATGCCGCTGCCGCCCGGTTCGGGCATGCCGCCAATTGGCGAAACGCGGTTTTCATCGGACGAACTGGTGTCCCAGTTCGCTTTCGGTACGACGCCGCTGCAGATCGGCAACATCGTACAGCGTTTCGGCCTCACCATTGTGGCGCAAGAAACTATAGGCACGCTGGGCCGCCCTGTTTACACCTTGCGCATCGCCAATGGGCAATCCGTGCGCGAGGTGATCCGCCGCGTCGAGGCCGCTGGGCTCCCCGTCGCAGTGCAGCCCAAATACGCTTATCGCCTGACACAGGATCACAACAATCCCAATGCCGATCTGGGCGATCCAGCACAATATATCGTGAACAAATTTCATCTTACCGAGGTGCACCAGATTACCAAAGGTGACAAAGCCGTCGTTGCAGTGATCGATTCGGAAATCGACTCCAACCAACCCAATCTCGCCGGCACGGTCAGCGACCGATACGACGCCGGCTGCGGTGCTAGCTCCCCACATCCTCACGGCACCGGCATGGCCGGTGCGATCGCGTCTCACGGACAGCTGCTGGGCGTGGCCCCGCAAGCAAACATCATCGCGATCTGCGCCTTCGGCGGCGCCGGCCAGCCGGAAGCAAGCACGATGAACATCATCAAGGGACTCGATTACGCAATCCAGCGCGGCGCCAGGATCGTCAACATGAGTTTCGCTGGCCCGCGCGATCCGGCACTCGCCCAGGTGCTGCAGATTGCCCGCGAGAAGGGGATTCTTGTGATCGCTGCCGCTGGTAATAACGGCCCAAAATCACCCCCACTTTATCCGGGCGCTGATCCAAACGTTATGGCCGTCACCGCAACCGATGCAAGCGATCGCCTGTTCAACGGCGCTAACCAGGGGAAATACATCACCGTAGCGGCACCGGGCGTGGATATTTTGGTTCCGGCGCCGAACGGGGCCGTGCAGTTTACAACCGGCACCTCGGTCGCGAGTGCCAATGTGAGCGGAGTTGCAGCATTACTGATCGCCTACAAACCATCAGTTACGCCGCACGAAATTCGCGCAATCCTGGTTAGAACAGCCAAGCATCTCGGATCCCAGGGTATCAATTCGCAATTCGGATCCGGGCTTGTCGATCCGCTCAAGGCACTTGAACTAGTAACATCCTATATGCCGGAACAGGACGGTGTCAGGCGCTTCCTCGCTTCGCCCAATGCAAGCAGCAAATATATCGAAGATGGTTTCATCGCGCTCGGCTATGCCCGCGACGACAGGTTGGGGGTGACCAAGACGACGCGGCCGCTCGCGGTTCCGTCACGCGACTGGCTCGCCTGGATTGACGTGCGTGGTGGCGATTTCAACCGCAACACATTCGGCAGCGATCTTAAGGGTACGCAAGTCAACGCCATCGCCGGGCTCACGCGCAAGTTCACGCCGGATTTCCTGGTCGGCGTGCTCACCGGGTACGAGCATTTCGACTATAGCTCGCAGGCGTTTAACGGCGTGCTCAAGGGGGACGGCTGGACCGCCGGCGCCTATCTGGGCTGGAGGTTAACCCCGAACCTGCGCTTCGACGCCGGCGGCGCCTGGTCGGATATTTTGGTCAACGATGCCTCCGGCACCGCCGCCGGCAATTTTATCGGCCATCGCTGGCTGGTCACCGGCGGCTTCACCGGCACCTATGGCTGGCGGGCTGTCTTGCTCGAACCGTCGGCGCGAGTCTTTGCGCTGTGGGAGCATGAAAACGCGTACACCGACAGCCTCGGCACGCTGCAAACTGAGCGAAATTTTGCAACCGGGCGCGCCAGCGGCGGCGTCAAGGTGAGTTATCCGTTGGCCTGGTCGAGCACAACGAACGTTGCGCCCTACCTGGGCCTCTACGGTGACTACTATTTCTCAAGGGACGACGCGACAATCGTCGGCCTCACTACCGTGCCGCTCCTGCAAGGATGGTCCGGGCGCGCGACGGGAGGCGTGGCCATGACCTTCGGTCACGGCGCGCTCAGCGCTGGCGGCGAATACGGTGGTATCGGCAGCGACTTCCACATCTGGACTTGGCGGGCGCGCGGGACCGTGGCGTTCTGAAGGAGCAGTCATTGAGCCGCTGCGCTGGGCCAATTCCCGGATTGGCTAGACCCTATAGGCTCGGTGGCTTATCTCGGCGTTCGGCACGAAGCGGCGGACTGCTGCGGCTAACCAATTTGGTCGCAATCGGATGTAAAGCGGACATGTGCCGCTGCCACGGCCGGTTCGCGTCCGGCGTCGCGGCTAGTAGCTCAGCTGCACGGGAAGGTTGAGAGCCCCGCCCTTATAGGCAAAGGCGGCGCTATCGAAGCCCGGCGGTCCGAAGGTCGAGGAGGGATTGTTGGAGAAGCCGTAGCCCTGCTTGGGCTTGCCGAACAGGCCGGTCTCCATCTGCGTCTCGTTGCGCTCGGCGTGGAATACCGCGATCGCGTAGGTTCCCGCTGGAATGCCGTTGAACACGCAGGTCGCCTGCCCGTTTTTGATCGGCGCCACCGCGCCGCGCATTTCGCGGCCCGGCTCGCGGAAGCCATTGGCGGAGGAATAAAGCCCGCAACGCACCGACCCATCGTCGTTGCGCACACCGGCGACCGATACGTTGAGTTTCCCGGACGATTGCGCGCTCGCCGCGATCGCGGCGCCGAAAACAAGGGCGAGGGCGAGTGGCAGAAACAGGCTGCGCATCCGGTGTCTCCTGTCTTGAGTCATGGCTGTCGATGCCCGTCCATCGTCGTCATGGTGGGGCTGGCTCATTTGGCTTTGTCGAAGGCGACGCCGAAGCCGAGGAGCGGCAGGCTCATTTCAATCGGCTTCTTGCTAGCGTCCTGAACCGTGATCTTCAGGTCGATGCCGGTGCGCATGGCGGCAATGAGCTTGTCGGTGAGCGTCATAGCGACGAAGCATCCGACATTGGTGCAGGTCTGAATCGCCTGCCGTTCCGGGGTGCCGTTGTCGACCTTGACCAGCACCGGCTCGGTGAGATTGAGGCCGAGCGGCAGCGTCATCAGCATCGCGCCGCTCTTGCCGTCGGCCGCCGGCCGCACCGCCACCGAGAGGACCAACTGCCGCGTCTCGCGATGGAAGACTTGTTGGACCGCGCGGCACTCGAGGGTCTTGCCGTCGCCCGAGCACTCGACCCGCCACGCGGCGGGCGGGCTCTCGGGCGCTTGCTGCGCCGGCGCCGCGCTTGCCGCCATCGCGGCCAAGAACACCGCCACGGCGGCGGTCGCCGCGGCGCGCTGGCTCGCCGATGCGAGACGACAACTCACACGCATGGGCTTATTCCTCCGAGCGGATGCGTTTAAAGCACGCGGATCAGGTCCGCGCTACACTCATCAATCCCAGCAAGCGCCTGTAAACAACAGAATAACTGTGGTCGAAACGTGCCTCGATGTCCGCGCCTCATTCTCCGGGGAGGGGCCGAACGACATTGCGCCGCGTTGGTTGGGCCCATAGACTAAGCGGCAAATGCCGCAGCCGGCACTCGGAATAGCCGGATCGCTCAAAGCAGGGCTGGAAACATGAACATCCGCGAAACCGCGCCTCGGATCACCGAGCTCGAGAAAATTTCCACGCGCACCGACACCCGCGATTATCTCGCCAAGGCGGGGCCGACCAAGGAGAAGCTCAAGGACTGGCTCATCGTCGACGTCGATGCCCACGTCAACGAAACCGCGTTCTGGTCGGAAGTCACCGACCGCATCGACAACGACGTTCTGCGCTACATCGCCGAGGCGTTCCGCGACCGCGGCCCGGCGCCCGGCTTGTTGAACTTCAATGGGCCGCTCTATCAGGACGTGGCCGGCCGCATCATGCACCAGCAGAAGCTGGCCGAGCCGACGCCGCCCGGGCTGCATCGTCAGGTGCAGCTTACGCAACGGGCGATGGAGGCGCTGGGCATCGACTACATGGTGGTGTTCCCCACGCCCATGCTGTCGCTCGGTGTGCATCCGCAGGTCGACGTCGAAGTGGCGCTCGGCAATGCTTATAATCGCTGGTTGATCGAGGAAATCCTGCCGCAGGACAAGCGGCAAAAGGCGTTGCTCTACCTGCCGTTCAACGATCCGGACGCCTGCGTGGAGACAGTCGAGCGCTTCGCCGACGCACCCGGCGTTGTCGGCTTCTCCGTCACCTCGACCCGCCACAAACCGGTTTGGCACAATTCCTATATGCGGCTCTACGCGGCGCTGCAGGAGGCGGGCAAGCCGCTCGGCTTCCACGCCGGCTTCACCTGGGCCGATCCGTCGTTCCAACAGATCAATCGCTTCATCGGCATGCACGCACTGTCGTTCGCGCACTTCAACATGGTCCACATGACCAATTGGGTGCTCAACGGCCTGCCCGAGCGCTTCCCCAAGCTCAAGGTGATCTGGATCGAGAGCGGGCTTGCCTGGATTCCATTTGTCATG
>Ga0307277_10000603_pt1 | contig 13504 bp, 12 predicted proteins | sample ER_DNA_116_FD_194473 | JGI IMG/M metagenome (GOLD analysis project Ga0307277, IMG submission 194473) | Bulk soil microbial communities from the East River watershed near Crested Butte, Colorado, United States - ER_DNA_116 | ecosystem: Environmental > Terrestrial > Soil > Floodplain | place...
GGCCGATGTACAGTGGGCAAGGAAGCGATTAATACGCGGGGGACCTCCCTGCCTCCGCACCTTCCGCCTTGAGGGGGCGGCTTCCGTCGCAGGGCCGCCCTCCTCATCTTTTTCTAGGTTGTCCGAGTCGGTGTGAGACCGACGGAGGCGAGCACACTGAGTCCTTGATCGAGGTCATGGCTCCGGCGTCTTCGCCGCGTTTGTACAACGCTCCCAGGGCCGCGCGAGGTAGCTGCTTCGGCCGAATCGGGAGCGGACGCGCGGCCTAACCAGCCGGTTCGTTCCTTCCCGCGGTGACGACGAACGAGACGCAATCGCCTTGACTCTTGAAGGCCGGCTGAAACGCCATCCAGCCGCTCTTCTTGCACATCGAAGGGCTAAGGATGTCGTAGCGGAGGAACGCCGTCCCGCCGCCGTCAAACGGCGAGGTTGATGCAACGATGCCGATCGAGTGCGCACCGGCGCCGACGACGAAGCGGCCGCTGCTAAACCCGGGATTCCCCAGGGCCATGTCGGGATCTGAAACGACCAGACTGCACGCGAGGTCAACCGCCACGAGACTCGTTGTTCCGAGTGTTGTCGCGCCTTCGGAAACCGTGAAGCGGTCGCCGGGGCAGAACGCATCGGTGACCGTGACCACGGTCGCGTCCGAAGTCGTGAATGTGAACGGACTGCCTATTGCGGCCGATCCTTGCGATCCGAAGAAAAACGGCTGCCAAGAATCGACCGCAATTGGGGTTGCACCGACGGCCATGCCTGCGACCGCACCCGCAATAACCACCGCGCTAGCGAGTGCGAGTGACTTCGCGAAGACTGCCTTGCGCATGATCCTTCTCCTCCAACTCGGAACCCCCGAAGACAAGTCGAGGAGGATTGCACCAATCGAACTGGTGATCAAGGAGAGGGCGTGAGGGGGCGATCAGCCGCGTTGCCGGTGGCAGCCGGCAAGCGACTCCACGACTGCTCGAGCGCGCCGAGTAGCGGCCCAAACGGATGCGAGACCTGACCGCTGGGCTTCGAGGGAGACGCAGTGGACTTCGTGTTCGCGACCCTGACCCGCCAGTAGCCCGTCTACTACCCGCAACGCTTCGGCGCGCGGCCTACAGAAGGCGGCCGATCGCCCCGGCCTCAATCGGGAGGGTTTGCCGCAGCTGAGCTTCCCCGACATGCGACCACACGGCAATCACGCACCTGATCCGAGCAGGCGCCGATAGTCATCAGCCGCGAGGTTGCCCAGCATCTCCGAGACTCCCACCGAAACCCACCCAGAAAGAGCGACATCAATCTCGGCTCAGCCACTCGCCGGCGGCCGCAAAGTCCCTTCGGGGCGCCGATCGGGCACCTGCCCCGGTGGTCGACTACGTCTCGTAGGGCTGTACAACCTGCGAACGAGAGGCAGGGCTCCAAGCGGTTCTGCATCGGAGTCGCTTGACCCGCCGTCGCCCGTCGTTTATTCATACTGAACAGTGTCCGCCACACCCAACCCGGATCTCACCGTGGGGTTGATCGGGCTCGGCAACATGGGCACGGCGATCGCTGACCGTCTCCTCGACGGAGGATACGACCTGCTGGTGTACAACCGGACCCCGGGCAAGGCGGATCCGCTCGTGGCTCGAGGCGCAGCCGTTGCCCAAACAGCCGCGGATCTGGCTGAACGGGTGGACGTGGTTCTCACGTCGCTCGCGGACGACGACGCGCTCGAAGCCGTCGCCGGCGAGGCCGTTGCTGCGATGCGGCCGGGCGGTGTCCTCGTCGACATGAGCACGGTTTCGCCGGACGCCTCGGGGCGGGTGGCGAAGCTCGCGGAGCGGTCCTCGGTCGGGTATCTGCGCGCGCCTGTCAGCGGCAACCCGACCGTCGTGCGCGCCGGGAACCTGAGCTTCATCGTCTCGGGCCCGCGCGAGATATTCGACCGCGTCAAGCCGATCATCAAGACGATCGGTCCCAGCATTCACCATGTCGGGGAAGGAGAGCAGGCCCGTATCGTCAAGCTCGCGATCAACCTCGTGATAGCAGGGCTGGCGCAGCTGATGTCCGAGGCCCTCGTGCTCGCTGAGGCCTCCGAGGTCTCTCGCAGGGACCTCCTCGAGGTGATGGCGAATTCAGCCGCTGGGGCACCGTTCGTCGAGTACAAGGCGGAGCCACTGCTGCGCGATGACTTCTCTGCGACATTCACCACGGCACTGATGGAAAAGGACATCGATCTTGTCCTCGAAGCGGCAAGGGAGGCCGGAGTGGAGTTGCCGGTCGCTCGGGAGATGAAGGCCCACCTCCGCGCGACCGTCGAGGCCGGCTATGCGGACGACGACTTCATGGCGCTCTTCCTGCGGCTACGGGGCGCTTCCCTCGAGCAGGAGGTGGTCCGGTGAGAAGCAGGTCGGTCGGTTCGCCCGACGCGACGAGGGCGGTGGATTGGGAGCAACGCGTCGACTTTCCGCGATTGCGGCAGGACCGCCTCGAGCGTGCGAAGGTGGCGCTCGAGGCCTCCGACCTCGGGGCGCTACTGCTCTTCGACCCGAACAACATTCGGTACGTCACGAGCACGCACATTGGGGAGTGGGCGCGTGACAAGAACGCCCGTTTCGCGCTGCTCCCGCGCAGCGCCGAGCCGATCCTGTGGGACTTCGGCTCGGCCACACGCCACCACCAGCTGTTCGCTCCGTGGCTCCCAGCTGAAAACTTCCGCGCCGGCGTCGCCCCGATGCGCGGCGCGATGCCTGTCGAGACCGGGATTCCGGACCGACTGGGCGATAAGATCGCACGGGAGCTCCAGGAGCTCGGCCTACAGGACGAGCCGCTCGGGATCGACATGGCAGACCTCCTCACGATCGAGGCGCTGCAGCGCGCCCGAGTGAAGGTCACCGACGGATCGCAGGTCATGCTCGAGGCGCGGAGGATCAAGACCGCGCAGGAGATTGCGCTGCTCGATCAGTCCGCCGGGCTCGTCGACGCCGTCTACGACGAGATCTACCGCATGCTGCGGCCGGGCGTGTACGAGCACGAGATCGTCGCCCGTGCACATCAGCTGCTTTTCGAGATGGGCTCGGAGCAGGTCGAGGCCGTGAACGCGGTCTCGGGCGACCGCTGCAACCCGCACCCGCATGTGTTCTCCGACCGGCTACTACGGCCGGGAGACCAGGCCTTCTTCGACATCATCCACTCGTTCATGGGCTACCGAACCTGCTACTACCGCACGTTCAACGTCGGCGGCGTCAGCTCGGCGCAGCTCGACGCGTACAAGCAATGCCGTGAATGGCTGGACGCCGCGATCGCGCTCGTCCGCCCCGGCATGACCACCGACAAGATCGCCGAGGTCTGGCCGACCGCCGACGAGCTCGGCTTCCCGGACGAGGAGACGTGTTTCGGGCTCCAGTTCGGACACGGGCTCGGCGTCGGCCTGTACGAGTCCCCGATGATCTCGCGCGTCCATTCCCTCGAGCACCCGGTCGAGCTCGAGGAGGGGATGGTGTTCGCGCTCGAGACGTACTGTGCGGCCACGGACGGCCGCTCCGCGGCGCGGATCGAGGAGGAGGTGGTCGTCACGGCGGTCGGCTGCGACGTGATCACGCGCTTCCCGGCCGAGGAGCTGCTCGTCGCGGGCCGCACCTACGTCCGAGGGGCCGACCTCGTGGCCGGCGGCGAGGAGGCAGGACGCGACGGCGCTCCGGGTGCCGCCGCAGCCGTCGCAGCCTCCGCGGTCGTCGAGCCGGCCGTCGTCCCGCAATGACCGGCGACACCGGGACGCATGAGCTCGCGGATGGGCGGCCTGGCTACCGCCTCGTCCACCGCCAGGACATCGAGCTGAGCGACGCCCTGCCGGGCCGCTCGAGCGGCTTGCGGTCCTGCCGGCTCGTCGGCGGCGAGCTCGGCTCCACGCACATGGCGCTGACGCTGGTCGCGCTCGTCGATGGTCACGTCGACGAGCACGTGCACTCGTACGAGACGAGCTTCTACGTGCTCGAAGGTGAGCCGCTGCTGTACCTGGAAGGGTGCGGCGTGAAGCTCGAGCCCGGCGCCTGCGGAGCGATACCAGTGGGAGCCCCTCATGCATTTCGATGCAGCGACCGCTCTCTGTGGATCGAGATGGCCGCCCCGCGCCCGCGCACGAACGGGAGCGACACGTTCTTCGTCGGTCCGGTGCCCGATGTCGAAGCAATCCCGCTCGACGCCCGCGATCCCCGCAACCGCAACCTCTTCCTGCTCACGGACGGCGAGATGGATCTCGGCCGGTTGCAACGAGGCCAGGCGATGGGTGCGCCGACCGTTTCCGGGAGCATGGCGACCGCCGTGCTCGCCTACAGCGGGATCGCTGTCAAGATGCTCGTCGATCAGCGGCTGGACGCGCAGCTTCACACGATGTTCATGGTCGACTACCAGCCCGGAGCCTGCGCCAATCCCCACGACCATCCGTTCGAAGAGTCCTACTACATGCTCGAGGGGGAGGTCGACGTCGTCGCGAACGGCGACCGCTACACCCTACGACCCGGTGATGTCTTCTGGACGGGCGTCGGGTGCGTGCACGCCTTCTACGAGACGCAGGGCGGCCGCGTTCGGTGGCTCGAGACATCGGCACCGGCGCCGCCGCCGCGCCACTCGTACCGGCACGAGCGAGACTGGGCCTACCTCGCCGAGCGTCTCGCCAGCGACGCAGGTGTCGGTGTGACATGAGCTACGTCAGCGACAAGGCTGCGGCCGGGGTCCTCGACGACCTCGACCTCTACACGGGGATCTACCGCCAGATGCTCCTCATCCGCGGGTTCGAGGATCTCGTCCAGTCGCTCTTCCTGAAGGGCGAGGTCTATGGCACGACCCATCTGTACTCGGGGCAGGAGGCGGTCGCAACGGGCGTCGCAAGCCTGCTCGAGGAGCGCGACCGCGCGGCGGCGACGTATCGCGGGCACGGCCACGCCCTCGCGCTCGGGGTCGACCCCCAGAAGCTGCTCGACGAGCTGCTCGCGCGCGAGACCGGCATCAACGGCGGCCGGGCCGGCTCGATGAACGTGACGTCGCCCGGCGACCGCCTGATCGGCTCGTTCGGGATCGTCGGCGGCAGCATCGCCGCCGCGACGGGCGCTGCCTTGGCATTGAAGAAGACGACCGGCGGCGTGGCCGTCGCGTATTTCGGCGACGGCGCCATGAACCAGGCCTACGTGTTCGAGTGCCTCAACTTCTGTCAGGTCCTGAAGCTGCCGCTTCTGTTCGTCTGTGAAAACAACGGATACGGCGAGTACACGCCGTTCCAGGCGGTTACGGCCGGCGAGATCCGGGCGCGTGTAGAGGTCATGGGCGTCCCGGCGGAGACGATCGACGGGATGAGCGTCTGGACCGTGCGCGAGGCAGCCGCGCACGCTCTCGCCCACGCCCGCGCAGGAAAGGGACCGGCTTTCGTCGAGGCACTGACGTACCGCTTTGTCGGGCACTCGCGAAGCGACCCGGGCGCCTACCGGCCCGAGGGCGAGCTCGACGACTGGAGGACTCGCGATCCGATCACCCGACTCCGTGCGCAGCTCGACGCGGAAGGAGCCGACGCCGGCCGCCTCGACAGGCTGGAGCAGGAGACTACGGAAGAGCTGGAGCGGATGCGCGAGCGGGGTCTCGCGGCGCCGTTCCCGACCGAGCTGACGGCCAGCGAGTTCAAGGACTAAGGCCTCGTGGCTCGTGACCTCACCATGCCCAAGCTCTCGGACTCGATGGCCGACGCCGTCATCGTCCGCTGGCTGAAGTCGCCAGGCGATGCGTTCTCGAAAGGCGACGCCTTGATCGAGGTGGAAACGGACAAGGCGACCGTCGTGTACGAGGCGGAGTCCGAAGGCACGCTCGACTCGATCCTCGTTCCCGAGGGAGCCAGCGCTTCGATCGGAGATCCGATCGCGACTCTGTCGAACGGCGATCGTGGGCTCGCCGCCGCGGCTCCGGCCGCTCCAGAGCAAGCATCAGCTGCGGAGAGGCCGAACGCCACGCCGGTGGCGAGGCGCGCCGCGGTCGAGCTCGGCGTCTCGCTCCACGGCATCGTCGGTACCGGCGCTGCCGGGCGGATCACGCACGGGGACGTGGAGCGGGTCGCGTCGGAGGCGGGCGGGGCAGCGCCATCGCTCGAGGCAGTCAGCGACGGTAAGGGCGACATCCGCGTTCTCGAGCTGACGGCGACGCAGGCGACGATCGCGCTCCGGATGGTCGAGTCGGCGAACACGATCCCGTCTTTCACGGTTTCGACCGACATCGACATGTCCCTGATCACTGCGTTGCGAGCGGGTAGCCGTGACCAACGTGAGGACGCTCCGTCTCTCAACGACTTCGTGGTGAAGGCGGTCGCTGCAGCCTTGCGGGAGTTCCCGCGCTTCAACGCCTCCTACGTCGACGACAAGGTCGAGTGCTACTCACGTATCAACGTCGGCATCGCCGTGGCAACCGACGACGCGCTGCTCGTGCCCGTCGTGCGCGATGCAGAGAGGAAGACGATCTCGGAGATCGCCGCGGAAACGCGACGGCTCGCCGACGCGGCGCGGCGGCGGGCTCTTGCGCCGGACGACTTGCACGACGGCACGTTCACCGTCTCGAATCTCGGCATGTTCGGTGTCCGGTCGTTCACCGCGATCATCGACCCTCCGCAGGCCGCGATCCTCGCCGTGGGCGGGGTTCGGCGCGCGCCGGTCGAAGACGCCCACGGCGGCCTCGTCTTTCGCGATCTGATGACCGGCACCCTCACCTGCGATCACCGGGTTGTCTACGGCGCAGATGGCGCGCAGTTCCTGTCCCGCGTCCGCGAGCTACTCGAGCGGCCGCTCGCGCTCACCTCGTGATGTCGACGATCGCCTTCCGCACCGCGATCCGCGACGCGCTCGACGAGGAGCTGGCCGCCGACGAGCGCGTGATCCTCTTCGGCGAGGATATCGCCGCCGCCGGGGGCGTGTTCGCGACGACGACGGGTCTGTACGAGAAGTACGGGCCCGAGCGCGTCTTCGACACGCCGATCTCCGAGCTCGCCATGGCCGGCGCCGCGTTCGGCTCGGCGGTGACGGGACTCCGGCCGGTCGTGGAAATCATGTTCGGCGACTTCCTGACGCTCGCGATGGACAGCCTCGTCAACCAGGCGAGCAAGTACTGGTTCCTGACGCAGGAGCACGTGAGCGTGCCGTTCGTGATCCGGTCGGTGGTCGGAGCGGGCGCTCGCTTCGGAGCGATCCACTCGCAGATGCCGATCTCGTGGTTCATGGGCGTCCCCGGGCTGAAGATCGCGTGCCCGTCGTCCCCGGCCGATGCGAAGGCACTGCTCAAGGCCGCGATTCGAGACGACAACCCGGTCCTGTTCTTCGAGCACAAGCGTCTGTACACCCTCGAGGGCGAGGTGAACGGCGCAGTTGGGCGCCTCGGAGAGGCCGCGGTCGTCCGTGAGGGCAATGACGTCACGCTCGTCGCGGCCATGAAGAGCGTCCACGACAGCCTCGAGGCGGCAGAGGCGCTCGAGCAGGACCGTGTCTCGGTCGAGGTGATCGATCTCCGGACGCTCCGCCCGTTCGACGCCGAGATCGTCCTCGCGTCGGTTCGGAAGACCAACCGCATCGCGGTCGTCGAGGAAGGTCCGCTGACCGGCGGCTGGGCCGGTGAGGTGCTCGCAACGGTCACGGAGCAGGCCCTCGGCTACCTCGACGACGCCTGGCGCATCGCCACCCCGAACACGCCCATCCCCTACAGCCCGCCGCTCGAGGATGCGTTCCTGCCCGGGCCGGAGCGCATCGCGGCCGAGGTTCGACAGCGGCTCCGATGAGCGATGTCGTCCAGAGCCCCGCGACCGTCGACCGCGCGTCGGACGCAGCAAAGGTCGGCAGCCGACTGCGGACCGAGCGAGAACGCCTCGGCATCAGCCTGCGCGAGCTTGCGCGTCGCGTCGGCGTCTCGCCGAGCCTCGTCTCTCAGATCGAGCTCGACCGTGTGAACCCGTCGGTCAGCACGCTCTATGCGCTCGTCACGGAGCTCGGAATGACGATGAGCGACGTCTTCGGCGACTCACGCTCCGGAGAACGGGTCGTCCGCCAGCGCGATGGAGACGGCTTGGCCGAGCGGCCGGAGACCCGGCGGGTGATCAACCTGGCCTCCGGGGTGCGCTGGGAGCGGCTCACGCCTCACAGCGACCTCGAGGTGGAGTTTCTCTACGTCGTCTATCCCGTTGGAGCAGAGTCGTGTCCGGAGGACGCGCTGACGACCCACGGCGGCAAGGAATACGGCTACGTCAGCAGCGGCACCCTCGGCGTCCGTGTCGGCTTCGAGGAATACGAGCTGGGGCCCGGCGGGTCGATCGCGTTCGACTCGTCTTCGCCGCACCGGCTGTGGGCCGTTGGCGACAAGGCGGTTCATGCGATCTGGGTGGTCATCGGCAGGGAGGCCGACCCGCGCGCGGTGACGCCCTCGCCGCCCCGCGCGCCTGCCGAGTAGGTCGGCTCAGGCCGCCGGCGCTTCGCCCGGACGTGTCCGCAGGCGACCCACGGTCTGCCAGCCCGAGCGGAACTGAGCTATGAGCCTGGGCGCCTGGTAGAGCACGAGCGCCAGCAGGATCAGCACGCCGATCGTCATCTGCGCGTACTCGGTCGGCTGCTGGAAGAGCGGCAGGATATTGCTGATCAACGAGAGGAAGAGCGCCGCCACCAGCGTCCCGATGAAGGATCCTCTTCCGCCCGCAAGGCTCGCGCCGCCGAGGACGGCCGCGGCGATGCTTTGGAGTGCGTAGTCGCCGATGATCGGGGAGCCGATCTGGACCTGGGCCGCGGAGTAGAAGCCGGCGATCGACGCGACCACCGAGCAGAGGACGAAGGCGAGGAACACGATGCGCCCGGTCGACATTCCGAGCCGGCGCGACGAGGTCTCGTCGAGACCGACTGCGCGCACCCGCATGCCCATGGCCGTCCGGTACAGCCAGATGTCCGCAAGCACCGCGAACACGACGACCCCTATGAACGCGACCGGCACGGCCCCGATGCTCGTGTTCAATGCGTCGATGACGTCGCTGTTGATAGGGCCCTCGGGGTGGTCCCGCAGCAGGAGCGACGCGCCCTCGAGGATGCTGAGGGTGCCGAGCGTCGCGATGATCGATGGGAGGCGGAGGATGCGAATGAGTGTCGCGTTGAAGACGCCGGTTGCCAGGCCGACGCCCACGATCGCGAGCGAGCCGAGGAGCAGTGCGAAGGTCGTCTCGTCGGGCTTGAGCATGAAGGACGCAGTGACGACACACATCGTGATCAGCGCGGCGACGGAGACGTCGAACCCCCCGACGAGCAAGGCGTTTGTCTGGCCGATCGCAACGAGCGCGAGGGGCATTGTCGAGAGCAGGAGGTTGTTGATGTTGTATTCGGTCAGGAATGCGTCCTGACGCACCGCCGTGAACGCGCCGACCGCCAGGATCAGCGCCGTCAACAACACCAGAGGAACCCAACCGCGGAACCTCACGCGCTCGCCTTCACGACGCCGCCACCGACGATCGCCTCGACGATCCGGCGTTCGCCGAGCTCGTCTCCTCGAATCTCGTCGACGATCCTCCCGCGAGACATCACGACGACGCGGTCGCAGAGCCCGGCGAGCTCGAGCGGGTCGCTCGACTTGACGATAAGCGCCACGCCTTCGTTCGCCTTGGCCCGCAACGCGTCGTAGATGTCGAAGCGCGCGCCGACGTCGACGCCCTGGGTCGGCTCGTCGGCCAGAATGAGCTTCACGTTCCCGCGGAGGAAGGGACGCGTCAGCGAGACCTTCTGCTGGTTGCCGCCGGAAAGCGACTGAACCGGTTGCTCGATCGACGCCATGCGGATGCGCAGCCGGCGGACCATGTCGTCCACCATGCGCCGTTCAGGCCGACGACCCAGGAACCCCAGGCGTCCGAGGGACCTCAACACCTGAATCGTGGTGTTGGTGCGGACGCTGAGGACCGGGAAGAGCGACTCTTGGGCTCGGTCGCCGCTGAGGAGGACGACTCCTGCGCGAAGGGCCGCCAGCGGAGATTTCGCGTTGAGCTCGTCACCGTCGCAGGAAGCCCTCCCGTTCGGCCGCTCGACACCGGCGAGCGCGCGCAAGAATTGCACCTGGCCGTTGCCCTCGGCGCCCGCGATACCGAGAATCTCGCCCTTCTCGACCTCGAGGTCGATGGGGCCGAACCGGTCGCCTCGAAGCCCCGAGACCTCGAGGAGCACCTCGGGCACGCGTCCGTCCCTCTCGCGCTCGGGGAAGGCAAGCTGAAGCGGCCGCCCGATCATGAGCGCGACCAGCGCTTCTTCTGTCATCCCGGCGGCTTCGAAGGTTCCCTGACCCACTCCATCGCGAAGGACGGTGATGCGATCGGCGATTCCGAGCACCTCCGGCAGCCGGTGGCTGACGTAGACGACGCCGACGCCGGCTCTGCTTCGCTCGCGCACGAGCGAGTGGAGCTGCTCGACCTCCTGTGGGCCGAGTGCCGTCGTCGGCTCGTCGAGGAGAAGCACCTTTGGCCTCGCGAGCAGCGACTTGACGACCTCGAGGAGCTGTCGCTGCACGAGCGACAGCGTCCCCACCGCTACCTTCACCGAGACGTCGAGTCCAAACTCCTCGAGTGTGGAGGCGGCCCACTTCTCCATTCGCCCGTAGGTCGGACGCTCGTCTCCGGGCACGGCGAGATACAGATTCTCGGCGACCGAGAGGTCGAGGACATGCGAGTACGTCTGGTATGCGATGCCGAGGCCGAGCCGCCGGGCCTCGGAGGGAGAGCCCCGTCTTCGGCGGCGTCCGCCGATCTCGACGAGGCCCTTATCGGGGACGAGGAAGCCGCTGGCAATCCCGAGCAACGTCGACTTCCCGGACCCGTTCTCCCCGACAAGGGCGTGCACCTCGCCTGCGCGACAGTCGAAACTGACATCTCGAAGCGCTTGCACGGCTCCGTACGCCTTCGACACGCCGCGAAGGGACAGCACGACGGGGCTCTCGGGCCCGGGAGTCGACATCGTTCTCGTTTCAGGATCTCGAGGTTCCTCTTCTCCTTAGGGGTACATCCGGTGGAGCAGCTTGAGCGGCACCAGCGAGGTGGCCGAGGCCTCCTGCGGATAGCCCTTGACACACTCCGTGCGCTTGGCCTCGCTCTGCAGCTGGATCGGGAACACGATCTGGGGCGGGATCTTCGCGCCCTTGAGCTTCATCATCCCGGCCGTCAAGGCGACCCGGATCTGCGAGTTCCCTGCCGTGTAGTAGAAGACCTTGAGCTTCGGGTTGTGGAGCCTCTTCGCGGCACAGCCCATGCCTACATCGTCCGTTCGAAGTGTCAGCACCGCGTTGAACGGCTTACCCGCGGCCTTGTACGCCGCGAACGCGCCCTGCGCCATGCCGAGCCCGTACTCGTAGCTCCAACCCTTGATGTTGGGATGCGCCGCCAGGATTCCGGACACGACCTGCTGGACCTTCGACGCATCCCAGTTCGTCGGCTCGTTGGCTACGACGTGGATGTTCTTGTTGAGCGCCGGCTTCTCGCACCGCTGCCAGCCCAGGGAAAGAGGGTTACCCGGAAAGCCGCCGAGGAAGGCGATGTCGCCGGACTTGACGTTTGTGTTCATGACCTTCGCGTACGCCCTGCCGAGCTTGCAGACGTTCTCGCCCACAACCGCGGTGTAGTTCTTGCCAGGGCCGCTCACGTACCCCCAGGCGTAGGTCACGACCGGGATGTGCTTTCTCGTCGCTTCCTTGAACACCGGAATCGCCGCGTCGCCGAAGTCCGGATAGGCGACGATGACGTCGGCGCCTTGAGCGATCGCCGCGCGGAAGTCGGTCAGAGCCTGGCTCGGATTCGAGTGCGCGCTCCTGTAGATGATCTTTCCGATCGACTTGTACGTGAGCGCCTGGAGAATGAACTCCATCTTGGAGATGTGGCGATACACGTTCTCTCCGAATGGCTCCACGTAGGCGACGGTGAGCTTGCCTCCCGTTCCGGTCTTGCAGCCGTCGTGCTTCCAGCAGCTCAACGCCCGATTGAGGTTGACCTTCTTGCTTGCGCGGCCGTAGGCGGCCAGCGCGATGTTGCGCGACATCTTGTTGCCCGGCAGGAGCTTGGCGTTGAAGAGTGTCTTCTTCAGGATGGCCGGGTCGGCCTTGTACACCTCGCCGAAACCCCCTGCGGCGTCGGATTTCGACGCAGCCGCGGCAGTCTTGTGGCTGGTGCCGGCCAGGGCGGCTGCGGCGATCACAAGCGCGGCCGCGAGCAGCGCGACCCCGAGGCCCAGCAGCCATCGTCTCCTTTCGCTCACCTTTGGTACGTGCATCGTGCCTCCTCCTTTCGTTCCTTCAGCTCGTGTTCTGGTCGAGCCCTTGGGCGATGCGAGTTGGAGCAGCGCTCGGCCGCAAGAGGCGGCCGATGAGGTATGCAACTCGGTCGCCGGAGACGAGCATTCCGACGATGATCGCCGCGCCGAAGACGATGAACTGCCACCCCACCGGGAGACCGAGGATCAGCAGCATCTGGTTCAGCAGCGTCAGCGCGAGCGCCGCCACCCAGGTCGAGGTTGCGCTCGCCAGCCCGCCCGAGAGCGACGCGCCGGCGATGACAACGACGGCGATCGGCGCGAGCAGATAGGCGGAGCCGAAACTCGGGTCGACACTGATTCGCACCCCCGCGAGCAACACTGCCGCGATCGCATAAAGCGTGGCGGCGGCCGTGTAGGCGAAGACGACGTACGCCCGGATGTGCACCCCTGCCATCCACGCGGCTCTCGGGTTTGCCCCCACCGCCTGAAAGCGCCGGCCGACTGCCGTGTACCGGAGCAGCAGCGCCACGGCAAGTGCGATGCCCGCGCCGACCCAGAAGACGAGGCTGATGATCCCGATGGGCCTGTTCTGGGCGAAGGACGACAGGCGCGAGGGCACGTCCGTCTCCGCCAAGCCGTTGGAGTAGTGGAGGCCCTCGGCGAAGACGATCTGTCCCACCGCGAGCGTGACGATCAGCGGGTTCAATTGCAGGACCCCGACGAGGATCCCGTTCACCAGGCCCACGAGCACACCGAGGCCGAGGCAGGCGAGGATCGCGAGCGCCAGCCGATTGTTCGAGCCTTGGCCGACGCCGACGATCAGGTACCCGCCGAGGAACATCACGCCCGGGGTCGAGAGGTCGATGCCCGCGTGCATGATCACGAGCATCTGGCCGAGTGCCGCCACCGCGAGAACCGTCATGTAGGGCAGGACGAAGGCCCACGACGTGGTCTGCAGCACCTCGGGCGCGATGAAGACCGCCACGAGCGTGAGTACCCCAGTGGTGATCCAGATGGGGACGAAGCGCGCTCCGACGAGCACGTCGGCCAGCAAGGGCTTCAGGCGTTGCCCCTCGTGCAGCGCAAGGCCCTCGGTGCCATCGTGCGCCTTCACCCGCTCCCTTGACCCGGCCAGAGATCCATTCTCAGCACGTGAGATGAGAAGTGTCAACCATCACCGAACGCAAACCTGCGGATGCACCTCCGACGTTCACCGGTGCTTAACGCATGGCTCCCCCACGTGAGGGCGTTGACTGGTCGGC
>Ga0307277_10000604_pt1 | contig 13494 bp, 15 predicted proteins | sample ER_DNA_116_FD_194473 | JGI IMG/M metagenome (GOLD analysis project Ga0307277, IMG submission 194473) | Bulk soil microbial communities from the East River watershed near Crested Butte, Colorado, United States - ER_DNA_116 | ecosystem: Environmental > Terrestrial > Soil > Floodplain | place...
CCGAACCCACGGTCAAAACACGCATGTTTTATGCCCGCAAGAAATTGGCGGAGCTGGTCACCTCTCGGTCAGCAGGATGAAGTCGGGGCATTAATCGCCTGCCCTAGCCTCTGGAAGGTCGTCCCTCACGCCAGGGCAGGTGATTTCTGTTTTTGACCCGCGGCGGCCTTGGCCCACACCAACTCGGCGGGGGTCGAGGCCCCCTCAGCGAACGAACATCAAAAATCCGGGCTGATCGCCGACGACGGTGATGTGCCCCTTGCAGGGCGAGGTATCCTCCAATCGAAACACGCTCCCTGGAGGCAGTCGCCGCGTCTCACCGTCGGTCGTGGTGATGGAAAAGCTACCTTGCAGGACGATGCCGAATTGCGTTGCGGGAGTGGGATGGTTGAGGCGCTTTTCCAGGTCCTTCGCGCCCCAGCCCGCGTCGAAGCCGCCGAAGAACGCCCGCGATGTTGCAAAGTCGCTGCCGATGTGGATTGGGGGTGCCGGCGGCGCGAAGTTCGTCTTGCTCAGCTCCACCGTCACGTCCTGAAAGTGCGTGTTTCCGTCGTCGGGCGCGCAATAGAGCCGCGCGTAGGTGAAATGCGAAGGGTCGCGGCTGTCCTCGCCGCGCGAGGCGGTGGCATAGCCCGACCAGGCTAGAACGGCGAAAATGAAGGCGAGCGTGTTGGTCTTGCGGCGCATCGAGTCACTCCCTGCTGGGCGCAGCGTTGTACATCGAGCCGTTCAAGCCATCCATAGGACAAAAGCTGCACGCGCAGTGCCTCGGCCCGCAGTCTCATTACTCATGAGGTCGGGCCAGGTCAGCTTCATTCCTCCGGTAGCGTGAAGACTGCACAGGGCGCTGCGATGCCGCGCAAGAGGTGCTCGCCCAGAGGGACCAATGCCGTTGTCGTCTCCGCCGCAACTGTGCCGGTGACCAGCACAGTGCGGCCGAGGGGACGGCACAGACCTTCGAGGCGGCTGACGAGGTTGACTGCAGGCCCAATCGCGGTGAAGTCCAACCGGTCGGCGGTGCCGACATTGCCCCACAGCATTTCACCGAGATGCAGCGCCAGGCCGAAGTGTAGAGACGGTAGGCCTTGCCGGCGGCGCGCTTCATCGAGATGGGCCATGCCCGCTCGGGCTGCGCCGACGGCGCGGAGCGCGGCGTCGCACACGACGGAAGGGGGCCGTTCACCGATCGGGAAGATCGCCAGCACGCCGTCGCCGATAAATTTCAGCACCTCGCCGCCGAACGCGTGAACGGCGCCAGCGATGCGGTCGAACCATGCATCCAGCGCCGCCACCACCGCCTGCGGTGCCATGGACTCCGACAACTCAGTGAACCCGCGCAGATCGGCAAAGAGCAGGACCGCGCGGATGGTCTCACCGATCTCGCGCCGCGACCGCCCAGCCAATACCTGCGCGGCACCGCGGCGGCCGACATAGGCCTCGAGCAGCGCGGCCAGCGTCGCCCGCCAGGTAAGGCCGGCAAGTGGTGCGGCGGCGAAGCGCGCCGCCTGACGCAACAGCGTAGACTCGCCATCGTTGAGCGGCCGGGAGAGCGCCCAAGCGAGCAGCGGACCATCCGACGATCGGCCATTTGCTGCCGGTCCGACAGCCTCCTCCTGGACCAAGCCGGTGCCGAGCTCAGCGAGCCAGTCGCGGCCGACTTTGCCCTGTTCTGCATCGCCTCCCGGCCCGGTCAAGCCCATCGAGGCGAAGCTCAGCGCCTCGATCACGGCTCCGGTCTCCGCCCGCCACAGCCAGGTGCGGCGAGCGATGATCGGATGCGGCACCGCCAGCGTCAGGGCTCCGCCGGCCAGCGGCAAGCCGTCAGCTAGCAGCAGTCCGCCGAGTTCCGCCAGGAACAGCTCAGGAGCGGCCGAGGCGCACGCCTCGTCCACCAGCCAGGCGATGGGCGCGGGCAGATCCATGCCGCGATCATGCTGCCGCGGCCCTGGGCTGTCATCCGCGCCACGACGCTTATGAGCAAGCTCAATCTGAATCCTGCCATACTTGTCACTGTTCGATGCGCGGCGCCAATCTATCTTGAGCACGTCTATCGAAACGAACGCGGAACGATAGCAAGGAGCGACCGATGCAAGAGGCCCTCGTCGTCCGCCGCGAGACGCACATCTCGGCGCCGCCCGCCGCGGTGTTCGCCCTCCTCACCGATCCGCAGAAGATCCTGCGCTGGATGGGAACGCAGGCGCAGGTCGAACCACAGCCTGGCGGGCTCTATCTCGTCAACGTCACCGGGGCTCGCTTCGCCCGCGGTTCCTTCCGCGAGGTCGTGCCGGTGCACCGACTGGCCTACAGCTTTGGCTGGGACGGCAGCGAGACGGTGCCGCCGGGGTCGAGCCTGGTCGAGATCGACCTGATCGAGCAGCCGGGCGGGACGCTCCTGCGGCTGACCCATACGGGCCTACCCAGTGCCGAGCAATGCGCCGGCCATACGGAAGGCTGGGCGCATTACCTGAGCCGCCTCGCGGAGGTTGCAGCCGGGCGCGACCCGGGCCCAGACCCCTGGCACGGCCGCACCGGTACGCAGTGAGATCGCCCTAGTCGTCGCCGCCGCCCGCCGGAGTATTGACCTGCGCCGGGATAGTGCCCAAGGCGGTGCCGCTCACTGCGCCTCGGCCGCGAGGAAGGTCGCGTTCATGCCGCCGTTGCCGCCGGTCGTCACCGGCACCGTCGGAGTGCCGCGGTTGATCAGCGCCACGATTTCAGTGTCGTCACGACGCTGCTTTTCGCGTACCGCGAGCGCGACGTCTTCGCGCACCCGATAGAACGGACAACGCCCGGCGGAATTGACGCTTTCCGCCGACTCCGCGTCGAACACGTAACTCTTCTCGCAGACGTCGACCTTGGGTTCGAGGTGCGTGACCTCGAAATGGTCGTAGCCCTGCTTAATCATTTTCCAGAATGGCGTGTGCGGGGAATCGCGGTGGCGGGCGATGTTGAGCGGCGTCATCCGGAACGGATAGGCCTGCAGTTGGAACGACTTCTGGCCGCCGAAGAATGCCTCGCGGGCGAGCGCGTAGATTTCTGCGATCTGCTCGTCGGTCATGGCGTAGCAGCCGGCCGACGAGCAGCCGCCGTGGATCATGAGGAACGCACCGGTGCGCCCGTTCGCTCGATCGTATGCATTCGGGAAGCCGGTATTGATCGCGAGATACTGGCTGGAGTCGGGATTCATCAGGCCGGGGGTGATGGTGTAGAAGCCCTCCGGCGCCTGGCGGTCGCCGGTCTTGAACTTGGGACCCAGCTCGCCCGACCAGCGGCAGATCGGATAGGTGCTAAGCAGGGCAAAGCGCCCGCTGTCGTCCTGCTTCCAAACCTCAAGCTCGGCCTCCTCCTTGAACACGCGTATCAGGATCGGCGATTCCTTATCCATGTGCTTGGCTTTGAGCGTGGCCAGCATGCGGTCCGAGAGTGGTTGCAGGTGGCGGCCGCTCGATGCCGGCGGACCGCCGGAGCACGCGGCAAGCATCATCTGCGCGGCGACTGCGGCCGATGCCACAAGCGCACGCAGGAGCGGCGATGAACGCGTGACTTGGTGCCGTACGCCCGCCCTGACCCCGAACATGCCGAAGGGTTAGGCCGGGACTTGGGTGAGATCAGGGCAGTGGCCGGCCGCGGCGCAATTCAGGTTCGGTTGGAAAACAAAAGCTTACCTAGACCTTTCTGCAGCGACGCCGATCGCGCCATGGATCGGTTTCACCTTTCGTCAACCGTATGGAGTGCAAATGTCGCCTCGGGGAACGGCAGTCGGATACCCTGAGCGGTCTGAAAGTACTCACGTCGCTGCTGCGGGCGATCCGTCCAGAACCAAGCGTTCGATCAAGTCGGCCAAGCGGTGCCCCAGCGATCCGCATGCGCCACCTCGGCCACTGGCCTGCGCGCGAGCGGACCAAATTTTCCCTGCGGATAGCCGATCGGCATCAATGCATAGGTCGACACGTCGGATGGCAGGCGGAGCAGTTCCTTCACTTCGTCCTCGCAACGGATGTGGTTGGTCGTGATCACGGTGCCCAGTCCGAACGCGCGGCACGCCAGGATGATGTTCTGCACCGCCGGATAGATGCTGGCGCCGCGAATCCGCTGCTCGTAGGCGAGCTCTCCCGCATAGATCGCTTGCACCGATGGTGGGAGTGTCTCGCGCGGCGGCGGTGGACGGTCGTGCAAACAGGGGACCAGCAGCACCGGCGCGTCGCCCATGTGGTCCCACAAATACGCGCCGGACGTCAGAAAGCGCCGATACTGTTCATCGCTCATATGCGGCGGGCGCCCGCGCGCCTTGTAGACCTCGCTCGCGATATCGGAGGCCTTGCGGTAGATCATTCCCAGCCGGCGGCGTTGCTCCGCGTCGCGCACCACGATGAACGCCCAGTTCTGCGCATTGCCGGCCGAAGGCGCGCGAATGGCGGCATCGAGAATGCGGGTGATGATCTCCTGCGGCACCGGATCGGGTTTGAGTCGGCGCAACGCCCGCGCAGAGTACATGGCATCGAACAAGCCGATCTCAGGCATGACGGGCTCCCACACGCATTGAATTCGTTCCGGAGCCTACCGAGCTGCGCCATAGACGCAACATCGTACGATCGCGCTGCCCGCCGGTGGGAAAAATTGCGGAAGCAACAGGCCCGCCAGCGCAGCCACCTCTTTCGGCGCGGTATGCTATCCTTCCCACGGACGCACAGACGGCGCGGACAGCGCCCCCGGTCGGAACGATCCGTGACAAGCTCACCGCGCTCACAGGTGGGATACGGACACGCCGGCGCCGACGCGCCATCAAAATCGAGGATGCGATCAATGATCATTCTGCGACTGATCTGTGCGCTCGCCGCCGCGAGCGCATTGATGACCACATCTCTAGCGCAGGCGCCGCGCTCGCCTTGGCCGCCCGGCGACGAGATCGGAATGGCCAACACGCTCGGGCCGGCGACGTGGCAGCGCTGCGCGACCTATCTTGCCGATCCCAAGGCGAAGTCCTACGAGCTCTCGCACTTGCGCTCGAACACAATGCCGCAATCGCCGTTCGCCGATCATCACCAGCGCCGTGCTGCTCGACGCGAAGAGCCATCTCGGCCATGGCAGCGCGATGCAGCCGGGCCAGGCCGTCACCGCGGCCGACATCGAGGCCATGCTAAAGGCGCAGGCGTTGGACAAGCGCGGGCTCATGCCCGGCGATGTGCTCTACATCTACACCGGCTGGGGCGACAATTGGAAAGACCCCGACTCGGAGAAATTCTACTACACCAAGGGTCCCGGCCTCGCTTATGACGCGGCTCGCTACATCGCCGAGAAGCAGGTCGTGCTGCTCGCGCTCGACAATCCGTTTACCGACCCCGTCGCCGAGGGCTTTTTACAAGGCAAAGCGCCGCCGCCTGCCGGCGCACCGGAGGGCCTGCCGTTCGCCATCCATCACACGAATCTCGCGGAGTCGGGCATCTATCAAATCCAGAACGCCAATCTCGGAGCGATCGCTCAGGACAAGGTGTGGCTGTCATGCACCATCATCCTGCCGCTGCGCGCGCAAGGAAATTCCGGCTCGCCGGTGCGGCCGGTCGCGATCGGAGTGCCTGCCCAATAACGGACGATTTTATCGCAAAGTCGGTCAGCGCTTAACGCTGGCGAAGGCTTCTTTGATGCGCATCGGCGCGCGCGGCCTCGCGTACATGTCGTCCACGTAGGCCTCGAGCCGCGGGAATCCATCGAGTACTTTCGCCATCGTTGCCCAGTCGAGCGTGTAGGCGAGCACGAAGTCCCCAATCGTCGCGGCATTTCCCACGACGTATTGTCGATCGTGCATGTGCTCCTCCATGATCCTCGCCATTGCCACGAAATCCTCGCGCGCAAGCGCCAATTCGCCGGGCAGCCGCCTGTCCTCCGGATAAAGCGCTGTATGGCGGGCCATGCGCCAGAGCGGCTGCTCGAGCTCGGTGGTGGTGAAGAGGAGCCAGCGCATCAGCTGCGCACGTTGCTGCGGGTCCGCGGGGATTAGCGCCTTGTCGCGGTATTTCTCAGCCAGATAGAGAACGATCGCGATGGATTCGGTGAGAACCATCTCCCCGTCGACGAGCACCGGAAGCTTCCCGGCCGGATTAATTTTGAGGAATGCGGGACTGCGGTGCTCGCCTGTAAGCAGGTTGACGGGAATGGCCTCGAAGTCGATCCCCAATTCCTGAAGCGTCCAACGGACCCGGATCGAGCGTGTCGGAGCAAACTCGTAGAGTTTCATTGCATTCCCCCGGTGATGACGAATAGGTCAGCGGGATTGTTGTTCTAGGCTACGGCGATCAGTCTTATTCCGCCCTGATGTTCGCCCCCTTGATGATGGGCCACCACTTCTCGATCTCGGCCTTGTGGAAGGCATGAAGCGCTTCCGGCGTCTGCTTGTCGCGCGGGACTATCTCCTGACCGATATCGGTGAGCCGCTTGCGCACCGTCGCATCGGCGAGCGCGGCGGCCAGCGCGGCGTTGAGCTTGTTCACGATCTCCTGTGGCGTGCCCGTGGGCACCCACAAGCCGTGCCAGAACGAAATGTTGATGCCCGGCACGCCGAGCTCATCACTGGTCGGAACGTCGGGCGCCGCGAACCAGCGGGTTTTGGCCAACACCGCGTAGGTCTTGATCTGATGGCTGAGCACATAGGGGAGCGCGCCGGTTCCCTCGTTGAACATCAGGTCGACGTGGCCGGCGACCTCGTCCTGGACCGCGGGGCCGCCGCCGCGATACGGCACGAACTGGAAGCGGGTCTCGGTCGCGCGCTGGAAATAGACGCCGCTCACATGCGCCGCACTGCCGATTCCGACGGTTGCGGCCGTCGCCTTGTTGGGGTTCGCCTTGAGCCAGGCGATCAGCTCCTTGAGGTCGCTGGCGGGAAAGTCTTTGCGAGCGGTGATGAGCATCGGGCTGTTGGTCAACAACGATACCGCGGCAAAATCCTTGAGCACGTCGTATTGCACCGGGTAGACCGCGCTCGCGCCCACGTGGCTCAGCCAATTACCGATGCTGATGGTGTAGCCGTCTGCCGTCGCGCGTGCGGCGCGCCCGACGCCGATGCTGCCGCCGGCGCCGGTGACGTTCTCGACCACCACGGGCTGGCCCAGCGCAACAGTGAGATGATCGGCAAGGATCCGGGCGATGGGGTCGGCGACCCCGCCGGGCGGCACCGGCACGATGATGGTGATGGGGCGCGACGGATAGAGCTGCGCCCGCGCGGTGGGCGCGAAGGCCGGCAGCGCGGAAGCGCCCGCAGCCAGACGCAAGACGACGCGGCGAGCAAGTTTCATCGTGGTCTCAACGCAATGGCCACGGACGGTACCTGGCCAACCAGGAGCAGAACGCCTCCGGACGCCCGCGCCAGCCGACCATGTTGCCGCGAGCGTCGTAGGCCGGCATGCGGAACCAATAGCAATTGGCCCCTGGCAGGGGTTCCCCATAGGGGTAATACACATACCCGGCGGGCGCGATGGGGTAATCGACGCCGCCGATCCCGCAGCCGATACAGCGCTCCTGCGCAACGGTAGGCGCGGCGATCGCAGTCGCCAAGGTCGCGGCCGCAACCAGAGCAGTCAGTGTGTTCGTCATCGGCATCTCCTCGAGCGCCGGCTCGATTTTCCTTTCGTCCGAAACAGCCGCGAGCTTTGCATGATCATCACGGACCGGCCGGCGCCAGCCAATCCTCGTGCAGGTCCACCGAGAGGGTATCCCGGCTGGCGCCGCCAAACACTTCGCCAACCGGAAACAGCACGCTGCACAGCGGCGGGTAGACGCCGTGGTGATCAAGCGGATTGTCGATGCGGCCATGCAGGCTACTGACGATGCCGCTCTTGCCCCGTATGTAGGCGGGCGTGCGGGGATTGCCGGCCGGGTTCGTGTGTTTCACCTGCACGCGGTCGCCGACGTGAAAGCGGTGCGTGGCCTCGGGCGCGCCCATGCTCGCCTCAGCGCTCGTTGCGAGCGAGTGCCGCTGGGAGCAGCGCCTCCGCGGTCCCCACCAGCGCGTCGATGGTCACCAGCCGCGCCAACTCTTCCTCGCTCCAGCCGTCGGTGCCCGCGGGGCGGCGCGGCAGCACCATCCAGCGCACGTCGCTGGTGCTGTCATGCACGCGCACCTCGACACTCTCGGGCAGCCGCAGGTCGAAGCGATGCGCCAGCGTCCCGCGCGGGTCGCGCACGACGCGCTCCTTGAAGCCGTCGTCGCGATACCACCACGGCGGGTCGCCCAGCAGGTCGTGCGGGTAGCATGAGCAGAGCGTGCACACCACGACGTTGTGCAGCGTCGCCGTGTTCTCGGCGACGCCGAGCTTGCCGAGCCGGCCGGGCGGAATGTTCAGCTCGCGCACCGCCTCGCGGCCGCGCGCCAGGAGCGCCTGCTTGAAGGCGGGGTCGACCCACGCGCGGGCGACAATACGGGCGCCGTTCCAGGCGCCGCGCCCGGCGAGGAACGCGCGCTGGCGCTCGAGCTGCTGCGCCGTCAGCACGCCCTTCTCGAGCAACGCGTGCATGAGCACCTGGAGCAGGCGCTGGTACTCGCGCAGGTTTCGCTCCAGCCGCGCGATGCGCTCTTCCAGCGTGCCGTCATGGTGCGGCTTGGCAATGCGGAAGAAGTCATCGTAATCGCCGCGCTCCTTGCGCGTATCCTCGATGACCGAGGGATGCTCGGACGGGTCGATCGAGGCGAGGCCAATGCCGCGAATGTAGTCATCCAGGCCTTCTTCGAGCGCCCGGATGCGTCCCTCGATATCGTGCGCAGCCTCGTTCGCTCCGGGCGGCGGCGCGGGAAGATGGGCGGCGGCGCGCAACAAGTCGTAGAGCGTGAGCACCCCGCGGCGGTGCAGGTGAAGCACGCGCGGCTCGAGGCGCTTGGTGCGCCAGTACTCGAGGTCGGCCTCCACCCCCAGGACGTGGCCTTCGTGGTCCTGCATGTGGCCGTGTGCGGCCTGCGTGTCGTGCGCCATGTCCTGTCCTTCGCGCTCCGCAGCGCTATGCGCCAACGCTGCCGCTCAACACGGCGGCGGCGGCGGATCGACGAGCTTGGCGGAGATCGCGCGCAGCCCATCGGGCCACGTGAGCTTGGCGAAGTCGACCGGCTGATCCGTCAGCTTCTCCTCCCGCGCCCAGCGGCTGAGCGAGCAGAAGTCGTCGTAATAAACCTTGTCGAGCGCCAGCGGCCGCTGTTCGTGTCCCATTGGTCGCGCGTGGCCTTCTCGCTCAGATCCAACTTGGCCTTGGCATAAGCGGCCACCGCAGGGAAATCCTTCTCGGCGAGGTCGCGGCCCTTGATCGTGGCGCGCAGCCAGCGGGTGGCGATGTCTTTCCCTTCCGCCGAGGCGAGCCATTCCGGCCGGGCGCCGGCCACCAAATAGCCCTGGACGTAACCGGTCGCGTCCGAGAGCTGATGCGCCTTGTCGGGGCAGATTTCGAGCGTGCGCGAGCCGATCGGTTGCCAAATGAAGAACGCCGCGATCTCCCCGCCGCACAGCGCCGCCGGCAGCACCTGGGTGTCGAGATTCTTCACGTTGACCTTGCTGGCGTCGACCCCGTTCTTCTTGAGGTACTCCGAAATGAACCACGAGCCGGTCGACCCGACGCGCGTGGCGATGATCTTGCCGGTCAAATCCTGCGGCTTGGCGATCTCTTTTGCCGCGATCACGACGTAGCCTTTGGCGTCGCGCTCGATGGCGGCGATCGTGCGATAGTTGCCGTTGCTGCGGAAGAAGTACTGCACGCTCGGCAGATCACCGGTCATGACGATGTCGCCCTGGCCGGTCTGGAAACTCTGGAAGGCGGTGGTGCCGGAGGGAAACAGCCGGTAGGTGACGTCGAGCCCTTCCGCCTTGTAGAGGCCGCGTTCGAGCGCGAGCCAGATCGAGTCGTTGTTGACCGACGGCTGCCCGAACAGCGTCATCTTCAGAGGCGTTTGCGCGCTCCCCGGCGTTGCCAACGCCGCCGCGGCAATCGCGACTGCGGCTATCATCGTCGTCTTTCCAGGCATAACGGCCCTCCGAGGTTGGCGTTGATCCATTCCGTCCAATCGCCCCTCACGTCACGGTGACGAACGACATGAAGCGCGCGAGCGTGCGCGCGACAAGAAAGCGGAAGATGCGGTCGAACAGGAATCCGAGCAAGCAGATCGTGAGCAGCGCGACGAAGATGCGATTCGTCTGCAACAGCATCGAGGATTTCTGCAACAGATAGCCGATGCCGGAGTCGGCGGCGAGAATCTCCGCCGGAATGATGCTCATGAACGAGGAGGCCATCGCCACCCGCATGCCGGTCACGATGTACGGGGCCGCCGACGGGATGACGACCAGGACGAAGATCTGCATCTGGTTTGCGCCGAGGCATTCGGCCGCACGCTGGCGCGCGATCGGCGCGCGCCAGACCCCCGCGATGGTATTGACGAGGACAATGAAGAACGTTCCCCAGAAGATGAGAAAGTACTTGGAAAGCTCGCCGATGCCGAACCAAATGACTGCGATAGGAATCATCGCGGTCGGCGAGAGATAGCGCATGAGCTCGATGATCGGATCGAGCAGGTCGTGCAGGAGCTGCAGGCGGCCGAGCAGCACGCCGAACACGATCGCAGCCAGCGAACCGACGACGAAGCCGACGAGCACGCGCGACATGCTGATCGATACGTCGGCCAGGATCTCGCCGCTGAGTATCATGGGAATCGCGGTGCGGATCACCTCGAGTGGCGGCGGAATGAGGAACGGATTGAAAATGAAGGTCGACAGCACCTGCCAGGAGAGGAAAGCGATCGCGATCGATCCAGCGGTCAGGAGGAAGCCCCGGCCCGGCACGGCGGCAAAGCCGCGCAATGGCGCCAGCGACGGCCGCGGCCGGCCGCCGACTTCGGCCGCCTTGCCCTTGCTGATCTCCGCTACGCTCATCCTTTCGGCCACGAGGGGACCTCAATGCGCCGCACGCTCCTCCGCGCGGGCGATGTCCGGCGCCAGCAGGCGCTCGATGTCGTTGAAGAGGCGCGCGACCGCCGGGTCGGCAAGATCGCGCGGGCGCGGCAGATCGAGGTCGATGATTTTCGAGATGATCGAGCACGGCCCGGCCGACATGATCCCGATCCGGTCGCCGAGGGTGATCGCCTCGGCGATGTCGTGGGTCACGAACACGATGGTCTTTCCGGTGCGCTGCCAGATTTCCAGCAGCACCGCATGCATGCGCCGGCGCGTGAGCGCATCGAGCGCGGCGAACGGCTCGTCCATCAACAAAACGGCGGGCTCGACCGCGAGTGCCCGGGCAATCTGCAGGCGTTGGCGCATGCCGCCCGAGAGTTGTGCCGGAAACTTGTTGCGGTGCCGATCGAGATCGACCATGCGCAGATAGTTGTCAATGATTCCCGCCCATTGCGCTTTCGGCACCTTGCGCACGCGCAAGCCGAACCGGACATTCTCCTCGACATTGAGCCAGGGGAACAGCGCCGAGCCGGCGTCCTGGAAGAACATGACGCGGTCGCGTCCGGCGCCGCGAATTGGCGCGCCGCCGCAACTCACCGAGCCGGCACTCGGCCGCTCGAACCCCGCGAGCATGTTGAGCAACGTCGATTTGCCGCAGCCGGAGGGCCCGAGCAGACAGAGAATCTCGCCGTCTGCGACATCGAGATCGACGCCATCGAGGGCGACATAGGGCTCGGGCGCCGCCGGGAAAACTTTCCGAACCTTGTCGAGCTGCAACACGCTGCCCTCCGGTCGAGCGCAAGACCTTAACTTCGCGATGAAGCAAAACGTTAGGTTTCCCTGCGATCGGTGTCAACGAAACGCGGCATCGCGTGCGTGTCAGCCGGCAGCGCCGAACTCCTTGTCAAGGCGACAGGCTGCACATTAAATGCACGCGCATTCCATCGTGTTTCCATCCAGGAGGTTGCGTATGGCCGACGCCAAGCCGATCGCGCCGATTCGCATCGGCGGCACCGACATCCATTACGCGCAAGGCATGCGCGCCGGTCCCTGGCTGTTCTTCACCGGGCACGAGGCGAGCGATTTCGAGCGCGGCATTGCCGCGCCGGTCGCCGGCAAGCCCGGCCTGCCGCTCGACGGGCAGGCGCGCTATCGCCGCGAGGCCGATTACGTCCTGGCGCGGCTCGCCAAGCTCATTGCTGCGGAAGGAGGCGACCTGCGCCACATCGTGCGCGTCGATCAGTACTATCCGAGCGCGCTCGCGGTGAACCCCTACCAGCGCGCACGCAAGGCGTTGCTCAAGGATTACGTGCCGCCGAGCACGTCCGTGCTCATGGAGGAACTGCTGGTGGTCGGCGCCAACGTGGACCTCTCCATGTTGGCGGTGGTGCCGGGCGAGGGCCGCGGGCCGCACCCAGCGCGCCCAGGCGGCGTGCCGGTGCCGCAGCATTCCGGCTTCATTCCATCTCTGGTATGCGGCGATTACGTGTTCGTCGCCGGGCAGATGCCCAACAACGAGGCGATGACCGCGCTCGAGCCCGCCGCCTATCGCGCGCCCAACGCGGTGTGGAACGGCACCGACATTCGCCTGCAGTCCGAGTTCATCATCGCCGGCCGGCTCAAGCCCGCGCTTGAAGCGGGCGGCAGCTCGCTCGCCAACGCCATCAAGGCGCAGGTGTACCTGACCGACATCAACGATCTGCCGGAATTCATGGACGTGTGGAATGCTCACTTCGCCGCCAACCCATGCGCGCTGACCGTGGTCGCCACCAAGGGACTGGCGCTGCTCGAATCCAAGATCGAGATCAACATCTTCGGCGTGCGCGATGGGGCAAAGATCAGCAAGGAGATCATCGAGCACAAGCCGTCGCAGGCGATGCGGCTCGGGCCTGCGGCGGTGCGCGCGGGCGAGCTCTTGTGCCTTTCCGCGCTCTATGCCGCCGACGAGAACGGCGCGCTGCCTGGCGCGCCATCTGGCCTGCGCTATCTCGGCGCGCCCGTGCAGCACCAGATGCGCGCGGTGCTCGACGCTGCCGACGCGATTGCGCGTGCCGCCGGCAGTTCGCTCGCCAACGTCGTGCGCGCGCACCATTTCGTCGGCGACCTGAACCTGGCCTATCCGGCGCTGCAGATGTGGAACGAGCGGCTCGCGGGCGCGCCGATCCCGTTCGGAGTGGTGCGCATGCCGGCGCCGATGCCGATCCCTGGCTGCGACGTGATCGTGGACACCTGGGTTTATTGCCGTGGCAGCTGAAGCTCGTAGGGCGCAATAAGCGAGGCGCATTGCGCCATCTGGATTCGGTATGCTCCATCCTGGTTTTCACAAGGCCCTCGCCTACCTCAGCAGCGACAATGTCCGCTCGCTGCTGATGGACCTCGTGGACATCAGCAGCCCGACCGGGAACGAGATTGGCGTCGCGCAATATCTCATCGCGCGGATGCGCCGCATCGACATGGAGACCGATCTGCCGCTCGTCGATGCAGGCCGGCCGAATGCGATCGGGCATCGGCGCGGACACGGCCATGGACTCAACCTCCTGTTCACCGGACACATGGACACGTCCTATTCCGGCGCGGA
>Ga0307277_10000605_pt1 | contig 13491 bp, 14 predicted proteins | sample ER_DNA_116_FD_194473 | JGI IMG/M metagenome (GOLD analysis project Ga0307277, IMG submission 194473) | Bulk soil microbial communities from the East River watershed near Crested Butte, Colorado, United States - ER_DNA_116 | ecosystem: Environmental > Terrestrial > Soil > Floodplain | place...
ACCGAGGAGCTCGATCGGCTCGTCCGCCATCAGGGCTTCCGCATTGTCGGCGTAGTACTCGTAGATCGACGCGCAGAAGTCGACCTCGCCCCGCGCCTGACCGACCGGCTTGCCAATCTCGGCGACGATGATGTCCGCGAGCTCCTCCCGCCGCTCGGAGTGCAGCTCGCCGACGCGCCGCACCAGCGAGGCGCGATCGCCAACAGTCGCAGCTCTCGACCACTCGCGGTGCGCCCGGTCGGCGCGGGCGACCGCGTCCCGCAGCTCGTCGTCGGTGATCGTCGGGTACTCCTTGACCGTTTCGCCGGTCGCGGGGTCGACAACTGCGTACATGCTCGTCACTTCGCTCCTCCGTCGGACTGAGCCGACTCTAACGCGTGCGATTCGGCACGATGATGTCGAGCGACCGCCGCCTTCACGAGTGGGACCTGATCGAAGAGATCGTCGGCGAGATGCGCGCATAGATGCCCGCTCGTATCACTCATGAGACTGGAATTCGATGGGCATTTGCACATTCTGGCATGGGCCAGCGTGCGGGAATGTCACCCGAGCGGCGATCAGCGTCCCGGGTTTGAGTGTTGTCGTCGATACCTAGCTGCCGATCAGCTCCTTGAACGCGCGGTCGTCGCGAATCGGGTCGAGGTCGGAGTCCTCGGCGGCGAGCGAGCGCCACTGGTCCGAACGTTCGACCGCGACCCGGAGATGCTCGATCGCATCGGCCTTCCGCCCAGCGAGGCTCTCGCTGCAGGCGAGGTTGTAGAACAGCATCGTGTACTCGGGATGGGCCTCGAGCTCCGCGCGCAGGCGGTCGGCGACCTCGGCGTACTGACCGGACTCGTAGAGGGGACGGAGCGGCGCCCAGACCTCGTTGCCGTAAGGCTCGTATGCCTTCCCCGGTACTCCGCCGAGGGCGACGATCGTCGTCCCCGGCTCCTCGGCGAACGCCGTCCGCTTGACGCTCGGGCGGGCGAAGACGAAGGTGCCGGCCGGCGCGTCCACCCGCTCGCCGTCGAGCTCGAACCTCGCACGACCGCTCTGGACGAGGTAGAGCTCCTCCTGCAGGTCCTGCGCCTCCGACTCGTCGTGCTCGTTGATGATCCGGTCGCCCGCCTCGCGGCCCGTCCAGGCGTTGACGCCGGAGGCCGTGATCCCGAAGTGGTGCCGGACCGGCCGCTTCGGACAGCGGCCGTCGCTGATCTCGTCGATCTCCTCAAGATGCGTCACTGCGTAACCGCTCATAGGACCTCCTACAGGATCGTCATGTTTGTGGCCGCAGCCAACCGAGTCCCCAGGCTAGCGAGGTGGGCGCGAGACAAGACACAGCAGTGGTCGGCTGCCCCAGTGTGCGGGAATATCCCTTGAGACTTCCCTGCCAAACGAATGCCCTTACCGAGCGGCTGACGAGGCTAGTCGACCTCCGCGGCGCAGCAGGACGATCGAAGTCACTATGAGCCAGATCGGAAGACCGATGAACCAGAGGACGACAGCGAATCCGAACGGCCCTCCTGCTCGGTGCACTTGATCGAAGTCACGGCTCATCGCTGCCCCGGCCGCGAGCACACACCCAAGACCGACGACGACTCCGAGCCAGGAGACGATTCGTCCAAAGTGGATGCGCCACGCGAGCAGCAGGACGAAGCCGACCGCAGGAAGCTCGAAAAGAAGCGCGGCCGTATGAAGATCGCCGAACGCGGCGAAGACGCCAGCGCCGAGATCGCGGTCAGCCGCCTCCACTGCTGTGATCAACGCAGCCGCTGACACCGCGTCGATCGCAGCGACGAGACCTCCTGCCACTGCCGTGAGCGCGGCTCCGCGCGTGTCCCCTCGCCGCAGGAGCATGAGGGCGAGACAGGTCGCGAACCCGGAGAACGCGATGCTCGCCGCGAACCCGAGGAGCGCCGAAGCGCGCATAGCCGTGCCTTCTGACACCGCCCTGGCCATTTCATCGGCCGGCTGCAGCGTTGCATCCGGGCCATTGGTGGTGAACGCGATGAGACCGACGAACAGGCCGACGTAGGCCAGCGCAAAGAGCGCGGCTAGGCGTTCGATAGGAAGCGACATGATGGCGACCATACAGAGGCGTCCTTCCGGGATCTAGTGCCCCAGGATGGAGAACCATCGCGTGGGCGAGCGTCCTGTCGCTAGAGAAACGGGTGAGGCCAAAGGCGATGAGTTGGCGAGCTCGTGGTGAGTTGGGACGGTGAAAGCCGGAGAAACCCGGCTCTTCTTAGCCGAAGACGTACACGAGCGTTCAAGGATGCAGAAGCGCCAAGTCCTGCGAGCCGAGTGCGCACAGGATTTGACGAGCTATCTTTAGTTCTCGTTCGCCAGTGGGCGAGACCCGACAGGCCCCGATGTCGTCTTGAGAGACCGGACTTGGAGAGACGGTCGCAGGCTGGGCCCCGGAAGCCCTAGCTCCGCAGCCGAATGACCAGACGCTGGAACGGGGTGACCAACCCTAGCGACAATCGGCGCAGATCCCCGTCACCTCGACGGTGTGACCACTGATCGAGAATGCGTGGGTGATGGCCACGCGCTCCAGCCAGTCATCCAGATCGCAGTCGTCAAGCTCAACGACACGATGGCACTCAGCGCAGACAAGATGGTGATGATGGCCTTCGCCGCACAGGCGATAGCAGAGCTCCCCGGGACGGTGCGCTAAGGCATCGACGACCCCATGGTCGTTGAGGAGCGCAAGCGTGCGGTAAACCGTTGCGAGCCCGACCGCTTCGCCGCGCTTGGCCAAGCAACCGTAGATCTCTTGCGCGGTGGCGTCGTTTGGCTCCGTCGCAAGCGCCTGCAGGACGGCAAGGCGCTGACGGGTCGCGCGAAGCCCATGCCGCTCAAGCTTGAGTCGCTCGTCGTTTTGCGCCTGCACCGTCACAGCCTTAGAGTACCCATATGAGAATGAAAACCGTTCTCGTTTTCTTGCTAGGTCTTCTCTTGGTCAGCAGCGGCTGCGGCGATAACGCCTCTTCTTCGAGCGGAAAGAAACGCGTCGTTGCAGCCTTCTATCCGCTTGCGTTCGCAGCGGAACAGATCGGCGGGCGCGACGTCAACGTCACGAACCTCACGCCGTCTGGGGTCGAGCCGCACGACCTCGAAGCTTCGCCCCGCGACGTGCAAAGGATCCAATCGGCCGATCTCGTGCTCCTGCTTGGACATGGATTCCAGCCGCAACTCGAATCCGCGGCCGAACACGGCAGCAAAGTCGAGCTGCTGCTTGATACGCCGGGCCTGCGACGGTTCGAAAATGGGGATCCCCACGTCTGGCTCGACCCAGCGCGCTTCGCCTTGATCGTGGAGCGTATCGGCACCGCGCTCCATGAACCCAGGAGCACAGAGCGACTTGCCGCGCGCGTGCGGGCGCTAGCCCGCGAATATCGACGTGGCCTTGGCCGGTGTGCGCGGCGCGAGATCGTTACGAGCCACGAGGCTTTCGCCTACCTCGGTCAGCGCTACGGTCTTCGCCAGATCAGTATTACCGGTCTCAGCCCCGAGGCCGAGCCAAGGCCGCAGGACCTGCAGCACGTCATCAAGATCGTGCGGCAAACGCACGCGACGACCGTCTTCTTCGAGACGCTCGTCTCGCCACGAATCGCCGACACGGTGGCGCGCGAGACGCACACGAAGACCGCTGTCCTGAACCCGATCGAAGGGCTTACGCCAGCGCAGGCGGCCCGGGGGGAGGACTACTTCTCCCTGATGCGGGGAAACTTGCGCAATCTGCGCCGAGCACTCGGGTGCCGCTAGCGGTCGGGCTCACAGACGTCAGCTTCGCCTATCCGGGCGGGGCGCCTGTGCTCCGCGACGTCAGCCTCGAGATCGAGCTCGGTGAGTTCGTCGCGATCGCGGGCCCAAACGGTGGCGGCAAGACGACGCTACTCCGGATTGCCTTGGGCCTCGAGCGCCCTCAGAAAGGAACCGCGAGCCTCTTCGAAGAGCCGGCTGCGCGCTTCGGTGAGCGTGCCCGCATCGCCTATCTGGCCCAACGAGCACAGCTCGGAATCGATGCGCCGGTCAGCGTGCGGGAGGTCGTCACCGCCGGCCGCGTGCCGCGCCTCGGATTGCTGGGGCCGCTTCGGAACCGGGATCGGATCGTCGTCGCTGGGGCGATCGAGCGCGTTGGCCTCTCCGATCGTGCGACCGCGCCCCTCGCGACCTTGTCCGGCGGTCAGCAACAGAGAGCGTTCATTGCCAAGGCGCTTGCCGGAGAACCTGATTTGCTGGTGCTGGACGAGCCTACAGCCGGCGTCGACGTCGATGCCCAAGAGTCGCTCGCGGCACTGCTCGAGGAGCTTCACCGTGACTTGCATGTGACGATCGTCTTTGTCTCACACGAGTTCGGTGCGGTCGAGCGCTTCGTCGAGCGCCTCGTGCTTGTTCGCGGCGGAATCGTCTTCGACGGCGAGCCCTCCAGCCTCCCATCCAGCTGGCATGACCCTTCGCATGTCCATCTTTGAAGCCGAATTCATGCGGCTCGCCTTCGCGACCGGGGCGATCGTCGGCGTCCTTGCCCCCGCCGTGGGGTTCTTCCTTGTCCAACGACGGATGAGTCTGATTGGAGACGGGATCGGCCATGTCGCCTTCGCGGGGGTTGCCGCCGGCTACCTGCTGGGGATTTCTCCAGTTGCGACCGCACTTGTCGCCTCGGTCGGGGGCGCGGTGGTGATTGAGTGGCTCCGAAGCCAACGCCGAGCTGCCGGCGACCAGGCGCTCGCGCTCGTCTTCTACACCGGCATTGCAGCCGGTGTCGTTCTCATTTCGGCGGCGGGTGCGCTTGATGCCAACCTGTTCGCATTCCTCTTCGGCTCGATCCTCACCGTCACCACCAGCGATCTCGTGCTCGTCGGGCTCCTCGGTGCCTTTGGTCTGCTGTTGATCGGAGCGCTCTACCGGCCGCTTGTCGCGGTTGCACTGGACGAAGAGGCGGCACGAGTCAGCGGCGTTCCCGTCGCCGTGCTCAATGTGCTCCTTGCCGGCTTGGCCGGAGTCACGGTCGCGGTCTCGATGCGCATCGTCGGCATCCTCCTGATCGCGGCGCTGATGGTGCTTCCGGTGATTGCTGCGAGCCGCGTCGCGTGGAGCATCCGCTCGACAATCGTACTCGCGACCGCGCTTGGGCTCGGTGCTGTCTTTGCCGGTCTCAGCCTCGCCTACTATGCGAACCTAGCGCCGGGGGGCGCAATCGTGCTTGCCGCCGCCGCCTCGGTTGTGCTTGCGAGTGCGGCTGGAAACCTCCGCTCCATCCTCGGCTAGCCGATCGGCGGCGACCTGCAAAAGCCTGGTCGGTCGGCCTCTTCAGTGCGCGTGGGCATGCGCCTGAACAGAGAGCTGGGACTTCGAACTCGTAGGGCTTGTTTCCCGCTTGCGCCTTGATCGCACCCTGGAGCGGGGCGCTCCGCTCATCCAGGCTGTTCTCGATGCGAACAACGGCTCGGTGTGCGCACATAACGTCCGAAAACGTGTTAGGACTACACCGTGTCCGCTGCGGGCGGAGGGATCGTCACGCGCCTAGCGCCGAGCGTCGCGGCGGCCCTCTCGATTGCCGCGTTCCTGGCGCTCTGGCAAGCCGTCTCGAGAGCGGGGCTGATCTCCGACCAGGACCTGCCCGCGATGACCACGACGTTTCGTGAGCTCTGGTCGATGATGCACACGCACCAATTCTGGGCGGCGTTCGCCCGGACCGTGCGAGGTTGGGCGTTCGGCATCGGACTGGCCACCCTTCTCGCCGTCCCGCTCGGGATCCTGCTCGGGTCGAGCGAGTTTGCGGGCAGAGCGTTCCGGGTTCCGATCGAGTTTCTGCGGCCAATCCCGTCGGCGGCCTTGATCCCTCTCCTCTTCCTCACGCTAGGGACGACGCTCAAGAGCGAGATCTTCCTGGCCACTTTCGGCGCCTTCTGGCCTCTCCTCGTGCAGACGATCTACGGTGTCCGCGACGTCGACCCGATCGCGATCGATACCGCGCGGTCGTTCGGGGTCGGGCGGCTCGAGCGCCTTTACCGCGTCAAGTTGCCCAGCGCGGTCCCCTACATCGCGACCGGACTGCGGATCTCCTCCGCTGTAGCGCTGATCCTGGCCTTCACGGCAGAGCTCTTCATGGGCATCCCCGGGCTCGGCCAGACCATGAACGTCGCCGAGTCGTTCGGCCTGACGGCTCAGGTCTACGCGATCGCGCTCGCCACAGGATTCCTCGGCCTCGGGATCTACGTCGTGTTCTCTGCGCTCGAACGGCGCGCGCTTCGCTGGCATCCGTCACAACGGCTGGCCGGCGCGTGAGCGGCCGCGCCTATCGCTCGGCCGCCATCGCGGCGGAGATCGCGGTTCCGCTCGCGATCCTCGCCGCCTGGCAGGTCTGGACCGTGCACGCGAACGACCCACTCTTCCCCCGCCTGTCCACGATCCTCGTCCAGTTCCGCGAGATGTGGCTCTTCTCGCAGTTCGAGCTCCATGTCGTTCCGAGCCTGACGCGAGTCGGAGCAGGCTTCGCCATCGCCGTCGTCCTCGGGATCCTCCTCGGCGTACCGCTCGGCCTGTCGCGCTGGGGGAGGCTGCTTGCGATGCCGCACGTCGAATGGTGGCGGGCAATGCCGCCGCCGGCCCTGCTCCCCATTTCGGTGGCACTGCTGCACTCGATCGGCAACCGACAGAAGATCTCGTTCATCGCCTTCTTCTGCCTCTTCCCGATCCTGCTGAACACGATCGACGGCGTGCGCGGCATCGATCCGACGTTCACCGAGACAGCCCGTTCGTACGGAGTTCGGAGATTGGAACGGATCGGCCGCATCGTGCTGCCGGCCGCACTCCCTCAGATCTTCGCCGGCATGCGGACCAGCCTCTCCCTGGCCGTGATCATGATGGTCCTGACCGAGTACTTCTCGAGCACGAGCGGCGTCGGGTACGTCCTGCTGATCTCGAAGAACACGTTCCAACTCGCGCCGATGTGGGCGGCGATCGTCCTGATCGGGGTCCTGGGCTACGGCTTGAACCTGCTCTTGATCCTCCTCGAGCGTCGCGTGCTCTCGTGGCATCGCGGCTGGCGAGCGGCGGAGGCGCAATGAGCACGAGCGGCGAGCGACTGCTCGAGATCAGGAAGCTCGCGAAGATGTACGGCTCCGGCGCCAAGGTCACCCATGCGATCGCCGACGTTTCGTTCACCGTCGACGACCGCGAGTTCGTCTGCGTCGTCGGCCCGTCCGGGTGCGGAAAGACGACACTCCTCAAGTGCGTCGGCGGGCTGCTCCGCCCGACTAGGGGCGACGTACTCTTGCGCGGGAGGCGCGTGACTGCACCGCCGGAGGAGATGGCGCTGGTCTTCCAGGAGTACGGGCGCTCGCTGATGCCCTGGTCGTCGGTGCGGAACAACGTGGTGCTGCCACTCCGGCACAAGAACCTGGGGAGAAAACAGCGAAACGCGCTCGTGGAGGAGGCGCTCGACGCCGTCGGGCTCACCCCGTTCATCGACCACTACCCCTGGCAGCTCTCGGGCGGAATGCAGCAGCGCGTTGCGATTGCGCGGGCGCTTGCCTACCAGCCTTCGATCCTGCTCATGGACGAGCCCTTCGCCTCGGTCGACGCGCAGACTCGGGGCGATCTCGAGGATCTGATTCTCCGTGTCCGCGAGGAGTTCGCGATCACGATCCTCTTCGTCACGCACGACATCGACGAGTCGGTCTACCTGTCCGACCGCGTCGTCGTCCTGACGCACGGCCCGACGGAGGTGAAGGCAATCATCGACGTCGATCTTCCGTTCCCTCGGGACCAGATCGCGACGAAGGAGCTCCCCGAGTTCGCGCATCTACGCGGGCATGTCTATGGGCTGATCAAACGGGAGCTGGTGGAGTCGGGCGAAGAGCTCGCCGCGACTATGACAACCGCGACGAAAGGAGATCGACCATGATTCGCGAGATTGGTCACCGGGCGCTCCGGCGTCTCGGTGTCGGGACCGCGACGGGAGCGATCGTCGTGCTCGCCGTGTTCGGCGGGTCCGCGGCCAGCGCGCCCGGCCGCGCCAGTGCGACGGAGGTCAGGGTTGTCACCCTGCCGATTGCGAACGGCTTTCCCCTCGACCTCGGTATCAAGAAGGGCTTCTTCGCCCAGCAGGGGATCGAAGTCAAGAAGACGACGCTCCAGAGCGGCAACGACGTTGTCCTCGCACTCGCCAACAACAACGGCGACATCGGCTACCTCGGATTCGTCCCGATGTACATCGCCGTGACGAGCGGTATTCCTCTGACGCTCGTCGCCGCGAGCGAGGTCGAAGGAATCTCCGCGCGGGACAACTGGCAGAACATCCTCGTCAAGGGCTCGAGCTCTATCCGCACCCCGGCTGATCTAAAGGGCAAAACGATTGCCGTGAACGCGCTGAAAGGCGTCGGCGAGGTGATGATCAAGGCAGCGATGGAGAAGAAGGGCATCAAGCCCAATGACTTCCGCCTCACGGCTCTGCCCTTCCCCCAGATGCGCTCCGCCCTCAACAACGGGCAGGTCGACGCGATTTGGGTCCCGGAGCCGTTCCTCTCCCAGGGGCTCAACCTCGACGGCGACCGGATCGTCATGGCCCCGGGTCCGGTGCTCGCACGGTACTGGCCGATCGGGGGCTATGCGGCGAGGTCGGCATGGAAGTCGGGGAATCCGGCGCTTGCGCAGAAGTTCCGCACCGCGATCAATAAGTCACTGACGTACGCACAGGCACACCCAGCCGAGATCCGCGAGCTGCTACCGCCGGGCACGCAGAACGTGCGCCTGCCGATCTGGAGCCCGCTGGTGGATCGCAGCAAGCTCCAGCAACTCGCCGGCTACGCGAAGAAGTACGGCGTGATCACGAAGCTTCCGAACATGAAGCAGCTGGTGCCGAACAGCATCGCGAGCGGCCTCGTCCTGCAGGGCACCGTAACGAACCGGCGCCTGTTGCTGGCTCTGGGGGCGAAAGCGGTCACCAAGCTCAACGTCGGCCCGTACACGTTCGTCGTCACCGACTCTTCGAAAACGCAGAACTTCAGGCTCAAGGGTCCGGGCGTGAACAGGAGCACCTCGCTGAAGGGAAAGGGTCGGGCGACCTGGACGCTCAGCCTCCGCAGGGGGACCTACCGGTACTGGTCCGACGGGAAACCACGCGCGAAGAAGAGCTTCAAGGTCGGCTAGGGCCTGAACGTCTCGGTCGGAGCGATCGCCACGTCGAGAAGCAACGGCTTCTCGTGCGTGGCGAGCTCCGGCACGACCTCGTCGAGTGTCTCGACGAGGTCGTCGTATCCAGTGATGTTCCGGGCTGCACAGCCCTGAGCGCGGGCAATCGCGGCGATGTCGACGTCGAACGCGGGCCAGGGGGCGGGGGAGCCGTGCCGTTCCGCGAGGCGGTCCATGATCGCGTAGCCGCCGTTCGAGAGGATCACGAACAGCACGCCGACGCCGTAGTACGCAGCGCTCCAGAGCGCCTGGATCCCATACATGGCCGACCCGTCTCCGACGACGGCGACAACGGGTCGCTCGGGCAGAGCCATACGAACGCCCGTAGCCCCGGCGAGGCCGAAGCCAAGCCCGCCCATCGCGGCGCTCAGGAAGCCGAGCGGCTCACGCGCCAGGAGGCGCTCGTGGAGCTCTGGGCGGTCGACCGGGATCTCCTCGACGACGACGGCGTGGCGCGGAAGCCGCTCGGCGAGCGCAGACAGCACGTGGCCCGCCCGTAGCGGCTCCCCGGGGGCCGGAGGCGGCGGCACGGAGGGCGGGCGGAACGGCTCCGGAGGCTCGCTCTCCCGCCCGCGCAGGCGCTCGGCGAGCTCTCGGCAGATCGGGCCCGGCGGGCCGAGCACGGCGAGCTCGGCCGGGCTGCGGTGAACCTCGTCGGGGTTGTCACCGACGACGGCGATCCGTGTGCCGAGCTCCGTCAGGCGCCCGGGCGCGTAGGGAGACTGCCTGAAAGCCGGCGCGCCGACGACGAGGAGGGCGTCGTACGGCGCCAGCTTCTCGCGCAGGCGCGGCCGGTCGGCGGGAAGGACGCCGGCGTAGAGCCTGTGATCTTGCGGAAAGCCGGCTCGGGCCCCGAAGGACTCCTGGAAGACCGGCGCGACCAGACGTTCGGCGAGCGTGACGAGCGCAGACCAGGTTTTCGGGTCGTCAGCACCGGCTCCGACCACGATGGCAGGGGAGCGCGCGTCAGCGAGGAACGCGGCCAGCTCGTCGACTGCGGCCGGAGCGGCTGATGCGTCTCGCACGACCCGCATCGCGGCTGCGTTCTCGCGCTCCTCTGACGCCGGTGCCGACCAGTCGTCCATGGGCACGATCACGAGCGCCGGCCCGCGATGAGTCGCCGCTTCGTGCCCCGCGCGTGCGATCGAGCCGGGCACGTCGTGCGCCGCCACCGGCTGATCGACCCAGACCGGATACTCGCCCGCGAGGCCCTGCAGCCGTCCGGCGAGAAAAGGCTCGAACGCGACGTGCCGGCGGTCCTGTTGGCCGACGAGAACGACGAGAGGAGCCCGGTTGACGCGTGCCGTCGCGAGCGCCCCGACGGCATTGCCCAGGCCGGCCGTCGTGTGCAGCAACACGAAGGCCGGCTCGTTCCGTCCGATCGCCCAGCCCGTTGCCATGCCGACCGCGGAACCCTCGTGCAGGGCAAGCACGAACCGGAGGTCCTCGGGAAGCCCGGCGAGAAACGGCACCTCCGTCGATCCCGGATTCCCGAAGATCGTCGTCAGTCCGCGCTCGCGGAGCACATCGAACGTGGCGTCGCGGACTGTCTTGCCCACGGCGGCGGAGTATCGCGCAGCGCGAAGTTCGGTATGAGAACATCCGTTCACATGCTGGATCCGGTGGCCGGACGCAACCCGGACTACGTGCAGTCGCTCGAGCGGGGCCTGGCCGTGATCCGGGCCTTCGGCGCGGAATCCCCCGAGCTTCGGCTCAGCGACGTTGCGCGCGCGACGGGACTGACCCGCGCTGCGGCCCGCCGCTTCCTCCTCACCCTCGTCAAGCTTGGCTATGTGCGGCAGGACGGGAGCATCTTCTCGCTGCGGCCGCGCGTGCTCGACCTCGGGTACGCCTACCTCTCGGTGCTCAGCCTGCCGGAGGTAGCTCAACCGCACATGGAAGCCCTCGTCGGAGAAGTCAACGAGTCGTCGTCGATCGCTGTTCTCGACGATCTCGACATCGTCTACGTGGCTCGCGTGCCGACGCGGAGGATCATGACGATCACGATCGCCGTCGGGACGCGTCTTCCCGCCTACGCGACGTCGATGGGGCGAGTGCTACTCGCCGGCCTCCCGTCCGAAGCGCTCGAAGAATGCCTCGAACGCGTCGAGATCGAGCCTTTGACGCCCACGACGGTGCCCGATCCGGACGCGTTGCGGGACCGGATCGAGCGGGTCCGCAACGCGGGATGGGCGGCGGTCGACCAAGAGCTCGAGGAGGGCGTTCGATCTGCGGCTGTCCCGATCCGGGATGCAACCGGAAGGATCGCGGCAGCGATGAACGTCTCAGTGCACGCCACGCGAATGACGATGCAGGCGCTCCGCCGCGAGGTCGTGCCCAGGCTCCTGCGCACGGCCGAGGCGATCGAGGTCGATCTCAGCGCCGTCGGCGCTGCGAAAGGGGGCGGAGGTGCAGCTTGACGGGCGAGCGCGCTGATGGGAGAGTGGCGGTGCGATAGCCGGATGGTTGTTCTTATGCCGAACATTGGTCGGCAAAGGAGGAGCTTGAGATGACCGTCAGCGCAGCCGAAACCGTCCGCGGCTTGCACATCGGGGGCCGGTGGACCGAAGCGTCCGGGGGCAAGACATTCGAGGACCACGATCCCTTCACCGGTGACGTCGTGGCCAACGTCCCGGCGGCATCGCGCGACGATGCCAGACGTGCGATCGACGCCGCCGCCGACGCCTTCCCCACCTGGTCGCAGACGCCGCCGGCCGAGCGCCAGCGCATCTTCTTGAATGCGGCGGACGTCCTCGAATCCAGAACGGAGGACGTCGCCTCTTGGCTGACGCGCGAGACCGGTTCGACGTTCGGCTTCGCCATGTTCCAGCTCCAGTTCGTCCCGGGGCTGTTTCGACAAGCGGCCGCTCTCGGCTATCAACCGGTGGGCGAGATCATCCCCTCGGACACCGGTGCGTTCGCGATGGGTATCCGCCGGCCCGCCGGCGTCGTCGGTGCGATCGCGCCCTGGAACGCCGCGCTGATCCTCTCAGCGCGCTCGTTCGCCGCGCCGATCGCGCTCGGCAATACCGTCGTCCTCAAGCCCTCGGAGCTCTCACCGTACGTTGGTGGGCTCGTCTGGGGGGAGATCTTCTCGGAAGCAGGCCTTCCGGACGGCGTCCTCAATGTCGTGACTCATGCGCCGGGCGAGGCGGGCCCGATCGCAGACGAGCTCGTCGAGAACCCGCATGTCCGCGTGATCAACTTCACCGGGTCGACCAAAACGGGACGCAGGCTTGCGGAGGCGGCCGGGCGGAACCTGAAGCGTGTCCTGCTCGAGCTCGGCGGGTCGAACCCGCTGATCGTGCTCGCGGACGCCGATCTCGACTCCGCGGTCGACGCGGCCGCCTTCGGCGCGTTCCTGCACCAGGGCCAGATTTGCATGTCCGCCCGCCGCATCATCGTCGAGAAGCCGATCGCAGAGACGTTCGTGGAGCGCCTCGTCGAGAAGACGCGGACGCTCAAGGCCGGCGATCCGAAGGAGCAGGACACGATCATCGGCCCGTTGATCACGGAGGATGCAGTGGCGACGGTCAAGAGCCGTGTCGACGACGCGATCGCGAATGGCGCCAAGCTGCTCGCCGGTGGCGAGGCGGACGGCTCGGTCTACCAGGCAACGCTCCTTACCGAAGCTCCGGAGGACTTCACCAGTGTCGAGACCTTTGGGCCGGTGGCCGCAATCGAGGTGGTCGGTGACGCCGACGAAGCGGTGGCGCGCGCGAACGAGACGACGTACGGGCTCTCCGCCGGAATCATCACGTCCGATCCCGACCGTGGCCTTGCCCTCGCGCAGCAGATCCAGTCCGGGATCGTGCACGTCAACGACCAACCGGTCGCCGACGAGCCGCAGATGCCCTTCGGCGGCGTCAAGGGAAGCGGCTTCGGGCGGTTCGGCGGCGCCGCCGCGATCAACGAGTTCACGGAGCTCCACTGGGTGACCGTCCGCAGCGGCACGCACCCGTTCCCCTTCTAGCCCGGCGTATGGCGAAGACGGTTTCGCTCGCCGAGGCGGTCGAAGATCTCGTCCACGACGGCGATGTCGTCGCGCTCGAGGGCTTCACGCATCTGATTCCGCACGCCGCCGGCCATGAGCTGATCCGGCAGCAACGCCGCGACCTCACGCTCGTCCGCATGACCCCGGACGTGGTCTACGACCAGCTGATCGGCATGGGTTGCGCTCGCAAGCTCGTGTTCTCGTGGGGCGGTAACCCCGGCGTCGGCTCGCTCCATCGGCTGCGTGACGCGGTCGAGCACGGCTGGCCGGAACGGCTCGAGCTCGAGGAGCATTCGCATGCCGGGATGGCG
>Ga0307277_10000607_pt1 | contig 13490 bp, 13 predicted proteins | sample ER_DNA_116_FD_194473 | JGI IMG/M metagenome (GOLD analysis project Ga0307277, IMG submission 194473) | Bulk soil microbial communities from the East River watershed near Crested Butte, Colorado, United States - ER_DNA_116 | ecosystem: Environmental > Terrestrial > Soil > Floodplain | place...
GCTATTTCCTGGATCCCCTCGGAAGCGATCGAGGGCATGCCCAAGATCCCCTTCGAGCTCGGGATCGGCCATTACGACGAGCCGCCGCCGGAAAACCTCGAGGAGGGAGATCTGGAGCGCCTGCGCGACGAGGATCGCTTCCGCGAGGCAAACCTCCTCCGGGCCTGGATCGAGGTCGACGACGGCAAGATCGTCCGCCACGGCCACGGGGGAGGTGGGCTCGTGGGGTCCACGACCTTCCGCATGGGCCCCAAGGCCCTCGTCTTCCAGGGCGTGCCGTTCGAGACGCTCCAGCCCGACCCGGAAGTCTCCGACGACGCCGTGCGCTTCATCCAGACCGTCGGAGGACGGGCGGGCTTCCCGGCGCCGCGGCGCGTGAAGGGAGCGCCCTTCTTCCGGATCCACTCCGCCACCGCCTGGACGACTCTCGCCTTGACGATCCGCGCCGACGGCTCCTCCGACCACGAGCTCATCGGGGCCAGCTCCTTCCCCCGCCACTGGATCTACGACAGCGAGGGCGTGCTCGGGCAGAAGGCGGGCACGGTCGACTTCAAGGCCTGGTATCGCGAGGCTCACGGCGATCACACGCCCTGGGGTGACGAGGACTCCGAGCCGTTCGTGGCCCAAGCTGAGAGCGCGCTCGAGCGCGAGGTCTCGCGCGAGGTCATGAGCAGCGGCGCGAAGCTGAAGCGCCGCAAGCTCAAGCAGGACGACCAGCTGGTCGAGCAGGGCGATCCGGCCGACGAGCTCTACCTCCTGCTCGACGGCGTGCTCGCGGCAGTCGTCGACGGCGAGGAGATCGCGCAGATCGGCCCCGGAGCGATTCTGGGCGAGAGCGCAGTGGTCGGCGAGGGGACGCGGAACGCGACCCTGCGCGCGTGCACGCCCGCGCGGGTCGCCGTGATCCCCGCCGAGGCGATCGATCGTGAGGCGATGGAGACGCTGGCGGCCGGAAGGCGCCGCGAGGGCTAGGAGGGTGTGGCGGAACGTCGCTCGCCGCCGGGACGCGCTGGTCCTCCTAGCGCCAGAGGAAAGTCATCAGCAGGGCCCCGGCGAGTCGCCCTGGAGGCCCTTGAGCGCATGTTCCGAGACCGTGATTGTGACGCCGGGGTTCTTCGCCGAAGAGGTTGAGTGACAGACCGCGATCTTCGGAGCTGGCGAGGCGGCAGCCGAAGACGCCGCAGGCCCCGAAGAGCCCGCCTTCGGTCCCTGCGGATCGGCTCCGTCGGTCGAGTCGTGCTTGGCTCGTCGGCGGGCAGGGTGAGCGTGTGTCTCTTGGTGGCGGGCAATTGCGAGGGACGCGTGCGGAAGGGGGCCTTCATCGAGCCACGAACCCGCCGCGTGCGCGGACAGGACGCCGGCGACGGAGGGACTGCGAGCCGCTTGAGCTTCCTTCTGCTCACCTGGGAGGAAGCCCTGGAGGACGCCGAAGGCGATCAAGGGTGCCACGGTTCCGCCGGCGAGGGCGATTCCGACCTTCAGGTGCTCGCCCGCTCCGACGGGAAGCGATTTCGTCCGCATGAAGGCGAAGGGCCAGATCAGGAGCGCGCGCGCCGACGGTGCAACCTTCTTCCAGTCTGCGCCGGCGAGCGTGGCGGCAACTCTCTTCCTGCCTCGGAAGAGAAGCGTCTCGACAGAGGCAACGGATACGGCCAGCTCTGCAGCGATCTCACGGTAGGACAGTCCTTGCCAGTCACGAAGCAAGAGCGCCCGCCGTTGCCGAACAGGGAGCTTGCGTAGCGCCTCGGAGAGGCCAAGGAGCTCATCGCGTCCCGCCTTTTCGTGTGCCGCGAGCTCATCGAGCGTCCCCGGATCGCGAAGCTCGAGTGACGTGCCCCCAAGCTTGGTGCGCAACGCGGTCGAGCAGACGTTTGCGGCAATCCCGAAGAGCCACGGACGCCGCTGATCGGGCTCGAAGCCGCCTTTGAGGCTACGCCAGGCGTTCAGGTAGGTGAGCTGAAGCGCATCCTCGGCTTCCTCGGGCGACCCGAGGCGCCGCAGGCAGTAGCGGTAGATGCCCGACGAGTGGCGTGTGAACAGCTCGGTCGCGTCGTCGGCCCCGACGGTCCTTTCATGTTCCAGCGCACTCATGTTTCGCGGCTCCTCCTCCGACCTCTCCCGGCGGCGGAAGCTGGGAGTATCCGCCCGCGACCGCAATGTGTCATCCCTCGATCGAGGGATGCCGGCTCAGGCCTTGGAACCGGCTCTTCGGGGCGGTGTGCGCTGGCGGAGCCAATCCGCCAGGTGCTCGACGCCCATGATCCAGACACCATCGCGACGGTGAGGGGCGTCGTCCCGCAGAGTGAGGCAGAGCACAGGCGCGACCCAACCGCCCACGAGACCGTGCAGCCAGGAAGCGTCGCGGCGGGCTCGGCGCAGATGCTCGAGCCGGTAAGCGCGGTTTCGCACCTGAACGATGTAGGCGCCCGACGCGCCCTGGACGAGCGTGCCGATCAGGATTCCGCGCTCGTTCGAAATGTCGTGCTGCACGGTCCAGCCCTCTGCGACGAGAGCGTCGAGCGCGCCGCGAACCGCCGCGTCGTCCGCGGCAAGACCGAGCTTCTGGTTCCCGCTCGCAATAGCGTCGGCCACATCGTCGCGGTAGAGGAGGAGCACGACGGCCGCGAGCGCGAGGACGGCGACGACGCCGGTGCTGTCCTCGAGCCACTCGGAAAGGACAGCGAGGATGACGAGTGCGTCCACGGCGATGAACGCGAGAGCGAGAGCGATCGCATCGAGCGTCGCGCGGCGTGGAGAGGTCGCTGGAACGGACATGAAACCTCTTATCGGCCCTCCTGCGCCGTTTCTGTACAACGGTGAGGGCTTGCGATCCGCGCCGAACCGTGTAGCGTCCCCGAGGATCAAACGAGCTAACGGGCAAGTGCGGCGAGTCTTGTGGGTGGGAGCAGGTGCGGCGACGGCGGCTCGTCTGCTTCGGTATGCCCGCCGGCCGTGGCGCGTCCCCGCGTCGAAGGGCCACAGCCTCACGGTTCGAGCAACGGTCGCGCCGGAATTGGTCGCCGACCTGGCCGACCTGCTCGGCCGGGTGACCGGTAGAGCAGCCAGCGACCAGGCGGGTGCGATCAAGGTCAAGTTGGCGCCCGGGATCGATTGGTCGAAAGCCGAGCAGGATCTTCGCGCCGTTCTGCACCGCTGGTCGGAGATGCACCCCGGTGTTCGGGTGCGGATCTCTGCTGAGGAAGAACGCCGACGGAGAAGCCCCCGGCGACTCGCTTCTCGACCGGGTTCGAATCACCCCGACCGAGAAAAAGGGAATCTGAACCCAATCGAAAGGGAGTAAGCATGGCGACCAAAGCGGACTTCACCGAGCAGGAGTGGGAGACGCTGGAGAGGGGCATCACCGGCGCCGGGTTCCTGATGGCGATCAGCGACCGCGGATTCTTCGACACGTTCAAGGAGGCCGGCGCGCTGGCGAAGCATCTCCGTGACGCCCGCGAGAACGCCTCCAGCGAGCTCGTGCGCGATTTCGCCGGGACGCGGAGCACCGGATTCGGGCTCCGCGACTCGCCCGACGAGGTCGAGAAGGAGACGATGGACGCCCTGCGCTCGGCGCTGCAGACCCTGCAGGTCAAAGCGCCCGACGAGGTCGGCGCCTATCGCGCCTTCGTGGTCGAGGTGGCCGAGTCGGTGGGGAGCGCGGCCAAGGGCGGCGAGGCCGCCGAGGCCGCGACACTCGAGAAGATCAAGACGGCACTCGCCGCCGGCTGAGAGTTCGTTTCCCGCACGTGACGGTGCTGGGCATCGACGTCGGGGGCACTTTCACGGACGCGGTGCTCCTCGCGGACGGCCATCTGAGGACGGCGAAGGTCCCGACGCAGGCGCGGCAGGAGGAGTCCGTGCTCGCAGCGGCAGAGGCCGTGAGCGCAGCCGACGTCGGCCGCTTCAGGCACGGCACGACGATCGCGACGAACGCCTTGCTCGAGCGCAAGGGCGCGCGAACGGCTTTCGTCGCGACGGCAGGCTTCGAGCATCTCCTCCATCTGCGGCGCCAGAACCGGGCGCATCTCTATCGGCTTTGCGTCGATCAACCCGCGCCGCTCGTTCCCCTCGGGCGCTGCTTCGGGGTGCGCGAGCGGATGGGCCCCGAAAGCGTGCTCGAGCCGCTCGCCCTCGAATCCCTGCCCGAGATCGAGGCCGAGGCGGTGGCGGTGTGCCTCCTCTTTTCCTTTCGGGATCCGGCGCACGAGCACGCAGTGGCGGAAGAGCTTCGCCGACGGCTGCCAGACGCGCACGTGGTCGCCTCGCACGAGGTCGCCCCCGAGTTTCGGGAATACGAGCGAGCCTCGACGGCGGCGGTGGACGCCTACCTCGGCCCGGTGGTCTCGAGCTACCTGCGGGCGCTCGCGAGGCGCTGCACCGACTCCGGGCTGCCGGAGCCGCTCGTCATGCGCTCGTCGGGCGGGGTGGCGTCGCTGGCGGAAGCAGCCGCTCATCCGGCCTGGGTGCTCGTCTCCGGTCCTGCCGCGGGGGCGGTCGGAGCAGCGAAGGTCGCGCGCGCGGCCGGCTACGAGAACGCGATCTCGCTCGACATGGGAGGCACCTCCACCGACGTGTGCCTGATCGTGAGCGGAGACGTCGCCCGAACCGGAGAGCGCTCCGTCGGCGGATTGCCGCTCCGGCTCCCCACAGTCGATCTCCACACCCTGGGCGCTGGCGGAGGCTCTCTCGTCTGGCGCGACTCGGGTGGAGCGCTGCGGGTCGGGCCCGAGAGTGCCGGCGCGGAGCCGGGCCCCGCCTGCTACGGGCGGGGAGGCGATCGGCCCACGGTGACGGATGCGAATCTCATGCTTGGTCGCCTGCCCGGTCGGCTCGCGGGCGGGCTCGAGCTCGATCGCGACGCGGCGCAACGGACGCTCGCAGGGATCGAGCCCGCCGAGGTGATCGAAGCCGTGAACGCGGAAATGTTGCGGGCGCTGAGAGTGATCTCCGTCGAGCGCGGGCACGATCCGCGGGACTTCGCCCTGGTCGCGTTCGGAGGCGCCGGGCCGCTTCACGCCTGCGCGCTGGCGGAGGAGCTCGAGATCGGGACGGTGCTCGTGCCGGCGGCGGCCGGCGTTCTCTCGGCGCTCGGGCTCGTCGTCGGCGAGGAGCGGCGGGACTCGGTGACCTCTTACGTGCGGCCGCTGGCGGAGGTCGGCGCGCTTCCGCGTGAGGGCGAGGCGGACCTTCGCTACGCCGGGCAGTCGTTCGAGCTGACTGTTCCCTTGGGAAACGACCTGGAGGAGGCGTTCCATCGCGCGCACGAGGAGCGGTACGGCTACGCGGATAGGGGCCGGCCCGTCGAGCTCGTGGCGGTGCGGACGGCGGAGGTGCGACCCGGGCCCGAGCTCGTGCTTCCGCCGGCAGAGCCGCTCGAGGTCGCCGGCCCAGCCGTGCTCGAGCTCGAGGGCGCGACGTGCTGGATCCCCCCCGGGTGGGTGGGGGTTAGGGACGGGACCGATAGCACGCTCCGCCTCACAAAATCGTGAACATCGAGCTCCAAGTCATCGGCAGCGCGCTCCGGGCGGTCGCGGAAGAGATGGGCGCGGCGCTCGTCCGCTCGGCCTTCTCGGCCAACATCAAGGAGCGCCGCGACTGCTCGACCGCCCTCTTCGCCGCTGACGGGCGCATGATCGCCCAGGCCGAGCACATCCCCGTCCACCTCGGCGCCATGCCCGAGGCCGTCGCCGCCGTCATGGCCCGCGACCCCGGCCCGGACGACGTCTGGATCCTCAACGACCCCTTCGCCGGCGGCACCCATCTCCCCGACATCACGCTCGTCTCCCGCACCGAGCTCGGTTTCGCGGTCACGCGCGCCCACCACGCCGACGTGGGCGGCCGTGAGCCCGGCAGCCTCCCCGCCGACTCGACGACGCTCGAGGAAGAGGGCGTCGTCATCCCGCCCACCCGACTCGACGACGAGGTGCTCGAGAGCCTCGTCTCCCGCATGCGGAATCCCGAAGAGCGCCGCGGCGACCTGCGCGCGCAGCTATCGGCCCACCGCCTCGCCGAGCGTCGCATTGCCGAGCTCTGCGCCGGTCGCGGGCGGAACCGGGTCGCGGCGGCGATGGACGAGCTCTACGCCTACTCCGAGCGAGTCGTGCGGGCCGCGATCGCGAACCTCCCCGACGGGCGCTACGAGGCCGTCGATTTGATGGAGGCGACCGAGGGCGAGCTCGCGATCTGTGCCGCCGTCACCATCGCCGGCGACGGGATCGAGATCGACTTTGCCGGCACCGCGCCCCAGCACGAGGGAAACCTCAACTGTCCGCTCGCGGTCACTCGCTCGGCCTCTTACTTCGTCGTCCGCTGCCTGACCGATCCCGACGTGCCCGCATCCGGGGGCGCCTTCGCACCCGTGACGGTGACTGCCCGACCGGGCTCGCTCGTCAACGCGCGCGCGCCCGCGGCCGTCGCGGCGGGGAACGTGGAGACCTCCTGTCGCATCGCCGACGTGCTCTTCGCCGCCTTCGGCCAGGGAATCCCTGTGCTCGCCCAGGGTCAAGGAACGATGAATAACCTCACCTTCGGGAACGAACGCTTCACCTACTACGAGACGATCGGCGGCGGCCAGGGGGCATGTCCCGACGCCGACGGCCCGTCGGGCGTCCACGTGACCATGTCGAACACGCTCTCGACCCCGACGGAGGCGTTCGAGCTCGCGTACCCCCTGCGCGTCCGCCGCCACGCGCTTCGCGTTGGTTCCGGGGGAGCGGGAGCGCAGCGCGGAGGCGATGGGGTCGTCCGTGAGCTCGAGGCGCTCGAGCCCTGCCGCTTCTCGGTCATCAGCGAGCGCCGGGCCCGCGCGCCCCAGGGCGCGCACGGCGGCCGGCCCGGCCTTCCCGGCCAAAACCTCCTCAACGGCGCCGAGCTCCCCGCCAAGGCGACCGGCGACCTCGAGCCCGGCGATCTCCTCACGATCGAGACTCCCGGCGGCGGAGGTTACGGAGTCGCCTAGCCTGGAACCCCAAGGTCCAGCAGCTTAGGATCTGCCCCTTGAAGGCCGTCCTCGTCCTCGTCCTGACCGTCGCGGCCGCGCTCGCGTTGTCCGCCTGCGGCGGAAACGAAGGCAACGCGACCGCCACGGGGCCGGTGACGATGGACCAACGGGTCGTGACGAAGGAGGACGCGCCCGACTTCGATGCCGACCCCGTCGAGAAGCCCCAGACGGTGAGCGGCCCCGACGAGTTCATCTCCCGCCTCGGCGAACGCTTCATCAACCCGACGCCCAAAGAGGTCAGCGATTTCAAGTCGAGCGGCTTCGTGAGGGCCCGCCACGTGACCCTCTTCATGCCCGCGACGCCCGGCGGGCCGCACACCCGCACCGCGCCCCACATCTTCTCCCTCTCGATGCAGTTCGACTCAGACCAGGGCGCGAACGACGCGCTTGCCTTCTTCAAGGCAGACAGCGTCCGCCCCTGCCCAGAGACGTGCGCCGAGCAGGCGGAGGAGTTCGATGTGGAAGGCATCCCTGGTGCGTATGGGACGCACCGCTTCGCGACGGCCGAGAGCATCCAGCAAACCGGGGACACTCAGGCGACGCCCTTCGACAATTTCTCGATCGGATTCGCCGACGGCGTCTTCGCGTACCGGATCATCCTCTCGGGCGACCCCGGCAAGGTCACGGAGGGGCAGGTCGAGGAGATCGCGAAGAGCCTCTACGGCCGGGTACACGGCCAGCCGCCGGCCTAGGAGGGCCTGGTGGAACGCTACTCGTCGCCGGGACGAGACGGTCGTTCCCAGGCAAGGACGCAGGGAGCCCTCGTATCGACTTTAGATACGGGGGCGACCGAGGACGAAGCCTGGGGGGCGAGCGGCTTGCCTCCGGCGACACAGCTGGTGTTTCGCCAGGCCCTCCAGTTAGCGCTGCAGGCGAATGGCGTTGAGGTCGTTCTCGAGGATCTCGTCGATCCGCGCGGCGAGGGCGTCGACGTCGTCGTGCTCCGCATGCAGGTAGCGGCCGGCGAGCTCGTCCAGTCGGCCTGAGGCGAGCGCGCGGACGAGTCGCGGAGCCAGCTCCGGCGGCGTCCACGGAGCGTCCTCGCCGAACGGCTCGGTCATGCGCGTCTTGACGAGGCCCGGGCTGATCGAGAAAACCGGGACGCGGCCTGTGAGCTGGTTGGCAAGCGTTTCCGAGAAGCGATGCACGGCCGCCTTGCTCGCGCTGTACGCCGTGCTGCTCGAGCCCGGGAGGTAGGCGGCGCCACTTGCCACGTTGACGATCCGGCCGCGACCGCGACCGAGCATGCTCGGGACGACGGTTCGGCAGCAGAGGTAGACGCCGAGGACGTTGACCTCGAAGACGCGCCACCACTCGTCCGGGTCGAGCTCCCAGGCGGCGCCCTCCTCGAGGGAGATGCCCGCGTTCGAGACGAGGAGGTCGAGCGGGCCGAGCTTCTCCTCGGTTTCCGCGACCATGCGCTCGACGGACTCGCGGTCGCTGACGTCGCACTGGATCGCCAGGCCGTCAACCTCGGCGGCGGTCTCTTCGATCTCCCCGGTGGAGCGGGCCGTGACGGCCACCTTCATCCCGGCGCCCGCGAGCTCGACGGCGATGTTGCGCCCGATCCCGCGCCCCCCGCCGGTGATGAGGGCGACCTGTCCCTGGAGCTCGCCGTCCGTCATGCGCAAGTTCTCCTTCCCGGCAGGGATCTAATAGAAGGAGCCGCGAGTTGGAGAGGCTGCGGCCACCCCCGTTCCCGCGGCTCCATGACCTTCTTAACAGATTCGCCTAGGCCGACGCGGCGAACAGGCCCTCGGCCTCGCGGATGTACGCGGTCGCGCCGACGGAGCGATAGAAGGCGAGCGCACGCTGGAGCTGGGCGTCGGCCTCCGCGCGCCGACCCGCTTCGACGAGCGCCTCCGCGGCCCGCAGGCGCGCGTACGCCTGCGCAGTTAGTACAGAAGCGCGCGCCTTCTGGGTTCTCCTGGCCGCAGACGGAGCAGATCGGAGGCATGCCGAAAGGGTACGAGTCGGCGGGTCGGAGTTCTAGGACGTTCCGCTGGGCTGGCCGCGCCGACTGCTACGGTGGTTGTCAACGAACGGCAATTCAGCCGTCCGGTGAGATGAGCTTCTCGTTCCTCCTTCGGGTGTTTCGAGGTGGGCAAGTCTCGAACCCGAAAGGAAGTCGAACCCAGATGCAGCAATCGTTTCGCGAGCTCGGCGCGTCCGGCCCCGTGGCCCAAGCGCTCGCCGCTCGCTCCATCCACACCCCCTTCCGGATCCAGGCGTTGGCGTTGCCCGACGCACTGGGAGGCCTGGACCTGCTCGTCCGCGCCCCGACGGGATCCGGCAAGACTCTCGCCTTCGCGATCCCGATCGTCGAGCGGACGACCCCGGCCGACCGGCGCCCAGCCGTGTTGGTCCTCGTGCCGACCCGCGAGCTCGCGGCGCAGGTCACCGAGGAGCTCGTGTCGCTTGCGGTCACAAAGGGTCTTCGTGTCGCCTCCGTCTACGGCGGCGTCGGCCTCAATGCGCAGGCCAAGCGCGCCAAGGACGCCCACGTCCTCGTCGCAACGCCGGGCCGTCTCCAGGACCTCGTAGACCGCCGTCTCGTCGACCTTGCGGGCATCAAGATCCTCGTGCTCGACGAGGCCGATCGCATGCTCGACATGGGCTTCCGCCCGCAGGTGGACAAGATCGTGCGCCGGCTCCCGCGCAACCGCCAGACGATGTTCTTCTCCGCCACCCTCGACGGCGAGGCCGGTCAGCTTGCGCGCGAGTATACGAAGAGCCCGTCGTACGTCGAGGCAGATCTGCCCACCCGCCAGCCGGCCGAGATCGAGCACCACTTCGTGTCCGTAACCGCGGATACGAAGGTCGATGTGCTCGTGGAGCACCTGCGGTTGGCCGACGGCCTCACGCTCGTGTTCGTGCGGACGAAGCGCGGCGCCGACCGACTCGTCCAGAAGCTTCGGCGCCACGGCGTCGCCTCGGTCGCCATGCACGGCGATCTTTCACAGAACGCGCGCGAGCGGGCGCTTGGGCGCTTCGAAAGCGGCCAAGTGAAGACGCTCGTGGCCACGGACGTGGCCGCGCGCGGCCTCGACCTCGACGGCGTAACCGATGTCGTCAACTTCGACCCACCGGACGAGGACAAGGGCTATGTTCACCGCACCGGCCGTACAGGGCGGGCCGGAAGAAGCGGCACGGCGATCACCCTCGTCCTTCCCGAGCAGCAGGCCGAGACGAGCCGCGCAGCCCGGCGGCTCGGGCACGGCGAGCGCTTCGAGGAGGCGGGGATGAGATCGGCGCCGGCGAAGCTCGTCTACACGAGCCGACGCGGACGGCGATCAAAGTGGTAAGCGTCAGCTACGGAAGGAGACCGTAATGGGCTCGAGCGCCAAGAGGCGCCAGACGTTCTCGAAAGTCAGCCGCGAGCGCGAGCTCAAGGAGCGGCGAGAAGCGAAGCGGCAGAAGAAAGCTGATCGGAAGGCAGCTGCCGCGGAGGGAGCCGAGCCGGTGGACCAGGCTAGTACCGACGTGATCCCTTCTGACGACGGTAGTAAATGAAATAGAGCGGCAGGAAGAGTCCGAGGAAGAGGAAGACGCCGATTCCCCAGGCCGTTGCGTGACCGACGCCGCGGCGGTCGGCGTGCAGAAAGACGAAGATCGCGGCGGCGCCTGCCAGCGCCCAGGCCACGAGAAATTCTGGCGCGGTGAGTTCCATGGCCCAGGTGCCATCCTACGGGTAGCTTGAACGCATGAGACCTCGCGAGAAGCCCGAGCGGCCGGCGGATCCGGCCGTCCGGCGCGCCAACCTCCGCCGCGTCTTCGCCCTTTTCACCCCGTACCGCTTGCGGCTCGGCGCCGTGCTCACGCTGATCGGGATCTCGGCGCTCCTCAGCATCGTCTCGCCCTTCCTCGTCCGCGACATCTTCGACGAGGCGCTGCCGAAGAACGACGACCGCCTCCTCACCATCCTCGTCCTCGGGCTGATCGCGATCGCCGTCTTCACGAGCATCCTCGGTGTCTTCCAGACCTGGCTCTCGAACCTCGTCGGCCAGCGTGTCATGCACGACCTGCGCGCGCAGGTCTACCGGCACCTACAGCGGCTCTCGCTCGCCTTCTTCACGCGCACGCGCACCGGCGAGGTGCAGTCGCGCATCGCGAACGACATCGGCGGCGTCGAGGGAGTCGTCACCTCGACCGCGACGTCGATCGTCTCCAACGTGACGACGGTGATCGCCGCCGTCGTCGCGATGTTCCTCCTCGACTGGCGCCTCGCGGTCTTCTCGCTCGCGCTGATCCCGGTCTTCGTCCTCCTCACGCGCCGGGTCGGAAACGTGCGCCGCCGCATCACAACCGACCGCCAGCGGACGATGGCCGACATCTCCACGCTCGTCGAGGAGTCGCTCTCGGTCTCCGGGATGCTGCTCGGGAAGACGATGGGCCGAAGCGGCGAGCTCGCCGACCGCTTCGAGGGGGAGTCCGACCGGCTCGCCAGCCTCGAGGTGCGGAGGGTGATGGCCGGCCGCTGGATGATGGCCTCCATCCAGATGAGCTTCTCGATCATGCCGGCGCTCGTCTACTGGTTCGCCGGCCAGAGCTTCATCGGCGGCGTCACGCTCGGCACCGTCGTCGCGTTCACCACGTTGCAGACGCGCCTCTTCTGGCCGATCGGCTCGCTCCTCAACGTGCAGCTGGACGCCCAGACCTCGCTGGCGCTCTTCGACCGCGTCTTCGAGTACCTCGACATGCCTGTCGAGATCACCGAGAGTGAGGAGGCACTCGACCTCCCGCCGTGCCGCGGCGACGTGGCTTTCGACCAGGTCTGGTTCCGCTACGGCGAGGGTCCCTGGACGCTCGAGGACGTCACCTTCGAGGTGCCCGCCGGGACGACGACGGCGCTCGTCGGCGAGACCGGCTCGGGGAAGACGACGGTCGGCTACCTCGTCGCCCGCCTCTACGACGTCGAGCGCGGCAGCGTCACGATCGACGGGATCGACATCCGCAGCGCGACGATGGCCTCGCTCGCGCGTACCGTCGGCGTGGTCTCGCAGGAGACCTACCTCTTCCACGCCTCCATCCGGGACAACCTCCGTTTCGCCAAGCCGGAGGCAACGGACGAGGAGATCGAGGAAGCCGCCCGCGCCGCGCGCATTCACGACTTCATCGAGACCCTTCCGGACGGGTACGACACGCTCGTCGGCGAGCGCGGCTACCGCTTCTCGGGCGGCGAGAAGCAGCGTATTGCGATCGCGCGGACGATCCTGAGGAACCCGCCGGTGCTCGTTCTGGACGAGGCGACGAGCGCACTGGACACGCAGACCGAGCGGGCGGTGCAGGAGGCGCTCGACCGCCTCGCCGAGAGCCGGACGACGATTGCGATCGCGCATCGCCTCTCTACGATCCGCGACGCCGATCAGATCCTCGTGCTCGACCGCGGGGAGATCGTCGAGCGCGGCGCGCACGACGAGCTCCTCGCACTGGGCGGCGCGTATGCGCGGTTGGTCGCGCGGGATGCCGACCTGGGCCCGACGGTGCGCGTGGCTTCGGAAGAGCTGGCCTAGGCCTCCGGGCCCTGGCCGGCGAGGCGGTCGACCGTCTGGTCGATGTCCGCGCCCGCCTGCTCGACCTCTTCCATGTAGAGGCGCCCGGAGACAACGAGACTGTCCTCGACCCGGAAGAGCGTCACGCCCCGCATGTCGACTGGGCTCCCGTCCGCGCGAGTGCCTGTCCAACGCCATTCCGTCCAGGCGGTGTCGCCGTCTACCGCCGTGTCGAGCACCTCTGCGCGGAAGTCGGGCATCCCGCTGAACATCGCCGCCCAGTTCTTCTCGACCTGACCGCGGCCGCCGAAGCCGCGCTCGGGGTGGACGGGCTGCTCGCTTCGGTACTCGGGATGGATGCACGCCAGGAACGCTTCAAGGTCGTGCGCGTTCATCGCAGCCTCGACTCGAGCGAGGACTTCGCGGGGACCAGCGTCCATCTCGGCGCGACGTTAGCGCACCGCGCGCGGTGCCGGCTCTCCCTCGACTACAGTCCTCTGGCGACGGACACCTGCTGCGGCTGCGTCCGGCGCTGGGCGCCGACTCCCGACAAAGGAGGAGCCATGGAGAGGCATGGATCCGAGAGCTACTACGTCATCGGAGAGGGTCTGCTCGGCGAGAGCGTGGGTGGGCGCGAGCGGACACTCGCGCGCGCCGTCGAGGCGGTCACGCCGCCGTTTCGCTTCTCCCGCATGGGACCGGGCGGCCGCAACCGCCAGCTCACCGACACGACCCTGAAAGCCCTCGGCAACGCGATCGCCGTCGGCGGTGGCGGTTCGTCGCAGATCCCGTCCGGCTTCACCTACCTCGGTCAGTTCATCGATCACGACCTGACCTTCGACAAGACGGAGGTCACGTTCGGGGATCACGTCTCGCCGGCCGAGCTCCTGCAAGCGCGCTCGCCCAGTCTCGACCTCGACTCGCTCTACGGCGCGGGCCCGACGGATCCCGAATCTGCGAAGTTCTACGAGGCCGACGGCATCCACCTGAAGATGGGC
>Ga0307277_10000608_pt1 | contig 13484 bp, 13 predicted proteins | sample ER_DNA_116_FD_194473 | JGI IMG/M metagenome (GOLD analysis project Ga0307277, IMG submission 194473) | Bulk soil microbial communities from the East River watershed near Crested Butte, Colorado, United States - ER_DNA_116 | ecosystem: Environmental > Terrestrial > Soil > Floodplain | place...
TGATCACGGTGTTCTCGCCCCGCAAGACCCAGGGTCCCCCCAAGGGCGCCCCACCGGCCGCCGGGAGGGCCGCGCCACCGGCCGCAGGGAGGGCCCCCGTCAGCACGCCATAAGCCCCAGGAGACCCCGTGCCCAAGATGAAGAGTCACCGGGGCGCCACACGGCGCTTCCGGGTGACCAAGACCGGCAAGCTGGTCCGCCGGCAGGCCAGGCTGAACCACATGCTCGAGAAGAAGACCCCAGCCCGCAAGCGCCGACTCGGCCGCGAGGTCGAGGTCGCCGCCGGCGACCGGCGCGGCGTCCGCCGCCTGCTGGGCCTGTAACGGGGTCGCCGTACCTATCCGTCGAACCGAAAGAGAACTCCGATGGCAAGAGTCAAGCGGGCCGTCCACGGCGCCAAGGCCAAGCGCACCACCATGGAGCTGGCCAAGGGCTACCGGGGCAGCCGGGGACGGCACTACCGCGCCGCCAACGAGCAGGTCATGCACGCCCTGCGCTACGCCTACCGGGACCGGCGGGCGCGCAAGGGCGACTTCAGGAAGCTGTGGATCGCCCGGATCAACGCCGCCGCCCGGGCCGAGGGCATGACCTACAACCGGTTCATCTCCGGCCTGCGCCAGGCCGGCATCGAGGTCGACCGCAAGGTCCTGGCCGACATCGCGGTCACCGACCCGGGCACCTTCGCCAGCCTGGTCGGGAGCGCCCGCGAGGGCCTGAACGGCTCGGACGGCAAGGCCTGACGGGCGGCCCTGGCGGCCCGTGATGGACGTGATCACCAGCCCAGGCAACCCCGCGGTGCGGGCGGCGCGCAAGCTCGCCCGCCCGTCCTCGCGGGCCAGGGCCGGCGGCCGCTTCCTGCTCGAGGGCCCGGAGGGGATCCGGGCCGCCCTCGACGCCGGCCACGTCCCCGACAGCCTGCTGGCCACCGAGCGGGCCGCGGCCCGCCACGCCGGCCTGGTCAACCTGGCCCGCCAGCGCGGCGCCCCGGTCACCCTGGTGGCCGAGCCGGTGCTGGCCGCCCTGGCCGCCACCACCACCCCCCAGGGGCTGGTCGCCGTGCTGCCCAGCGTGCTGCGGCCGCTGGAGGCCCTGCCGCCCTCGCCGCGGCTGGTCTGCGTGCTGGCCGAGGTCCGCGACCCGGGCAACGCCGGCACCGTGCTGCGCGCGGCCGACGCTTTCGGCGCCGACGCGGTGGTCACCACCCGCGGGTCGGTCGACCCCGAGAGCCCCAAGGCGGTCCGGGCCGCCGCCGGCAGCCTGTTCCACCTGCCGGTGGTCGCCGGGGTGCCCTGGCCGGAGCTGGCCGCCGCCCTCCGCGGGCGGGGCCTGCGCCTGGTCGGGGCCGACCCGCACGCCGCCGACAGCGTCGACCGGGCCCCCCTGGACGGACCGGTCGCCCTGGTGCTCGGCAACGAGGCCCACGGCCTGCCGGCCGAGGTCGCGGCCGACCTCGACCTGGTGGTGCGGGTCCCCCTGGCCGGCCGGGCCGAGAGCCTGAACCTGGCCGCCGCCGCCGCCGTGCTGCTGTACGAGACGGCCCGGCGCCAGGCCGAGACCCGGGAGGCCACCGTTGGCCGATAGCGGGGCCTACCTGGAGCTGCTGCCCGACGCGGTGGTGGTGGTCGACGCCGAGGGCCGGATCGCCTACGCCAACCCGGCCGCCGAGCGCCTCGCCAGGGCCGGCCGCGACGAGCTGACCGGGCGGCCCCTCGACGACGCCGTGCCCCTGCGCGACAGCGCCGGCAACCCCTGGTGGACCTGCACCGAGCGGCTGCGCCGCCTCCCCGGGGTGCGGCGGGTCCCGGTGCGCGAGCTGCACCTGGTCGCCGGGGGCGAGCCCAGCCCGGTCGACCTCACCGCCAGCTTCCTGCGCGACGCCGGCGGCCGGGTCGTCCAGGCGGTCTGCGTGCTGCGCGACGCCTCGGCCCGCCACCGCGGCGACAGCCAGCGCGGCGAGCTCATCTCCACCCTCGCGCACGAGCTGCGCTCGCCGTTGACCAGCGTCAAGGGCTTCACCTCGACCCTGCTGCACCGCTGGGAGCGCTTCAGCGACGAGCAGAAGCGGGAGATGCTGGCCACCGTCAACATGGACGCCGACCGGGTCACCCGGCTGATCAAGGAGCTGCTGGACGTCTCCCGGATCGACGCCGGCCGCCTGGAGCTGCGCCGCAAGGAGTTCGACCTGGCGGCCATGGCCGAGGGCATCGTCGGCCGCTTCGACCTCCAGCACGACCGCCACCGCTTCACGATCACGTTCCCCGACGGCTTCCCGCGCGTTTATGCTGATCCCGACAAGATCGAGCAGGTGCTGACCAACCTGGTGGAGAACGCGGTGAAGTACTCCGACGGCGGCGAGATCTCGGTCACCGGCGAGCTGACCGACACCGAGATCCAGGTCGCCGTGCGCGACCACGGCGTCGGCATCCCCGCCGACCAGCTCCCGCTGATCTTCACCAAGTTCTACCGGCGGGCCGGCTCCGGCGCGCCCAGCGGCACCGGGCTCGGCCTGTTCATCGCCCGCGGCCTGGTCGAGGCCCACGCCGGCCGCATCTGGGCCGACTCGCCCCCCGGCGGCGGGACCACCCTGCGATTTCGCCTGCCCCGCGGGGGCCTGGAGCTGGCCGGCATCACCTAGCCGGCACCACGGCCGAAGCGGGGCTCTCCGCCCAGCGGAACGTGCCCGCCCGACCTGTTCCCAAGGAGCTCCACCATGCCAACCCCAGACCTGGACGCGGTCGTCGCCGCCGGGCGGCAGGCGATCGCCGACGCCACCGACCTTGACACCCTGCGCGAGGCCGAGCAGGCCCACCTGGCCAGGCGCTCGGCCCTCGGCGAGGTCCAGCGCTCCCTCGGCGGCCTCGACGAGCAGGCCCGCCGCGACCTGGGCCGCCTGGTCAACCAGGCCAGGACCACCCTCCAGGCCGAGCTGGCCGCCCGCCGCCAGCAGCTGGAGGCCGAGCGCGACCAGGCCCTGCTGGAGGCCGAGCGGGTCGACGTCACCCTGCCCGGCCGCCGGCCCCCCCGGGGCGCCGTCCACCCGGTGACCCGGACCATCGACGAGATCGTCGACATCTTCATCGGCCTCGGCTACCGGGTCGCCGAGGGGCCCGAGGTCGAGACCGACTGGTACAACTTCCAGGCCCTCAACCTCCCCCCCGACCACCCGGCCCGCTCGATGCAGGACAGCATCTACCTCGAGTCCGGGAACGGGCGCGAGGCGGGCGAGCTGGTGCTGCGCACCCAGACCTCGCCGGTGCAGATCCGCACCATGCAGGCCGGGCCGCCGCCGGTCTACATCGTCGCCCCCGGCCGCTGCTACCGGGCCGACACCCCCGACGCCACCCACGTGCCGGTGTTCAACCAGGTCGAGATCCTGGCCGTCGACCGCGGCCTGACCATGGCCGACCTGAAGGGCACACTGCTGGCCTTCGCCCGGGCCTACTTCGGCGAGGACCGCCAGATCCGCCTGCGCCCCTCCTACTTCCCGTTCGTCGAGCCCGGGGCCGAGGTCGACGTCACCTGCTTCATCTGCGGCGGCACCGGGGACGGCTGCCGCACCTGCCGCGGCGAAGGCTGGATCGAGCTGCTGGGGGCCGGCATGGTCCACCCCAACGTGCTCCGGGCCGGCGGCTACGACCCCGAGGAGGTCTCGGGGTTCGCCGCCGGGTCCGGCGTCGAGCGGCCCTTCATGCTCCGCTCCGGCCTGGCCGACATGCGCACCCTGTCCGACAACGACGTCCGCTGGCTCACCAGCGTCTGAGAGGAGGAGCCCGACATGCGCGTCCCGCTCTCCTGGCTGGCCGCCCACGTCGACGTCGACGTGCCGGCGGCCAGCCTGGCCGAGAAGCTCACCTTCGCCGGCATCGAGGTCGAGACCATCCACCGGGTCGGGGACGACCTGGCCGGGATCCTGACCGCGCGGGTGCTGGAGGTCGGCCAGCACCCCGGCGCCGACCGGCTGGTCCTGGTCCGCATCGACGCCGGCGGCGAGGACCGCTCGGTGGTCTGCGGCGCCCGCAACTTCGCCCCCGGCGACGTGGTCGCCTGGGCGGCGCCCGGGGCCAAGCTGCCCGGGGGGGTCGAGATCGGCCGGCGCACGGTCCGCGGCGCCGTCTCCGACGGCATGCTGGCCTCGGCCCGCGAGCTGGGGGTGTTCGACGACCACTCCGGGATCCTGGTGCTGCCGCCCGACACCCCGGTCGGGGCCGACGCGGTCGAGGCGGTCGGGCTCCGCGACAGCGTGCTGGAGCTCAAGACCGCCCCCAACCGCGGCGACATCCTGTCCATGCGCGGGGTCGCCCGCGAGGTCGCCCTGCTGCTCGGCCAGGAGCTGAAGCCGCTCGACCTGACCGTGCCCGAGACCGGCCCGCCGGCCGGCGGCCTGGCCTCGGTGTCGGTGGAGGACACCGAGGGCTGCCCGCTGTACGCCGCCCGGGTGATCCAGGGGCTGGACGCCGCCCGCCCAGCCCCCCTGTGGATGGCCAGGCGGCTGTACCTGTACGGCCAGCGGCCGCTCGGGGCGGTGGTCGACGTCACCAACTACCTGCTGCTCGACCAGGGCCAGCCGCTGCACGCCTTCGACCTGGACCGGGTGCCGGGCCGGCGGATCGTGGTCCGCCGGGCGGCCGACGACGAGACCCTGCGCACCCTCGACGGCCGCGACCGCCGGCTCTCCAGCCAGGACACGGTGATCACCTCGGGCGCCGAGGTCCTGGCCCTGGCCGGGATCATGGGCGGCGAGGACAGCGAGGTCCGCTCCGGCACCAGCGACGTGCTGCTCGAGTCGGCCCACTTCCCGCCGGCGGCGGTCCGGCGGACCATGCGCCGCCTGGGCATGAGCACCGAGGGCGGCCAGCGCTGGGCCCGCGGGGTCGACCCGGCCGGGGCCGAGCCGGTCTGCGACCAGGCGGCCCGGCTGATGGCCACCCTGGCCGGGGGGACGGTGGCCGCCGGGCGGCTGCTGGCCGGCCCCGGGGTGCCGGAGCGGGAGGCCGTCCGGCTCGACTGGAGCCGGTCCTCGCAGCGGCTGGGCGCCCCCGCCGACCCCGAGTTCGCGGCCGCGCACCTGCGCGGCGTCGGCTGCCGGACCGAGGTGGCCGACCGGCGGACGGTGCTCGCCGTCCCGCCCAGCTGGCGTTTCGACCTGGAGATCTGGGCCGACCTGGAGGAGGAGGTGGCCAGGCGCTGGGGCTACGACCAGCTCCCGGCCACCCTGCCGGCCGCCACCGGCGGCGGCCTCACCGACGCCCAGCGGCTGCGCCGCCAGGCCAGGGAGGCCCTGGCCGGCATGGGCGTGACCGAGGTCCAGACCTACCCGTTCCTGTCCCAGGCGGCCCTTGACCGGCTCGGGCTGCCCGCCGGCGACCCCCGCCGCCAGACCCTGCGCCTGGCCAACCCGCTCTCGGAGGAGGCGCCCGAGCTGCGCACCACCCTGCTGCCCGGCCTGGCCGAGGTGGCCGCGCGCAACCTGGCCAGGGGCCTCGACGGGGTCGCGGTCCACGAGCTGGGCGTGGTGTTCCTCCCCGATCCGGGGGGTCCGGGCCGCCCCCCCGAGCAGCGGGACCAGGAGCTGCCGGCCGAGCCGCTCATCCTCGGCATCCTGCTGGCCGGGCAGGCGCCGGCCGGCCGCTACGACGACCCCCGGCGGCCGTTCGACTTCGCCGACGCCAAGGGCGTGGTCGAGGGGCTGATCGCCGCCCTCGGGGTGCCCGGGGTCGGCTTCCGGGCCGAGGAGCCGCCGCCGTATCATCCCGGCCGCTGCGCCGCCGTGCTGCTGGAGGACCTGCCGGTCGGCGTCCTCGGCCAGCTCCACCCGCGGGTGGCGGCCGCCTGCGAGCTGCCCGCGGCCGCCTTCGCGGTCGAGCTGGAGCTGGGCCCGCTGCTGGCCGCGGTGCCAAGGATGCGCCCGGCGTCGACCCCATCGCCGTACCCGGAGCTCTCCTTCGACGTCGCCTTCCTGGTCCCGCCCGGGGTGGCTGCCACCGCCCTCGAGGAGCTGCTGCGCGAGGCCGGCGGCGAGCTGCTGGCCCGCCTGACCCTGTTCGACGCCTACCAGGGCAAGCCGCTGCCCCCCGGCCACCGCAACCTGGCCTACCGGGTCGCGCTCCAGGCGGCCGACCGCACCCTCACCGACGCCGACGGGGCCGCCGTCCGCGACCGCATGGCCGCCCTGGCCGCCGAGCGCCTGCAGGCGGTCCTCCGCACCGCCGGGTAGGGTAGAGCGGACGGTCCAATTGGGGCGGCTGCGGTGAACGAGAGGCGGCGCGGTGGTCGATTACACGGTCGCAGGAGTCGAGGGCGGGTTATGTGCGCCCAGGGGGTTCCGGGCGGCGGGGGTCGACGCCGGGCTGGTGCAGGGCCCAGGGCCTGATCTGGGGCTGGTGGTCAGCCAGCAGACCTCGATGGCGGCCGGGCGCTTCACCAGCCACCCGTTCGCCTCGGCCCCGGTCCGCTGGTCGCGGGCCCAGCTGCGGACCGGCATGGCCAGGGCGGTGCTGGTCCATGCCGGCAGCGCCAACGCCGCCACCGGCCCCGAGGGAGACGCCGACGCGGCCGCCCTTGCCGCTCGCTGCGCCGCCGCCATCGGCTGCGTGGCCGGCGAGGTGCTGGTGTGCGGGACCGGCGCCATCGGGGTCCGCCTGGCCGTGGCCGACGCCGCCGAGGCCGCCGACAAGGCCACCGCCGCCCTCGGCCGGCGCGGCTCGGGCGAGGTCGCCAGGGCCATGACCGCCTCCGGCGGGATCGCCCGCGAGCATGCCGTCGCCGTCGCCTGGTCCGAGGGCGAGGTCCGCATCGGCGGCGCCGCCAAGGCCTCGGTCCCGTTCGCCCCCGCCTTCGACCACCCCGATGATCGATCCGCCGGGGGCCTGGGCTCGAGGCCCCCGGATCCCCCGTCAGCCACCACCCTGGTGGTGCTCACCACCGACGCCACCGTGGAGGCCGGGGTGCTGGACGGGCTGCTGGGCCGGGCGGTGGCCCGCTCCTTCGAACGGGTCATGGTCGACCAGGCCCCCGGCATGGCCGACGCGGCCGTGCTGCTGGCCAACGCCACCGCGGCCGCCCCCACCCTGCGCCCGGACTCGGACGGGGCCGCCGCCTTCGAGTCGGCCCTGACCCAGCTGTGCGAGTCGCTGGCCGAGGGCCTGGCCCTGCGCGTCCCCGGGGCCCGCAAGCTGGTGGTGGTGACCGTCCACGGGGCGGCCGACCACACCGACGCCCTGGCCGCGGCCAGGGCGGTCGCCGGGTCGGTGGCCCTGCGGGCCGCCCTCGCCGCCGGCCTGCCCTCCTGGCCGGCCGTGCTCGACGCCCTGGCCACCGCCGGGGTGGCCCTGCACCCGGGCAGGGTCGGGGTCAGCTTCGGCCCGGTCACAGTGGTGGCCGACGGCCGCTCGGCCCCCCACGACGAGCGGGCCGCGGCCTCGGTGGCCGCCAAGTCCCAGGTCGACCTGGCCGTCGACCTCGGCATCGGCCCCGCCGCGGCCACCGTCACCACCACCGACCTCCCGCCCGAAGCCCTCGGTCGGCACGCCGGGGTAGACTAGGCGCTCCGGCCGTGCCCGCACCGGCCCAGCTCGGCAACCCAGAAAGGCTCCAGATGCCGTCCAACCGTGTGCTCGTGGTCGAGGACGACCCGAGCGTGCGCGGGCTGCTCCAGACGATCCTGGAAGACGAGGCGCTGGAGGTCATCCTGGCCGCCGACGGCGAGGAGGGCCTCGAGCTGGCCCAGACGGTCGACCCCGACGTGGTCCTGCTGGACGTCATGATGCCCGGGCTGGGCGGCCCCGACGTCATCCGGCGCCTGCGCCGGCCCGACGGCTCCCTGCCGTTCGCGGTCCTGGTGGTGACCGGGGCGGCCGAGGTCATCGCGCCGCTCCGCAACGAGCTCGGCCCCGACGCCGTGCTCGAGAAGCCCTTCGACATCACCACCCTGGCCACGCGGGTCAAGTCGCTGGCCAGCGGTGACGCCACCGGGGAGCGCCCATGAGCAAGCGAGACTTCCTGTCGATCGACGACGTCGACCCCGGCGAGCTGGTCGCCCTGCTGGACGGGGCCGACCGGCACAAGGCCGACCGGCGCCCCCGCGACACCCTCGGCGGCCGCACGGTCGCGCTCGTCTTCGAGAAGCCCTCGACCCGCACCCGGGTCTCCTTCGAGGTCGCCGTCCACGAGCTCGGCGGCTACCCCCTGCCCCTGTCCGGGACCGAGCTCCAGCTCGGCCGGGGCGAGACCATGGAGGACACCGCCGCCGTCCTGTCGCGCTATGTCCACGCGATCGTGCTGCGCACCTTCGCCCAGGAGAGCCTGGAGCGCCTGGCCAGGGGCGGCACCGTCCCGGTGGTCAACGCCCTCTCCGACTACTCCCACCCCTGCCAGGCCCTGGCCGACCTCCAGACCATCCGCGAAGGCAAGGGCCGCCTCGGCGGCATCCGCCTGGCCTACCTGGGCGACGGCAACAACGTCGCCCACAGCCTGCTGTTCGCCGGGGCCAAGGTGGGCATGCACGTGGCCATGGCCACCCCGCTCGGCTACGAGCCCATCCCCCAGGTGGTCCGGCGGGCCAGCGAGATCGCGGCCGGGACCGGCGGCAGCATCGAGCTGACCCACGACCCGGCCACCGCCGCCAAGGACGCCGACGTGCTCTACACCGACGTCTGGGCGTCGATGGGCAAGGAGATGGAGCACGGCGAGCGGGCGCTGATCTTCAAGCCCTACCAGCTGTCCACCGACACGGTGATGGCCGCCGCCCCGGACGCCATGGTGCTGCACTGCCTGCCCGCCCACCGGGGTGAGGAGATCGCCGCCGAGGTCATGGACGGCCCCAACTCGGCCGTGTTCGACCAGGCTGAGAACCGCCTCCACACCCAGAAGGCGCTGCTGTCGTGGCTGCTCACCGGCTCCGCCGACCCGAGCTGACCGCCCTCTTTCAGAGGGGTGCCCCGGTCGGTCGGGAGGGGTCCGGGGAACCCCGTCGGGGTGCCGCGGTGAAGAAGGGGTGAACCGGCCGTCGGACGACGACCCCGGCCGCCGCGGCTGGCGCTGGGCGGTCGCCGCCGGCCTCGCCGGGGTGGCGGCCTCGACCCTGGCCACCGCCCTGGCCGCCGCCGTCGCCGGCCGCCAGTCCGACCTCGCCCTGCAGCCGGTCGAGCTGGCCCTGCGGGTCGCGCTGCTGCTGGCCGCCCCCTGCATCGGCGCGGTCCTCGCCGCCGTGGTCGTGCCGGCGCGAACCCCCAGCGGGGGCGGGCGGCTGGCCGTGGTCGCGGTCGGGCTCGGGGTGCCGTTCGGCCCGCTGCTGGTCCTGCGGCTGGACCGGATGCGCGAGTACGGCCTTGCCGCCGCGCTGCTCACCGTCGGGGTGATGGTCGCCTGGGGGATGGTCGGGTCCGCCCTGGCCGCCGGCTGGTGGGCCCGGCCCGGCCGCCGGGTCGAGCGCACCGACCTGCCCCTGGCCACCGACCGGCTCGCCGGGCCGTCCGACTCGCTGGAAGCCAGCGGCGACCCCGGGCCCCGCGGCCCGGCCGCCTGAGCGGAGGCGTCGGCGATGGCCTGGGGGAACGAGGAGCTGGCCCGGCTGTTCTCGGAGATGGCCGAGCTGCTGGAGCTGCAGGGCGAGACCGGCTTCCGGGTCCGGGCCTACGACCGCGGCGCCCGCGCCCTCTCCGGCCACGGCGCCGACCTCTCCGGGCTGTCCGAGCGCGAGCTGGCCGCCATCCCCGGGGTCGGCAAGGCGATCGCCGCCAAGGTCCGCGAGTACCTGGACACCGGCCGGGTGGCCAAGCTGGACGAGCTGCGGGCCGAGGTCCCGCCCGGGCTGCGGGCCCTGGTGCGGGTGCCTGGCCTCGGACCGGCCAAGGCCCGCCTGGTCCACGAGCGGCTCGGGGTGTCCTCGCCCGAGGAGCTGGCCGAGGCCCTGGCCGACGGCCGGGTGGCCGGCCTGCCGGGCATGGGCGCCCGCACCGAGGCCAACCTGCGCCGCGCCCTGGAGCGGATGGCCCAGCGCGGCGACGGCATCCCCCTGGCCCTGGCCCTGCCCGTGGCCGAGACGTTGCGCGACCGGCTGGCCGGGGTCGCCGGCGTGGAGCGGGTCGAGGTCGCCGGGTCGCTGCGGCGCATGAAGGCCGCCGTCCACGACATCGACCTGCTGGCCGCCGCCGGCGACCCGGCCGCCGCGGCCCGCGCCTTCACCGGGCTGCCCCAGGTGGCCGAGGTCGCCGCCGCCGGCGACACCAAGGTGTCCGTCCGGACCAGGGACGGGCTCCAGGTCGATCTCCGGACGGTCAGGCCCGAGGTCTGGGGGGCGGCCCTGCAGTACTTCACCGGGTCGGCCGCCCACAACGTCCGCATCCGCGAGCTGGCGGTCAAGGCCGGGCTCAAGCTGAGCGAGTACGGGCTGTTCGAGCGGGGCGGTGAGCTGGTCGTGGCCGAGGACGAGGAGGTGGTGTACGACCGCCTCGGCATGGCCTGGGTGCCGCCGGTGCTGCGCGAGGACCTGGGCGAGGTCGATGCCGCCCGCCGCGGCCGGCTGCCGGCCCTGGTCACCCTGGAGGACGTCGGCGGCGACTTCCACTGCCACACCGACCTGTCGCCCGACGGCACCGCCCCCCTCGAGGTCATGGTCGAGGCGGCCAGGGCCCGCGGCTACCGGTTCCTGGCCATCACCGACCACGGCGAGAAGCTCGGCCTCGGCGGGGCCAGCCGCGACCAGCTGCTGGCCCAGCGCCGGCGCATCCGCGCCCTGGAGCGGCGCCTTGGCGACATCGCCCTGCTGCACGGGGCCGAGCTGAACATCGGCGGCGACGGGTCGCTCGACTACGACGACGAGTTCCTCGACGGCTTCGACGTGCTCGTGGCCAGCGTCCACGACCGCCTCGACCAGCCCCGCGAGCAGCTCACGGCCCGGCTGGTGGCGGCCTGCGAGCACCCTGCCGTCAACGTCATCGGCCACCCCACCGGGCGGCGCATCGGCAGCCGCGCCGCCGGCGACGTCGACCTGGAGGCGTTGTACCGGGCGGCCGCCCGCACCGGCACCGCGCTCGAGGTCAACGGCTCCCCGCACCGCCTCGACCTGGGCGACGAGCAGGTCCGCCTGGCCCACCAGTTCGGGGTCATGCTCTCCTTCGGCTCCGACAGCCACGGGCCCGGCCACCTGGCCAACATGCGCTTCGCCGTCGCCACCGCCGGCCGCGGCTGGACCACCCCCGACCGGGTCGTCAACACCCTGCCCCCCGACGACCTGCGCCGCTTCCTGGCCAAGGGCCGCCCGGGTCGCCAGACCCCGGCCCCCTGATGACTAGGCTCCCGCCGGGCGCCCTGGAACCGCTGCCCGAAGCCTTCTACCTGCGGCCGCTGCTGGAGGTGACCCGCGACCTGCTGGGGCGGCTGCTGGTGCACCGGGACCGCGACGGTGTCAGCGCCGTCCGGCTGGTCGAGACCGAAGGCTACGACGGGACCGGGCTGGACCCGGCCAGCCACGCCCACCGCGGCCCGACCCCGCGCAACCAGGTCATGTTCGGCCCTCCCGGCCACCTCTACCTCTACTTCACCTATGGGATGCACTGGTGCGCCAACGTGGTCTGCGCCCCCGAGGGGACCGCCCAGGCGGTGCTGCTGCGGGCCGGCGAGCCGGTCTGCGGCATCGCCCACATGCAGGCCCGGCGTCCCGCCAGCCGCCCCCGCGACCTGGCCCGCGGCCCGGCCCGGCTCTGCCAGGCCCTCGGCCTGGCCGCCTGGGCCAACGGCGCCCCGCTCGACAGCGGGCCGGTGCTGCTGACCGCCGGCTGGCCGGTCCCCGACGACCAGGTGACCTGGACCGGCCGGGTCGGGGTGACCGCCGCCGCCGACCGCCCCTGGCGGGCCCTGGTCGCCGGCCACCCCAACGTCTCCCCGGCCCGCCCCGGCCCCGCCCGGCGCGGCCCGTGAGCGGCACCCTGCTGCTGACCGACGTCCGGCCGTTCGGTGGCCCGTCGCGCGACCTGCTGGTCGTCGACGGGCGGATCGCGCGGGTGGGGGAGCGGCTGGAGGCGCCCGAGGGTGCGGCCGTGGTCGACGGGCGCGGCCACCTGGCCATCCCCGGCCTGGTCGACGCCCACGCCCACCTCGACAAGACCCTCTGGGGCTGCCGTGGCGGCCGCACACCGTCGGGACGGGACTGGCGGAGCTGATCGGCAACGAGCATCGCGGCCGGGCCGAGCTGGCCGCCCGCGGCATCACCGTCGCCCAGCGGGCGGCCAGCCTGCTCGAGGCCTACGTGGCCGCCGGGACCAGCCACATCCGCAGCCACGTCGACGTCGACACCGTCGCCGGCCTGGACAGCCTGCACGGCGTCATGGAGGCCCGCGACGCCTTCGCCGACCGGGTCCAGATCGAGCTGGTGGCCTTCCCGCAGAGCGGCCTGCTGGTCCGCCCCGGGACCGCCGAGCTGCTGGAGGCGGCCGTCCGGGCCGGCGCCGACCAGGTCGGCGGCCTCGACCCGGCCGGCTTCGACCGGCGCCCGGTCGAGCACCTGGACGCCGTCTTCGCCATCGCCGGCCGCCACGGCTGCGGCCTGGACATCCACCTGCACGAGGGCGGCGAGCTGGGGGCCTTCACCATCGACCTGATCATCGAGCGGACCCGGGCCCTCGGCCTGGCCGGGATGGTGACCATCAGTCACGCCTTCGCCCTGGCCGAGGTGCCAGAGCCGAGGCTGGCCAGGCTCGTCGAGGGGCTGGCCGCCCAGCGGGTCTCGCTGACCACCGTCGCCCCCGGCAACCGGCCGCCGCTCCCCCTCGCCCCGCTGCGCGCGGCCGGGGTGGCCGTCGGCCTCGGCTGCGACGGCATCCGCGACCTATGGTCGCCCTGGGGCGACGGCGACCTGCTCGGGCGGGCCGCCCTGCTCGCCTGGCGGGCCGGGGCCCGTCGCGACCAGGAGCTGGCCGCCGCCCTCGAGCTGGCCACCGCCGGCGGGGCGGCCGTCCACCAGCTCGACGGCCACGGCCTGGAGCCTGGCTGCTGGGCCGACCTCAGCCTGGTCCCGGCCGCGACCGTCGCAGAGGCGGTGGTCGCCCACCCGCCCCGCTCCCTGGTGCTCAGGCGCGGCCGGGTGGTCGCCGGCCACTGATCCCGCTGTCCCGGCCGGCACCGCGCCGGCCGCTAGCCCGCGGTGGTCGTCGTGGCCGGGCCGGCGCCGGCGGTGCTGCTCGTGACCGGCGGGCAGTCGGGGGGGTTGACCCACAGCCGGACCGGGCTCGAGGTGGGGGACTGGGTGCCGGGGGCTGGGCCGGAGCGCCAGACACGGCCGGGCTCGGCGGCCGCCCTGGCCGGATCGGTGTCGCAGCCGGCCACCACCTCGCCGCCGAGGCCGGCCTGGTCCAGCAGCTGGCGGGCGGCGGCCTCGGGCTGGCCGAGGACCTCGGGAACCAGCGTCACCCCGAGCCCGCCGGCGCCGCCGGCGTCCACGGCCACGGTCAGCTCGACCGGCGACCCCGCCGGCCGGGCGGACCCGCCCG
>Ga0307277_10000609_pt1 | contig 13484 bp, 12 predicted proteins | sample ER_DNA_116_FD_194473 | JGI IMG/M metagenome (GOLD analysis project Ga0307277, IMG submission 194473) | Bulk soil microbial communities from the East River watershed near Crested Butte, Colorado, United States - ER_DNA_116 | ecosystem: Environmental > Terrestrial > Soil > Floodplain | place...
GAGCTCGGCCATGCGCCTGAGAAAGTTTCCATAGAGTGGCGACTCCCGCGGCTGCATGCCAACAAAGCCGACGCGCAGCTGGTGCGGCTGCTGCGCTGACGCCGCGCGCGGCAAAACCGCGGCGGCAGCGGCGCCGAGGAACGCGATGAATCGACGGCGTGTCACTCGATGACCTCGTCGGCGCGCGCAAGGAGGTCGGGTGGTATGGTCAACCCGAGCATCTTGGCCGTCCGCAGATTGATGACCAATTCGAAATGGGTCGGCTGCTCGACCGGGAGATCGGCGGGCTGCGCGCCTTTGAGGATTTTGTCGACGTAGGCGGCGGCCCGGCGATAAAGCTCGATGTATTTTGGGGAGTATGACATCAGCCCGCCTTCTTCGGCAAACCAACGCGGCACGGACACGGCCGGCACGCGTCGCTCCAGCGCAAGTTCGGCGGCGCGCTTGCTCGGGAGGCTCGGTTGCACGATCACGGCATCGGGACGGTTCTTGTCCATCCCCGCGAAAGCAGTCTCCAGTTCCTCATTGCCGTTGATCCTGAGAACGTCGATCGTCGTTCCGGTAGCTGCAGCACCAATATCGATCTGGTCGAGGAAGGGTTTGACAAAGGGATCGGTCGCATTGGCGAGAACGGTGACGCGGCGCGCCGGCGGCAGCATGTCGCGGATGAGTTGGACGCTTTTGCCGGCGAGTTCCGCGGTGACGCTCGCAATTCCGGTGACGTTGCCGCCCGGCCGAGGAAGGCTCGCGACCAGTCCCGTGCCGACCGGATCTCCGGTGTCCGCCATGACGATGGGGATTTCGTGCGTGGCTTGCTTTGCCGCGTGAGCGGTGGGGGTGAACCAGGTGACGATGACGTCGACCTTGAGACGGACCAACTCGGCGGCCAGCTCCGGAAGCCGGTCGAGCTGTCCGTGCGCCGATCGAAACTCGTAGCGAATGTTTTGCCCTTCGATATGCCCGAGATCGCGCAGCCCCTGCCTGAACTCCCCCCAAAACTGTTCCGGATCGGTATTGCCGATCACCAACGCGCCCACGACAGCAGCCCTCGGCGCCTGCTGCGCGCGCACGAGGAGGGGACAAACAAACGAAGGCACCGCCGCGCCGCCGAGCAGCGCGATGACCTCGCGGCGTCCGAGGGCGAATTGGTGCCTCACTCGATCACCTCGTCGGCGCGGGCGACGAGCGTCGGCGGCAGCGTGAGGCCGAGCGCCTGCGCGGCCTTAAGATTGATGAGCAGCTCGAAATGTGTCGGCAGTTCGAGCGGCAGGTCGGCCGGGCGGGCGCCGGCGAAAATACGAGTCACGAAATAGGCGGCTCTTTCGCCGATCGCGCTCTGCTTGGGGCCATATGACATCAGCCCGCCGTCGCGCACGGGTGCGTCGGTCTCGAATATCGTCGGCAGGCGGTTGGTATTGGCGAACTCGACGATCCGCCGGCGATTGAGCATGGTCAGCGCATCGGACACCATGAGGATGGCATCGGGCCGCTCGCGCGTCATCGCCGCGAAGGCGTCCTCGAAATCTTCCGGCTCGCGCACGCCCAGGGTCTGCACGGTCAGCCCCAGCACACGGGCGGCCTCGTCGGCGGATCGGTAGCGCAGCGTCATGCCGAGGTCGGAGGCATTCCACAGCATGGCGACGCGCGTGAGCGCCGGCAGCGCATCGCGCAGAATTTCGAGACGCTTGGCGCTGAGCTCGGTTCCCAGCTCCGTCACCCCGGTGATGTTGCCGCCGGGTCGCGCCAGGCCGTCCACCAAACCGGTCGCGACCGGGTCGCCCGCGCCGGTGACGACGATCGGCGTGTCCTTGGCCGCCGACTTGGCGGCGAGCGCGGCGGGATAACCGAACGTGACGAGGACGTCGACGTTCGCTTCCTTGAGTTCGGCCACGAGACTCTCGAGCCGCTCGGGGCGCGCCTCTGCCGCCCGTTGCGTGATGACGAGGTTCTGGCCCTCGACGAAGCCGCGCGCCGCCAGCGCGGAGATGAGCGTTTTACGCCGATCGTCGAGCACACCCACGGCGGGGCCGATGGACAGTAGTCCCAGCCGATAGACGTGGCCCGGTTGCTGCGCGCACGCCGCGCGCGGCCAAAGCGCCAAAGGCGCGGCCGCGGCGGCAACGGCCAGGATGAATTCACGGCGCTTCATCGATACCTCGCACCACGCGGCACAGCGCAGCCGACGCCAGCTCGCGCGGACGGCATGCGGCCGAGCCAGCGTAGCGCAGCGCGCGCGGCACGTCTTTGGGGGCCGACCTGAATTGTTCTGAATCCTTTGCTAGGGTGAAGCGCGGGGCCATAGGCGCTCTGCGGAAGAGGGCGTCAACAAAGATGGTGATCGCCGGAACATAAGCGCGTCCACGCGCGTCTTCCGACGCGCTATGTCCGGCAGATAGGCCGCGGTCCATGACGTGTCTCCAGCAGCTGCGGGCCCGGTCGGAGGGGGAAACAGCATGCGAACAAAGATCGAGGCGACCTGGATCGTGGGCCATTCGCGAGGCCGCCACACGCTCCTGCGCGATGCAGAGCTCGTCTTCGAGGGCAACAGGATCGCCCACGTCGGGAAAGGTTTCGAGGGCCACGTCGATCGCGTCATCGATGCCAAGGGAAAACTCGTTTCGCCGGGTTTCATCGACACCCACGTCCATTCCGGCCACCGCGCCTCGCACCGACTGATCACAGATACCGGCCGGCCGATGTATTATGGCCAGCCGTTTCTCGAGATTTCCGTTCCGAAGGAAGGCAAGATCGTCAAGGGCGATCCGCGTTACCTCAAGCATGGCGACGCTGGATCGGCGGCCGCCTTCGAGCTCAACGCCGCCTTCACCGTGGCCGAGCTCATTCGCAACGGCGTGACGACCTTCGTCGAGTACGGCAGCCAGCTCAGCGTGCAGGACGCGCTGCTCGCCGAGGTCGCGCGCCTCGGCAGCCGCGCTTATCTCGCGCCGGGCTACGACTGCGGCCGTTGGGTGGCGGACGAGAGCGGGCGGCTCAAGCGCGTGCGCAACGACGCGCTCGGCCGCGAGGGGCTTAAAACCGCGCTGGCGTGGATCGAAAAGAACGACGGCGCGGCCGACGGCCGGGTGCGCGGCATTCTGGTGCCGCGAGAGGTCGAGACCTCGAGCCGCGAGCTGCTGCAAGACACCGTGCGCGCCGCGGACGAGCTCAAGCTGCCGATGGCGACGCATGCCGCCTACAGCGTCATCGAGTTCTACGAGGTGGTCAAAGAGCACATGAAGACGCCAATCGAGCTCTTGGACGAGCTCGGCATGCTGCGCCCCACCCTCAACATCGGCCACGGCAACTTCATCTCCGACAACCCGAACCTGAACTATTCGGCGCACCGCGATCTCGAGCTGATGGGCCGCGCCGGAGCAAGCGTGTCGCACTGCCCGATCAACATCGTGCGGCGGGCACGCACGCTCGACCATTGGCAGCGCTATCGCGACGCCGGCGTCAATCTGTGCCTGGGTTCGGACACCTATCCGCGCGACATGATCATGAACATGCGCACCGCCTCCTACCTCGGCAAAGTCATGGGCCACACCTATTTCGCCGCCACGTCCGCGGACGTATTCCACGCCGCCACGCTCGGCGGGGCCATCTCGATCGGCCGCGACGATCTCGGCCGCCTCGAAGCGGGCGCGCGCGCCGACATCATCGTCATCGATCTATCGGGTCGAAATACGCTTCGCTACGGGCCGGTGCGCGATCCCGTGAAGAGCATCATCGAATGCGGCGTCGGCGACGACGTCGACACGGTGATCGTCGACGGAAAGGCGGTGATGGAAGGCGGCATCATTCCCGGCGTCGATTTCGCCAAGCTGCGCGCGCAAGCGCAAGCCGCGGCTGAGCAGATCTGGGACACGCTCGCGGATTGGGACCCGCTCGGCCGCAGCCACGAGCAGGCCTGCCCCTGGTCTTATCCGATTGCCGAGTAGCGCGCGCGGCGCAAACGCCTGCGCATTGACGCCGTGCGATTGACAAGGCGCGGCGGGGGCGCAAACGTCGCTCGGAAAAGAGGAGCCGCCATGGCACTCAGCGAAAAGGCTCGGGCCAGGTTGATGGCGGTGTCCACCGCCACGCTGACGACCGTCCTGTTCAAGCACGGCCTGCGCAACACATTTATCCACGGCATTCATCGTCTCAATCCCGGCGGGCCGCGCATGGTCGGCCCGGCGTATACGCTGCGCTACATTCCGGCGCGCGAAGATCTCGATCATCTCGGCGTGTTCGAGGACCGCAGCCATCCGCAGCGCAAGGGCGTCGAAGAATGCCCGCCCGGCCATGTGTTCGTGATCGACAGCCGCCGCAACGCTTCGGCTGCCTCCGCTGGCGGAATTCTGGTGACGCGACTGTGGAAGCGCGGCGTCGCCGGCATCGTCACCGACGGCGGCTTCCGCGACTCGCCCGACATCGCGCACTTGCCGTTTCCCGCTTATCACGCCGCGCCGGCGGCGCCGACCAACCTCATCAAGCATCACGCAGTCGACCTCGATGTTCCGATCGCGTGCGGCGAAGTGCCGGTGTATCCGGGCGATGTCGTGGTCGGCGACGACGAGGGCGTCGCGGTGATCCCGCAGCACATCGCCGAAGAGGTGGCGGAGGAGGCGTGCGAGCAAACGGTGTTCGAGGATTTCGTGCAGGAGAAGGTGGCGCAGGGCCGCTCGATCTTCGGCATCTATCCTCCCGGACCGGAGGCGCGCGAGGAATTCAAGCGCTGGCGCGCGGCCACCGGCCGCTGAGCATGGCCTGCACACAGCCATCGTCCAACGCGCGGGGCCGCAATTGCGGAGCCCCGAATCGATTGGGGGCGGCCCGTCACGAATGACCGATTGGCAGAGGGATATCAGCGCAATGGCAAAGAACTTGCTTGTTGCAGTTACGCAACGAAAGGAGAAAGCGATGAAGCATGTTGCAGGACTGCTCTTGTCGCTGGGGATCGCGTCGGCGCCGGGGATGCTGCAAGCGCAGGATGCATGGCCCACCCGGCCCATCACGTTCGTCGTGCCCTATGGAGCGGGCGGCTATACGGACTTGGTTGCCCGACTGACCGCGCGTTACGTCGAGAAGGCCTTGGGCAAGCCGGTGATTGTAGACAACCGCGCGGGCGCCGGCGGCTTCGTGGGCACGCAGGCGGTCGTGAATGCGGCGGCCGACGGTTATACGTTCTGCGTCTGCAGCATCGGCGCCATTTCGATTGCGCCCTTCGATCCAAACCAGAAGATTGGCTACGATCCGTTGCGGGATCTCGCGCCCGTCGGCATCGTCAGCTCGATCGCGCAGGTGGTCATCGTCAACCACGGCCTGCCGGTAAAGACGCTGGCGGAGTTCGTGTCCTATGCCAAGGCTAATCCCGGCAAGCTCAACTACGGCTCCAGCGGCGCCGGCGGGCTGACCCACTACTCGGTCGAGTTGTTCCAGGCGCGCATCGGCATCAAGGTGGTGCACATCCCGTTCAAGAGCGGCGGGCCCTCGACCGCCGCGGTGGTCTCCGGCGAGGTCGATTTCGCTTTCGCCAACATGACTGAGGGTCTGCCGCAGGTGAGAGGCGGAGCGGTGCGCGGCCTCGCCGTGACTTCGCTCAAGCGCAGCCCCTATTTGCCGGATCTCCCCACCGTCAATGAGACAGTCCTCCCCGATTTTGTCGTCGAGACGTGGAACGGCATCATGGCCCCATCAAAGACGCCGGAACCGATCGTCCTCAAGTTGTCCGAGATCCTGATCAAAATGGCCGACGATCCAGAGGTGAAGGAAATCATGGCCAGGTCCGGCGCCGATACGGTCAAGACCACGCCCGAGGAGTACCGTGCGCAGATCGTTCGGGAAATTGCACAGTGGAAACCGCTTATCCAGGAGATCGCGGAAAAGAAATAGCCGCTGCTGGGCTTGGCGGACCAAGCCACCTATGATGAACAGACGGAACCGCACGGGAGTGCTGCCATGATGACTCATTCCACCTGGATTCGACCGGCGTCCAAGGCACGATCGTGGCTCGTTCCAGTCATCGCTGCCGTGCTTGCGCTCGGCGCGGCGCAACGCGCCGGTGCGGAGAGCGACGCGCACGCGCTGATGGAGGGCCGCGGCCGTGACGTGAGCTTTCCGGTGGCATGCGGCGCCGAGATTCAACCTCGCTTCGACGCCGCGCTCGCCGCCCTGCACTCGTTCTGGTACGGCCAGGCGTTGAAGGAATTTACGGCGATCACCGAGGCCAAGCCGGATTGCGCCATGGCCTACTGGGGCATCGCCATGAGCGTCTGGAATCAGATTTGGGCGCCGCCGACGCCCGCCAACTTGAAGAAAGGAAGCGACGCCATCGGGCGGGCTCTGGCGCTGGGCGGCAAGACGCCGCGCGAGCAAGCGTATCTCGATGCGCTCGCGGCATTCTACACTAACTATGACCCGATCGATCATCGCACGCGCGCCATGGCCTATATGCGCAAAATGGAGGAGCTTGCGCAGCGCTACTCCGATGACGTCGAGGCGCGGATCTTCTACGCCTTGTCGCTGCTCGCCACCGCCGACGGTCTCGACAAGACCTACAAGAATCAGCTCAAGGCCGGCGCGATCCTGGAGCAGGTGTTCGCGGAGAAGCCGCAGCACCCCGGCCCGAGCCATTACATCATCCACGCATACGACTATCCCGCGCTGGTCGACCGCGCGCTCGCCGCGGCGCAGAATTACGCGATCTGCGTGACGGTCGTGCCGCACGCCATCCACATGCCGTCGCATACCTACGTGCTGCTCGGCCGCTGGAAGGATGCAATCACCGCCAACGACGCGGCGGAAACGGCGGAAGCCGATCGGGGTACGCCGGAGGATCGCATCCACGCGCTCGATTATCTGGTCTATGCCCATCTGCAGCAGGCACAAGACGACAAGGCAAAAGACGTGCTCGATCTCGCGCTGAAGATCGAGAACGACCTCATCGCGCGCAAGCACGACTCCGGCCTGCGCTCGCGTCCGTTCGGTGTGGCGGCCATGGAAGCGCGCTGGGCGCTCGAACGACTCGACTGGGCAACGGCGGCAAACCTACCGCCGCGGCCGAGCCGCTACGCTTACGCCGAATCGGTGCCGCATTTCGCCCGCGCCGTCGGGCTCGCGCGCAGCGGCCGGCCGGACGACGCACGCCCCGACCTCGAACGGCTGGCGGCTCTGCAGAAGACGCTCGCCGACGCCAAGAACCTCTATTGGGCGCGGCAAGTCGCCATTCAGCTCCAGGTGGCGAACGCCTCGGTCGATCGCGCACGCGGCCGCGACGCCGAGGCCGTGGCACAGATGCAGGAGGCGGCCACCGCGGAAGAGACGTCGGAAACCCACGACACGCTCAGTCCCGGCCCGATCGGCATGACCGCGCATGAAGCACTTGGCCTCTTGCTGCTGGACCTGGGACGGCCGGCTGAGGCGTTCGACGCGTTCGAGGCGTCGCTGCGCACCGCAAAAAACCGGCTGCGCAGCTATGCAGGCGCGGCGGCCGCCGCAGCCGCCGCCGGCAACGCAGCGGCGGCGCGCACCTATTATACGAAGCTCCTCGAGCTCGCCGACGGCGGCACGCGGCCCGAACTCATCCAAGCAAAAGCCTACTTGCAACAAGCGGCCAAATAGGTTTGCCCACCGCGCTGGCGAGCGAAGCGAGCGGCCAGCGCGGCCACCCTAAAAGTGCGCGCGCGCCGGACACTCGCCTGAACCGGGTTCGTCGGCGCGCGCTAGGAGGCGACCGAGAGCGCGAGCACCGGACACGGCGCGTGACGGATCACGCGCTCGGTCGTGCTTCCGCGCAGCGCATCGAGAACGCCGTGATGCCCCGCCGTGGGCATGGCGATGATGTCGGCCTCGAATTCGAGGGCCGCCTGTACGATCGCATCCACGACATGGCCGGAGCGAAGCATGACCGGCGGCAGGGCGGCCGAGGTCGCGGCGAAGGTCCTCACCGGCGGCGCCTTCTCGCCGACGTGCAGGAGATCGACCCCGATGTGATGGCCGGTCAGAGCCCGGCCGAAGCGCCGAACGATCTCGATCGTAAGGTCCGCGGGCGGCGAGAAATCGACCGGGACCAACGCGCGCCGCAGCTTCACATCGCCGCTGACCTGATCGACAAAACCGCGGGATCCCGGGGCGATAAACAGCGTCGGGATCGCCGAGCGGCGGAAGACGGCCTCCGCGACGGAGCCCTGCAGCCAGTGCGCGATGCCGTCGCGCCCATGGGTCGCGACCACGAGGAGATCGCTTTCATGCTCGTTGAGAAAATCGACGATGGCTCGCGTCGGCTCCTGCAACTTGAGACGAATGTTGTCGACTTCGATGCCGAGCTTGCTGGCGACGACCCAGGGCGGATCGTCCTCCTCCGAAAGCCCCCACTGCGCGAGCAGCCGCAGCGCGTGCGGGAAGGCCAACGCCTCGGCGGCGTCATATTGCGACACGTGAAGGAGATGCAGTCTGCATCTGGCGGCCAGGGCGATGCGCAAGGCATGCGCGAAGGCCGCCGCGCTCAAATCGGAAAAATCGGTCGGATGCACGATGGAGCGGATGGAGTGCATTGCAATTGCTCATACTAGGACGCGGGATCACAAACAATCCCGCGTCCTCCCGCCGCCTTGCGTTCTCTTCGAGTACAGGAGAGAACTGCCCGATGAGCAATGACGAGGTGCCGGGCGTTATCAAATCTCTCCTGTTCGCGCAGCGAGGAGCGGCTACGGCGCGGTATACGGTGCTGTTCGCGATGCTGCTCGCGGCGTCCCCCGCCGCAACGCTGGCGCAGGGCACACGCGACGCCTCCTTCCCGGTCGGCATGCGACAGCTCGAATACATCGATGCACATGGGGGCGGCCGGCATCTGGCGCTGACGGTGTTTTACCCGGCGATCGGGAGCCCGGCCGCCGCTCGCTTCGTCATGCCGTTCTTCGCCAACCTCACCCTTTACAACGATGCCGGGCCGGCGTTCGACGGCATCAAGCGTCCGCTCGTCATGTTCTCGCACGGACGCGGCAGCAACGGCCTCTACTATGCCTGGTTCGGCGAGTTTCTTGCGTCGCGCGGCTACATCGTGGCCGCGCTCAATCATTATCGCGCCAACACCTACGACGCCACGATTGCATATCTCGCGAACAAGCTCTGGCAGCGTCCGCGCGACATCGCGCTGACCATCAGTTTTCTCCTCGACGACCCGTTCTGGGGCAAGCTGATCGACGCAAGCCGCATCGGCGTAGCCGGCCATTCGCAGGGCGGCTTCACCGCGCTGTGGGTCGGCGGCGCAAGCGTCGATCCCGAGAAGTACCTCGCCTTCCAACAGGGCTGGCGCAACAATCCGATGGTGCCGGAACATCTGCGCAACGAGCTGCCGCTGGATGCTACGCCGGCGCTCGACGTACACGACAAGCGCATCAAGGCCGTGTTTGCAATGGCGCCCGGAATTATCCAGGCCTTCGGCATGGATGCAGCCGGGTTGCGGCAGCTCGCGGTTCCGACCTACATCACGGTCGGCGCCGGCGACACCCAGGCGCCGCCCAAGGAGAACGCCGAGTTCGCCGCCCGGCACATTGCACACGCCGAGCTTGACGTCATCCCGGGCCGAGTCGACCACGATATCTTCGTCAACGAGTGCAACGAGGAGGGGAAAAACGAATTTCCCCAGGCCTGCGTCGACGCTCCTGGCATCGATCGCCACACGATCCATGCGCGGATCGGCGAGGCGGCGGTGAAGTTCTTCGATAAGGCCCTAAACGTCCCGCACGACAAGTGATCGCGTTGCGAGTTAGTCGTGCCGGTGCCGTAAGCTTCAGGCCCGTCATGGCCGGGCATAGCGCGTCGGGAAGACGCGCGTGAACGCGCTTATGTCCCGGCCATCCACGTCTTTGCCGTGGAAAACAAGACGTGGACGCGCATGACGAGAGCCATCTTTCTCTTTGGATGAAGCTAATCACGCCTTGGATTTGGCGGAAAGCCGTTCACCAAGGCGGCCGATGTCAATGACCATGCGCTCATGCGTACCGCGGCCGATCTCCTCCTTCTCGTCGCGCGCTGTGACGTTGAACGCGACGCGCCGGCCATCGACGCGGGTGACCTCGGCTTCCGCCGTCACGTCGTGCCCGACCGGCGTCGCCGCCAGATGGCGGACGTCGACGGCGGTGCCGACCGCACTCTCGCCGGGATCGAGATAGCCGCGGATGGCGTTGAGCGCCGCGTTCTCCATCGCCAAGATCATCATCGGCGTGGCGAATACGGGAGGCAGCATTGCGTCCTTGAACTGATTGGCGAGGTGCCCGGGCCTCACCCGCAGCGTGAATGTTCCCTTCGCTCCCAGCGGAATCGGGCGCATGCGTCATCATAGGCGTTTCACCGTGCAGGATCATCCCCGCAGGCGGCATTCGTTTAGCCACCGGTCCCGGGAACAGCCCAGCGGTGGACCACGCGTGGTTCGTTGCTAGAGTGCCGGTGCTTGCACTCCCAACGAGGCCGCAGGGAATGGTGATCACGCTGACGTCGGTTCCCGGCATTCCCATGGTGCGGCCGGGCGACGACCTTGCCGCGCTTTTGGTCGCCGCTTGCGAGCGCAATGCCCTTGCGCCGGCGGACGGCGACATCCTGGTGGTGGCGCAGAAGATCGTGTCCAAGGCAGAGGGGCGCTACGTCGATCTCGCAAAGGTCCGACCCTCCGCGCATGCCGTCGCTCTCGCCGCCGAGGTGAACAAGGATCCGCGTCTGGTCGAAGTCATTCTCGCGGAATCTCGGCGCGTGGTGCGAAAGAAGGCAGGCGTGCTGATCGTCGAGCACCGGCTCGGCTTCATCATGGCGAATGCCGGCGTCGATCGCTCCAACATCGATCCGGATGTCGCCGCCGACCCTGTGCTGTTGCTGCCGAGCGACCCGGATGCCTCCGCGGCAGGACTGCACCAACGGCTCACCGCGCAATTTCGCAAGCGGCTTGGCGTCATCATCACCGACAGCTGGGGGCGCGCCTGGCGACACGGCACGGTCGGGGTCGCCCTCGGCGTGGCGGGACTGCCCGCGCTTATCGACATGCGCGGGCGCCCGGACCTGTTCGGCCGCGAGTTGCACGTCACGCAAACCGGATTTGCCGACGAGATCGCCAGCGCCGCATCGCTCCTTATGGGCCAAGCGGACGAGGCAAGACCGATGGTGCTCCTGCGCGGCCTCGCGTGGGCGGACGCGCCCGCGCCGGCCGCCACGCTGCTGCGCCCGCCGGAAGAGGATTTGTTCCGGTGAGCACCGCCGGCAATGGTCGCAAGAGCCGCGTCGTTGCGCTGTGCGGGGGGATCGGCGGCGCCAAGCTCGCTCTCGGCCTCAGCCGCCTCCTGGGCGGCGATCTTATGGTAGTCGTCAATACGGGCGACGATTTCGAGCATCTCGGGCTCGCCATTTCACCCGATCTCGACACGGTCATGTACACGCTGGCCGGCCTCGACGATCCGCAACGCGGTTGGGGCCGGCGCAATGAGACATGGACGTTCATGGCCGCGCTCGCGGCGCTGGGCGGCGAGACCTGGTTTGCGCTCGGCGACGGCGACCTCGCCACCCACGTGGAGCGCACGCGACGGCGCGCGGCGGGCGAAAGCTTGTCCGCCGTCACCGCCGATTTCTGCCGTCGCTTAGGAATTGCCGCGGGGGTCGTGCCGATGAGCGATGACGCCGTGCATACGCGCCTGCGCACCGACGCTGGCTGGCTCGACTTCCAGGAGTATTTCGTGCGGCGGCGCTGTGCGCCGCGCGTCCTGGAGGTGGCCTACGACGGCGCCGCCAGCGCGCGCGCGCATCCCCACGCGCTTGCCGCGCTCGCCGATCCTCGCCTGCGCGCGGTGGTGATCTGCCCGTCCAATCCTTTTCTGAGCATCGAGCCGATCCTCGCGGTGCCGGGGCTGCGCGAGGCGATCGCCCGCGCTGCCGCTCCAGTGGTGGCGGTGTCGCCCATCATCGGCTCGCGCGCGGTGAAAGGGCCGACCGCAAAGATGATGTCCGAGCTCGGCGTGGAGGTGAGCGCGACGGCGGTGGCGCAGCGCTACCAGGACCTGCTCGATGGCTACGTGCTCGATCGCGCCGATGCCGGCGAGGCTGCTAAGCTTGGCATTCCGGTCACGGCGGCGCATACGCTGATGACGAGTCTCGCCGACCGCGAGGAGTTGGCGCGGCACGTGCTCGCCGGCGCCGACGACTTGACAAAGGCCACCGCATGAATGCTCGCCGCGACGTCTATGCCGTCGTCCCGATCAAAGAGACGGAGGATGCCAAGCGGCGCCTTGCCGGCGTCCTCGACGCGCCGCGTCGTCGGGAGTTGGCGCTGGCGATGTTCGAGGACGTGCTGGCGACGCTGTCCCAGGTTCGCGAACTCGCCGGCATTGTCGTGGTTACGGCCGATCCGGCGGCGGCCGCCACCGCACGGCGATACGGCGCGCGGGTCTCAAGGCAAGGCGCGCACGGGGGGCACAGCGGCGCGGTAGCGGCCGCGGCCCACCGACTCGCGAGCCAAGACATGCTGACCGTGCCGGGCGACATTCCGCTCGTCGAGGCCGATGACGTCCGCGAGCTCATCGAGGTTTATCGCGATGCGAGCAATCGCGGCGCGCGCGCCTTCATCATCGTGCCGGCGCGCGACGAGCGCGGCTCCAATGCCGTCCTCTGCTCGCCGGCCACCGCCGTGCCGCTGCGCTTCGGCGCCGATAGCTTCTTTCCCCATCTCGCCGCGGCCAAGCGCCAAGGGATTGAGCCCACGGTGCTCAAGCTGCCGCGCATCGCGCTCGATATCGACACGCCCGACGACTTGGCGCTCTTTCTCGCCACGCCCTCGCACACGCGCGCGCGGGCGCTGCTCGAGACGTGGCGCTTGCGCTTGACTGGGGAAACTTGCAACGAAGCTCGTTGCCAATAATGCGGACGGGCCAACGGGTCAGTTGGCGATCCCACCGCCAGGCGCGTTGGGCAGGCGGAACGCCGCCTCCATCTCCCGCCGCACTTTCACGGCGAGATCGTTTTCATCGTAGGCGACGTCGCTCCAGCGCAAGCATTGGCCCTCGTCGACGTCGCGTTTGAGCCTGACCTCGTGGGCGAGCCCCAGCGGCAGCAATTCCTCCTCGAGCGAGCGCGCGGCCGGAACCTGCTTGCCCCAGACGCAAAACCCGCCTTCGCCGTCGAGCACCTCGCCATTCTTCAGCGCGCGTTTGGCGGTCGCGGCGACGTCGGAGCGAAAGCCGGTCGGCGCACCGGTCGGTTCCTTGCGCAGCGCGACGCTGGCAACCGACACCCCGAGTTCGAGTCCGATCATGTGAATGGGACGGTAGAGCGCGGCGTAGCGCCCGCTCTTGTCCGGCAGCATCGCATATTCCTTGAAGCAACGCCGGGCATAGTCGCTTTCGCCCTCGAACACGACATACGTGCCGAGCGCGAGATGATGCGGCACGTCGCGCCCGTCGCGGTAAACCGACGAGGTCACTTCGGTCACGCCGGCCTTCTCCAGCATGCCGCCGGCCGCCTTC
>Ga0307277_10000610_pt1 | contig 13466 bp, 12 predicted proteins | sample ER_DNA_116_FD_194473 | JGI IMG/M metagenome (GOLD analysis project Ga0307277, IMG submission 194473) | Bulk soil microbial communities from the East River watershed near Crested Butte, Colorado, United States - ER_DNA_116 | ecosystem: Environmental > Terrestrial > Soil > Floodplain | place...
GTCACTAAATGCGACATGCGGCGGCCGGTGTGTCGCAGCGACGTGTCAGTTAACGGGTGCTGAGCAAATGCACGCCGTTGGTATACCGGGCGACGTTCACAACTTCGGGGCGCAGCCTGCCCGTCCGACCGGGCAAGCACGCGCGCCAGCGGCCCTTTTTCCGGGGCTAGCGGCTCGCCTTCGCTAGCGTCTTCACGATCGAGCGCGTAACGAGCAGCGCGATGATGGCGATGACCTGTCCGACGAGGATGGTGCGATTCAGGTCGAACGCCGGCCGCCACTCGGCTTCGCCGTTCTTGATCACCCAGGCGCCGGCGGGCCTGGCGCGAACGCCGAATCCAGCGCCGCCGTTGCCCTCGGTGTCGCCGCCGCCACCGCCGCCGCCAATGACGTTGGCCGCCGGGATGATCGTCAGCCCGTCCTCCTGGTAAGGCTCGCCGTACACCCGGCGAACGTTGATGACGTCCTTGGCCTGGCTGACAGCTTCCAATGCGTTCATCGCTAGACCTCCCCTTGCGTTGTGAAGCCGACGATACGCTCCGTCATACCGGTACAGACGCGCCGCCGTGCTAGATCGCGAGCTCCATACCTTCGCGCGCGACGACGACCTCGAGGCCGGACGCCTTCTGGTTCGCTTGTTCCTGCGCCTCGACGGCGACGCGATCGAGCGCGTCGTCGCTTCGGTCGGGATCGTGGTGATACAGCACGAGCCGCTTCACCTTTGATTTGACCGCGACGTCGATCGCGCTCGTGATCGTCGAGTGTCCCCACGTCGGTTTGAAGTCGCTCTCCTGGAACTGGGCGTCGTGGATCAGCGTGTCCGCGCCGGTCGCGAGCGCCACGACCGGATTGGGTTTCCCGGAGAACGGGTCCTCGGTGTCGGTGGCGTAGACGAGCGCGCGCTCGTCGGCCTCGATGCGGAACGCGAGTGCCGGCGCAGGATGGAAGATGCTCGCCGCGCGAACGCGAAATCGTCCGATCTGCTCATCGCTTCCATCCTGCAGCTCGCCGACGGAGAGCTGGGCCGGGAGATCGTCGATGTCGACGGGAAAGAACGGGTCGTCCATTCCGAGACCGAGGAGGTCGCGCATCGTGCGGGACTGCTTCGGACCCCGGATGCGGAGCGACGACTTCGGGTCGAAGGCGGGCCGGAAGAACGGGATGCCCTGGATGTGATCCCAGTGGAGGTGCGAGAGCAGGAGATCGACGGAGAAGGGCCGAGTGCCGCCGCCGTTCATGAGAGCGGTGCCGAGCTCGCGCAGCCCCGTGCCCGCGTCGAGGATGAGAAGCGATCCGGTGCTGTCGCGCACTTCGACACACGCGGTGTTGCCGCCGTAGCGGACCGTCAGCGGCCCGGGTGTCGGGATCGATCCGCGCGTGCCCCAGAAGCGGATCTTCACGACCGCGCCGCCTGGTCGCGCTCCGACAGTCCGGTCTCCGGAGACTTGGACATCCCTTCATCGCCGGGCTTGGGCCACGTGTGCTTCATCGAGTCGAGCGTCCACTCAAGGTCGTGCACGCTGCGGCGCACGGCCGCGACCACCGTCGGGTCGAGATGGTCTCCGGCCATGCCGTCCATGATCTCGAGCGTCTTCTCGAGCGTGTACGCCGGCTTGTAGTAGCGCGGCGCGGTGAGCGCGTCGAAAACGTCGGCCGCCGCGACGATCCGCGCGCCGAGCACGATGCGCTCGGCGGGCAGGCCACGGGGGTAGCCCTTTCCGTCCATGCGTTCGTGGTGCTGGGCCGCGATCACCGGAACGTCGCGCATGTCCTGGGGGAATACGAGGTGGGCGAGGAACTCGCCGGTCTTCTCGGCGTGCGCCTTCATGTACTCGAACTCGGCGTCGTCGAGCTTGCCCGGCTTCAGCAGGAACTCGTCGCGCACGGCAATTTTTCCGTAGTCGTGAAGCAGCGCGGCGGCGCGTAGCTTCTCGAGCTCGATGCCCTCGAGTCCGAGCGCCCGCCCGATCACTTCGGCATATCGCGTCACGCGCTGGCTGTGACCGGCGGTTTGCTGATCGCGAGCGTCGATCGTCACCGCGAGGGTTTCGATGAGCGTTGTCCAGAGTCGGCGCTGCTCGGCGACGAGCTGGGCGTTCTCGACCGCGACCGCCGCCGACGCGCCAAGCGAGCTGAGCGTCTCCTCGTCGTCCTCGGTGAACTCGCCGCCTCCGTTCTTGTTGACGACCTGGAAGACACCGATGACCCGCTCGTGCTGTCCTGTCATGGGAAACGTCAGCAGGCTCTTCGTCCGATAGCCGGTGCGCTGGTCGGGTTCCGGGTTGAACCGAGGGTCGTCATAGGCGTCGGGGATGTTGATGGTGTCTCCGGTAGCCGCGACGAGCCCGGCGATGCCCACCCCGATCGCCTGGCGGATCTCTCCCGCGCCGGTGCCGAGGGCGACCCTCGACCAGATCTCGCCGCGCTCGCGGTCCACGATGAAGATCGTCGCCCGGTCCGCGTCGAGAAGCTGTGTCGTCACGGTCGCCATGTCGCGAAGCAGTGCGTCCAGGTCGGTGATCGACATGAGCCGCCGCGTGACGTCGAGGATGAGATCGAGCTTCGATCCCGCGGTCACCTTGCGATCCTTCTTGCGGCGCGGCTGGCGGCGGCGGTCGCCCCGTTCTCGCCGCTCCTCCGTCATCAGTTGTCGATGGGGATGTGTTCGAGCACCGGCCCAACGGTCTCCGCGATCTGCTCGAGCAGCATCTGGTCGCGTCGTTCGAACGCGCCGTTGCGCTTGTTCAGCGCCTGGATCACACCGACCACGCTCTGCCCGTCGCTGCCCCAGACCGGGACGACGAGCATGTTGAGGGTCCGGAATCCGGTACGCAGGTCGACGTTGCGGTCGAAGCGCGCGTCCGCATACGCGTCGGGGACGTTGATGGTTTCGCCGGTGAGTGCCGACTGTCCCGCGAGGCCCTGTCCGATCGGCAGACGGATCTCGGTCGCCGTCCGCTGTGCCACGCGGGCCCAGAGCTCCTTCTTTTTCCCATTCACGATGTACACCGTGCAGCGCTCGGCATCGACGGCCTGCGAGCAGAGGTCCACGAGGCCGCGCAGGTACGCTTCGCGGTCCTTCTGGACGGCGAGATGCCCAAGCTTGACCAGGACGAGCGCGACTTTGTCGTCGAGCACGGCCTAGTGATACCCCGCGACGGCCGCGCGACGAAGAGGTACGTCGGGTGCGGGCGCCGGCTTCGGTGTGGCCAGGGCGCCAAGACGATTGATCTGCCAGCACGGCACCGGTTCGACGCGACCCTTAACCAGCACAGCACCGAGGTCGATGGCCTCGACGTCATCGCCCAGTTCGCCGAGCGTCTCGCCTGAGACGACCACCTGGTCACGTCGCGCGATGTCCGCCGCGGTCAGCCGCGATGCCACGTTCGCGCTGTCGCCGATGACCGTGTACTCCATCCGCCCTTTCGCGCCGAGGAAGCCCGCCACGACCGGGCCGGTGTTGATGCCGAACCCGAAGGAGACGTCCGGACCGCCCTTCTCGCGCTCGGACACGATCCAGTGCTGCATCTCGAGCGCGCATTCGACCGCCTTGCGAGCCTGATCCTTTTCCTCGAGCGGCGCGCCCCAAAGGACCATGATGTTGTCGCCGTTGAACTTATTCACGGTGCCTTCGTAGCGATTCACGATGTCCACCATACCGTCGAAGTACCGGTTCAGGTGGCCGAGAAGAATACCCGGCGCGAGTCCCTCGGAGATCGTGGTGAACCCGCGGATGTCACCGAAGAGGACCGTCACACGCTTCTCCTCCCCTCCCAGCGCAAGCTTTCCGGCCTCCTCGCGATCGATGATGGTGCGGGCGACCGAGGGCGTGACGAACCGACCGAACGTGACGCGCGTTCGCGCGACGGTGATCTGCTCCTCCACCAGCAGATAGCCCTGCAGGATGATCCACCAGAACACGGCCGGCACCACATACCCGATCGAAGGCACCTCGACCGGCCCCGCGCCGATGGTCCCCTGCGTCTGGAGCGAGAACACGACGTACGCGCCCACGACGTAGACCACGAGGAGCGCGAGCGCCGCGATGAAGCCGTACAGCCGCCAGCGGAGGACGAGGAGAAGGCCGATGAGGGTCACGACGAGGAGTTGCGCCTGGGTCGCTAGGTCGCTCTGCCTCAGGACGGGGTACCGGTTGGTGAGGATCGACTGAGCGGCGTTGGCCCAGATCTCCACGCCGAACATCTTGTCGCCACTGGAGTTCGGGACCGGGTAGCTGTCGGGGACGGCCGACAGTGAATGCGCTCCGATGAAGATCGCGCGCCCGGTGATGAGGTCCGGCGATACCTTTCGACTGATCACGTCGGTCATCGAGACCACACAGAAGCTCGCCTTATCGACGCAGGTTTGCGAAGGCTTCTCCGAAAACGGAGGTGCCGCGTAATAGATGGACATTCCGCCACGCCGGTCGATCGGCATCACCCGGTCTCCGAGTGGCGCGGAGATGGTGAAGATGTCACCCGTGCGCCGCGCGGTCGAGAGGTCAGCCCGGACCTTCTTCGCGGCGGTCACGAGCGGAAGTGAGTAATAGGTCGTGCCGTCCGGGCCTTCGATGAGGAGCTGGCTGTAGCGGACCCGCCCGTCGGGATCGGGGTGGATGTTCACGGCGGCCAGGCCCGAGGCCGCATCGCGCAGCACCGGGATCGGTAGGAGGACATTTGGATACCGCTCGACGTGGTCTCCGATCGCCGCGGTGCCCGTGCCCTGCATCGCGAGAATGACGTTGCCGGCGTCCCTCATCGCCGCCGCGAGCGCTCGGTCTTCTTCCGGATTCTGGGCGGCGTCGTAAAAGGCGATGTCGAAGGCGATGACGCTCGGGTTCTGCGGTTTGAGCGCCCGCAGCAGGTCGGTGTAGGCCTGATGCGGCAACGGGTAGCGGTACTGCTTCACCGTCTCGTCGTCGAGCGCGACGATCGTCACCTGGTTCGCGAGGGGCGGGTTCCCGATGTCGATCGCCTTGTCGTAGACAACCGACTGAAGGGTCGTGTCGATCCACTCCGTCCGCAGGAGCAACGCGCCGACCAGGATCGCGGTGAGGGTCAGGCCAGCGACGACGAGCCGTTGGCGCGTGTGGCGCTTCGTGAACACCCAGCGCGCCTCCTTATGCCAGTCGGCGTCAGATTATGCGGTCGCTCGCTCGGCTGAGCACCCCCCTGAGCACGGTTATCGCCCGCGCAAAGTCAACGATCGAGAGCCTTTCGATAGGTGTGTGGTCGTAACGGCTGTCTCCCGGACCGTACGCGACCATCGGACAGCCCCACGCGGGAAAGAGGATGTTCATGTCGCTCGTCCCGCTCTTTTCCTTGAAGGTCGTCTCGCCGCCCGCGGCGGAGATCGCGCGAGCGAACGCGCGAGCGAGCGAGCTCGTTCTCGGGGTACGCACCGGATCTTCCCTGCCCTGCGTCGTGACGACGACGCGCGTGTCACCGTCGCGCTCCGCGATGCCGGCCGCGGCGCTCTCGAGCTCACCCGGATCGACGCCGGGCGGGACGCGATACCCGATCCGCAGGCGCGCGCGCTCGACGAGGCCGTCGCCGACCCCGGCGTCGATGCGCTCGAGCCGGCAGTCGAGCCGATCGAACGAACGCGCCGCGGTCGCACGGACGCTCGCTGCGTCGCGCAGGCGCTCCCACAGCGCGAGCGCTTCCTCTGCAACGGTCGGTCCGGGTGATGCGCCGTGACGCGCCTCGCGCGAAAGTGCGACGTCGAGCATGAGCCGGCCCTTGTACGCGACGGTCACGGCGTCCCATCCCGATGGCTCGCCGATCACGCACCAGTCCGGTGCCGCTTGCGTCGCGCGATAGCGGGCGCCTGCGCTCGTGGGCGATTCCTCCTCGACCGCGCCGACCACCGTGACGCGCACACCCGCGACCGGCTGCGTCGCCGCCGCGACGAACGCCGCCAGCGGACCTTTCGCGTCGACCGCGCCTCGACCGACGAGCTCGTCTCCTTCGATGCGAACCGCGATCTCGCCCGGGACGGTGTCGATGTGGCCGAGGAGCACCACGTGGACCGGCCCGTCCCCGATCTCGCCCACGGCGTTGCCGGCGTCGTCGACACTCGCGCGAAAGCCACGCTCGGCCATGCGCGCGACGAGCCACTCGACCGCCTCACCTTCGCGGCGGGAAACGCTTGGGATCTCGACGAGACCGCGGACGAGCGCGAGGTCAGATTCGCTCGGCCTCACCCGAGGACCTTCGCCGATGCCTCGAGGACGCGATCGATCTCGCTCTCGGAGATCACGAGCGGCGGTAGGAAGCGCACCACCGTCGGGCCCGCGCCGAGCGCAAGGACTCCTTCGTCCTGCAGCGCGCGAAGTGCGCTCGACGAGTTCTCCTTGAGCTCAACGCCGACGAGCAGACCGAGGCCGCGCACTTCGCGTACGCGGTCGCTCCGGATCCCACGAAGGCCCTGGATCAGCTGCACGCCGCGCTCGCGGGCGTTGCGGGCCAGGTCGAGGCGGCGGATCTCACCGATCGCGGCGATCGCGGCGGCGCAGGCAAGAGGGTTTCCCCCGAACGTCGACGAATGCGACCGCTTGGCGAGATCGCCGACCTTGCGCGAGAACGCGATCGCGCCCATCGGCATGCCGCCGGCGATCGATTTCGCCAGACAGAGGATGTCCGGCGCGATCTCGTACTGCTCGATCGCCAAGAGCGTGCCGGTCCGTCCAAATCCCGTCTGGACCTCGTCGACAATGAGGAGCGCGCCACGCTCGGCGCAGAGCCGCGCCGCTTCTTGCGCGAACTCACGGCTCGCAGGTCGAACGCCGCCCTCTCCCTGAACGAGCTCGAAGATGAACGCGGCGGTGTCGCTCGTGATCGCCGCATCGAGCGCCTCGGGCTTGTTGAATGGCACGTGCGAGAAACCCGGGACGAGCGGACCGAAGAGGTCCCGATACTCGGGGCCCCACGTCGCCGAGAGCGCGCCCATGGTCTTGCCGTGAAAGCCGCGCATGGTGGCCACGATCCCTGTCCGCTTCGTCGCCGCGCGCGCGAACTTGAGCGCGCCCTCGACGGCTTCGGTGCCGCTGTTGCACAGAAAGAACCGATCGAGCGCGGCGGGCAGGATCGCGGCGAGGACGTCGTAGAGCTCGGCTCGACGATCGTTATAGAAGAGCTCGGTGCACGACGCGAGGGTCCGCGCCTGTTGGGCGATGGCATCGGCGACGGCGCGGTTGCCGTGACCGAGGTTCGCCATTCCCTGACCGCCGACGCAGTCGATGTACGCACGCCCGTCGCTGTCGAACACGGTCGCGCCCTCTCCACGGACAAGCAGGACGCCGCGCTTGGTATAGAGGCCAGACGTGTGCGCGTCTTCGGCCGCGATGAGGTCGGCGGTCGACCGCAGGGTCGTGCTCACGATCGGATCACCGTCCGAATGCTCGGGTCTCCGCTTGCCGACCGGATGACGACCTCGTCGACACCTCCCTCGATCGCCTCACGCGCCGCGAGGATCTTCACCTTCATGCGCCCGCGAGCGAGGGACTCGGCCTCGGCGATCGTCGTCTCGGCGACGAGCGTGCGTGGGTCGTCCGCGTCGCGAAGCAGGCCGGGCACGCTCGTGAGGATGATGAGCGCATCCGCGTCGATGGCCACCGCGATCGCGGCCGCGACCCGATCCCCGTCGACGTTGAGCGCCTGTTGCTCCGTCGAGAGCGCGAGCGGAGCGATCACCGGCACGCGTCCGGCGCCGATGAACTGCGTGAGCAACGGAAGGTTCACTGCCTCGACCTTTCCGGTGTAGTCGTCGCGCAGGAGGATGGTCTTCCCATCGCGCACCGAACGCACGTCCTTCTTCCTCGCGACAAGAAGACGACCGGATATGCCGGAGAGCCCGACCGCATCGATCCCGCGCTGCTGGAGCTTCTCGACGTAGATGAAGTTCTCGACCCCGAGGGCGGCCATCGCGAAGATCTCGAGCGTCCGGCGATCGGTGCGACGGCTTTCGAGACCGGACGGCGAGACGACGGTCTCCTGAGGATGAGCGAGGGCCGCCGCGAGCTTGTTCGTCTCGGCCGATGCGCCGTGCACGAGGACGATCTCGTCCGAGCGCGCGACGTCGGCGACTAGATCTGCGACGGCGTCGCGATCGACGCCCGCGCTGCCGCCCGCCTTCACGACGGCCCTGAGCGTCATGGATGCAGACCAACGAACGAGAGTCCGGCCTGCTCGTCAAGGCCGAGGGCGACGTTCATCGCCTGGACGCCATTGCCGGACGCACCCTTCACGAGGTTATCGATCGCGCAGAGGGCGACGATGCGATCGCCGCGTGGATCGACGGCGAATCCGACGTCCGCGAAGTTCGTTCCGGCGAGGAGCTTCGGCTCGGGGTAACGCCAGATGCCGGTGCGCTCCTTGACGATGCGCACGAACGGCTCGGCGCCATACGCGTCGCGGTAGATCTTCCAGAGCGCCTTTTCGTCGAGCGCTTCAGTCGTGTGGACGTGCGCCGTCGCCAGGACGCCGCGCACGAGCTCGACCGAGGTCACCGAGAGGTCGACGCGGATCACGTCTCCCTCGAGGCGCAGCTCCTGCTCGATCTCCGCCGTGTGACGGTGCCCGACCGGCCGAAAGGAGCGCACGACGCCGGAGCGCTCGGGGTGGTGGCTGTCCTCGCTCGGCTCGCGACCGCCCTCGCTTGACCCGACCTTGCACTCGATGACGACGGGCCGGGTGCGATCGACGACGCCGGCACGGAAGAGCGGAAGGAGCGCGAGGATCGATGCGGTCGCGTTGCACCCCGCGCCGGTGATACGCGTCGCGCGGCGCATCTCGTTCCGATGCAGCTCCGGGATGCCGTACGTCCAGCGGTCGAGCAGCGTCGGTCTCGGGTGCGGCGAGCCGTACCAGCGGTCGTACTCCGCGGGATCGCGGAGCCGGTGGTCGCTCGAGAGGTCGATGACGATCGTCGCCCGGTCCTCGAACTCGTGCGCGCGGTGCGCTCCGTTCGGCAGAGCGAGAAAGAGGACGTCGCATTTGCCCACGTCCTCGTAGTGCACGAACGAAAGGCTCGTGCGTTTGCGGAGATTCGGATGGGCCGCAGTCACCGGCTTCCCGGCGAGGGACTCGCTGCCGGCGACGATCTCGTCGACCTTCGGATGGCCCAGCAACAGGCGCAGGAGCTCGCCGCCCGCGTACCCGGCGGCGCCGACCACCCCGACTTTCACCGACTGGCTCTCGCCACCTCGAGGACGTAGTCCACGACCTTCGCGGGGATGTTCACGCCGGTCGTGTCGATGGAATTGCGGAACTCCATCGTGTAGTTCACCTCGTTCACGAGCAGTCCCTCGGGCGCCTCGAGCAGGTCGATCGCGACGACGCCGCCGCCAACGGCACGGGCAGCTCGCACGCAGAGCTCGTCGAGCTCCGGCGTGACCGGGCAGTTCGATGCCTGGCCGCCGCGCGCGGTGTTCGTGATCCAGTGCTCGCTCGCGCGGTAGATCGCGGCGATCGTCTCGCTTCCCACGACGAACGCACGGATGTCGCGGCCGGGCTTCTGGATGTACTCCTGGATGTAGTAGATCGAGTGGAGGTAGTTGCCGAGGACGTCCTTGTGCTCGACGATCGCCTCGGCCGCCTCGCGATCGTTCACCTTGGAGATGAGCCGGCCCCACGACCCGATGAGCGGTTTGAGCACGACGGGATATCCGAGCTCCTCGATCGCCGCGAGCGCCGACTCGGGCGTGAAAGCGACGCGCGTTCGCGGGCTCGGGACCCCGTCGCGGATGAGCCGCATGGTCGTGAGCAGCTTGTTGCCGCAGATCTCCGCGACCTCATAGCGGTTCACCGTCGGTACGCCCCAGGCATCGAAGACCGAGAGCGCGTACAGGGCGGTGCCGTGCTGGATGCAGCGCTCGAGGATCACGTCGACGCCAAGCTCAGGACGGTGCTCGACCGCGAGGACCAGCTCCCGATCGTCGATGATCTTCGTTTCGACCCCGCGGGACTCGAGCTCGGCGAGGAGGAGCTTCTCCTCGACGCGCACCCGCGAGAGCAGCACCCCGACGCGCGGCTTGTTGCTATTCACCCCAGTCCTCTTCGGCCTCGGGCGCGAGGGCGAGCGCTACCGGGGTCGTTTCTTTCACCTCGAGCTCCGCACCGCAATCAGGACAGGAGACGATCTCGCCTTTGACCGCGTCGGAGCCGACGGTGACCTCGGCATCGCACTCGGGGCACTTCGGCACGGTTCCCTCCTCCCAAGACGTGAGAGGAGAAGCCTAAATCAGTCGGCCTCTGCGGCGGCCGCGACGCGCGTCGTCCGCGCCCGCGCTTTGTCTTCGTACATGCGCGCGTCCGCGGTGCTGATGAGGGCGTCGGCGTCGCGGCCGTCGATCGGGAACCACGCGATACCGAACGAGGCCCGTGGGAGCTCGTTGGCGTGGCCGGCCCACATGTAGCGCTCCTCGCGCAGTCGTGCCGCGATCCGCCCGACGATCGCCTGTGCCGGAAGCGGACCGGTGCGTGGCAGGAGAAGCACGAACTCGTCCCCGCCGAAGCGGGCGACGACGTCTTCCGAGCGCGTCGCCTGGCGCATCGCGCGAGCGAGCGTCTTCAAAACTTCGTTGCCCACGAGATGGCCGGCCGAGTCGTTCACGGCCTTGAGACCGTCCACGTCGCACAGCACCACACCGAACGTCTCACCGTGCCGCGTCGCGTCGGCGATCTGGACCTCGAGACGCTCGAGGAGGCTACGGCGGTTGAGCACGCCGGTGAGGTCGTCGTCGCGGGCGAGCCGCCGCGTCTCGGTGAGAAGTACGGCGTTCGCGATCGCGATCGCCGCCTGTGCCGCGTAGAGGCGGACCAGACGCTGCGCCTCCTCCGAGAAGACGCGTGGGCGCGAGAGATACGCGGTGAGCGTTCCGACGATCTCACCGTGCGCGATCAGCGGTGCCGCGATCGCGGACGCGATGATGCCGTGGAGCGCCGGGTTGCTGTCGGGATGGTCGCGATAGTCGCTGGCGGCGACGATCTCGCGCGTGCGCAGGCTTTCGAGGGCGACACCGCGCAGGTCCTCACCGACGGACGAGCGCAGGCCGAGCGCCGGAGCGTTGTGCACGGCGCGAACGATGAACCCCTGACCCTTTTCCGCGAGCGCGACCATTGCGCCGTCGGTGCCCGTGAGCGCGGTGGCTTCGCGTGCGATGAGGTTCGCGAGCTCTTCGAGCGAAAGCTCCCCCGCGGTCGCGAGACCGACGTCGTAGAGGATCGAGAGCTCCTCGGCGCGGCGACGCTCACGCTCGCCGAGCTGCCAGTTCGTGTAGAGCGCAAGGCCGGCGCGGGTCGCGAGCACGAGCACGGTCAGCGCGACCGCGCCGTCGATCAGGTCCGCGAACCGTCCGGGGACCCTCTGGATATCCGTGTACACGAGGAGGAACGAGCACGCCGCCGCGACGACTCCGGGCAGGACCATGCGCGACAGGTGAACGGCAGCTCCGGAGAGCCGGCTGTTCCGGCCATCCTCGCGGTCCTCGACCCACTGCGCGCCCGCGATGCCGATGGCGCCGATCCCGATGAGCCAGAGCGCATCGACCGGTGTCCCCGCCGTGAACGTCCCTTCGACGTTCGCGGGCAGGTAGAGCACGAACGCGAGCGCGTTGAGGCCGAGGCCGAAGAAGATCGACAGCACCGCGCCACGTGGCTCGAGCTGCGGCAGTCCCCACACCGCCGAGAGGGCGGCCGCCGTCGCGGCCACATACAAGAGCGGGTAGAGCACCGCCACCGCGGACGCCTGCGGGTCGCGGGCCACGTCGCTCGCGAGCGTCGTCGCGAGGAAGAGCGTCACGGCCGCGCCGAGGGTCAGGACGACGGCGCCGACATCGAGGACAAGGGCATAGAGCGTGAGCTTCTGATCATGTCTGCGAAGGAGCATCACCAGCGCGATCGTCCACACCGGCGCGGCGGTCATGAAACCGAGATCGGCGATGAGCGGCGAGGGCATCTTGAACCCGCCGACATCGGCGAGGTCGCGCAGGAGCTGAGCCACGAGCCAGGAGACCGAGCCCGCGCAAAAGAGCAGCCACACCATGCGGTCGTTGCCTCGCGATGCGCGCACGGCACGGGCGGTGCCGAAGATCGCACCGACGGCGGCGGCGGTCCAGGCGAAGTCCGCGACGGCGCAGCGCGCGAAATCGTCGGTCAGGAGCTGTTCGATCCCATAGACGAACGCGGCCCCGATGACCGCGGCGGCGTACCGCGGCGTCGCGCCACGCGGATGTGCGGCGAGCAGTTTTCGTATCACGCTGAAGACGCTAGGGACGTGGAGCCCGCGCGTGAACGCCCAGAACGTACCGTTCGCGGCCTGCGCGGGGGACGCAAATGGGGGAATTCGACGACTCACCTCCCCCGCTGGCGTGAGTACTCCATCTGGTGGGCTAGCTTGGGGTGGTGACTCCGCCGCTCGCGTTGACCATCTTCGATGCGCTCGTCTTCCTCGCCGTCGTCGTGCCATTCCTGCTGCTCATCCGCCATCGCCACGCCATACCGAAGCTGCCCGCGTTGCACGAGACGTCGCGTTTGCCGCGGCTCTCGGTCGTCGTGCCCGCGCGCGATGAAGGCTCGACGATCGGGCGCGCGCTCGGATCGCTCCTCGAGCAGGACTATCCCGACCTCGAGATCATCGCCGTCGACGACCGCTCGACCGACGCGACCGGCGCCGTTCTTCGCGAGCTCGCCGGCAGGGACAGCCGGCTCCTGGTGCTCCGCGTCGACGAGCTACCGGCGGGATGGCTCGGGAAGAATCACGCCCTCTGGCGCGGCGCCGATCGCGCGAGCGGGGAGTGGCTGCTCTTCACGGACGCGGACGTCGTGTTCGCTCGGGGTGCGCTCCGCAAGGCCGTCGCGTACGCGGTCGCTGAAGGGCTCGACCATCTCACACTCGCCCCGCGTCTCGTCGCGAGCGGACTCGCGCTGCGCGCGTTCGTCGCGTTCTTCGGCTACGCGTTCGTCGCGCTCTGGGGCGCGTACCTCGCGAACGACCCGAAGAGCAGGCGCGGTGTCGGGATCGGCGCGTTCAATCTCGTCCGAAGATCCGCGTACGAGCGGATCGGCACGATGCGCGCGCTCTCGCTCCGGCCGGACGACGACATTCGCCTGGGCCGGCGCCTTCGCGGCTTCGGCTTCCGGCAACGCGTCTTGAACGGCAACGAGCTCCTGTCGGTCGAGTGGTACCGATCGCTCGGCGGCGCGATCTCGGGACTCGAAAAGAGCATGTACTCGAGCATGGAATATCGCCTCCTCGATGCGGGCGGCGTGCTCCTCTATCTGGTCGCCACGATGGTGTGGCCATTTGTCGGCGTCGCCCTTCTCGACGGCGTCGACCGGGTCCTGCTCGCGATCGTGGTCGCGTGCCTCGTTGCAGCGCTTCTCGAGACGTACCGCCAATCGATGTCGTCGACGCTCACGCCTACCGCGCTCGTCCTCGCGCTGCTCCTGCCGTTTTCAGCCGCA
>Ga0307277_10000611_pt1 | contig 13464 bp, 13 predicted proteins | sample ER_DNA_116_FD_194473 | JGI IMG/M metagenome (GOLD analysis project Ga0307277, IMG submission 194473) | Bulk soil microbial communities from the East River watershed near Crested Butte, Colorado, United States - ER_DNA_116 | ecosystem: Environmental > Terrestrial > Soil > Floodplain | place...
TGACACATCTCTGTTGACCACCTCCGGACACGGGAGTGCGACGGGCGTGAGTCTAAAGTCCGCGGGTGGGCCGCCCGATCTACGTCGAACGCCTCATCGTCGCACCCATGGCGACGCTGTGGAATGCGACGCAGCAGCCGGATGTCCATGAGCGATGGGATCTCCGTTTCACCGAGATCCGGTATCTCCCCCGCGATGCCGTGACGGAGCCCCAGCGATTCCTGTACGCGACTCGGATCGGTTTCGGGCTCCGTATCGCGGGCGAGGGTGAGAGCGTCGGGCAGGCGGAGCACAACGGCGATCGCACATCGGCGCTCCGCTTCTGGTCCGACGACGGAAAGTCACTCATCCGCAGCGGATCGGGCTACTGGCGGTATGCGCCGACCGAGACCGGGATCCGCTTCATCACGCAGTACGACTACGAGACCCGATTCGGGCTTGCCGGACGAGCCCTTGACCTGGTGTTCCGTCCTCTTCTCGGCTGGGCGACTGCGTGGAGCTTCGATCGACTTCGGCTCTGGCTCGAGCGCGGCGCCGAGCCGGCCGCGGCGCTCGACCGCAGCCTTGTTCACTGGATCGGCCGCGGCATGCTCGCGTTCATCTGGCTGTACCACGGCATCGTCCCGAAGCTTCTCGCGCCGGCCGGCGAAATCGAGCTCGTCATGCGGACCGGCGTGCCCGCGGCGCTTGCACCGGCGGTGGTCTTCGCGGCCGCGGCGTTCGAGATCGCGCTTGGTCTCGGGATCCTCGTTGTGCGCGACTCGCGTGCGCTCCTCCTACTGAGCAGCGCCCTCGCGATCGGGCTCGCGGTCGTGACCGGTGCGCGGTTGCCCGAACTCGTCGTCGCTCCGTTCCAACCGATCACGCTGGCTGTCGCTATGGTCGGACTCGCAGCAATCGCCCTTCGGGCAGACCGCCAGCTGCCGCGCGCAAAGGACTGTTTGCGGAAGCCACCTGCCACATGACCTCCATCTATCAGAAGGTGCTTGGATCGGAGTTCGATCGGCTGCATCCTCAGATCCAGCGGCGCTTCGGTTTCTCGAGCGATGACGGATGCGCGTCGATCGGCCGCGGCACGATGCAGCGTGTCTGGCATGGCCTGCCGTACACGCTGCCGTTTCTGTATTTCGGCACGTGGCGCCGGATCATGTTCCCGCAGCGCGGTCGCGACGTGCCCTTCTCTATCCATAACTACGCCTACCGCGACCGATTCGGCCGCGAGACCGTCACCTGGAATCGGGACTTCGCGGCGCCGCTTCGCCGCCGGTTCGACGCGACGATGATCTACAGCGAACAGCGCGGGCGGATCGTCGACTATCTCGGGACCCACCAACATCTCGCTGTGGACATCGACCTCTCAGTCGACGAGCGTGGCGGGATGCATGTCCGCTCCGCGTCGCAGCGTTTCTACGAGGGGCCGCTCGCGTTCGACTTTCCGATGATTTTCTCGGGATATGCCGACGTGCACGAATGGTTCGACGATGAGACCGAGGACTTTCGGATCAGCGTTCGGGTCACCAACCCCGTCTGGGGTCCGCTCTTCGGTTACGACGGCCGATTCCAGGTCGATTGGATTCGCTGCGGACCCAGCGATATTCCTTCTGATATGAGGCCTCGCCGCGAGGAGCAGCGCGAGTAGCGCGCGTAGACGACCGGTCGCGGTGCGCCGAGCCGCTTTGCCCATGACGAGCGTGACGCCGCGATGTCCGAGGCTGTCGCAGGTCTGGTCTCCTGGAGCTCAAGCCCGAGGACGGCGTATTCCGTCGCGATCCGGCCGAGCGACTCTGGCGCGACGTCGGCGTATCCATCACGGCCTGTCGCTGAGAGCAGGACGCGCAACTCGCCGTCGTCCTTCAACAGCCGGGCGATCGGAACTACCACGAGCGGATCGGCGGCGAGGAGGCCGCGCAGCAGCGAGCCCCACGGAAAGTGAACGGTGACCTCGTCCGCGACGCGTGCGAGCTCGCCGGGCATGCACTCGACGCTTTCGACGAGGAACGCGGCGTTCTCCAGCCGCGCTCGCTTGGCCCGCCAGGCGCCATCCGACAGGGCGTCCGGGCTCGCATCGAGGGCGATAACGAAGGTCGTCGGCTCGGTCCGCGCGCGGTGCAGGGCGTAGCCGCCGTCACCCGCACCCACGTCCACGAGGACGTGACCGAACGTGGCGGCTACGAGAGCGGTCTAACCGACGTCGACGTCGACGAGGCGCTTGCCGAGGAGTCCACGCATACGGCGATGGTAATCCCGCGGGAACCGGAGTCAGGTCCGCGCTGTAGGGGAGGTGAAAGCCGGGAGTGTCCGACGGAGGTGTCTCGATGGTCCGTGTGTTTCTCCTCGCCCTGCTGTTCGCGCTGGCAGGCCTCGGGACGGCGGCCTATGCCGACTGCACCTCCTGCTTCACCGCGGTCTTCGCGCAACGCACCTCGTCGAACATCGACCTGAGCTTCACGGCGCAAGCCGACGACAACGTCGTCTTGCCCGACAGCGTCGTCGCCGTCGTCATGCAGGTCGACGGCAACCGTACGAAGTGCCTCAACACGACCCTCTCGAAGACGAGTCAATCGCACGGCCTCGCGGTGTACCGAGGGACGTTCGGCGCGTACGGAACGTACACACACAGCGGACGCATCGAGCTCGCGGGCCAGATCTACGAGTTCACGGTCCCGCTCGACGGGACGGCGGGCAAGATCGCGATCGCAGCCGACCAGTCCCCGCTCAACCGGAACGGCGTCCGCGTCCAGGTCATCTCGGCGGCGCCTGTGACGCCGAATCCGACTCTCGCGCCCGCGCCGGCTGGCATCGAGCTGCCGAAGATCGAGCCCGCGTTCCTGATCGGCGGCGCCGTCGTCCTCGTCACCATCGTCGGCGCGTATGTCGATCGACGCCGCTCGCTCGCGCGTAGCCTCACCGCATAGAAGGATCCTCACGCGGTCACGAGTGGCGGCCGCTCGCCGCGCTCGTCGCCGCAAGTGCGATGGTCGCCGGGCTCTGGGCCTTCGCCGAGCAGGGCGACTGGACTCGCGGCCTCAACGCCGCAGCGAAGCTCGGGAACCCGACCGCGCCGTCGAGCGAGGCGATCGCGCGAGGGCGCGCGAACTATCGCGAGCGTTGCGTCGCCTGTCACGGCGATCGCGGTCGCGGCGACGGCGCCGCTGGCGCGACACTCGACCCGAAACCGGCCGACCTCGTGCTTCACGTTCCGCAGCACACCGACGGCGAGCTCTACTACATGGTCAGCGTCGGATTCCCGGAGAGCGCGATGCCGGCGTGGCGTTCTGTGCTGAGCGAACAGGAACGCTGGGAGCTCGTGCATTACCTCCGGGTGCTCGCGAGCGGGAACCCCTAGGGCTCAGGGCCGGGCTTCCTCGCTGCGTCCACCGCTTCGAGCGCGTTGCCGACGAGGCGTTGGGCCCCGCCAACCGCGCGAGGCACGTCGAACCGACGATCGAAGCTCCCGAGATTCTCCGCGGCCTCGAGCGCTTCCTCGAGCGCGGACTCGGCAAGCCGAAGAGCTGACGCGAGTCGCTCGAGCTCGCCCGAATCGACTTCTGCCATGCGCGAATGATGCGCCCTTCCTAAACTCTCGACACCGATGGCAGACACCCTCGACCTCGTCAAGCAGCGCTCGAAGACGACGCGGGAGTTGGTACTGAAAGTCGTCGACGGCTTGTCCGACGACCAGCTCGCATGGCGTCCGGCTCCACGCGCGCACTCCATGGGCTGGACGGTCTGGCACATCGCTCGCTGCGCCGACAAGTTCGCCGCCGAGCTCGCAGGCACCGCGGAGATCTGGGCACGTGAGAGACTCGCCGCGGAGTGGGGACTCGCGGACGTCGTGCTTGGCTCCAATGGCACCGGGACCGGCGTCGACGATGACACCGCGGCCACGCTGCGGCCGCCGTCGAAGGACCGACTTCTCGACTACACGCGCCGCTCGTTCGCGGCGCTCGACGCGGTGGTGGACCGTTTCGACGCCGACGCCGTCGCGCGCGAGCAGACGACGTTCTTTTTCGACGACCCGGCACCGATCGGCCGCGCCTTCGTCACCTCCATCGCGCACGACAACCGCCATCTCGGCGAGCTGGAATATGTGAAGGGTCTGCTCGGTTTACGCGGCACCGCTACTCGCTAGGTTGACTGGGGGCTTGATGAAGAGTCGCGTTTCCTCCACTGGACTCGATCCCATCCGTCGCGTCTCGCAGATCCGGCAGTACTCCTCAGAACCGGTGCCAGACGAAGTCGTGGATAAGCTCCTGGAGCTCGCGCGCTGGACCGGAAGCGCGAAGAACGGGCAGCCGTGGCGCTTCATCGTGGTGCGCGACAAAGATCGCCTCGCGAAGCTCGCGGCCTTGCGCCCGTCCATCAACTGGCTCGGCACCGCGCCGCTCGGCATCGCCATCGTTCTCGACGGCGCGGACGCGATGTTCGGCGCCTACGACGAAGGCCGCCTCACCGAGCGACTGCTGACCGGCGCGACCATGCTCGGGTATGGCGGCGGTACGGCCTGGTTCGGTGGCCCGACACAGGACGCCGAGGCCAAGCGGATCCTCGGCATACCTGACAATCTGACCGCGCGCCAGATCGTGATGATCGGCCGCCCGAAGTCGACGAAAGATCCGCGTCCGAGCGGACCAATGCGCGGGCGCAAGCCGATCTCAGAGCTCGTCAGCTACGACCGCTGGGGCGCTTCGAAGCAGAAATGAGAAGGGCGCCTTTCGGCGCCCTTTTCTCTATTCGAGGTAGTCCTTGAGCTTGCGGCTCCGCGAGGGGTGACGCAGCTTGCGCAGCGCCTTCGCCTCGATCTGACGGATGCGCTCGCGAGTCACGTTGAACTCGCGGCCCACTTCTTCGAGCGTGCGGGTGCGTCCGTCCTCGAGACCGAACCGCAGCTGCAGCACGCGACGCTCACGGCCCGTGAGTCCTTCGAGGACCGACTCGACCTGCTCCTTCAGGAGCTTGTGCGACGCCGCGTCGCTCGGCGCGAGGGCCTGGTTGTCGGGGATGAAGTCCCCGAGGTGTGAGTCCTCTTCCTCGCCGATCGGCGTTTCGAGCGACACGGGCTCCTGCGAGACCTTCACGATCTCGCGGACCTTGTCGGCGGTGATGAGCATCCGCTCCGCGATCTCCTCGGCGGTCGGCTCGCGGCCGAGCTCCTGAAGGAGTCCACGTGAGACGCGGATGAGTTTGTTGATCGTCTCGACCATGTGGACCGGGATGCGGATCGTCCGCGCCTGGTCCGCGATGGCGCGGGTGATGGCCTGTCGGATCCACCACGTCGCGTACGTCGAGAACTTGTAGCCCTTCCGGTAGTCGAACTTCTCGACTGCGCGGATGAGACCGATGTTCCCCTCCTGGATCAGGTCGAGGAAGCTCATGCCGCGGCCGATGTACTTCTTCGCGATCGACACGACGAGACGAAGGTTCGCCTCGGTCAGGTTGTGTCGCGCGTCGTCGCCCTTCTGGATGAGCTCGTCGGCGAGACGGCGCAGCGCGCGCTGCTCGTCCGAGTCGAGCTGCGCGAGCTTGTCGAGATGCTTGACGAGGATGTCGCGCAGCTCGGCACCGAGCATGACGAGCTCGCCGAGACGCTCAGCGCCTTCGGCCGGCCCGTGGATCTTCGCGTACTGCGGCAGGATCCGGAACGCGAGGCGCTCGGGATCGCGGCGCGCAGCGTCGATGAGAGCGACGGTCTCGTCGATGAGCACCTTCGCCTCGTAGCTGATCTCTTTGCTGTTCGCCTCGCCCTGAAGCGGATCGCGCAGCTTGAGGAGCCTGTTCGCGACGCGTCGGAGCTCCTTGCCGCCTTCCTCGTCGCCGAGCGTGAAACGAAGCGACTTGTTCGTGAACCGCGTCGCCTCGTCGACGAATTCCTTCGGTCGTCCGAGAGCCATGCGCTTCTTCACTTCGACGCCGAGCTCGTACAGGTGGATCACGGAGAGCGCCGGCGAAACCAGCGCCTGCTCGCCGAGCTCGATCGACTTCGCGAGGTTGACCTCTTCCTCAGCGGTGAGGAGGGGGACCTTCCCGATCTCCTTGAGGTACATGCGGACCGGGTCGTCGACGCTGATGAGGTCCGAGGCGAGGACCGACGCGATCGAATCCTCACGCTGCAGCTCCTCGGTCTCTTCCTCCTCCTCCTTGACCTGCGCCCACGTGGGCGAGCGCTCGGCCTCGAGGATCTCGACGTTGTTGTCGTCGAGGGTCGTGAGGAGCTCTTCGACCTCTCCCGGCTCGGCGTCCGGGATCGCCCGGACGATGTCTTCCTGCGTGACGTAGCCCTGCTGCCGTCCGCGGGCAATGAGGCGCTCGGCGGCCTCGCGGTGCTCGGGATGGATCCCGCGCTGCTCAGGCGCCGCCGCTGTTGCTGTCGTCGTTTCCTTGATCTTCGTTGTGCTCTTCATTCATTCCTCTCGTCGGCGTCCGCCGCGTGTAACACCGTGTGCCGCTCCCGGCGGTGCATGAGCTCCGCGAGCTCGTTCGCCAGTTGAGCGACCTCTCCGTCCACCGCACCAGCGTCGCCGCCGTTCGCCCGCGCAAGCTGACCTTGCGCGACCTTCATCCGACGCCGCAGGTTTCGTTCCCGAAGGCTCAGCGCGGCAATTTCGATCGCCTCAGCGACGTCGACTTCGCCTTCAAGCTCAGGCGCTATCGCGCCAAGGGCCGCGGCTTTGGCGGCCAGGTGAGCCGGCAGGTCAGAAGTCGGATGCTTCCCCGCTTTGAGCCATTCCAAGATCGCTCGGTAGTCGGGGTCGTCAAGAACGCCAGGGGCGAGTTCTGTCCGCGCCGCTTCTTCTGGAAATCGGATCAATAGTGCCATTAGGTAACGCTCAGCAGGGGCGGTTTGTTTCGCTGGAGTCTCATTGGAACCAGTCGCGACCTGTCCGGTCCCCGCAGGGAACGGCCGACGAGCGGCAGACTCCGCCCGGCCCGCCGCCGCCTCGCGGCGCAGCACTTCCTGCTCGAGCCCGGTGAGCGTGGAGAGCGTTCCGAGGTACAGCTCTCTCGCGAGGGCGTCGGGCTCCCCCGCGACGATCGGAAGGGCATCCGCGAGAAACCGACGCCGTCCATCCGCGCCGTTCAGGTCGGAACGGGCGGCGATGGCATCGATCACGAATTCGACGACCGGCACCGCCGTTTTCAGGAGTCTCCGCAGGCTCTCGGGGTCCTTCCGGGCGAGGTCATCGGGGTCGGTGTCCTTCGGAAGAACGGTTATCTCGACCGAAACGACCCCCTTTCCCACTTCGCCGGCGCGCGCCCGCTGCTTCGCGCGATGGACTGCGCGAACGATCTCGACCCCGCGTCTCTCGGCGGAGAGCTGCCCGGCCGCGTCCCCGTCGAAGGCGACGATCGCGTGATCGATCCGCATGCCCTCCAGAACGAGGTACTGATCCTCGGTGAGGGCGGTTCCCATCGAGGCGACGGCGTTCTCGAAGCCGGCCTGGTGGAGGGCGATGGCGTCGAAGTACCCCTCGACGATCACGGCCGCGCGCTCCTTGCGGATCGCGGCCCGGGCGGCGTCGAGGGCGTAGAGAGTCGCGCCCTTGTTGAAGAGCACCGTTCCCTGGGAATTGACGTATTTGCCCCGCTGGTCCGAGCGCATCGCCCGGCCGCCGAAGGCGATGATCCGGCCCCGGCCGTCCTTTATGGGGACGATCAGGCGGTCTCGGAACCAGTCGAAGAGGCCTCGATCGTTCCGGCCGACCAGGCCCGCCGCCACGACCTCGTCGTCGGAGTAGCTCTTCCTCCGGAGGTAGCCCACCAGCCCGTCCCAGCTGTCGGGGGCGTAGCCCAGACCGAACTTTTCGACCGTTTCGGGCAGGATCCCGCGGTCGGCGAGGTACCGGGCGACCTCTTTGCCGCGCTCGGTCCCGCGGAGCGCCTGGCGGAAGTAGAAGTGGGCGGTGTCGTTCGCCGCGAGGAGGCGCTTCTCCCGCTCCTGCTCGGCGGGGTCGCGCCGGCTGGTCAATTCGACTCCGGCGCGCTCGGCGAGGACCTTGAGCGCCTCAACGGGCTCGAGGCCGTCCAGCTCCTCAAGCCAGGTGAAGATGTCGCCATGACGCGAGCACCCGAAGCAGTGGTAGGTGCGCCGATCGGGATCGACCGTGAACGACGGCGTCTTCTCTGAATGGAAAGGGCACAGCCCGGTATAGGCACGACCCATCTTTTTGAGAGGGACTCGCTCGCCAATGAGCTGAACGATGTCCACGCGCTCTTTGACGATGTCGAAATCCCCGGGCATCAAGTGAAAGTATCGCGCCCGGCTTGATCGGGCAGAAGGAGCGAGGAGCGGTTTATCCGCGACGAGCGACACCACCAGCCTTGAGCGCGTCTCCTCGGCGAAGCCGAGAGATTGGTCAGAGGGGAAGCTTCAGCAGCTCCTCGAGCTTCGACGCGTCGACGGGCTTGGTGACGTGCTGATCGAAGCCGGCCTCGCGGGCGAGGCGCCGGTCGCGGTCCTCGCCGTAGCCGGTGAGCGCGATGAGAAGCGCATCGGCCAACCCGAGGTCTCCGCGGATCCGCTTGGCGACCTCGTAGCCGTCCATCTCCGGCATGCCGATGTCGAGCAGGACGATGTCCGGGCGATGGAGCCGAGCGTGGTCGAGCGCCCGCGTCCCGTCGTGCGCCGTGGCGACCTCGTGGCCGAAGTCTCGAAGCAGCTCGCCGAGCGCCTCGGCGGCGTCGACGTTGTCATCGACCACCAGAATTCGACGACGCGTAACCGCTGCCGCGACGGCTGCCGTCGGGGGAGCCCCGTCCGCGACCGGCGGAAGACGGAGCGGTAGGCGAACCACGAACTCGGTGCCCTTGCCCGGACCGTCGCTCAACGCCTCGACCGTGCCGCCGTGGAGCTCCACGAGTCGGCGCACGAGGGTCAAGCCGATGCCGAGCCCGCCGCGCGCGCGGACGCGCGTCTGCGGGCCCTGCATGAAGAGCTCGAACGCGTGCTTCCGCAAGTCCCTCGTCAGGCCGGGCCCGTCGTCCTTCACGGCGACGACGAGCTCACTGCCTTCGACCCGAGCGCGCAGCCAGATCCGGCCCCCGACGTCGGTGTATTTCGCGGCGTTGTTCAGCAGATTGGCGAAGACCTGCGCGAGCCGGGCGGGATCGGCGAGGAACGAGACCGGCTCGGTCGGAAGATCGAGCGCAATGCGGTGGCCGCGCTCGTCGATCAGCGGGCGCGCGCTCTCGACCGCGTGCTCGATCACGGAGCTCAGAAGGAGGGGCTGCTCGCGAAGCTCGATCTTTCCGCGGGTGATGCGCGAGACATCGAGGAGGTCATCGATCAGCCGCGTCATGTGCTGGATCTGCCGCTCCACGATCTCCCGTGACCGCGCGACACGGCCTGGCTCGCTCTCGTGGATGCGCATGATCTGCAAAGCGGTCGTCACCGGGGCGAGCGGGTTTCGCAGCTCGTGCCCGAGCATGGCAAGGAACTCGTCTTTGCGGCGGTCGACCTCGGCGAGCTCGTCGATCTTGCTACGGAGCTCCGACTCCAGCGCCGTTCGTTGCTTGCTCTCCGCTTCGAGCGCCGCGGCCTTTTGCTGGAGCGTCGCGATGACGCGGTGTCGCTCGTCGATCTCCGCGGCGCTATAGCTCTCAGCCGGCGTGACCGAGGTGTGTGCCGCGTTGATGTCGGAGAACGGCTTCGCGTATCCAACGTCGTCGAAGTGTGAGATCGGGTACGCGCAGAGGAGGGCGAACGTCTCTTTGCGAGCGAGGTCGTTCCAGAGCTCCTCGAGTTGGATCGCGGCGTCGCGGTTTCCCTCCGCCCACAGCAGCGCGACCATCTCGCCGAAGGCGAGAACACGACGATCGTCGCTGCGCGCCGTCTTGATGACCGGTCCGATCGTGTTCGCGAAGCGCTCCGGATCCGGCGTCCCGTCGACCATGAACCGCGAAAGGGTGTCGTGCGCGTCGAGCGCGTGGTAGCGGCCGCGCGCGGTCAGCTGAGGAAGGTCGACGCCCCTGCGAGCGAGCCGCGATTCAACTCCGTCGCGATGGGCACGCGTAGCGATGAGAACGGCGGCGTCGCTCCCGCGCAAGCCGTCGGACATGAAGTCCGTGACCCGCTCGTAGAGGAACCCTTCCTGCTCGTAGTACTGAACGAGGTGTCCGTCATTGATTGGCGCGGACATACCGTCTGTCGCCACGGGCATAGCCCTTTGCGATATTCGTGCCAGAAATGAATCGATTACGCGTCGGTCGTCGTTACAAATGGCTCCAGCCCGAGGGGATGAAGATCGACGCGTACGTATCCAGCGCATAGCGATCGGTCATGCCTGCCACGTAATCCGCGACCGCGCGTTTGACTCCGTCTCGCTGAGCGATCCGCTGGTGTTCGGGCGGCAGCAAGTCTGCGTGCTTCTCGAAATGTTGAAGCAACTCCCAGAGAACGCCCTGGGCCTTGCGGTCCTCGGTCTTCGCCGGGCCGGCGAGATACACGTTTTCGAACATGAACTTTCGGAGAGCGTTCGTCGCCTCGAGAACCTCGTCGCTCATCGTCACCTCCGACTTGCCGTATGAGGTGACGATCACGTCGTAGATCATCGTGTCGAGACGCTCGGCGCGGTCACGACCGAGCGACGCACGGATTTCCTGCGGAATGTCCTCTTCGCGCACGATCTCCGCGCGCATGGCGTCGTCGATGTCGTGATGCAGGTACGCGATCTTGTCGGCGTAGCGCACGACCCATCCTTCGGGGGTCTCGGGTATCCCCCACGCGGCCGTCTCGACGCCGCCCTCGGTCGGAGCGCTGTGCTTCTGGATCCCATCGCGGACCTCTTTCGTGAGGTTCAGGCCCGCGCCGTTCTTCTCGATCTTCTCCACGATGCGCACGCTCTGCTCGTTGTGGCGGAAGCCCTCCGGCAGGAATGTGCCGAGCAGCTCCTCGCCGATGTGGCCGAACGGCGTATGACCCACGTCATGTCCCATCGCCATCGCCTCGACGAGGTCCTCGTTGAGGCGCAGGCCACGCGCCATCGATCGCCCGATCTGCGTGACCTCGAGCGTGTGAGTAAGACGCGTGCGGTAGTGGTCGCCGACCGGCGCGAGGAAGACCTGCGTCTTGTGCTTGAGCCGGCGGAAGGCCTTGCTGTGGACGATGCGGTCGCGGTCGACAGCGAATGCGGCCCGCGTGGGCGATGGCTCCTCGGCGCGATCACGCCGAGCATTCGCGGAATGCGCGGCATGCTCGGCCAGGTTGGCATTTTCGAGCTCTTCGGTGTGCTCGCGGACGCGGAGCGCGGCGACGGAGCGCGTGCGCGAAAGCTTGGCGTCGGCGCGTGTCTGTGTGGCCATCTTGCGCGTAAGGCTAATCGACGCGCTTTACAGCGCTGCGTCACGGGTGTATCCCTCACGCCGAACCTGGGGAGGTGTGAGGTGGAGAAGTCCCTGTTCGAGCGTTTGGGCGGCAGCGGCGCCATAACGGCGGTCGTCAAAGACTTCCGCGATCGCTGCGGAGGAGACTCGCGCATCAACGCGAAGTTTGCGCGCACCGACATGGCGCGGCTCACCACGATGCTCATCGATCAGGTGTCCGAGGCTTCGGGTGGACCGGCCACGTACACCGGCCGCGACATGAAGACCACACACGCCGAGATGGGGGTTACGACGGGCGAGTTCAACGCACTCGTCGAGGACCTGGTCGCGACGCTCAACAAGTTCGGCGTCGGCAAGGCCGAGCAGGACGAGCTCCTCGACATCCTCGGCCCGTTGAAGTCGGACATCGTCGAGGTCGATTCGCCCGCAACGGGTACGCCGCTGCCGGACGCATACGAGCCAGCTCCGGCACTCTCGACCGCGAAGAGCTAAGCCGCTGACCTAACGGTCGCGCGCCGCGCCACCTGCCAGCGCGGCCTGCGCAGCGGCGAGGCGCGCGACCGGAACGCGATAGGTCGAGGGCGACACGTAGGTGAGCCCGAGCTCGTGGCACAGCGCGACCGACGACGGCTCGCCGGCGTGCTCGCCGCAGATCCCGATCTTCAAGTTGGGTTTCGTCTTGCGGCCGCGCTCGACGGCCATGCGCATCATCGCCCCCACCCCGTCGCGGTCGAGGACCTGGAACGGGTCCGCCGGAATGATCTTCTCCTCGACGTACCGCGTGAGGAAGCTCTTCTGCGCGTCATCGCGTGAGATACCGAGGACGGTCTGGGTCAGGTCGTTGGTGCCGAAAGAGAAGAACTCGGTCTTCGTCGCGATCTGGTCCGCGATGATGCACGCGCGCGGGATCTCGATCATCGTTCCGAACTTGTAGTCGACGCGCTTGCCGCGCTCCTTGAAGACCGTCTCCGCGACCTCGGTGACCTGCGCTTCGAGTCGATCGAGCTCCCCCATCGTCGCGACGAGCGGCATCATGATCTCGGGTTTCGCCTTGATGCCCTTCTCCGCGGAGTCGATGGCCGCGCCGAGGATCGCGCGGATCTGCATCTCGAGGATCTCGGGATACACGAGCAGGAGGCGGCAACCGCGCAGGCCGAGCATCGGGTTGTCCTCGTGCAGCTGCTCGAGCCTTCGGTAGATGCGCTCTTTGTCGGCGAGATCCGCGCCGTTCTGTCCGGTGGCACGCGCAACGGCGATATCGACGTCGACGTCGGCGTACTCGCGCAGGAACTCATGGAGTGGTGGATCTATCAATCGGATGACCACAGGGAGTCCGTCCATCGCCTCGTACATCTCACGGAAGTCGCCCTGCTGGAACGGGAGGAGCTTCGCGAGCGCGCGCTTCCGACCCGCGGTGTCGTTCGCGAGGATCATGTCCTGGACGATCGGGAGGCGCTCGGCCTCGCGGAACATGTGCTCCGTCCGCGCGAGACCGACGCCTTCCGCGCCGAGCTCGCGCGCGAGCCGGCACTCACCGGGCGTATCTGCGTTGACCCAAACGCCGAGCTTGCGTCGCTTGTCGGCCCACGAGAGAAGCTCGATGAGCTCCTTCTCCTCGCGGAAGTTCGCGGCGATCGTCGGTAGCTCGCCAGAGAAGACCTCGCCGGTCGTCCCGTCGATGGAGATGGAGTCGCCCTCGTGGATGACTTTGCCGTCGACGCGCATCTCCCGTTTCTGCAGGTCGATGTCGAGGGCGGCAACGCCCGCGACACAGGGCAATCCGAGGCCGCGCGCGACCACGGCGGCGTGGGAGGTCGAGCCGCCGCGTGCGGTGAGGATTCCCGTGGCGGCGACCATCCCGTGAAAATCGTCCGGGCTGGTCTCCGGCCGCACGAGAACGACGAGCTGCTTCTGCCCCTTGAGGACGACCGCGCGGTCCGCGTCGAAGACCGCGCGTCCCGTCGCGGCGCCCGGCGATGCGTTCAGTCCCTTCGCGAGGTAGCGCCCCGCGGCGCGCGCGCTCTCGACTTCCTTCTGGTCGAAGCGAGGGAGGAGGAGCTGCTCGACCTGGGCCGGCTCGACGCGCTTGATGGCCTCGTCCTTGGTGATGAGGCCCTCTTTCACCATGTCGGTCGCGATCTTGAT
>Ga0307277_10000612_pt1 | contig 13457 bp, 12 predicted proteins | sample ER_DNA_116_FD_194473 | JGI IMG/M metagenome (GOLD analysis project Ga0307277, IMG submission 194473) | Bulk soil microbial communities from the East River watershed near Crested Butte, Colorado, United States - ER_DNA_116 | ecosystem: Environmental > Terrestrial > Soil > Floodplain | place...
TGAACGGCCCGATGATCGCCAACACCTTGTCGTCGTCGGCAAGCTTGCGCACGCCGACCACCGCCTGGTCGGGCTTGCCGGCGGTGTCGAATGCGACGATGCGCAGCCGCTTGCCGGCGATACCGCCGGCGGCGTTGATCTCGTCGATGGCGATCTGCGCGGCGATCTCGTTCGTCTTCGAGAAGGTCGCGAACGGCCCTGCCCCGGAGGGCAGATAACCAAGCGCAAGCTCCTGCCCGCTGGCGCTGCCGGCCCACAGCGCGGCCAGCGTCGCTGCCACCAAGGCGCCCGTCAATCTCGTCTGCATGGTGCTTCTCCTTTGTTCGATCGTTTGGATTTTGGCTCAGCTCACCGAGATCGCAGGCCGGCCGTCGCCGCGCTGCTCCGTCGCGCCGGCGCGGCCGAGATAGGCGGCCTGCAGCGCATGATCGGCGAGGATGCTCTCGGGCGCGCCTTCCATCGCCACCCGTCCGAGTTCAAGCACATAGGCCCGCCCGGCGAGCTCGAGCGCGCGTTGGGTGTTCTGCTCGACCAGCAGGATGCTCTGCCCGTTCTCCTTATTAAGCCTTCGGATCAGGGCGAATACCTCGCTTGACAGCTTGGGGCTCAAGCCGAGCGAAGGCTCATCGAGCATCATGAGACTCGGGCGGGCGAGCAAGCCGCGCCCGATCGCGAGCATCTGCTGCTCGCCCCCCGACAGCACCGAGGCCGGATGGCGCCGGCGCGCCGCCAGATGCGGAAAGCGATCATAGATGTCGGCGATTTCGGCGGCGACCGCGCGGTGATCGCGGCGATGGAACGCGCCCATCAGCAGATTTTCTTCGATGGTGAGTGTCATCACGATACGGCGGCCCTCCGGCACCAGAACCAGGCCGCCGCGCACGCGCGCGCTGGTCGGCCAGCGGGTGATGTCGCGCCCGGCGAAGAGGACGGCTCCGCCGCATGGCTTGGTCAGGCCTAGCACGGCGCGTAGCAACGACGACTTGCCGGCGCCGTTGGCGCCAAGCACCGCCACCACCTCGCCCTCGGCGAGCGTGAGCGAGATCCCGCGGAGCGCGTGCACGCGGCCGTAGCGGACCTCGAGCTCATGCACTGCGAGCACTGTGGCCCTCCATCGGCTGGGCCACCGGCGCACCGAGATAGATCTCCTGCACCACCGGATTGCGACGAATGTCCTCGGGGCTGCCCTCGGCGATCTTGCGGCCGAAATCGAGAACGATCACATCCGCGCACAGCGCGCCGACGAAATGCATGTCGTGCTCGACCACCAGCACGGTGAGGCCGCAGATGCAGATTTTCTCCAGCTGGGCCTGCAGCGCCTCGGTTTCCGCCGGATTGAGACCGGCCGCGGGTTCGTCGAGCAAGAGCAGCCGCGGTTGCGCCATTAGTGCGCGCACCAGCTCGATGCGCTTTTGCACGCCATAGGGGAGATTGCCCACGGTGGAGCGCTCGTACTCGATCAGTCCAGCATCGGCGAGCGCCGCGCGCGCCGCTTCGCGCCAGCGGTTGCGCGGAACGAGATTGACCGGCTGCAATACGCCGCCCATGCCGCGATTGCGACAGTGCTGCCCGACCATGACGTTTTCCAGCGTGCTCAGGTGCGGCATCAGCCGGATGTTCTGGAAGTTGCGGGCGATGCCATGGCCGATGCGCAAACGCGAGGGCGTGGCGGTGATATCGGCGCCGTCGAGCAGGATGCGCCCGGCGTCGACCGGAAACACGCCGGTGATCAGGTTGAACACAGTCGTCTTGCCAGCGCCGTTGGGGCCGATCAGCGCCGTGCGCACGCCGCGCCTGACGGCAAGATTCAAATCCTCGACCACGCGCAAGCCGCCGAAATGCTTGCTGACGGAGTCGAGGCGCAGGATGGGATCGGCCGCACTCACCCGCTGGGCTCCTTCGGCAATGCCGTGGCGACCGCGGCATGGCGCGGTTGGGCGCGAGCGAGGCCGAGCAGGCGCCGCAATTGCGCGCCGGTGACAAGTCCCTCCGGTCGCAGCGCCATGAGCACGATCAAGGCGGCGGCAAAGGCGACGTAGCGCCAGTTGGCGCTCGCGCGCAACACCTCCGGCAGCAGCGTGAACACCGCCGCGCCCAACAACGGGCCGATCACGGTCTGGGTGCCGCCGAGCAACACATAGAGCACGATCGTGATGCTGAGCGAGATGTTGAAATATTGCGCCTCGATGAAGCTGAAGTGATGCGCGTAGAGGCCGCCGCCGACGCCGGCAATGGCCGAACCGAGCGCAAAGGCGGCGACCTGGAAGGCGCGCACGTCGATGCCCATGAGATCGGCCACGCTTTCGTCGTCGTGCACCGCGGTCACCGCAATGCCAAAACGCGTCGCAAACAACAGCCACACCAGCGCGACGACCACGACCGCCGTGGCGGCGATGGCGGGGAGCCGAATAAAGGCCGCCACCGGATAGCCGGCCGCCCCGCCGACGATCTCGAGATTGAGAATGATCGCTTGCACGATCTGGCCGAGCGCGAAGGTGGCAAGCGCCAGGTAGATGCCGCGCGTGCGCAGCACCGGCACCGCCACGATGAGCGCCACCGTCCCGGCCACGATGCCGGCGAAGGCAATGGCAAGGAGCGGCGGAAGCTTGAAGACGTTGCTGAGGTAAGCCGAGGAATAGGCGCCGATCGCGGCAAAGCCGGCCAAGCCGAGATTGAGCTGCCCTGCCGCGAGCGGCAGGAAGCCGCCATAGGCGAAGACCACGTTGACCGCGAGCAGAACCATAATGCCTTCGAGATATCCGCTCATGCGCGCTGTCCCGCGAAAGCTGCGGCGAACAGCCCGGTTGGTCGGACGAACAGAATGAGCAGCAGCAGTCCGTAGACCGCGATGTCGACGAAGTCGGCGCCGAAATACCCGATCGACATCACCTCGACCAAGCCGATGATCAGTCCGCCGGCGATCGAGCCCCAGACGCTGCCCATGCCGCCGACGATCATGGCCGAGATGCCCTTGAGACCGACCATTTCGCCCATGAACGGTTGCACCTGGCGGTAGTTCAACGCGAAGATCACGCCGGCGAGCGCGGCAAACAAACCGCTGATCAGGAATAGCACCGGGACGATGCGATTGATCTCAACCCCGAGCAGCAGCGCGGTATCGGAATCTTCGGCGATCGTGCGCAGGCCGCGGCCGAGGCGGGTACGTGCCAGTGCCAGCGTCAGTGCCCAGATCAGCGCGATCGACGCGACAAGCCCGCCAAGTTGCGGCAGGCTGATCACGAGACCGGCGACGCGCCAGTCGGTATTGGCGAACAGCGGCGGCACGGTGCGCAGCTCCGATCCCCAATAGATCACGGCCAAATGCTCGAACAGCAGCAGAAAGGCCATCGAGCTTACCAGCGGCACGAAATCCTGCGCGCCGCGCATCCAGCGCCAGGTGAACCGCTCCACCACGAGCGAGGCGAACGCCCCCGCGACAAGGGCTGCTGCGATTGCAAGCGGCCAGGGCAGTCCAGCCCGCAGCGACGCCCACGCCGTCATGCCGCCGATCATGAACAAGCCGGGGATGCTGAAATTGAGGAAGCGCAGAACCCCGATGCTCAGCGTCAAGGCGACGGCGACCATCGCGTAGATGGAGCCAAGCATCAGGCCGTTCACGATCTGCTGGGAGAAAATGACAACGCCCTCGATCTCGCGCCCGGCGCTCCATCCTAGCCTTCGATCAGAACACCAGCTTGCCGATCACGGCCGCATGCGTCACTTCGCCGCTGAGTGGCGAGAAGCGGTGAGAATCCTCGCGCGCGCTTCCGCCGGGAGCGGCGCTCAAGGTTGACACATCAGCGAACGACCACAAGCACATTTTTCGCGCGCGGCGCGATCATTCCGGCGTCAGCTCACGTCGGCTCATTCGGCCGCCTTGAGCGCCAATAACGATTCATGCTCGACCGTGTTCAAGTAGTGCATGGCTCTCGCGGAGCCTTTTACCAACGCTTGCGCGGCGGCGCACAAAGCCGTGAACGACTTGGCATCGAGCGGGCCGAAGAACAGGTCGTTAACCGCGCGGATCTCGGCGCTGAGACGATCGATCTCGTGGCCGCCGGCGCGCGTCAAGGTAAGCAGCACGCCGCGTCGATCGTGGGGATTGGGCCGCTTCAGCAGCAATCCGAGGCGCGCGAGCTTGCCGGTCTCCGACGCAATGAAGGCGCTCGATACGTGCATCGCCCGGGCGAGCGTGCCGACCCGAACGCCGGCCTCGCCTTGCAGGTGCGCGACGGCGATCAGAACGCTGTATTGCGGCCCGCTGATCCCCATGCGCCGGCCGAGATGCGCGCGAACAATCTCCATCCGGCTTGCGATCGTGAAGAGATCGTTGACGAGAGTGCGAAACGGGCGGTCGGAGCCCTTCTCGAGCAAGTCCGCCCGGGAGACGGTGGGCGGCAACACATAAGCCGCGGACGTATCCCGCTTCGCCCGGCGCCGTGCGCGCGCAAGCCTAGAGATCGACATATCCGGTGTCACGCAGTAGCGTCGCCTCGACAGGAATGTGCAGGCTGTCGTGTACGGTGTTGTAGAATTTCCAGAACCCCACGACGCAAGCGAGTTCGACAATCTGCGGCGGCGTGAGATGCTGCCGCAGCCGCTGGAGAATCTCGTCGGGAACCGAGGTGGCATCCTCGGAAGCGGAGCGGACGTAATCGAAGCAGACGCGCTCCATCTCGTTCTTCGGCTCGTAGGCGCCGGTGATGATGTCTTGCAGCTCTTCCTCGTTCAGGCCCCAACCCTCGGCTCCCGTGCCTGTCGACTTCTTCAACATCGCGCAGCTGTGGGCCGTGCAATAAGCGCAGCCGTTGGTCGCGCAGGCGACCGCTGCAAGTTTGCGCTTGAGCAATTGATCAAGCGTGGAGCTCGGGTCGCGCATGACGTTGCTGTTGAGCTTCCACAGCGTCTCGGCGATCTCGGGCCGATAGGCGTAGAGTTTGAGCGCATTCGGTAGGAATCCCATGCGCTTCTTGTAGGGCTCGACCACGGGCTTGAGGCGGGAATCGAAATCCTCCTCGCGCATGTAAGGGATGAACGGCTCGGCTTCGAACAGGACCTTCGGTTTGGGCGGGGCCATAGCATCCATGACAAGTCTCCTTCAGAGGTAGTCGGAAAGCTTGACCTTGCCCCAGTTGCGGGGCCAGGCGCGTTCGAAATCGGCGGGATCGTGGCGCGACTTGATGGTGGCATCGATGCCCATCTTGCCGACGATGCGCCACGGATATTGCCCTTCGAGCGGGCGTGCCGATGGGTCGTAGGGCGAGCCGCGCGTGTTCGGCACCACGATGACGTCGCGCGCAGGATCGCAGCGCGTCGCAATGGCGTGATAAACGTCGCCCGGATCGTCCAGATCGGTATCAGGAGAGACGGCGACGACGAGCTTGGTGTTCAGCCACGGCGCGCCCATGGCCAGCATCAACGCATCGTTGACCATGCCTTCGCGCGGATAGCTGAACTGGATGATGCAGGAGAGCGCGGCGCCCCAGGTCGGGAAGCGCACGTCCTTGACGTCAAGGCCGATCTCGCTCAGCCGATTGTACAGCACCGCCTCGTGACAGAGCCGCGGCAACGGCTGATGGTCGGTATCGGGGCAGGTCTGGTGGTTGCGGTAGATCGGGCGGTCGGCGCGCATGGTGATCGCGCTAATCTCGACCTCCGGCAGGTTCTCATAGTGCGGCAAGTTGTACATCGACGGCGAGGTGACTTCGCCGACTTTGAACCTGCCCTTCAGGTTGATACGGCCTTCCACCACGATCTCGGCTTCCGCCGGCACGTTCAGCTCCAGCGTCTCGCACGGCACCATGTCGATGTCGCGGTCCATGATCGTGCCGACCATTTCCATCTCGCCCCATGCGTCCATGTGCAGGCCGGAGAAGTTCGCCATGATTTCGTAAGCCGGCGGCACGCCGAAGACGAACGCGATGGGCATCGCGTCCATGCCCATGTCGCGGTATTTTCGCATGACGACGTGCGAATGCGGCGTGACGAAGCTGATCAATCCACGGCGCGGCCCGACCGCGTGGGTGCCGGCATGACAGGAGTTGTAAAAGCCGGTCTCGGGGTCGCGGATGATGTTCATTGCCGTGACATATGGCGCCTCGTCCTTGTCCTTGTGAAAGGGGATGGGCAGCTCGGTCCAATCGGCCTCGTTGTGCAGCTTGACCACCTCTTTTACCGGGGCAGACTTGACGATGTTGAACCCGCGCGGGGGCTGGCGCAGCCGGTAGGCAAGGGTGCGCAAATAGTTCTCGGGCGAAGTGCCGAGCGCGCGCGCCTGCGAGCGGCGGGTCTTGACCAAGATATCGCACAATCGAAAGTTGGGCTTCTCGATGATGTTCTCGAACAAAATGGGTTGGTCGCTCTGCGCCGACAGCGCGCCGATGTCGGCCATGTGGACCGGCTTGGTGACGCGGGTGACGATGTCAGCGTTGCTGGCAAGATAGCCGCGCAGCGAGGGGTCGGGCGGCTTGGTCGGCGGCGGCGGCCGATGACTCATGGAGAGCGCCATCGCGGATCCTCCATTTCTTTAAGTAACTTTACTAATTAGCTTAGGGGTGTCAAGGCACGCGCCCGGCCGGGCGCCCGGCGCGTGGAATTCGCAGCGAGTTGCGCGGTGCGGCGTATCTAGGGGCGCGACATGAGGTCGGCGCGCAACAATGCGCGGTAGCTCCACGCCAGCGCCACCGCGAATATCAGCTCATAGAGCGCAAACCACCGCAAGCCTCGACCGAGGCTGACGTAGGCGATCGCCAGGGCGAAGCGGGCAATGATGCCGACGATGTTCGGCAAACGCACGTGCAACGGCTCGATCCAACCCGGCAGATAGAGGCTCGCCGTGATCAGCAGCATGACTCCCCACAGTTGCACCCAGCCGGCCGGAGGCGGGCCGGGCAGATTGGCGCTGCGCGCGAGCCAAACCGGCACGATGAGGGCGATGAGGCCGAGCACCGTCTGCACAATGAGGGTAAAGCCCAGCAGGCGGCGATAGACGGTGCGCCGCGTCTCGGCCTCGGATCGCGTCCAGCCAACCGTCAAGGCGTCATCGGTCATGGGAGTCTCCGTCGTCGCTCACAGCGTGAGCAGATAGGCCAACAGGTCGCTCTTGTCGGACGCCGGCAGCGCGGTGCCGTAGACGTGGCCATCGTTGCCGTTGCCGACGAGACGCGTATCGAAGCAGAAGCCTTCCGGCGGCTGCTCGCGCGGATCGCAAGCCGGCGCGAGGAAGCCGCCGTTGCGGGCATCCACAACATCGGTGCCGCGCACGAACGCAGCCGGCCTTTGCGCCGGCGGCTCGAGAAGGTCGCGCAAGGTCGGAACCGAGCCGTTGTGGAGATACGGGCCGTTGAGCCACAGCCCGCCCAGCGGCTCGGCGACGTAGCCGGAGATCTTGCGGAAGGACTTGAAGCCCCAATCGCGCCCTTCGCGGAAATTGTTGTAGGTATCGCGGGCAAGCTCGGTCCACATGTGGGAGCGGTTGACGTCGGTGCCGACCTCGGTGACGGGAATGACGGTGAGCGTGCGCCTGCCGTCGGAAGCGTGGCACTCGGCGCAGTTCGCCGCGAATACGGCCTTGCCGCGTTCGACCGCCGCGGCATCGGGCCGGTGCGGCGACGGCGGCGGCGGCAAGGCCCGCAGGAAACGCTCGATGCGCTCCATCGCCGGCAAGTTGAACTCGCGCGCGACGGTGCCGTCCCCGAGTGCCGAGCTGATGACCACCTCTCGCACCGAGTTGTTCAATCCATCCCAATGCAACGGCGCATGCGGGCGAATTTGTTCGCGCGCATTGAGATTCCAAACTGCCAGCATGTCGCTGTTGCCGATGGTCCCGTCGTCGGCGAGGTGCAGCATGCCGAACTTGACCGGATTGAAGGGATCGATGCGACCTGGTCCCCACGCCGGGCGGCGCTCTGCCCAAGCCAAACCCTCGCCCTGCTCCAGCAGGCGCTTGCGTACGAACGGGATGAGGACGAAGCGATAGGTGATCTTATCGAGCCACGACAGCTTCACCTTGGCGGCCATCGCCGGGATCAGATCATCGGCGGTGAAGCGCTCGTCCGCCGCGCAGCGCGAGATGAAACGCAGGTAGCCCTGGACGTCGACGGTGTTGGCGGCGGCGCCGACATAGAGCTGCGGCTCGGCATCGGCGGCCATTCGCGCGCGCACCGTGTGGCAGACGGCGCAGTTGATCGCCACGCGCTCGACGCCGACCCTTGCCCGCGAAAAGCCAATGGGGGTATCGACGGCGGGGTTGCGTCCGCGCTCGTAGACGAAACCGAGCGCGGGATAGCCTTGCGGGCGCGGCAGATGGCGAGCGCACACGTCCGGCATCGCGATCCAGATGGGATAAGGAATGCCGCTCGCGCCGTCGTTGCCGATCGAGCCGTACTTGAAATACTCCTCGTCGGAGGCGAACTGCGGCAGCACCGGCTCCATCAGCCAGTGGAGGGCGCCCCAGCCAAAGAGTCCGGCGGCGAGCAGGCTCGCGATGATCGCGACGGCGGTGCCGCTGCCTGAGGTGCCTCCGGCCGCATTCCTACCCCGCCAGGCGAGATAAAGGCAGATCGCCTGCGGCGCGCCGAAGACGAAATCGAATAGCCCGAAAATGATGTAGTGTCCGCCGACCACAGCCATGAAGATGGTGCCCGCAAACCGGCAAACCACCGCGAACACCGCGGCGAAGCGATTGGCGTTAGGGTCGAGTGCGGCGGGAATATAGAACCCGGCGAGAAGCATGATCAGCATCGCGGAAAGACGCGGCCAGACCAGCGGCGTCGCGGGATCGACCTTGGCGAGCGCGAGCACCTGCACGGGATAGGCGATGGAAGCGATGCCGACGACGACGTTGCCGATAATGCCGGCCCAGACCAGCCGCTGGAACCATCGCAGCGCGCCGTCTTCGATTGGAGGCGCAGTCGTTGTCGCTGTGGACATCGCACGCTCCTAGAAGGTCAGCAGATAGGCGATCAGGTCATTCTTCTCGTTCTCCGGCAGCGTGGTCCCGAAGGTGTGGCCGCCATTGCCGTTGCCGGGAAGGCGAGTGTCGTAACAGAAGCCCTGCGCCGGGCGGCTCCCCGGCGTGCAGCTCGGCGAAACGAACCCGCCGTTCTTGCCATCGATGATATCGACGCCGCGCACGAAGGCGCTCGGGCGCTGCCCCGGCGGCGCGAGCAGATCCCGCAGCGTCGGGACCGAGCCGTTGTGTAGATAAGGGCCGCGCAGCCACAACGCGTCGAGCGGCATATTGGCGTAGCCATTGGTCTTGACGAAATGCTTGAACTGGAAGGGCGTGCCTGCGAACAACTCGGCCAATTGGCGCTGGCGAAAGGCCTCGGTGTAGGAATCGAGCCGCCCCGCATCGGTGCCAAGCGTGCCGTTTGGTTCGACCGTGCCGAGCTTGGCCCCTTCGAACACGTAGCGGTCGGGGCCTTGATAGCCATGGCAAGCCGCGCAGGCATTCATATAGAGCGCGCGCCCGCGTTCGGCGGCGGCGGCATCGACCCGATGCGGGCTGCGCGGCGGTTGAAGGTCGCCGAGCCAGGCGGCGACGCGTTGGATCGCGGCGTGATCGACGGTCTCCGGCGTGACGCCGGCGCCGAGCGCGGCCGAGAGGTTGCGCTCGGCGAGCGAGGAATTGTTGCCGTCCCAGTGCAGATGCATGCCTTCGCGCGGCCGCTGATTGAAGATCGACGGAAAATCGCTCGCGGCATGGAGCTCGTCGGGAGAAATGCCGTCGAGCAGCATCTCCATCTGCACCAGCTTGTAGGGATTGAAGGTGTCGACCCGGCCGGGGCCCCAAGGCGCCTGCCCGGCGAGGAACGCCTGCAGCCGCGACCGCCGCTGGATGAAGCCTTCGCGCATCTGCGGTATGACGACGTGCCGCCACACTTGCTGCTCGATGAGGCTGAGGTTCGCGCCAGCCGCCTGCACCGCGGGGATGAGCTTGTCCGGCTTCAAGCGCTCATCGACGCCGGCGTCGAGAATAAAGCGGATAAACCCATACAGGTTCAGGTTGTTCGACGGCATGGCGCGCACGATGACGCGCTCAGCTCCTTCCGCGGCGCGGAAAGTGCCGGTGTGGCAGATCGCGCAATTGAACCAGACGAGATCGACGCCGCGGAAATCGCGCTTGGAAATGCCGATGGGCAGGTCCTCCTGCCGGCCGTGGCTGTCAGTGCGGTAGAGAAAGCCGAAGGCACGATAGTCGAGATGGCCGTCGAACTCGGCTGGAAACAGTCGCGGCAGCGCCTTCCACACCCAGAATGGGATGCCGCTGCTCTGGTCGGCGCCGATCGAACCGTGCTCGAAATGGGTGAGAATGTCGGGGAAGGCCTCGGTGCGGTTGCGTGTCAGGCGTTCTGCCGCTGCGAGTGCAAACCCGACCGCGATCAGCCCGAGCGCCAGCAGCAGCGCGAGGAAGATCAGCAGCGGAAGGAGCAGGCGTCGGCGCCGGCGCAACTGCGTTTCGACGTAGGTGACGGGCGCTTCGACGGCCACGGGCATGAGATCCTCCCTAGGCGGCCTTCGCCGAAACGACCGGCGGCAGGTTGAGCGTCGGTCGCGTCGCGTAGATCGTCATCAGTTCCTCGATCATGGCGTCGCGACTGGGAAAGCGGGCGAGCTCGTAGCAGCCCACGGGATTCTTGGCGGCGTTGAGCAAACATTTGTTGCAATAGGTGCACGGCCGCTCGGGCAGGTCGCGGCCCATGCCCCATTGCTGCACGAGGTCGTTGTTGGCGACCAGCGAGCGGGCGATGGCGACGCCGTCGAACGCGCCCGAGTTGATGCCGTTGCGAATGAACGAAGCGGTCTGGTAACCGCCGGTGTTGAGCACCGGCACCGTCACGTTGGCCTTGATGGCGCGCGCCTCATCCATGCTGACGCCTTCGACCGGTAGCCCCTTCTTCATGCGGAACCACACCCAGCGGAAGATCGGACGCAGCATTCGGTAGCGGAACAGGAGGAAATTGCGGAACGCATCCACGCCCGAGGCGATCATCGCGTCGTAGGTGGTGGCGATGGTTTCAAAGGAGAAATCCCCCGGCGGGTTGAGCGGGTGGGGAAACAGCGAGCCGGTGGAGACGTGAATGGCGTCGGCGCCCTCGCTCTCGCACCATTTCGCGACCTCGATGGTGTCGGCCAGCACGTTGCCTTTCTTCTCCCACGGGATGACGTTGTTGCGGTCCACCGCGCTGAGCTTGACCTGCAGGTGGAATTCCCGGCCGACGCGCGCGCGGATCGCGCGGATCACCTCGATGAGGAAGCGCGCACGGTTCTGCAGCGGACCGCCGTATTCGTCGGTGCGATCGTTGATGCCGGAGGAGAGAAACTGGGTGAACAGGTAGCCGTTGGCCGCGTGCAGCTCGACGCCGTCGAGGCCGGCCTCGCGCGCGCGCCAGGCCCCGGCGGCGAATGCCTGCACGAGGTGGTCGATCTCGGCCTTGCTGGCAGCGCGGCAGAGAAAGCCGTGCAGCGTCTCCTTGCGACTGGTCGAGCTCAGTGCCGGCCGATGGGAATTGTGCACGCCGGGGAAGTCCATCTGCCGGCCGGAATGGCTGAGCTGCAGGATGTACTTGCAGTCGAAGCGGTGCACCGCGGCGCCGAGTCGCTCCCACAGCGGGATGAAATCGTCGCGGTGGATGGTGGCGTAATCGGCGATGATGCGTCCCTCCATCAGCACCGGCACATAGGAGGAAATGATCGCGCCGACGCCGCCGGCAGCGAATTTGCATTCCCAATTGACGCGGGTCTGCGTGAGCGAGCCGTCCTCATTGTCGAACCGGCCCGAGATGTTGGAGCGGAAGATGCGATTCTTGACCGTGAGGTTGCGGAATTTGAGCGGAGTGAAGATGACGTCTTCGCTCATGACACCGCCTCGCTCGCGGGCACAGCGATCGCCCGCTTCCAGACCGCCTGCAACAGCGCCGGCACGAAAGCGACGGCGGGGCACTGCGCCCAATTTCCCTGCATGAATTCGACGTCGCGGCTTGCCGCGCGCTCGCGCGCGGCTCCGAGCTCGAGTACGACGAGGGTGCCCGCGCGCACCGCGCCGCAGACAGTCGCGCCGGGCATCGCGGCTTGGCGCAGCACGCTCGGCGGCGCAAACACGCATTGTTCCACCACCGCGTCGACCGCGGCGGGGGAGCGCCAGCGCGGCTCTTTCCACAACTCGCGCATGCGCTCGAACCCGCGCACGAGATTGTGCACGGCGATGCCGGTGGCATGAACGCCGGCGAGATCGCCGTCGACGAGATCGGCAAGCAGCCGGCGCGAGCGCTGCAGGCGTCCGCTGAGATGGAGGAAGATTGCGTGGAACGGATTGCGGGTATGCACGGCGGCGTCGAGCACGCCGGCGGCGGCCCAGCTCTGCGGGCTTGCCTTGTAGTCGGCGACGAACAAGCGCCCGACCGCCTGTTGCGCCGCCGGCGCAAGCAGCGGCGCGCCGGGCGCGCCGCGGACAGCGCCGACCAGAGCGGCGATCGTCTCCTCGTCCCACAGCGGCTTGCCCGCGGCCGGATCGAGCCGACGGTGCAACTCCTCCTGCATGCGCATGCGCTGTGCATCGTGTCGTGGGGCGACCGAAGGGAGCGGCACACCGGCGAGGCGCAGCACGCTGCGGATGCGCAGTATCAGAAGGCGATTGATCAGCGGTCCGCGCAGCTCGAACTTGCGGTCCAGGCGAGCGTCGTCGGCGAGTCCGCGAATGTCCGGCCGGGCATCGGCCTGCACCAGATCGATCAGACCAGGGATGCGCAGCGATCGACCCATCGGCCCTCCGCCCTCACGTCTCCCAGGGGAAGTACACATTGCGGATATTGGCGAAATGCGGCCGCAGCTGCGGCGCGTGCCGCTCCAGCACCGAGCGCAGGCTGTTATCCGCAATCCATGCAAAGCCCGCGGGCGTATAGGTCTCCGGCGTGAAATCGGCGGTGAAGAAGCGGTCGCTCTTGAGCCGCCGCGAAGCCATCAGGATGAAGATGCGGAAAGCCGTATCGGAAAAGCCGAATCCTCGCGGCGCCTCCTCGCAATGCATGCCGACGAGCAGATCGACGTCGTCGACCGACTTGTAGACGGCGGCGAGATCGCGCTGCCAATCGCGATTGGAGGTGAGCTCGGCGAAGCTCCTCGGCACGTGCATGCCGAGGCGGCGGCGAAACGCGCAATAGCGCGGCACGCCGCGCTCGCGATCGCGCAATATGTCGGTCGAAGCGATGTCGAGGAAAATATCATCCTTCTTGTGCAGCCTGCGCAGCCCCTGCGGGTAATTGTGCAGCACCAGCGCGCCGGGATGGCTGGTCGCAAGCGAATAAAGCACATCCTCGTAGGGCACCGTGGCGTAGAGCTCGTGAACGCCTCCGCCGGTGACCTCCCTGAAATCGCGCTTGGCGATCTCGGCTCCGTCCCGGTGGCGGCGGAAGGAGAATTCGTCGGGCAAAAGCGAATGCATGCGGTAAACCGCG
>Ga0307277_10000613_pt1 | contig 13450 bp, 11 predicted proteins | sample ER_DNA_116_FD_194473 | JGI IMG/M metagenome (GOLD analysis project Ga0307277, IMG submission 194473) | Bulk soil microbial communities from the East River watershed near Crested Butte, Colorado, United States - ER_DNA_116 | ecosystem: Environmental > Terrestrial > Soil > Floodplain | place...
ATGGAGATGTCGTAAAAAGCTGCCGCGCGACCCGGCTTTCCCTATCCGTTTGTAATGATTATCCGCATCGACAAGCGGACGAAGTCCCTGGTCGACGAGCTTTCTACTTGGGCGTGTCTCCGGCGAGCATCGGCGGGAACGCGTGGTCCGGAACGTGCTACACGATTCACCGTGGCGGGGGACCGCAGCACGTCGGCATTCGGTTCGTCTTGTTCGGGCTCTAGCACGGGGGCCACCGCGGCCCTGTACAAGTAGGCGAGAATGTGGCATACGTCACCTTGCGGTGATCCTTTCAATCGAGTGGAGTAACCCGACCGTCGTCGCCGCGATGTCGGCCGTCATCGCCTTCCTGACGACGATCTTGTCGACGCCCGTTCGGTACATGCTCGACAAGAGGGCGCTGCTTCACAAGCTACGAACCGAGTACGAGTATGAGCAGCGGCGCGACCTCCGCCAGTTGATCGGCCGCTATCACGGCGGCCTCGTTGATGTGGCCGACGCGTGGCACAACCGGATGGAGAACCTCTACAAGCACGAGTCCGAGCGCAGGCTGGACGTCAAGGGCCGCTACACACGTCCCGACTACTACTTCTCGACCACCGTCTACCGCTTCCTGGCTCTCTCCAGCCTCGCCCGTCGTTTCGAGGCCGAGGCCTTCTTCATCGACGCGCGCATCGCCGAGAAGAACGACCTCGAGTTCGTTCGCTTCGTCAAGGCCTTCCGCTGGCTGATGACCGACCTCGGGCTTGTAGAGGGATTGGAATATGACCCGTGGAGAGGAACCGACCACTTCTTCACCGACCGGTTCCGGGTCATCTGTGATTCGTGCGTCATCGACGGCACTGTTTTCTCGCTTCCGGATTTCGAGGAGCGCGCGGGCTCGGACCCCGTGCTCGAACCGGCGCTCGCGTTCTTCGACGGGCTCTGCGCCGAGGAGCCTCGGCTGCGGTGGGACAGGCTCGTCGCGCTGCACCTGGTCGTAATGGCGTTCCTCAACGTCGTCGGCTACGAGATCCAGCGCTCGACCAGTGAGGATTTCGAACGCGTGGCCAGGCATTTTCACCACACCCGGATCAAGCACAACCTCCTCGCTGCGATCGAGAAACTGGGGCTTCTCGGCAACCCCGAGGGTGAGCGGTTGGCGGGCACGCTCGCGAGCCCTTCCGCCCGGCGGCGATCGCTTCGCGCCGTCGTCCGCCGGGGCCGGAAGCGGCCGGCGCTCGCACCGCCATGACCAGCGAGCACGTGGACGCCACACCCAGCGACGTCTCCGTCGATCTCGAGGAGCACTACGACGCGGTCGTTCGCACGCTCAGGCGCGGGAACCTTGTCCCGGTCCTCGGCGCCGGCGCGAATCTTTGCGGGCGCCCTACCAATGCGGCGTTCGAAGAAGGCCGCTACCTGCCGAGCGGCCACGAGCTCGCGGAGAAGCTGGCGCGCGACTTTGGTTATCCCCCGGGCGATCCGATCGAGCTGGTCCGGGTCTCGCAGTACGCATCGCTCGTCGAGGGCTCAGGCCCGCTCTACAACACGCTCCACGAGATCTTCGACGCGGACTATCCGCCGACGCCGCTTCACACCTTTCTCGCTGCGGTACCGCAGCGCCTCCGCGCGGCGGGCACGAGCAACAAGCACCTGCTCGTCATGACTACGAACTACGACGACTCCCTCGAGCGCGCGTTCAACGCGGCCGGCGAGGAGTTCGACCTCGTCTCGTACGTCGCTCAGGGCGAAGACCACGGGAAGTTCCGTCACTGGCCTCCGGGAGAGCCGGCTCGGGTGATCGAGGAGCCGGAGCGGTACCTCGCCGTCTCGCCCGAGAGACGCAGCGTCATCCTGAAAATCCATGGCCTTGTGGATCGCACGAATCCCAGGCCGCGAGACAGCTACGTCATCACGGAGGATCACTACATCGAGTACCTGAGCTGGACCGACCTCGCCACGTTTCTCCCGGTCAAGCTGCTCGAGCATCTCACCTACTCGCACTTCCTCTTCCTCGGTTACAGCATGCGCGACTGGAACCTGCGGGCGATCCTCAACCGGCTCTGGAGTGAGAGAGACGGCCAGACGTACGTCTCATGGGCGATCCAGGTCGATCCCGATCGCATCGAGCGGGAGTCGTGGCGGCGACGAGACGTGAAGATCTACGACATCCCACTCGAACGCTACGTGCAGAGGCTCGACGATCGCCTCTCGCACGCCATCGCAGCCGAAAGCTGATCAGTGGATACCGCTGGTCCGAGGAGTCTCCAGGCGTCCCCGTACAAGGGCCTGACCCATTACGACGAAGAGGACGCGCGATTCTTCTTCGGCCGCGACCGGGACCGCGAGATCATCAGCGCCAACCTCGCAGCGAGGCGCCTGACGCTGCTCTACGGCGAGAGCGGCGTTGGCAAGAGCTCCGTGCTTCGGGCGGGTGTTTCGCACGACTTGCGAGAGCGCGCGCGCAGGAACCTCGAGGAAGGGCTGCCGGCCCAGTTCGTGCCTGTCGTCTTCAGCTCGTGGCGGGACGATCCCATCCGAGGGCTGCTTGACGCCGTGCAGGCGGCCGTTGTCGACCTGGTCGGCGAGCCGCAAGGCCCGCCCGCGCATGAGGCGACGCTCGAGGAAGGTTTGCGTGCGTGGAGTGAGCTCGCCGAGGGGGAGCTGCTGCTCGTCCTCGACCAATTCGAGGAGTACTTCCTCTACCACGCCGACGAGCAGGGAGCAGATGCCTTCATCGAGGCGTTCCCGAGGGCGGTCAACCGCCTCGATCTCAGAGTCCACTTCTTAATCGCGATTCGCGAGGATGCTCTCGCCCAGCTCGACCGGTTCAAGCGACGCGTGCCCCGGCTCTTCGAGAGCACACTTCGGATCAGCCACCTCGATTTGGAAGCTGGCCGCGAAGCAATCCAAGGGCCAATTGTTGAGTACAACGCGCTCCGTCGAGACGGCGCGGAACAGATCGAAATCGAGCCCGAGCTCGTCCGCGCTGTGCTCCAGCAGGTTCAGGCAGGTCGCGTGGTGTTGGACGAACAGCAGGAGGCCTCCCCCGCGCCGAACGGGGGCAAGCCACGGATCGAGGCCCCGTACCTCCAGCTCGTGATGAGGCGGGTGTGGGACGAGGAGATGCAGCGCGGTTCCCTCCTGTTGCGACTTTCGACGCTCAAGGAGCTCGGAGGTGCCGGCGAGATCGTGCGAACGCATCTCAATGGCGCGCTCGGGTCCCTGACGGCGACGGAACAGGAGATCGCGGCGGCGGCCTTGCGCTTCCTGGTCACCGGGTCGGGTACGAAGATCGCTTATGCGGCCTCGGACTTGGCCGAGTTCACGGGCTGGAGCCCGGAGAACCTACAACCCGTGCTCGAGCAGCTGTCGAGTCACGACCGGCGCATCCTCAGGCCGATTGGGCGCGCCCCCGTCGACACGGGAGATGAGCGGTACGAAATCTTCCACGACGTCCTCGCCCCCGCGATCCTTGACTGGCGGCGGCGGTACGGCCGGGCCGAGCTCGAGCGCAAGCGCGAGGAAGCGGAGCGCCGGGCCCGGCGCGACCGACATAAGGCACGGCTTGCCGTCGCGGCGGCGGGCGCGTTTCTATTGCTCGCGACCTTCGCCGCCCTCGTCAGCGTCTGGGCGATCGACCAGAAGAATCAGGCGGAGTCCCAGCGTCAGCTTGCCCGCTCGCGCGCCCTGCTCACGGCAGCAGCCGATCAGCTCGACAAAAGAGTCGACCGCGGGATCCTGCTCAGCCTCGAGGCCTATCGAACCCGCCCCAGCGCGGAGACGAGGAGCGGACTCATCGACGCGGTCGAGCGGACCGGCCAGGTCTCGCGAATCGTCGCTGCAAAGGGCACCGCGACACGCGTCGTTCCCGACGATCAAGGTCGCCGAATCGCGCTCATCGGAACTGATCGGGTCACGACCTGGGACGGTCGTCGTGGCGTACACACGACGGAGGCGGTAGGCGGGGCCGAAAGCGCAGCCTTCAGCCGCGACGGCACCGTGCTTGCAGTCGGCGCGACCGGATCCGTGCTGCGCTGGGACCTCCTCCACGGCCGGCAGCTTGCGACGCTCAGGCTTCCAGCGCGGAGCGCGCGCTACGCGGTCGAAGCCGTGGCGTTCAGCCCCGCCGACCGGCGCGTGGCCGCGGTCACGGCCGACGGACACATCGCTGCCTGGGAGAATGCGAGCGGCCGGGCACTGCCATCGCCCCGGCTGAATCTCGGGCTCGTTGGGGCCGTCGGCAGCGCGCCAGGCTCGATCGCAGTCGACAACGGAAACGGAAACTGGCTCACTGTGCTGTCCTTCGACCGGACTGGCGACCTCGCCACGCGCTCGCGGCGGATCAAGACCCAGGCGCCAATCGCGGATGTTGCACTGAGCGCAAACCGCAGATTCGTAGTCGCTCTCTCACGGAGCGGCGATCTCACCCTCTGGGACCTCTCGTCCAACCGAGTGTCTCATCCGCGAGCAGAGCCGAGTCGCCGCGACGCCTTCTCGGTCGCACTTGATCGAACCGGTCGAAGCATCGGCGTCGGATGGTCCGACGGGACCGTGGAGGTGTGGAAGCGCAACCGCCTTCGGTCGCCGCACGTAGCGCTTGGGGGCCATCACGACGGAGTGCTCGACCTCGCATTCCGCGACGACGGGAGGCTTGTGAGCACAAGCGCCGATGGCTCAACGCTCCTCTGGACGCCATGGGAGAGCGCCTTTCGTCGCAGCATCGCCACCCTGGGTGGCCTCGTCACCGACGCGACTGTCTCGTCGGACGGACAAGAGCTCGCCGCCGCTTCAAGCATGTCGGGCACCTTTGCGGTGTGGAGACTCGAGGCCGGGCGAGCACGCCAACTGGTGATCGATGCAGGTCCGATCCGGCGACCTTCGGCCGTGGCGTTCGCGCCGCAAGGCCACGAGCTCGCTCTCGGTGACGACAACGGCGTGGTCGTACTCGCTCGAGGGGACGGGGGGGACGCCAAGGTACTCGCGAGAGGGCGCCGCCAAGACGGTGTCACGGCCCTCACATTCGACGGCTCCGGCCTGCTCGCCTGGAGCACTAGCTCGGGCCGAGTTCTCTTTCGCGACCCCGCGCATTCACGATCCCTGGCGCCGCTCAATTTAAAGGGGGCTCGTCTTCAGGACCTTGTACTGAGTTCCAACGGCTCGCTGCTGGCCGTTGCGTCCCGTCATGGAACAAGCCTCTGGGAAGTCAGCTCGCAAAAGCGAGTGAGCCCCGACCCGGTGAAGGGCCACTGGGTGCGGGGCGTCGCGTTCGACGGACAGACGCGGACACTTGCTTCGGCACTCGACGGCGGCGGCGTTGTGCTGTGGGACATAGCTGCGGGCCGACAACTCGGGACGCTGTCAACGGGGTCTGACCGTGTGAACGCCGTCGCGTTCAGCCCCGACGGGGCCACGCTCGCCGCTGCCGGCGACGGGCATCTGTTCCTCTGGGACACGGCAACCCTCCAGCCCCTCGGTAGGCCCCTGAGTGGAGCCAATAGCCCGCTCTCCACGGTCGCTTTCAGTCCGAATCGCCGCGAGCTCGCGACCGGCGCGCTCGATGGCCTCAGCCTCTGGCGCGATCTGCTCTGGGCCGATGTGACCGGGATGCAGCGACGGCTGTGTGCCGTGGTCGGCCGCAACCTCGAGGCTGCCGACTGGCACGCGTTTCTTCCGTGGGAACGCTACCGGCGGTCGTGCCCCCGCTGGCCTGCCGGCGGCTGACCTCAGGGCGCAAAGGCGCAGATCTTCGCGTGCCGAACTGCCGGCGCGTAAACGATGTGCGGTTCAACGGCGCGGTAGACCATCCCCCGCGTTCGCTCCCAGTAGATCTCACCTTTCCACACGTACTTCCCAGGCGGAACCTGCTCGGTGAAGGAGCGGATGAAGCCCGTGTGCTTCGCGTCCTGCCAGACGGGCGCTCCGGTGATCCCCAGCCCGGAGATCGACCCGGTCGCCCACGGCGTCGTGCGGTAGCGGGTCCACTTTCCCGCGGTCTGACGGTAGAGGGTCGCCTGCCACCAGGCGCGCTGGGGAGCGCGTCCGATCGGCTCCACCCGCTTCGGGGGTGCGATCGTGGTCCGGTACGGCTTCTCCGCTGCGAAGCAGGTCGGCTGTCCCGCGTAGTCGTACGAGGCGGTCCTGCCGTTGGCGGTCGCTCTCGCGGGATTGAACGCGCTCATGATGGACTCCATCCTGTCCGCGAGACGCATCACAGCCGTCCGCTCTTTCGCCGGGATGGAGCGCAATCGACGAATGCCGCCAAAGTGGACAGGAGCGGATCGTTCCATTGGTACAGGAGACTGGGAGCCGAGTGCCGAGGCCTTGATCGGCGGCAGCCCCGGGCCACCTGGGAGTGGGCCCGGCACGCCCTTGATCTCGCAGTTCTGCGCGCCTGTCCCCTTGAGGCAATAGTCGACCCCGCTGCCGTCGTCGAGCGTGTTACTGCCGGCGCCCCCCCCGAGGAAATCGGCGCCCGGGCCCGCGATGATCCTGTCCCTGCCGGCGTTGCCCGAGAGGCCGTTCGCCTCGGCGTCGCCAATGATCCGGTCGTTCAGCTGCGAGCCGGAGACGTTCTGGAAGCTGGAAAGGGAGTCGGCGCCCTCTCCTGTCTCTAGCCCCGCGGCGAGATCGACGCGGACCGGGTGCGGCGACCCTACGTACGAGACGGTGTCCTGCCGGCCACCTCCACCCGAGAGGACGTCATTCCCAGCGTTGCCACCCACGGTGTCGTCGTCTGGGCCGCCGTCGAGGGTGTCGTTGCCCTCGTCGCCGTAGACGCGGTCTTCTCCGCCTCCGCCCGTGACTTTGTCGTTCCCATCGCCACCGGAGAGGTAGTTCGCCCCATCGTCGCCGACGAGCACATCGGTCTTGTGAGAGCCGATGATCCCTTCGAGGTTCTTCAGCTGGTCTGAGCCTTCGCCGGTCGCGGTGCCGCTGGCAAGATTGGCGGTGACCGCGATCTGGTAGAAGAGCGCCGTGTCCTCGCCACCTCGGCCGTCGAGCAAGTCGTCCCCGCGGCCGCCATCCAGGATGTTGATGGACGGGTCGCCGAGGAGGATGTCGTCGAAGCGCGAGCCGCTCACGGTTTCGAGCCTCCTCAAGACATCTGCCCCCTCGCCCCTAGCCATCCCCGCCGCAAGATCGACCTGCACCGGACCGTCGGCATCGACGTAGGTGACGATGTCGAGTCCCGTGGGAGGAAGACCCGGCCCGCCGTCGATCCGGTCGTCGCCGGGGCCACCCTGCAGTCCGTCCGGTCCAGACCCTCCCTCGAGTCGATCGTTCCCGTCTCCGCCCTGGAGGACATCTGCCCCCCGCCCACCATCGATCCGATCATCGCCCGCCTCGCCGGCAATGAGGTCGTTCCCGGCAGCGCCACAGATCAGATCGTTCCCGGCACGGCCGAAAATCTGGTCGACGCCCGCCCTTCCTGCGATCACGTCCCTTCCGGATGTTCCTGTGATCTTGTCGTCGCCGTTGGTTCCCACCTTCGTCGCGGAAGCCCCGAGGCACTTAACTGCAAGCGTGCCCCCCGTTCCGGCGGACGAAGCGGTGACGAGCGGCAGCGCCACGAAGGCGGCGACCGTTGCCAGCTTTCCGACACTCGCAGGCCGTCCAATCACCGGATCACCAGACGAGCGCAGCTCTGTTTGCTCCGGTTCCCAGCGCGGTCTTTTGACCGCAGGCAGAACCGGAGCAGGCGCTGCACGTGCGCCGGGACCGGCCACCGAACGAAGTACACATGGCGAGCCTCCGCCGATCCCCAAGACGTCGTGGTGTGTGCCAGCCGGCGCTTCCCGCTGAACACGGCCAGCTCCTCCTTGGTCTCGCCGCCGTCGTCTGAGACCTGGAAGCGGAGCTTGGCCTTGCCGCCGCGGACGCCCGTGCTTGGGAGAGCGCGCACGCTGGGCGCTTGGGTGTCAGGCGGGCAGGGCGGGACGACGGTGTAGATCCACTGCTCGAGGCCGGCGAAGTCGAACGTCGGAGTCGTTCCCTCGGTCTCCGTCACGGCGACGAGGCGGAATGACCTCGGGCGGCCGATTTCAGCGCATCCGACGTTGAAGATCGTCGTCTGCGTCGTAGGGTCGTAGGAACCGGTGAACGAGGCCTGGGGCGTGCGAGCATCCATCTGCGAGCCGGCGCAGCGCAGCAGCACGAAGAAATCCGGCTCCGGCTCCGCGTGTCCTAGCGCACCAAGGGAGTAGTCGACCCCGACGCCCGGGCCGCATCCGGTCGTCGTGTTGGCATCCCTGTCGAGGTAGACGTTCACAAGGTCGTGATCGAGCAGATCCGGCCGATTGGCGAGCGTGACTCGCAGCTCGAAACGCCCGTTGTCGTCGTTCGAGACCTGGACGGTGGTGATGTCCGGCGCGCCGGGTTGGTTGTCACCAGTCGGGTCCGCGAAGGTCTGCAGGTTGGCCGCACCCGCAGCCCCCGCCAGCAGGAGCAGAGCTAGTCCGGTTAACGCAGAGCGTCGCATGTACGTCCCCTTCCTAACGGCGCAAGGTCACTCTGACCTGCGCGGGACAAACCAAGCGGGTCGGTCCCGGCGAGCGCGACTACGCGGAGGTTTGTTGTCGCGGCCTGAGCGCCAAGCGTGACCGCGACGAGGAGCGTCAGAGCTCCGACCGTCCTCGCCACGCGCGTACGTAACCACGTGCACAAGGCTTTGTCCAGCTTCGGGCAAGAAATGCCAACCGGCGATTTGAGGAAACCTCAGCAGGGCACACCGCTACGGGCGAAAAGGCGCTCCGCGCGCCTCTCGCGACGATGCTTGTCCCAACTCTACGGCGTAAAAGCCTCTCGCAGCAATCTGATGTTCGGCGGCTTCGACGCAGCCGAGGTAGCCATGAGCCCCGGCCCCGCAAGGCAGTTGGCTGTCGCCTTGATGGTGTTCGCGGAGGAACTCTCATTCTCGGCAACTACTGAGTAGGTCTGAGCGCCGGTTATGGCGGAGAAGAGAACGATGTTCGTGAAACCTGTTGAGATATGGCCTCCGCCGACCACCTTGAAGCCCGTCGGACAGACAGCGCTCGAGGTGGCGATCTGGCATTCGCCTCCCGGGTAGGCGCACTGCGCTGTAGCTGGGCCGTCCACCGTTGTTATCTGCGTAATCCCAGCCGAACCCTGCGGCCCAGCTGGGCCCTGTAGTCCCCGTGCCCCAGTGAAGCCCCGCGGTCCACGGGGAAGTGGAGCCTTTAGGTCGATCTTCGCGATGCTGTGGTTGATCACCTGCTTGCTGCCAACCGAGTTGCGTGGCAAGAGCGCACTTCTGGCGGCGTATCCGGTCCCCCCGAGCGCAAACGCAAGCGCGAGGCAAGCAATGACGGTTGCGGGATTAAATCTCCTCATCAGCCCTCCTTGCATCATGTTTCCCTCCGAAAGCTTTGCACTCCCCGTCGTCGACCACAACGTGCGAGTAGGTATCGAGCGCGGGCCCTTGACCGCGGCGGCGTTCGTGAACGGCGCCTTCAGGGACGGGCGAAGCTGTTCAGTCGCGGGCTTCACCCTACGCTGCTACGCCCAGGCCACAAGAGCCGCAAGCGGTTCTCAGGCCGCGCAGGCACGCCCCCATGCCGAGCCTGTACTAATGGAGGCGTGAGCACCGAGCAGGGCATCGAGGCCGAAGGCCTCGTTCGCACATTCAAGGGCGGTATCCGCGCGGTCGACGGCATCGACCTCGCGGTCTCGCCCGGCGAGATCTACGGCTTCCTGGGCCCGAACGGCGCGGGCAAGTCGACGGCGGTGCACATGCTGACGACGCTTCTGCCGCCGACGGCCGGCACGGGGCGCGTCGCCGGCTACGACATCGTGCGCGAAGGCCCGAAGGTGCGCGCGGCCATCGGAGCCGCACTCCAGGAAGCTGCGCTGGACAATCTCCTCACCGGCCGGGAGCACCTGCGGCTCCAGTGCGCGCTGCACGGGATTCCCCGTGCCGAACGGCGCCGGCGAACCGACGAGTTGCTCGATCGGGTCGGCCTCAGGCTCGCCGCCGACCGCAAGGTCGGGGGCTACTCGGGCGGCATGAAACGGCGGCTCGACCTCGCACTGGCCCTTGCCCACCGACCGACGATCCTCTTCCTCGACGAGCCGACGACGGGCCTCGACATTCAGAGCCGGAGCGCGCTCTGGGACGAGGTCGCGCGCCTCGCACGCGAAGAGGGAGTGACGGTCTTCCTGACGACGCAGTACCTCGAGGAGGCCGACGCCCTCGCCGACCGGGTCGGGATCATCGACCACGGCAAGATCGTCGCCGAGGGCACTCCGAGCGAACTGAAGGACCAGATCGGGCGCCCGACCGTGGAGGCGATTCCCCGAGACGGAACCGATCCGGCCGCCGTCGCGCGCATTCTCGAGCAGTTCGGCGAGGCGACCGGAGGTTCTCCCAAAGGTGTGGCCGTCCGTCTCACGCACGGCGTGAGTGACCTCGCGGGGATCGTCCGGGCCCTCGACTCCGAGACGATCGAGCTCGAGCACCTGGAGCTGCATGCACCGAGCCTCGACGATGTCTTCCTCGCGAAGACCGGCCGCTCGCTCGAGGGGGCGGGCGAAGACGAGGAAGAGCCCGAGCCGGCATGACGCTCGCGGCCCAGGTCGGACATATCGCCCGCCGCTCGGTGCGGCGCACGATCCGCCAGCCGGCGAACGTGATCTTCCCGTTCGTGTTCCCGATGGCATTGCTCGCAGTCACCTCCGCCGGGCTGAACCCGGCGACGAAGATCCCCGGCTTTCCGACGGACTCGTTCCTCGCCTTCTTCCTCGCGTTCCCGTTCATCCAGGGCGCGCTCTTCGCGACGATGAACGCCGGCACCGACCTCGCGCGCGACATCCAGTCGGGCTTCCTCAACCGGCTCGCCCTGACCCCGATGCGAGGCGGCGCGCTCATCGCCGGACAGCTCGCAGGCATCGCGACGATGGGCTTCGTGCAGGCGGTCTTCTACCTCGCGGTGGGGCTGGCGGTCGGCGTCCACCTCGCATCGGGCGTGGCCGGCGCGGTCGTCCTGCTCGCGCTCGCGACGCTGATCGCGATCGCCTTCGGCTCGCTCGGCGCCTTCTTCGCGCTGCGCACCGGTTCGGGCGAGGCCGTGCAGGGCCTCTTTCCACTGCTCTTCGTCTCGCTCTTCCTGTCGTCGATGAACCTGCCCCGAAACCTGATCGAGATTGACTGGTTCCGGTACGCGGCCACGGTCAACCCGGTCTCGTACCTGATCGAGGGCATCCGCAGCCTCATCATCACCGGCTGGGACGGGCAGGCGCTGGCGCTTGCGTTCGGGATCGCGGCCATCCTTGGGGTCTGCTCGCTCGCGGCCGGCGCCTGGGCCCTTCGGATGAGGCTGACGCGCACATGAGGAGTTTTTGGTCGGTCGCGTTCGCAGTCGCCTGGCGCGTCCTGCACAACGTCTTCACGACCCCGTCGCTCCTCTTCCCGAGCCTCGTCTTCCCGCTCTTCTTCTTCACGGCCTTCGCGGGAGGTCTCTCGCGGGTCGACAACATCCCCGGGTTCGACTTCCCGAACGGCTACACCGCGTTCCAGTTCGTGTTCGTGCTCCTCCAGTCCGCCGCGTTCGGCGGCGTCTTCACCGGGTTCGGCGTCGCGCGCGACTTCGAGTACGGCTTCGCGCGGCGACTGCTCCTGGCAGCGCCCAGGCGCACCGGGCTCATCGCCGGCTACGTCCTGGCTGCACTCGGCCGTTGGCTCGTGACGGCCACGCTCTTGACGACCGTCGCGCTCGTGGCGGGCATGCAGGTGGGCGGAAACGGGGTCGACCTCTTCGCGCTCTACGCGCTCGCCCTGATCGTCAGCGTCGCCGGCACGCTCTGGGCGACCGGAGTGGCGATGCGGTTCCGCACGATCCAGGCCGGGCCGGTCATGCAGCTGCCGGTCTTCCTCGCCTTGTTCTTCGCGCCCGTCTACGTGCCGCTCGACCTGCTCAGCGGGTGGCTGCACGCCGTCGCGAGCGTCAACCCGGCAACGGCGCTGCTCGAGGCCGGGCGGAGCCTGATTTCCGGCTCGCCGGAGCACGTTGCACTGGCCTACCTGGCTGCTTTCGCGCTCGCAGGCGCGCTTGCGGTCTGGGCTCTGCGCGGGCTGCGGAGCGCGGAGCGCGCCGGCTAACTCGCGAACACGAACGAGCTGACCCCGAGCGCCTTGCCGAAGCGCGGGTGCGCCGGCTGGCCGTACGCCGGCCAGACGAGCCAGGTGTAACTCGCGGGCCGCAGGCGGAAGGCGTGCCCGTTGAATCTCCAGCGCGCATGCAGGCGGAAGTGCGGCCGGCTCGGCCAGGCACTGAGGAGCTTCTGCCCGTGCCGGAAGAGCTGGACGTTGTAGAAGCGAGCCCTCGACACGGCGCGCCAGCGCAGCAGCGGCGGGGCCGTGAGGCGCGCGCCCGACCTCGGCGAGATCATGGCGGTGGCCGCCTTCCTCGCACGCTTGAGGACGATGGTGATGCCGAAGCGCGCGGAGGAGGCGTTGCCGCGGCGATCGGTCGCGGAGCAGGTCACGTTCGTCGTGCCCACCGCGAAACGTGTGGCGGAAGCTGGTGCGCAGACGACCGGGACCGCCCCGTCGACAACGTCGGCGGCACTCACCCCATACGTGACGGCGGCGCCGGTGCGCCTCGTCGTCGAGACTCGAATCGGGGCCGGAACCGTGATCGCGGGCGCCCTGGTGTCGACGACCGTCACCTTGAAAGTTTTGGTCGCCACGTGTCCGCCATCCCTGGCTGTGCACGTGACAGTCGTCGTGCCGAAGCCGAAGCCCCCGCCCGACGGCGGAGTGCACGTGACGGGGATCGGCTGCCCGTCGTGGTCGACCGCGGAGGCCGTATACGTGACGATTGCGCCGGAGAAGTTCTGCGCCTCGAGCGTCATGTCCGCCGGCACGGTGATCACCGGGTCGTCGGCGGCGGTGGCGACGACCGGAACGAGCAGGGCACAGAGCGCACCGACGAGCAGGGCCCGCCTCATCGCTACGTGGTCACCTGGACGAGCAGGAAGAAGAGCACGGTCGCGACGAGGCCCATCGCACCGAGCACTCCGAGCTCGTCACGGCGTTCGTGGAGGAGCCGCGACGCGCGGCTCCACGGCACTGCCCGGGCCGGCGTCAGGGCGAGGCCGAGCATCGCGAGTGCAGCGCCGAAGGCGACGATCAGATAGGGCAGTGCGGAGGGCGACTGCGAGGCCTGGGCGACCGGCACCGCGAGCCTTCTCTTGGAGCTCACGCGGACCTTGGCACCGGCTGCGGCCAGGCGTTTCCGTGCCGCAGCTCGTCGCGCTCGCTCGACTCGGGCCGCTCTCAGCTTCGCGCGGTGCGCCGCGGCAGCAGCGGCGCGCTCAGCCGCTGTCGGGTGCACGACGACGGGAGTGACCGGGGCCGTGGCGACCGGGGGTGGGGCGACGGGTTGAGGCTCGACCGGCGCCGGCGGAGGGGGAGCGGGAGGCGGAGGCGGAGGCGGAGGCGGGTTCG
>Ga0307277_10000614_pt1 | contig 13446 bp, 15 predicted proteins | sample ER_DNA_116_FD_194473 | JGI IMG/M metagenome (GOLD analysis project Ga0307277, IMG submission 194473) | Bulk soil microbial communities from the East River watershed near Crested Butte, Colorado, United States - ER_DNA_116 | ecosystem: Environmental > Terrestrial > Soil > Floodplain | place...
TTGAGCGCGACCGCCGTCGACGAGATGCCGTTGAAGATCAACCCGAGCGCGTAGAAGTCGATGTTCCGCCCCGGGCTGTACTGCTTCAGCGCCAGCGGCACGTAGTCGAACCAGCCGGCGTTTGGGGCGGCGTGCATGAAGACGCTCGCGTACATGAACAGCCCCGAGGCGAGGAAGAGCCAGAAGCTGAGCGCGTTCAGGCGCGGGAATGCCATGTCGCGCGCGCCGATCATCAGCGGGACGAGGTAGTTGCCGAAGGCTCCGATCGCCATCGGGATGACGAAGAGGAAGATCATCGTAACCCCGTGCATCGTCATCAGCTGGTTGTAGGTCTCGGGCGAGAGGACCTTTTCTTCCGGCTGCGAGAGCTGCGTCCGCATCAGCAGCGCTTCGATCCCGCCGGCGCCGAAGAACGCGAGCGTCGTGAAGAAGTAGAGGAGCCCGATCCGCTTGTGGTCCGTGGTCGTCAGCCAGCCGAGAAGACCGCGGGGCTCGACCCAGATCCGCTCGAGGCGCTCGACCCGCCGTAGGCCGGGCTCCGTGACCGTGGTGGTCATTTCAGACCGTCCAGGTAGGCGACGAGGGCGTCTCGCTGGCTGCTCGTCAGCGCGAAGCCCGGCATCTTGCTCCCCGGCTTGTAGCGCTGCGGGTCCTCGATCCAGTGCGCGAGGTCGGCCGGCTTGTTCGGCAGCGTCAGCGCCGCGAGCGTCTCCCGCGTCGCGAGGTGTGTCAGGTCGGGGCCGCTGGTGCCGTCGGCGCCGGTGCCTCGGATCATGTGGCAGCCCGAGCACGGCAGGCTCAGGAAGAGCCGCTCGCCTTCGCGCGCCTGCGGTGTCGACGGCTTACGTGCGGGCTGCTGCTCGTTCGCGAGCCAGCGCTGGAAGGCGTCGGGCGGATCGGCGAAGACGGTCATCGCCATGTGCGCGTGCTGCTGGCCGCAGAACTCGGCGCACTGCCCGCGGTACTCGCCCGGACGCTCGGCGTCGAGCAGGAGCCTGTTCACGCGGCCGGGAATCAGATCGACCTTCCGGTTCAGCTCCGGCACCCAGAAGCTGTGGATCACGTCCGCCGTGGTGCCGAGCATGTCCACCCGCGTCCGCACGGGGATGTGGATCTCGTTGGCGGTTACCGCCCGGCTACCTGGATACCGGATTTCCCACCACCAGTCGTGGCCGATCACCCGAACGGACATCCGGGTCGAGCTGGCGGCGGGCGCCTCGGTCGTCTTGAGCACGTAGAGGTCGGACCAGACGAACAGGATCGACAGGATGACGATCGGCACGAAGACGCCCAGCCCGATCACGATCGCCGTCCCCGCGCGGTCTCGGCCCCCGAACGGCAAGTAGTCGCGGTTTCGCCGGACCCAGCCGAGCAGGAGCAGGGTCGCGATCACGCCGAAGCCGATCGAGCAGCCGACGAGCATCACCCACCAGAGCACCGAGATCGCGTGCTCCTGCTTGCTGGCCGGGTGGAGGGCGTTCTGGCCGTTGCCGGCCCAGGCCGTGACCGGGCAGGCCAGCACGACGCCGGTCACGAGCAGGAGGCGGCGGGCGCGCCTCATCGCCTGCGTTCTACCGGGTTTCCGAGCGACGTGTCGCAGCAGTCGCGCCGGCGTGGCTTAGTGTTCGCGCCGATGCGATTCGACCGCAGGGAACTTGCCGGCGCGGTCGCCGATCTGGGCGTACTCGTCCCGATCGCGGTGGCCCTGATTGTCAAGAACGGGCTCTCTCCAACGGCCGTCTTCCTCCCGGCGGGCTTGCTCTACCTGGTGGTCGCCTTCGTTTACCGCCTCCCCGTGCCGGTGCAACCTCTGAAGGCGTTCGGCGCGATCGCGATCGCCAAGGGCCTCGGCGCCAACGACATCGCCGCCGGCGCTCTCCTGATGGCGGTCATCTTCTTCGGCGCCGGCCGATTGGGGCTGATCGACCTCGCCGGCCGGGCCTTCCCCCGACCGCTGATTCGCGGCGTCCAGCTCACTGTCGGCCTGCTTTTCCTGACGATCGCCTGGAAGCTCGTCTTCCATCCGTCGAAGGGCTTCAAGAACTACGAGCTCGAGCCCCGCTGGGCGCTCCCGCTCGCAGTCGCCGGAATCGGGCTCGCGCTCTTCGCGCGCCGCTTTTCGATCTCGCTGCTGCTGGTCGGAATCGGGGTCGCCGTGATGCTCGTCCAGGCCGGCGGGAACGCCTCGCTCGGGCCTGCGGCGATCCAGTTCCCCTCTTGGAGCGCAGACACATTCTGGACCGCATTGACACTGCTCGTGATCCCGCAGGTGCCGCTCTCATTTGCGAACTCATGTCTCGCGACGACGGATGCGGCCCGCGCTTACTTCGGCCGGGCGGCGGAGCGGATCACGCCCGGACGGCTCGCGACGACTTTCGGCGCGACGAACTTTCTCTCGGCCGCGATCAGCGGTATGCCCGTCTGCCACGGCGCCGGCGGAATGACCGCCCACTACGCCTTCGGGGCGCGAACTGCGGGAGCTCCGCTCGCGCTCGGCGTCGGTCTGGTCACGCTCGCCGTCGGCACGGGCTCGGGGCTCGCCGCCCTGCTGACCGCTTTCCCGCTGCCGATCCTCGCGGCGCTGATGGCCACGGCCGGGCTGCTGCACATCGGGCTGCTGAGAGACCTGCGCGGGTGGCGGAACTGGGCGATCGCGCTCGCAGTCGGCGCGATCGGCTTCGAGACGAACCTGACGATCGGGCTTGCCGTCGGGCTGGCGTTGTGGTGGATTCCGGTCGGGGCGCTCCGGCTGCGCGGCGCCTTCGCCACCGGCTGATTACTGCGTGAGCGACCCCAGCTTGTAGCCCTTGTTCTTCATATCGTTGGTGGCATCGCGCACGTTCGTGAGCGCATGCGAGCCCTGCAGCTCGGCGAATGTCTTTCGCAGGAGCTGCGTATCCTTCTTCTCCGCGGCGTGGCGAAAGGACTCCAGCTCGTCGGCGAACTTGCGGAGGCCCTTCACGATCGCATCGTTGTCCTTTTCGATGTCCTTTGGCGCCTTGAGGCCGTCGAGATCGTTTGCGGCGTCGTGGAGCTGCGCCTCGCCCACCTTGAGCTCGCTGGTGAGCTCCGTCAGCGAGCTCGGCGGCGTCGTGAGCGGCTTGAGACCCTTCGTGATCGCCTGGCTGTCGGAGGCGAAATGCTGCTCGTACTGCGACTTCGAGAGCCGGCCGCCGCCTCCACCGCCGCCGCAACCGCCAAGGACGAGCACGAACGCCACGGCCGCTAGAGTGGCCGCGCCGCGGTGCCTCATTGCGCGAGGCTGAGAAGACACGCGTTGAACCTGCTCTGGGTCATGCCAGCGGAGGGAGCGTAGTTGAGAAAAACAACAAGAGCCAGACCCCACGTCGCGGAGCCGGGCTTTGCCCGGCGCAGCCTCCGCGCCGGCTCGCATTTCGGCGAAGGAGGGGGCTCATGGGGGAACCATGGGTTCCCCCATGCTCACCAGCGGAGGGAGCGTAGTTGATCGACGAGAAGACGCCGAGTTGGGGAATCGAGCCGGTCCCGGAGCGTCTGCGCGTGCTCGGACTCGTGGACACGATGCTCCTCTGGGGCAACCTCTCGGTCAGCCTGCTCGTGATCGTGCTCGGGGCCGTCCTCGTCCCCGCGCTCTCGTTGCGCGACGCGCTGATCGCGATCGTGATCGGCGCGATCGCGGGAAATCTCCTACTCGGACTGGCCGGGCTGATCGGTGCGGACGCGCGCGTTCCGGGAATGGTGGTGCTGCGCGCACCGCTCGGCCGCCGCGGCTCCTACGCGCCGACCGTCGTCAACGTGGCGCAGAACCTCGGCTGGTCGACTTTCGAACTGATCGTGATCTCGACCGCGGCGGCGGCGCTCTCGAAGAAGGTCTTCGGCTTCGAAGGGCGCTGGCTCTGGGCGCTGCTCTTCGGACTCGTCGCAGTCGCGCTCGCCCTGCTCGGCCCGATCGGCTTCGTTCGCCGTTACGTCCGCAAGTTCGCGGTGTGGGCGGTGCTCGCGTCGATGATCTACCTGACCTGGTGGGTGCTGGACAAGTCGAATCTGCACGCGTTCTGGCGGGCGCACGGCCAGGGCGGTCTCTCGCTCGGCTCCGGGATCGACCTCGTGATCGGGAGCATCATTTCCTGGACGCCGCTAGCCGCCGACTACACCCGGTTCTCCCGGAACCGCCGCTCGGCCTTCTTTGGTACCGGGATCGGCTATTTCCTGCCGACGCTCTGGTGCTTCGGGCTCGGGACGCTGCTCGTTCTCTCCCGGAACATCACTGACGCGGCCGACGTTCCCTCCGCGGTCGCGGCCGGCGGCGCGATCAGCGGTCTCGCCCTGCTTGCGCTGACGGTCGACGAATCGGACGAGGCCTTCGCGGACATCTATTCGACCGCCGTCTCGATCCAGAACGTGCTACCGCGAATCTCGCAGCGGCTGCTGATCGTCGGCGTCTCGGCAGCGGCGACGATCGGAGCGATCGTGATCGACCTGCGCTCCTACCAGTCCTTCCTGTTCCTGCTCGGCTCGGTCTTCGTGCCGCTCTTTGGGGTGCTGCTCGCCGACTGGCTGCGCGCCGGCGCCCACTACCGGGAGCGCGACTTCTTCTCGGGGCCGGCGGTCCGCGTCGAGCAGCTCGCGGCGTGGATCGCAGGCTTCGTGCTCTACCAGTGGCTCTCGCCGCAAGGCCCCTCCTGGTGGACCGACCTCGTCGCGCACGTTCATCCCGGACACGCGACCTGGACCGCGTCGCTGCCAAGCTTCGCGGCCGCGTTCGTCCTCGCCACCGTGGCAGGCCTGCTTCGGCCCCGCGAAGATGCCGATCGTGCGCGTCGCGGTAGTAGGCAACCTCTCCCTAGACCTCGTTGACGGGGGACCGCCCCGCCCGGGCGGGCCGCCTCATTACGCAGCTCGGGCGCTGGCTGCGCTCGGCGCTACGGCCACCGTCCGGGTTAAGTGCGCCGGGGCCGACCGTGAGCTGTTGCTACCGCCGCTGGAGGCGCTGGGGCTGCCGATCGAGTGGCGAGCCGGCGCGACGACCGCGAGCTACGCGTTCTCGTACGTGGGAGATGTGCGGACGATGGAAGTGCGGGAGCTCGGCTCGCACTGGTCGCCCGACGAAGTCGCCGGCCTCAACGCCGATTGGGTGCACGTCGGGGCGCTGTTTCAAGGGGAGTTCCCGGCGGAGACGCTGGCCGCGCTCGCCGAGACGGGCGTCCGGCTTTCGTTCGACGGCCAGGGGCTCGTCCGGCCGGCCGAGACGGGGCCACTCGTGCTACGGCCGGAGGCGCAGACCGCGTTCCTGCGCTACGTCTCGGTACTGAAGCTGTCAGAGGAGGAGGCGCTGGCTCTCGTCGGCGGGCTGGACGAGCAGCCGCTGTCCGAGCTCGGTGTCCCGGAGGTGATCGTTACGCTCGGGTCGCGTGGCTGCATCGTCGTCGTCGAGGGGCAGCTATTCCGCGTGCCTGCCGACCCCCTCGATGTCGAGCCGACCGGCGCTGGGGACGCGTTCGCGGCGGCGTACGTGGTCGAACGGAGCCGAGGGAATGCGCCTCTCCAGGCGGCCGAGAACGCAACGCAACTCGTTCACGGGCTGCTCGCGGGGGCGCGGTGAACGTCGCGGTCGAGACCAACGAAGGCGTCTACACGATCGACGCCGAGACCGAGCAGGTCGTCGACTTCGTCCCCGGCGCCGAGCTCTCCGAGCCCCCGCAGCCGCGGGTCGACCTGCCGCTGCTCGTCGCGGCCGCGGCCGAGGGATCGACCGTGGTCGCCGTGCTCGACCGCCGGCCACCGCTGGCCGTCTCCCACGACGCCGGCAGCAGCTGGCGCGAGGCGGGTGGCGGCCTCCCGCCGGGCCGCGCGATCGCAATCGCCGAAGACGACCCTGACCGGATGCTGTACGCCGCCGCTCATCGCGTCTACGTCTCCGGCGACGGCGGCCGCTTCTGGCGGGCGCTCGAGACCGAATTGCCTGAGATCAAGCGTGTCGGCTGGCTCGACTAAGGCGCTCGACTAAGGCGCTCGCTCGCGACGCCGACCCAAAGGACGTCCCGGCTTGGCCGGGGCGTCCGTCTCATCCCGGTAGCAGAGCGATGCCCGTAAGTTCTTTGTGAAACGGATGCTAGGGGAGGCGGAACTCGCCCCGGGCGACCGTCACCGCCGAGCCTCCGACCTCGACGCGCTCAACCGCATCCGCGCTGCCATCGACCCGCGCGAAGAGCGTCGAAGGCCGTCCGATCTCCGCGCCCTGCGAGATCTCGATTTCGTCGCCGAAGCCGATCCGGTTGTGGCGCGCGAGATGCAATGCAAGCGGTCCCGCGGCCGAGCCGGTGGCCGGATCCTCCACAACTCCTCCGCCCGGCGCGAACATCCGCGTCTTCCAGCGGGTGCCGGAACCTGCAAAGCAGTTGATCCCGAGATCCGGCGGCAGCTCGAGTCGAGCCAGGTCGGGCCGCAGCCCCGCCACCTCCTCCTCCGAGCGAAGCGCCACGTAGACGTGCCGCATGCCGTTGTCGTAGAGCTCGACGGGCAGCTCCGAGGCCTCGACGCCGAGGGCCACTAGCAACTCGTCCTCTTCTTCATAGGGCTGGACGGACGGGATCGGCTGCTCCATCCGCCCGAAAACAAGCCGGTTTTCCTCGCGTTCCAGCCGCACCGGGACGATTCCCCGAGCGGTCTCGAGGCGAAGCTCCGGCGTCTGCAAGGGCCCGGCGAGCACGAATGCCGTCCCCAGCGTCGGATGACCGGCAAACGGGAGCTCGGCGAGCGGCGTGAAGATGCGGATCTTCGCGTGGCCCCCGTCCTCTGGAGGGAACACGAACGTCGACTCGGAGAAGTTGACCTCCCGCGCGAGCGCCTGCATCGTCTCGTCCTCGAGACCGCGCGCGTCCGTGAAGACCGCGAGCTGGTTGCCGGCCAGAGGGCGATCGGTGAAGACATCGACGACGACGTAGCGATACGTCTGCATCGACGACCACTTTAGTTTCCGCGGCCGGGAGCTACGCTTTCCCGCGATGGCGGCGAAGAAGTCCGTGCAGCTGTCCGGGATCGTCGTCGCGGAATCGGCGATCTGCTCGATCGATCCCAACGAGGGCGTGCTGATGTACCGCGGCTACGACATCGCCGATCTCGCCGAGCAATCGACCTACGAGGAGACCGCGCTGCTTCTGCTCGATGGCGACCTCCCGTCCTCGCAGGCCCTGGCGGCGTTCGAGAGCGAACTGGACGAGCGCGCGCTGCCGGCCGAGACTGCCGAGGCGATCGACCGCTCGGCGGCAGAAGCGGCGCCGATGGACATGCTCCGCACGGCGGTCTCGACCCTGTCCTTCTCAGACCGGGGCCGCGGAAAGATCGACCCCGAGTCCGGCCGGCGCACGGCGACCCGGCTGATCGCGCAGCTGCCGACGATCGTCGCCCGCTACGAGCGCCGGCGCCAGGGGCTCGAACCGGTGCCGCCGGATCCGTCGCTCTCCTACGCCGAGAACTTCCTGGCAATGCTGCACGGCGAGCGGCCGAACGAGCGCGAGGCCCGCGCGTTCGACGTCGCAATGATCCTGCACGCCGAGCACGAGCTGAACGCCTCGACGTTCGCGGCGCGAGTCGTCGCCGGGACAGGCGCCGACCTGACCGGCGCCGTCGTCGCTGCGATCGCCGCGTTGAGCGGACCGCTCCACGGCGGGGCGAACGAGGCCGCAATGGGCCAATTCGAGCGCTGGGGCTCGCCGGAGCGGACCCCCGGCGAGGTGCGCGGCATGCTCGAGCGGAAGGAAAGGCTCTTCGGCTTCGGGCATCCGCTCTACCGCGCCTACGATCCCCGCGCGATCATCCTCAAACGCATCTCCGAGGACTTCTCGCAGGACGGCGGCGAGCCGAACTGGTACGAGATCACCGACGCCGCAGAGCGGACGATGTTCGAGGAGAAGGGGCTTTACCCGAATGTCGATCTCTGGTCGGCTTCGGCCTACCGCTACCTCGGCGTCCCGACCGACCTCTTCACGCCGCTCTTCGCTGCGAGCCGGGTCGCCGGCTGGTCGGCCCACGTACTCGAGCAGCATGCCGACAACAAGATCATCCGGCCCTCCGCCGAGTACACCGGGGCGCCGCCGCGCGAGTTCCCTGCGCGCGAGCGGGCCTGAGCGGATGCAGCTCTTCCTCGTTCGTCACGCGGACGCCGCACCCGGCGAGCCCGACGAGCTGCGCCGGCTCACCCCCGAGGGCCGCGACCAGGCGCGCACCCTCGGCGAACGGCTCGCCGCTCAGGGCGTCCAGCCCGACGCCGTCCTGACGAGCCCGCTCCTGCGTGCCCGCGAGACCGGCACTGCGATCGCCGACGAGCTCGGCTGCAAGAGCGAGCCCAGCGACTCGCTCGCGCCCGGGGCCACACCAACCGACGTGCGAGCGGCGGTCGCGGGACGCGGTGAGACGGTGATCGTGATCGGCCACCAGCCCGACTGCGGCCGGATCGCGGCCGAGCTCGGCGACGGCGTCGAGCCGTCGTTTCCACCGGCGGGAATCGTGCAGCTCGAGCTTTAGGCGTGCCGCGCCATTTGCGGCGATCGTTGCAAAGAGGGGCGACCGGTGGGAAGATCGGTGCTCGTTTCACCGTCTTGCCAGATAAGCGCCGATCCCCCGGCGTACAACGCGAAGGAGGAGTTATGGACGAGAGGAGCGGGACAATCCGACTCGTCGAACCGACCCGCGACTCCGAGGCGCGCGGCCTCGTCGCAACGGTGTCGCGCACGGAGGTCGAGAAGGCGCTGCGCTCCGACGAGGGGCCGGTCGACCTTTTGCTCGACGTCGAGCGTGCCACCTCAGAGGGACGCGAGACGCAGCGGATCGCGCTCGGCTGGGAGCCGCAGGATCTCGACCGCCTGCTCGAGACGACGGACGCAAGCGAGATCTCGCTCACGTTCGACGAAGGCGAGCTCCAGCGCTTGCTGGACGAAGACGTGGAGGCGCACGGGATGCGAGAGACGCTCGCCGTGCTCACGGTCGCCGCGGGAATGGCCGCGGCCGGCGCGGGATCGGCGTTCGCGTCACCCGTGAGCGACGGTGCGCTGCCCGGCGGGGCAGCGACTCCGGCAGCCCAGGTGACGGCATCAGAGGTGAGCACCGGCCTCGGCACGCAGCAAACAGCCGATCAGGCCGGGCGCGCGGTGACGGCATCCGAGGTGAGCACCGGCCTCGGCACGCAGCAGACAGCTGCGACCGCCGATCAGGCCGGGCGCGCAGCGGCGCCGTCCGAGATCAGCACCGGAATCGTCGGCGAGACGGCGGCGGCACCGTCTGAGATCTCGACCGGGATCGTGCAGGAGCCGCTCGTGACGCCGGCCGAGGTGACCACCGGCATCACGGCGAAGCCGACCGCCGAGCCCGTTTCGGCGGATCAGCCGTCGTGGTCGCCGAGCACCACGGAGGGTGTAGCTCTGGCCGGAACCATCCTCGCGCTCACGGCCGTAGGGTTCGCGATGCGGTCGCGGCGAGGCCCGACGGTCGCGACCTAGCAAGACTGACGGAGCCCGGGCTCTCGCTCGGGCTCCGTTTCGTCATTGATCGCTCCGGCGGTGCTCGCTTCGGGCACCAGCTAGATTCGGCCTCCGTGACCCCGGTCGTCAGCGTTCGCGGCCTGACGAAGTCCTACGGCGACTTCGAAGCGCTGAAGGGCATCGACTTCGAGCTCCGAGCCGGCGAGGTCTTCGGCCTGCTCGGACCGAACGGCGCCGGCAAGACGACGACGATCGAGATCCTGGAGGGCTACCGCCGGCGCGACGCCGGCGAGGTGGCTGTCCTCGGAGCCGATCCGGCCGGCGCCGGGCTCGACTGGCGGGGACGCATCGGCGTCGTTCTCCAGTCCTCGGCCATGTACGAGAACCTCACGGTCGCCGAGCACCTGGCCCAGTTCGCGGGGTATTACGACCATCCGCGGCCGGTAGACGAGGTGATCGGGCTGATCGGGCTCGAGGAGAAGCGCGAGACGCGCGCCCGGCGGCTTTCCGGCGGGCAGCGGCGCCGGCTCGACCTTGGTCTTGCCCTGGTCGGCGATCCGGAGCTTCTCTTCCTCGACGAGCCGACGACCGGATTTGATCCCGGCGCCCGGCGGCGCGCCTGGGAGACGATCCGGTCGCTGCGGGCGCTCGGGAAGACGATCCTCCTGACCACGCACTACTTGGACGAGGTCGAGCAACTGGCCGACCGCGTCGCCGTCCTGCGTGAAGGACGGATCGTCGCCTCCGGCACTGTGCAGGAGCTCGTCGGCGGCGCGCCGGCGACCGAGATCCGCTACCGGCGGAACGGCGAGGTCGTCGTCGTCGAGACCGACGAGCCGACCCGCGTCCTCCATGAGCTGACGGCCGCGGCGGTGCAGCGGGGCGAAGAGCTCGAAGGGCTGGAGGTGCGCAGACCGAGCCTCGAAGAGGTCTACCTCTCGCTGACGCAAGCGGAGCCCGAATGAGGCTGTTTCGGCACGAGCTTCGCGCCCAGCTCCGCCTCTACCGGCGGAGCCGCGAGCTCGCCTTCTTCACCTTCGCGCTGCCGCTGATCATGTTCTTCCTGCTCGGCTCGGTGTACGGAGATGACCGGATCAAGTCGGAGGGCAACGTCCGTGCCGCCGACTACCTACTCGCCGGGATGCTCGGTTACGGGGCGATCGCGACCGGCTTCGCCGGGCTCTCGATCATGCTCGTGATCCGGCGCGAGTCCGGGATCCTGAAGCGGGTGCGAGCAACGCCGCTCCCGGCCTGGGCCTACGTGATTGCCCTGCTCTGCACGACTCTGATCGCGTTCGCGCTCGAAGCGGTCTGCATGGTCGCCATCGGCCGGCTCTACTTCCACACCCACACGCACAACCTGGTCTCGCTGGCGCTGGCGCTGCTGCTCGGCGCGGCGGCGTTCACGGCGCTCGGCCTGGCGCTGACGAGCGTGATCAAGTCCGCCGAGGGCTCGTCGGCGGTCGTGAATGCGATCTACCTGCCGGTCTCGTTCCTCTCCGGCGCCTTCTTCTCGCCGCATTCGTTCCCGGCGGCGCTAAAGGCAATTGCGGACGCGCTGCCGCTCGTCTACGTGATCCGGCTCGTCCGCGACGTCGCGCTCCGCGACCAGCAGATCTGGGATCGCCCGGGCGACGTGGCCGTGATCGCGGCCTGGGGACTCGTCGGCGCGCTCATCGCAGCACGACGTTTTCGCTGGGAGCCGCAGGAGGGTTAGCTTTCGCGGACCGGGGCAATTATGCGTTTCGATGGGTATCGAACCTCAGCTTGCGTTCTACCGCCGCAGTCCCGAGCCGCCGGGGCTCGAGGTGCGCGTCAACTTCGGCATCTTCGCCGGCCGGCCGGCAACCGCAGCTGAGATCGACGAGTTGGCGCAGGCGCTGCTGACCAAGGTGGGCGAGATCTCGATCGTGGCCGAGGAACGGCACGAGGTCGGCGAGGACTCGGAGGCTTCGCTGCACCAGGTGCGGGTCGAAGTCGATCCCGAGTACATCCCGACGGACGAGCACGATGCCGACGTTCTTGCCGGCCGGATAGTCGAGGCGGCCGAGTCGTGGGCGCGCGACTGCGTCGCCGACCGGCACGCCGAGGTCAGCGAGCCTTAGACGCTGCGGCAGGGAGTGAACGTGCCGACTGCGCGGAACTCGACTCGCGTCGCCGTACATGAACCAGAAGCGATGGGAGCAGCGGAGAAGCCGTATGGGAAAATGCGTTGGGAACCTTTCTGGGAACCCTTCTAGCTCCACGGCGGTCGTAGATGCGAAGAACAGCTCCGGTGATAGCCGCCTCGCTGGTGGCAACGCTAACGCCGGTCGGGCCGCTCGGCGCATCTTCGACTCCTTGGACGAAACTTCATCGGCCACTGCGCCTGCCGCGGCTCGCGCCAGGAGCAGCGTGCCCAGTCAGCCCTGTTGATCGGCGCATCGACTGGGAACGCATCAAGTTCCCCGGCAGCCCCGGAATCGGGCGAGGCCCCGTCTACCCGGGCCTCGGCTCATCGGGTGGACGACTCACAGTGACGCCTGACGTCCAGTACGGAGGCCCGTGGGCCGGCGGGAAGGTCTTCTGGTATGTGCGGCCAAACTATCGCGGGCGGGTATTGATCCGCGGTCGCCGGCTCGACGGCCCGCAACAGCTTGGGTTCAACGGTCGGCGGCTGCCTGCCCGGGAGCTGCGCATCAACCGCTACGACACGGTGTCATGGGAGGGACAGCTACCCGCAAGCCGCGGCATACCCTCTGACGTGCGCGTCCGCGTGGCCGGCTGCTATGGAGTGCAGATCGACGGCACGACCTTCAGTCGGGTCGTGGTCTTTACGGTCGCGACTTCGTAGTCTCGGCGGCTTCTGCCTATTGAACGAGGCGGCGCGTACGCATTGATCTTCCTACTCAGGTCATAGCGGCCCGGCGTGGGCCAGCGTTCGGGAAGTCACTCGAGCCGGTCGCTCGGCGTGAGTTCGGGAATGTCCCCAGAGGCGCGGGATTGCCTAGGCGCCCCTCGCCGCATGAGGCGTTACGTTGTCGGCTGGTGGATCTCGCACAGCAGATCATTCCGCTGGTTGATGGCCATCCCGCCGTTCGGAGCATTCGCCTGGTCGGCTCCCGGGCTGAAGGACGCGCCGGCGAACGCTCTGACTGGGACTTCTCGGTTGAGACAGACGACTTCCTGGCTCTTACCGAGGCGCTGCCGCAGATCCTCGACCCGCTTAACCCACTGGCGCAGCAATGGGATCGCCTGAGCGGTGAGTGGTGTTGGATGGTCATGCTTCGAGGCCCCGTTAAGGTGGACCTCATCTTTCCCCAGGAGCCGCACTCGGACGAGCCGCCTTGGGAGCCAAACCACGCGAACCTCAATGCCATTGAGGCGCATTTCTGGGACTGGATGCTCTGGCTGAGCGGCAAGCAGGCGCGCGGTAAGGCCGAACTCGTTCAGACCGAGTTGAGCAAACTCTCAGATCACCTGCTTGCGCCGCTCGGCGTTGAGCGGCGCCCGGTGTCCATCGCCGAGGCGATCGACGCCTATCGAGAGGCACGGGATCGCGCCGAGCAGCAGCTCGGCGTAGTTGTGGGCCGCGAACTCGAAACCGCAGTCGCCCCGGCTTTCGCGGTGGCGATCTTCCCAATCCCTAGAAGGGGCGAGGTCCGAGGTTCTAGGGCGAGAACGGCGGGGTGTGCCAGCGTTCCGGAATGACACCAGAGCCCCGGTGCCGCTAGACCTCGATGATCTGCGTGTCAAACGCGAACGTGAGGTTCACCCCTCTGTTGCTACCGCGTGCCTCTCACACGTGCGCTGAGCTAGACGTGCGCCAAGACGCGGTCGAGCGGCCGCGGGACGCGCTCGAGGTCAAGTGTCTCCACCAAGAGGACGGCGTACTTCTGCTTGCGGTTCCACATGAAGCCGTGCAGCTGTTCCTCGAGCGGCCGGGCGCGGTGCGCGGGCTGCTTCTGGTAGGTCCGGAACGCGCGCAGCTCGCCTTGCTCCGCCAGCGCGC
>Ga0307277_10000616_pt1 | contig 13435 bp, 12 predicted proteins | sample ER_DNA_116_FD_194473 | JGI IMG/M metagenome (GOLD analysis project Ga0307277, IMG submission 194473) | Bulk soil microbial communities from the East River watershed near Crested Butte, Colorado, United States - ER_DNA_116 | ecosystem: Environmental > Terrestrial > Soil > Floodplain | place...
CAACGTGCGCCAGAGGAAGTCGGCCAGGAACGGCATCACAGGAGCGATCGTCTGCACCGAGCGCACGAGCGCATGCCAGAGCGTCCAGAGCGCCACCTCATCGCCGCCCCAGAAACGGTGGCGTGAGCGGCGGATGTACCAGTTGGAGAGATCGTCGACGAATGACTCGAACGACCGGATGAGCGCGGGCGTCCAGTAGCGCTCATACGCCCCAGTCATCTCTGCGACGAGTTGATCCGTGCGTTCGAGCAGCCAATGGTCCAGCAGCTGGAGGTCAGGCGGTCTGTCGCCGGGCTCGAAGCCTTGGATGTTTGCGTAGTCGACGAAGAACTTGACGGAATTCCAGAGAGTGAGCAGCCGGCGCTTGATCTCGCCCGCGGGCCCGTAGCCGAATTTCAGGTTTTGACTCGGCACGTGCTCGCAGAACATGAACCGCATGACGTCAGCACCGATGTTCGCCAGGGCCTCCGCAGCGTCGATCGAGTTCCCCCAGGAGCGGTGCATCTCGCGGCCGTGCTCGTCGAGCAGCTTCTCGTAGGTGAGCACCGATCTGTATGGGGAGCGCCCGGTGAGGGTGACGGACATGAACGACTGCGAGTAGAACCACAGCCGGATCTGCTCCCTCATTTCGGAGATCCAGTCCGCCGGGTACCACTTCTTCCAGTACGCATGGTCAGGCAAGTCGGCGCCGGTCAGCCCTGCAGCGGCCCCCGTCGCATAGCCGTGCTCGATCCACTCGGGGTTCTGCCAGCCGAGTGTCGAGAACGGGACGATGCCGGCGTCCAGCCACGCATCGCCGACCTCCTGGACGCGCCGCACTTCGGCCCCGCACTCACACGCGATCGGGACCTCGTCGATCCAGGGCCGGTGAAGCTCCTGCAACTGGTCGAGGCCGCCCGTTGCGCGCTCGCGTAGCTCCGCGACCGAGCCGATCACCGTGAGCCGGCCGCAGGCGTTGCACGGATAGAGCGGCAGTGGCAGCCCGAAGTAGCGGCGCCGCGAGATGTTCCAGTCGTCCATGTTGCGCAACCAGTCGTCCATGCGCTTCGAATAGAAGTCGGGCGTCCATTTCACGGTCGCGTTGGCGTCGAGCATCGGCTGGCGGATCTCGTCTGCGCTGATCAGCCAGTCGTCCGCGATCCGGAACACGAGCGGCGTCGCACAACGCCAGCAAACGGGGTAGCGGTGGATGATCGAGCCGGCCTCGACGAGCCGCCCGCGCCGCTCGAGCTCGACGACCACCGGCTTCTCGACGTCCTCCGTCGAGCGGCCCTCGAACTCGCCGTAGCTCTCGTAGAAGATGCCGGCCTCGTTGATCGGCGTCAGGACCGGTAGGTCATGCACGCGCGAGAGCTCGAAGTCCTCCTTGCCGCAGCCGGGTGCGATGTGGACGATCCCCGTGCCTTCCGACAGCGTGACGTCGTCCCACGGGATCACGCGGTGGACGACACCCTCTTGCGCCGGCAGGGAGTCGAACGGCCCTTCGTACTCGAGCCCGACGAGCTCCTCGCCGCGCGCGCGGCGCACGAACGCCGCGTCCGGGTTCCGCTCGACCGCCCACCAGTCACCTTCCGCCGTCAGCCCGTACTCGGCGTCGGGTTTGACGGCGGCTGCGACATTGGCGGGCAGCGTCCACGGCGTCGTCGTCCAGACGACCAGCGAGTCGCCCTTGCGTCCCTTGATCGGGAAGCGGACGTAGAGCGAGGGATGCGTGAGCTCTTCGTAGGAGTTGATCAGCTCGTGCTGCGACAGCGAGGTCCCGCAGCGCGGACACCACTCGACGGAGCGGTGTCCCTTGTACAGCCAACCGCGCGCATGACACTCCTTGAGGAAGCGCCAGATGTACTCGATGTTCGTGTCGGAGAAGGTGTAGTAGTCGTTGTCCCAGTCCATCCACATACCGAGCTGGCGGCACTGGTCGGTGATGATCTCGGCGAACTCGGCGACCCGCTCCTTGCAGCGCTCGTTGAACTCAGCGAGCCCGTACTCCTCGATCTCCCGCTTCGAGTTCAGACCCAGCGAGCGCTCGACCCCGACCTCCACCCATAGCCCCTGGCAGTCGAAGCCGTTCTGGTAGCGCTGGTCGAAACCGCGAAGCGCCTTGTAGCGCTGGAAGACGTCCTTGAGCGTGCGGCCCCAACAGTGATGCGCGGCCATCGGGTTGTTGGCGGTGATCGGCCCGTCCATGAAGCTGAAGGTCGGCCCACCGTTGTTACGCTCGCGGAGCCGGTCGAAGATGGCCTCCTCGTCCCACCAGGCGAGGACCGCGCCTTCGAGGGCGAGGTGATCCGGATACTGCGTCAGCTGCTCGAACGGCATGGCGTCGATTCTAGGGGCGGAACATTCCTGCGTTCCGAAGCGTTCTCACCTGGGTACGACCGATGGATTCGTTAGAAAGGGACTCAATGGCAACCACAGTGACCGAACAGAGCTTCGAAGAGGAAGTCCTCCAGAGCGACAAGCCGGTGATCGTCGACTTCTGGGCGGAGTGGTGCGGACCGTGCCACGCGGTCGCGCCCGTGCTCGACAGGATCGTGGAGGAGTCGAACGGCGACCTCAAGCTCGTCAAGGTGAACATCGACGAGCAGCCGGCGCTCTCTCAGCGCTTCGGGGTCCAGTCGATCCCGATGATGATCCTCTTCAAAGGCGGGGAGCCTGCCGCAGCTGCGGTCGGCGCCCAGCCGAAGCCCGCGCTCGAGAGGGCTCTCGGGCTCGCCGGCTCCGAGACCTAGCCTCCTTCGGCCCGTTCTTTTTCGGCCTGCGGGATGGGCGAGACCGCCCGTCCCGCAGGCTCATCTTTGAGACTCAGCACGCGCATGCCGTGCACGAAGACGATCGCGCCGCCTAGCCAGCCGCCGAGTGTCAGGAGCCCGAAGCCGATCAGCGTCAGCACGAATGCGCCGCCGCTGACGTTGCCGTCCGTGTAGGAGGCATGCCCGAAGATCGCTGCGAGCACGAAGAACACGGTCGCGGAAAGCATCGCGGTCAGGTGAAGGGTGGCCGTCTTCCAGAGCTCCGTTCCACGCGTGATCGACAACCAGTCGAGCAGGCCGGTCAGTGCTGTCGGCCCGGTGACGATCAGGCCGAAGATCAGTGCAATCCACCAGCCGTACGCCCCGGAGCTCTTGGTGATGCCGGTCACCTCGGCGAGACCGGCGACTGTGGCGAATGTGTACGTCCCGATCGTCACGTCCGTCAGCGGCGGATGGATCGGGTGACCCGGAAGCCCCCGCCACAGGTAACTGAGCTTCATGGCCCGGGAATCTAAAGGATCCCGGGCGGGTGCGCTTTACGCCTCTTGCGACTCGAGGAAGGTCAAGAAAGCCGCATGCTTGGCGAGGAGCGCTTCGATTTCGAGGACGCCCGCGCCCGCCCAATCCTCGAGCCAGGTTTCGCTGAGATCGTCCTCGATCTGGTGAAGGCCGCGTTCACTCATGGCCTAAATATCGGCACCGTTGCCGGACGACGCCATGGGCCGAACGGCTCATTCGAAGGCTCGTGAGTCCCACTAGTCTGGTCGTCCCTGGCCTCCTTGCTTCTCATCAATCCTCGTTCCGGCAAGGGCTCGCCCACCGCGGACGAGCTTGCCGCCGAGGCCCGGGCGCTGGGCCTCCAGACGCACGTACTACGGGAGGGCGAAGACCCAGCGGGATTGGCACGCGCCTCGACGGCGGAGGTTCTGGGCATGGCCGGGGGCGATGGCTCGTTGGCGCTGGTCGCCCAGGTCGCACTCGAACGCGACGCAGCATTCGTCTGCGTCCCGTTCGGGACCCGCAACCATTTCGCGCGAGATCTGGGTCTCGACCGTGACGATCCGATCGGGGCGCTACGCGCGTTCGCCGCCGATGCGGAGCGGCGTATCGATGTCGGCCGCGCGGATGAGCGCCTCTTTCTCAACAACGTGTCGCTCGGCCTCTACGCGCGACTCGTGCACCGCCGCGAAGCTCACCGCCGGCGTCGTCAGGCGTTCGCGCGGGTACGTGCGTGGGCGATCCTGCTCAAACACCGGCAGCCGCTCGGCATCACGATCGACGGCGAGGCGGTCGAGACGCAACTGGTGCTCGTCGCGAACAACGCGTACGAGCTCGAGCTGCCCTCGCTTGGCGAACGCACGCGGCTCGATGAAGGAATGCTGCATTTGTACGCCCCCGGTGCCGAACCGTCGGAGCGCGTCGGCGAGCGATTCGTCGTCGACGCTGCAGCGGGCCGCCTCGAGGCGGCAGTCGACGGCGAGCCCGACGTGCTCGAGACGCCGGTGGAGTTCCGCGTCGAGCCGCGTGCGTTACGCGTGCTCGTACCGCCGGCCGAGAGCGGCTGAGAGCACCTCGGGGTAGTGCGTGAAGGCGAGCTCCGCGGGCGCGGGCAGCTCGTCCGGCTCCAACCAGCGCAGCTCGACGAGATCGTCGCCGGCCCGGGCCTCGCCACGTGCATGCGCCGTCCACGCGAGGCAGAGCACGATCCGGCCGTCGTAGGGCTCGAGCCAGAAGCCGAGGAAGTCGACCGGCTCGAGCTCGAGAGCTGTCTCTTCGCGAATCTCCCGCCGCAGCCCGTCGAGCGGATGCTCGTCCTCGTGGAGAAACCCGCCCGGGAGATCCCAGAGACCTTTCCCGGGGTCGAAGGCGCGACGCCCCAGGAGCACGCGACCCTGGTCGTCGAAGCAGACCGCCTCTGCACCGGGCACGGCGTTCGCGTAACCGATGTAGCCGCAGGCCGGGCATTCGGCACGGTCTTCGACCTTGTCGATAGCCTCGCCGCAGGCAGGACAGAAGCGCCAGGCGTCGAGCGCACCCATGGGAGGGACCATGCACGATCAAGCGGAGCAACGCGCAGAGTGAGCCCACGAGCCGCCGGCGCGACGCAGCACGAACTGTCGCGAATCGGATTGCTCGCCTCGCTTCCCGGCGAGACGCTCGTGCGGCTCGCCCAGCAGATGACGCGGGAAGAGATTCCGGCCGGTGCCGGCGTCGTGTCGGAGGGAGAGGAAGGCGACCGCTTCTATGTCGTCCTCAGCGGGATGCTCGCGGTGAGCCAGAGGAGCCGCGGAGCACAGAGCGTGCTGCGCCCGGGCGACTACTTCGGCGAAGTCGCGCTGGCGATGGACCTGCCGCGCACCGCGTCAGTTCGTGCGCTCACGCCGGTGACGGTCGCGAGCTGCGATCGAAAGACATTCGACGAGTTCGTGCGGCCACTGTTCGCGGACGACTCGTAAGCGGCACGGGCTCCCGAGCAGGCGTACCAGTACCAGGCACGGGTACGCAACCGTCACGCATGTGTCACGAAGATTCGCCGAGCACGGCGTCTGACAGACTCGGCCATGCTTCCTTCGCCCACTCGCCGAAGTCGAGGTTCGTGAGGACGCCGAGCGCGAGCTCGGCTTCGGGATCGACCCAGAGGAAGGTGCCGCTGCCTCCGAAATGTCCGAACGTCCGGGGCGAGTTGCGCGAGCCGGTCCAATGCGGCGCCTTGTCGTCGCGGAGCTCGAAGCCGAGGCCCCAGTCGTTCGGATCGAAGCGGCCGAAGTCCGGCAGTACTCCGGCAAGGCCGGGGAACTGCACCGTTGTCGCCTCCGCCAGCGTCTCCGGCGCGACGAGCGTGGGCCGCTGGAACTCGCGGGCCAGGATGAGCAGATCGTCGAGCGAGCCGTGCAGATCGGCGGCCGGCGAGCCGCGCAGCTCGGCCTCCAGCCCGAGCGGCTGCAAGACACCCGCAACGAGATAGTCGGCAAAAGGCATGTCCGCGCTGGCGGCGATGTGGTCGGCGAGCGTCTCGAAGCCGACGTTCGAATAGGTGCGCCGCTGGCCCGGCTGCCCCGTCGGCGCGCCCGGCTCGAACGGGAGACCCGACGCATGCGCGAGCAGATGTCGGACGGTCGAGCCTTCCGGGCCGGCAGCCTCGTCAAGATCGATGACGCCCTCCTCCGCCGCGACAAGTGCCGCGAGAGCCGTGACGAGCTTCGTCACCGAGGCCCAGCGCAGCACCTCCTCGCCGGCACCATGCGTCGCGACGACCTCGCCGCCGCGCACGACACCCGCAGCTGCGAACGCTGCAGGCCACTCGTCGATCTGCCGAAGTGCTTCTTCCATCGGCGGGCGATACTAGTCCCGTGGATCGCCGCCTCGTGTCCTCCGGCTCGCCGTACGAGCCAACGATCGGGTTCTCGCGGGCGGTCCGCGATGGCCGACACGTCTTTGTCGCTGGGACGTGCGCCGTGATGCCGGACGGCGGCGCCCCACCCGCCGATGCGTACGGTCAGGCGAAGCGCTGCCTGGAGATCATCGCGGCAGCTCTGGCCGAGGCGGGAGCTGCCGCGGAGCACGTCGTGCGCACGCGCACCTTCCTCCTGGACGCCACAGATTGGGAAGAGGTGGGCCGCGCCCATGGCGAGCTTTTCCGCGACGTGCGGCCCGCGAGCACGATGATCGTGGTCTCGGCACTCCTCGATCCGCGCTGGCTGGTCGAGATCGAGGCTGACGCGCTGCTTCCCGAGTAGTAAGACTCCTGTATGGAGTACGACGGGCAACAGATCTATCCGCCTTCGATCACGGGCAAGGGCTCAGGGTTTGCGAGCGGGGTCAGCGTTCTCGATCACAAGTTCGGCCAGAGCGACCCGTACACGCTCGGCGTCGAGGAGGAGTACATGCTCCTCGATGGCCAGACGTTCGATCTCGTGCAGCACATCGACACCGTCCTCGCCGCGGTCGCCGGTCACGAGCTCGAGCCGCGCATCAATGCGGAGCTGATGCAGTCCGTGCTCGAGATCGCGACACCTGTCTGCCACACGCCGGCCGAGGTGGCGGCACAGCTCCGGCACATCCGCGGCTACGTCTGCGGCATCGCGCGAGAGCAGGGCATGCGGGTCGGCTCGGCCGGAACGCATCCCTTCAGCCTGTTCGAACGGCAGCGCATTACTGCGCGCGACCGTTATCGCGCGCTCGTCGACCAGATGCAGTACGTCGCACGCCGCGAGCTCATTTTCGGCATGCACATCCACGTCGCCGTGGACGACCCCGACAAGGCGATCCAGGTCGTCAACGGCCTCCTCCCTCACATCGGGCCGCTGCTGGCGCTGTCCGCGAGCTCACCGTTCTGGCGCGGCGAGCCGACAGGTCTGCGCTCGAGCAGGCAGATGATCTTCGCGGCGTTCCCCCGCTCCGGCCCGCCGCCGCGCTTCAAGAGCTATGAGGACTACGCGGAAGTCGTCGGACAGCTGGAGAAGACCGGCTGTATCGCCGACTACACACACATCTGGTGGGACATCAGACTGCATCCGCGCCTGGGCACGATCGAGGTGCGCATCTGTGACGCCGTGACGCGCCTCGAGCACGTCGTTGCGATCGTGGCGTACTGCCAGGCTCTCGTGAAGCTTTTCTCCGAGCGCTTCGACCGCGGCGAGCAGATCACCTCGTTCCACCGCATCCTCACGACCGAGAACAAGTGGCTCGCAGGGCGCTACGGACTCGAGGCGCCGCTGATGGATCTGGCGACCGGCCGTCGGAACCGCGTCGCGGTCGCAAAGCTGATCCGGCGTACGTTGCAGGAGATCGAGCCGCATGCCCGTGAGCTCGGCTCCGACCGTGAGCTCGAGGGCATCGAGGAGATCCTGCGCAACGGCAACGGCGCCGACCGCCAGCTCAGGGTCTTCAACGCGAACCGCGACATCATCGAGGTCGTGAACGAGATTGCAGACACCACAGAGCTTGCAGCTGAACCTCAGCTGGCGAAGTAGGGTTCGCGCCCGATGCTGGGAGTAGGAGACCAGGTTCCAGGCGCAACCGTCTGGACCGCACCCCACCAGCGCCGCAGTCTCGACGAGCTGCTCGCGGATGGACCGGCGCTGTTCGTCTTCTACCTCTTCGACTGGTCGTCGACCTGAACGCACGAGATGGAGCTCCTGCGTGACAGGAGCGCGGAGTTCCGCGAAGCGGGTGTCCGCCCATTCGGCATCTCGGGCGACTCCGAGTGGACGCACATCGCGTGGGCTCAGGCGCTCGACCTGAACTTCCCGCTTCTCTCCGACTGGAACAAGGAGGCGATGCAGGCGTTCGGCGTCGAAGGGGAGTTCCGCGGCCACCGTGGCGTCGCGGATCGATCGGCGTTCCTCGTCGACCAGGGCGGTACGGTCCGCGGCGCATGGCGCTACGACACGGCCGAGGTGCCGGACTTCGACGAGCTTCTTCGCGCCGCGCAGGCTTTGTAGCGCTCGGCGCTGCTCTGTATCTCGCGGCCGGCGCGGCCGCGACCTGGCCCGCGATCCTGCACGCGCGCTCGCACTTCCTCTCGGGCGGCGCGCCCGCGCACGGCGAAGCTTCCCCCGGCGACCACCTGCAGACGCTGTACCACTACTGGCTCGTCGGCCACCAGCTCGAGCACGCACGCGCGCCCTGGCGCGACCCATACAGCTTTCGTCCGGAGGCGAAGCAGCAGCCGAACTTCCCCGGCTGGCCGTACGGGATCCTCTTCTGGCCCCTGGGCGCAGTGTTCGGCCTCGTCGGCGGCTGGAACGTGCTGCAAGTCCTCTTCTACGTGCTCGCGGGTCTCGCGGCGTGCGCCTGGCTGCGAGAACTGGGCCTGCCGCGCGGCCCGGCGCTGGCGGGCGGGCTCGCATTCGCGATCGCTCCCTACCGGGTCGAGCAGAGCGTCGGCCATCTGCTCGGGCCGATCTCGATTCTCATCCCGCTTTCGCTCTGGGCCTTCGAGCGAGCGCGGCGCGGCAATCGCTGGTGGCTCGCGCTCGCCGCGGCAACACTCGCATCGATTCCGCTCTCGGGACAGGTGCATCTCGCGCTCGGCGTGATCCCGTTCTTCCTCGGCTACGCGTTCTGCCGAACGCGCGACTGGCGTCTCTTGCTCGGCGCCGGAGCCGGAGCGGTCGCTGCCATCGCGGCTGGCCTGATCGTCCGCAAGACCGTGATCGAGCAGTCAACGCAATCGGGAGGACGCTCGCTCGACGAGATCGGCTTCTACTCCGCTCATGTCGGCGACTTCGTCTCGCGACATGTCGATCACGCACGCAGCGAACAGTTCGCCTTCCTCGGCTGGGTGACCCCGCTCGTAGCGCTGGCCGGTCTCCTCCTGCTCATCCGGTCACGCCGTTATGCGCTCGCCATCATTCTCGGGCTCGGAACGTTCGTGCCGATCGTGCTCGCGCTCGGAACGCGTACGCCGATCTACTCGGCGCTCTGGCACGCGCTCCCGCCGTTTCGCTTCCCGCGTGTTCCGGAGCGCCTCTTGCCGATCGCTTGCCTGTGCATCGCGGCGCTGTTCGCCCACGCCGTCGCGCAGAGCAGGCGCGCTGTGGTCACCGCGCTCGCGATCGTGTTGCTCTTGGTCGACCTGCACGCACGTGTCTACGGGAAATCCGCGCCCGGGGATCCGGGAGTCAGTCGGTCGGCGTCGGGGCGCCTGCTCGAGCTTCCCGTCTTCGATCCCGGCGTCCACTACGGCAGCGTCTACCTCTGGTACGACACCGCGGCGCAACGCCAACGGCCCGGCGGCTACTCGACCACGGCGCCCAAGCCGGCGAAGGAGGTCGCGGACCGTCTCCAACGACTCAACTGCGGTGACTGGAGCGCCGACATGGCCGGGGAACTGGAGCGCCTCGGCGTCGGCGCGATTGCATTGCATCGAGGCCTCTACGTCCGTAATCCCGCGGTACCGAGCACGGGCTGGTTCGCGTCGCGGGGACTGCTCGCGCACGGCTGGCGGGTTCGGCGCACCGCCGGGCCGGTGTGGCTTTACGAGCGCGGCGGCCTCGGCATCGCGACGCAACGCATCGAGCCCGCCCACTCCCGCCCAATCTTCTGCCAGGGCTGGTTCGGGAACACCGCCGGGGTGGGCCGATATATGAGCGAGACGCATGCGCCCTTCTGGATCTACGGCAGCGGCAGACTGCAGCTCGCGTTCGCTCCTTCTCGACTCACGACGCGTGTGACAGTCGACGGCCGAACAGGGCTCGAGCTGCTCACGAAGGGCTGGCACCTCGTCACGGTCGATGTCCACAGGTTGGTGCAGGTCGAAGGAGAGCGAAGGAAAGTCGGGCTGAAGCTGCTGCGGGTGACTACTACATCCCCATAGCGTGGTACCCAGAGTCCACGTACAGCGTCGTCCCGGTCACGTTCCTCGCGTCATCCGAGAGGAGATAGGCCGCGGCTGCGCCAACGTCATCGGCGTCGATGTGACGGTGTAGCGGCGAACGCTCCTCCACGATTGCCTCCATCGTCGGGAAGCCGGCGATCGAGCGCGCGGCCAGCGTGCGCACGGGACCAGCGGAGATCGCGTTGACGCGAATGTTCTTCTGGCCGAGATCCCACGCGAGATAACGCACCGACGCGTCGAGCGTCGCTTTCGCCACGCCCATCACGTTGTAGTGGGGGACGGCGCGCTCGCCTCCGAGATACGTCATCGTGACGATCGACCCGCCGCCGCGCGCTTCCATCAACGGTTCCGCGGCCCGCGCACAGGAGACGAGCGAATAGGCGCTCACGTCGAGCGCCAGCCAAAAGCGATCGCGCGGTGTGTCGGTGAAGCGGCCTTCGAGATCCTCCGCCGCAGCGAATGCGACCGAGTGCACGAGCAGGTCGAGGCCGCCGTCGAATGCTTCGCCAACTTCCCGGAAGACCCGTGCGACGTCTTCGTCAGAGCGCACGTCACACTCCGTCACGACCGGACTCGAGACGGACTCGGCCAGTTCGCGGACGCTCTTCTCGATCCGCTCGCCCTGATACGTGAACGCGAGCTCGGCGCCGGCGTCGGCGAGTCGCTTGGCGATCGCCCACGCGATCGACCTCTTGTTCGCGACGCCGAGAACCAAACCTCGCTTACCTTCATAGCTTCCGGTCACCCCGCGAGCATAAATCCCTTCCGCTAGATTGCGGACCCTTGCGCCGTTCTGTGGGTCTTGTTGCGGTCGCGGCGGCGCTCTCGGCAGCCATCCCCGCGGGCGCGGTTCTCGTCCCGATCGGCCGCACCTTCGGCGATCTGACTGTTCCCCGCGTTCGGGCGGGCACGCTCACCATTCCGCGCAACCAGGCTTCCGGCCGCGTGCGCGTGATCGTCGGCCTGCCGCTTCCACCGCTCGCATCCGCACAGGGCCGAGGACTTTCCGCGCACGGCGGCAGCAGAAGGCTGGACGTGGCGAGCGCTGCTTCGCAGCGGTATCTCGCCCAAGTTTCCGCGGCACAGCAGGTCGCCGCGGCACGGCTCCTGCACACAATTCCCGCCGCGCGAATCGGCCGTCACTACCAGGTCGTGCTCGATGGATTCACCGTCTCACTGCCGGTGACGCGGCTGCCCGCGCTGGCGCGCCTCGGCTTCGTGCAGAAGATCTATCCCAGTGTCCGCTACCACCTCGCGACCGACACCAGCCCTTCGGTGATCGGCGCGACCGAGCTGCAAACGCTGACGGGCGCCAGGGGTGACGGGATGAAGATCGGGATCGTCGACGACGGCGTCGACAGCACGAACCCGTTCCTGAATCCCGCCGGCTATTCCTATCCGGCCGACTTTCCGAAGGGCGGCCGGAAGTGGACGACGCCGAAAGTGATTGTCGCACGAGCGTTCCCCGGGCCGAACTCGGGGCGACTGGGCCGGCTCCCCATCGACCGCGAGGCCTCTTTCCACGCGACCCATGTCGCGGGGATCGCCGCAGGCGATTCCGGGACGTGCTCGCCGGGCGGCCGCGACCATCCGCCGACGTGCGGGCTTTCAGGCGTCGCGCCGCGCGCGTGGATCGGCAACTACCGAGTCTTCAACGTCCCCACGCCGATCGGCAACGTGGCCAACACGCCCGAGATCGTCGCGGCGTTCGAGTTCGCGGTACGGGACGGCATGGACGTGATCAACTTCTCCGGCGGCGGCGCCGAGACCGAGCCCGCCAACGACGCGATGATCGACGTCATTCGCAATGTGACGGACGCCGGTGTCGTGTCGGTCATCTCGGCTGGAAACGATCGCGACCAGTTCGGCATGGGCTCGGTCGGTTCGCCCGGATCGGCTCCTGAAGCGGTCACGGTCGCGGCGGTCTCGAACACCCACGTCTTTGCCCCGACGCTCTCGGTGCGCACCGCCGGCGCACCCGACGACCTCAAGAGCATCGCGATCGCCGGGGCCGGCAGTAGTCGCTTCCCCAGCTCGTATGCGTTGACCGCCCACCGGCTGGTCGACGTCGGAGCGCTCACCGGAACGACCGGGGACAAGGTCGACCGGCGGCTCTGCGGCCCTGACGACGACACGAACAACGCCGCGAAGTCCTCGCTGCAGCCTGCCTCGCTGAACGGCGACATCGCACTCGTGTCCCGCGGACACTGCACGTTCGTCTCGAAGGCGGCTCGAGCTGCAGCCTCAGGTGCGCTCGGAGTCGTGCTCGTCGACAACCGCTCGGGCGGGCCCGATGCGATTCCCATCGAGCTGCCGCTGCCGGCAGGGATGATCTCGGACCTCGACGGCGCTAACCTGCGCGCGTATCTCGCGACGACGGGCGGTGCTGCCGACGTGACGGTCGGCAACGCGATCCAGCGAGTGGAGACGGGCCGCAGCGGCGTCGTCACGAGCTTCTCTTCCGGAGGCCCGACAGCGTTCGAGCACCTACTCAAGCCGGACGTGTCCGCGCCGGGAGGCCAGATCCTCTCGTCCACCCTGCCGGAATTCAGCGGAGGATCGCCGTTCGCCGTCTTCGACGGCACGAGCATGTCCGCTCCACACGTCTCGGGAGCCGCGGCGCTGCTCCTCCAGCTTCATCGCGGGTGGTCGCCACAGGAGGTCAAGTCTGCACTCGTGTCCACCGCCGGCGCCGCTTGGGCAGACACCGCACGCACCCAGGAGGCGCCCGTGACGCTCGAGGGAGGAGGCCTGGTCGACCTGCCGCGTGCGGACCGGCCGCTCGTGTTCACCGAGCCGGCGTCGCTCTCTTTCCAGGATCTCAACGTCAGCCATCGCAGCGACAGCAGGGCGCTAGTGGTTCGCGTCACCGACGCGGGCGACGGCGCGGGCACGTGGCAGGTGCAGCTCGCACCACAGTCGACATCGAACGGTGCAGCGCTCGACGTGCCGCCGGCGCTCTTCGTCCCGCCCGGCGGCGAGGCAGACCTTGTCGCCGTGGCACGGGGGAGCGCGGACGCAGCGGCCGGCGAGGACTACGGGTTCATCCTGCTGCGGCGTGGTGATGACACGCGCAAGATCCCCTACGAATTCTTCGTCGGCAGGCCCCAGCTGGGAGTGCTGCAACCGAAGCAACTCGAACGCTTCCAAATCGGCGACACGGTGAACGGGCCGAATCATGTCTCTGCGTACTGCTGTCCGGCGGCACCGTTCGGCCCGCCGCCGGACTACGTGGGCCCCACGATGAGCGAGACCGGCACGGAGACGCTCTACGTCACGAGCATCGACAGGCCGGTCGCCAACATCGGCGTCGCACTCGAAACGTCGAGTCCCGGGTAGG
>Ga0307277_10000617_pt1 | contig 13433 bp, 13 predicted proteins | sample ER_DNA_116_FD_194473 | JGI IMG/M metagenome (GOLD analysis project Ga0307277, IMG submission 194473) | Bulk soil microbial communities from the East River watershed near Crested Butte, Colorado, United States - ER_DNA_116 | ecosystem: Environmental > Terrestrial > Soil > Floodplain | place...
GGTTGAGGACGAGCGCGAACGGCGCGGCAGGAGTGCGCGGGCTCCCCCCGCGCACGTTCAGCGCGAAGCGCCGTACCCAAATCACGGGCGAAAGCGCAGCTTTCGCCCGGGTGGTTCCTACCGGATTCATTCCTACGTACGCCCCGTCCCCATTCGGGGGGAGCCGAAGGTGAGCGTGTCCACCAAACCCGAAAGGACTGACACGCTCAATGCTCAAGAACCTCCCACTGTCGAAGATCCTCCTCAGCCTCGCGGCCGTCTCTGTGATTGCCGTCGCGGCGGTGGGGGGAACCTTCGCCAACTTCACCGCGACCCCGACTGCGATCTCGTCCAACGCGTTCGCTTCGGGCACGCTCTCGATGACCCGCTCGGGCTCGGGTGCCATTTTCACCGCTGCGACGATGAAGATCGGCGACTCGGTCACCGGCTCGGTCACGATCACGAACTCCGGAACTCTGGCCGGCGTGTACTCGCTGACCGGCGTGACGACCGGTAGCGTACCTCTCGCAAGCCAGCTCAACCTGAAGATCTACAAGGACGTCGACGGCGGTACGGCTCTCTACGACGGCTCGCTGGGCGCAGTCAGCTCGGTCGCTCTCGGAACCTCCGCGGCCGGCGACTCGCACGTCTTCTACTTCCACGTCACCTTCCCGACGACCGGGACGGATGCGGGCGACAACGTCCTTCAGGGACTGGCCGTCAGCACGACGTTCACTTGGTCAGCGACACAGGCGTAGGAGAACAGTGCTGCGTTTCATCAAGACGGCGAGCAAGGTGACGGTTGGCCTCTTCTCGGGGTTGACCGTCGCCTTGGCCGTCGCCTACGCGGCGCTCACGGTTGTCGGCTACAAGCCGGTGGCCGTCTACTCAGGCTCCATGCAGCCGACGATTCCCGTCGGGGGCCTCGTGCTCGATCGGGCGATCCCGGCACGCGAGGTGGCTATCGGTGACGTGATCACGTTCTCGGACCCATATGTGAAGGGACGCTTGGTGACGCACCGCGTGGTCGACATCCTCCAGACGCCCCGCGGGCTCGCCTATCGCACCAAGGGCGATGCCAATCCCGGCCGCGACCCCTGGACAATTCGTCTTACGGGCCAAGTGGGCCGCGTCTCGTTCAGCGTTCCGGTCGCGGGCTACATCTTGTTCTACGCACACACCCGCGAAGTCCGCGGCGCGTTGATCTGCTTGGCAGCTCTGGCGCTGGTGTTCGGAATGCTGCGCTGGATCTGGCGGAAGGAGGCGATCGCGCCTCTCGGCGCGTAGTCCCATGCGCAAGCTCCTCGTCACCGCCTGTCTCTGCCTCGCCGCTGCGGGTGGCTTCACGCAGCTCAGCTCGGCCGCGTTCACGGGCTCGACCGCCCTGCCGTCGAACAACATCACGGCTGACGCGTTGCACAACTACTTTTCGGTCTCGCCGGGCTCGGACGTGCGGCCCGGGACCGCGACCGCCGTTGCCGCCGGCAACGTGGACGGCCTCTCGATCGACTTCGGCACCGTTCCCTCGGCACGAACTTTTTCCAGCGTCTTCCAGATCAAGAACGTCAGCAGCGCGACGCGAACCGCGACGCTGACCCTCTCTTCCGTCCCCCAGGTGGCGTCGGCGGTCTTCGCATCCAGCGGTAGCACCTCCGCAACGCTGGCCGCAGGCGCTTCGACGACACTCGTCGTCACGACCTCGGTGACCGTCGCAGGCCGCGGTTGGGGCTCGCTCCGGCTTGGCCTCTCCGGGACGAGTTGGCTCTACCGCGATTACACGTTCCACCTCGACGAGGCGCCCCAGGCGCCGGGCGCTCCCATCGGAACGCAGAAGCCTGCGGGCCGCATCGACCTCTCCTGGGGTGCGTCTACGACGACGACGAATCTCGCCGGCTACGACGTCTACCGCACCAGCGGCGGCGCCTACACCAAGCTCACGGCGACTCCGCAGGTGGCGCTGACCTACAGCGACATCGCGACGGTGGACGGAACGGCCTACACGTACAAGATCCATGCCGTCTCCAGCGGGGTGCCTGTGCTCGACAGCTTCGACAGCCCCACCGTGAACGTCACGGCGGACGCGACAGCTCCCGGCCAGGCGACCTCGATCACGCTGACGAACGGCGGTGGCAACGGCGGGGCCTACGTGAATGCCTCCAACGCCTCCAGTATCAACATCGACGTTGCGCTTCCGACAGGCTCATTGACGACCGACGTCGTGAAGCTGACCTTGACGAACGGCGCCACGGTGACGTTGACTCATGCCGGATCGGTCGGAGCGGGCACCGTCAGCTTCAACGGCATCAACGTCGCGGGTCTCGGTGACGGCGGGATGACGCTGAGCGTCACCTCGACTGATCTCGCGGGCAATGTCTCGACGGTACGCACCGCCACGGTCACGAAGGACACGAACGCTCCCGGCGCGCCGACGGTCGCCTACACCGACAACAACAATGTCGCAGACGTCGTCTCCGGCGCGGCCGAGGCGAACGCCTCGATCACGGTGACGAAGACGGCGCCTGGCCCGACGACGGGATACTCGACCACGGCGGACGGCGCCGGCGCGTACTCCGTCACGGTTGCCCTGGTGAACGGCAAGGTCCCGACGCCCATCAGCGTCACCTACACGGTTACGGCAACCGACGCCGCCGGCAACACCAGCGCCGCGGCCACCCTGACCTACAACGACACCCGTTAATCGGATGGGGCTTCGTTGCCGATAGGCATCGCAGAGAACTGTGACTGCCGCCGGTCTCCGCACCATGCCGCTCGCGCGGGTATATCTCGTCGCGGGCCTCGCAGCCATCGGGCTGTACTTCTTGCTGCCCTGGGACACTTTGGGGCAATCGCTCCTCTACGACCTGATCGGCGCAAGCTCGGCTGCGGCGGTCGTCGCAGGCACGCGCAAGCACCGTCCCTCACTAGCCGTGGCGTGGTACCTATTCGCCGCGGGCCTGATGGCGTTCGCCGTCGGCGACGTCATCTTCAACCTCTACGCCTCGGTCTGGCACCGCGATACGCCGATTCCGTCCGTGGCCGACGTCTTCTATCTCGCGGGGTACCCGTTTCTGGCGGTCGGGCTCATACTGCTCGTGCTGCGCGTTCGTGCGGTCGATCGCCGAGTCGGAATCGTGGATGCAGCGCTCCTTACGGTCGCATTCGGCATCTGTCAATGGGTCTTCGTCATGCAGCCGCTGGTGGACGGCTCGAGCGATTGGGTGGCGAACATCGTCGCGCTGTCGTATCCGGCGATGGACGTACTCCTCCTCGCGTCCCTTGTCTTTCTCGCGTTGACTCCGACGTGGCGCACGGTCGCCTACCGCTATCTAGCCGCGAGCATCGTTCTGCTGCTGATTGTCGACGAGATCTACGGCATCACGCCGGACAGCGCCTCGGGCACGTCGTGGCTGGATACTGGCTGGCTCCTGTCGTACGTCCTGTGGGGCGTTGCGGCTCTGACCCCGTCGATGCGTGACCTCTCTTCGCCCAGAGCCTCGCGTGGCCCCGGTCTCAGCACCACTCGGTTGGGCGTGCTCGTCGCAGCCGTGGCGACCGCTCCGGCTCTTCTCCTCGTGCAACGCGTGGGCGGTCGCCCGGTCGACGCCGTCGCCATTGCGGTTGGGTCGGCGGCGCTCTCCGCGCTGGTTCTCGTGAGGCTCGCCGGGTTGATCCGGTCACTCGACCGCCTCCGGGGGGACGAGCGGCACGCGCGCGCAGAGTCGGAGTCTGCCCGGCGCCAGCTCGCGTTGCAGAACGAGCAGTTGCTCGAGGCCGATCGCGTCAAAGACGAATTCGTGGCGCTCATCTCGCACGACCTCAGGACACCGCTGACCTCGATCATGGGCTACCTCGAGCTCACACTCGACGACGGCAACCTGACCGAGGAGCAGCGTGGGTATCTCGACATCGTCGAGCGCAATGCCGACCGTCTGCTTCAACTCGTGAACGACCTGCTCTTCGTCGCGCGGCTCGAGGCCGGCGAGCTGGATCTCCATCCGGGGGAGCTGGACCTGGCCGCTGTGGTAAGGCAATCGGTCGCGGAGGCCGAACCGCGTGCCGTGGCCGGAGGCATAGAGCTCACCTGCGAGGCGAGTGACGTTGCCGCTGTGCGGGCCGACAAAGGTCGGATGTACCAGCTCCTGGACAACCTGGTCTCGAACGCACTGAAGTTCACGCCTGCGGGGGGCGACGTTCGCGTCTCGCTCACGCCCGTGAACGGTGTCGTGCGGCTAGAGGTCAGCGATACCGGAATCGGGATCGCGCCAGCGGAGCAGCGCCACCTCTTCGAGCGTTTCTTCCGCGCGTCGACGGCCTCTGACCGGCAGATTCCCGGCACCGGCCTGGGCCTCTACATCGCGCGTGCAATCGTCGAAGCACACGGCGGCTCGATCGCCGTCCGCAGCGAACCTGGTGAGGGAACCGCGTTCTGTGTCGAGCTGCCGGCCGGAGCACGCAAGTGAGTGGGCGGCGGCTGATTCTCATCGCCGACGACGACGAGGACATCCTTGCGCTCGTCAAGGCAGCGCTCGAGCGCTCTGGTCACGAGGTCGTGGCGGTGGGCGACGGGGCGGAGGCGCTCGCCAGCGTTCGGACGCGCAGGCCCGACCTCGCCGTGCTCGACATCACGATGCCACACGTCGACGGCCTTGAGGTGCTGCGCCGTCTGCGCGCCGACGCGGAGACGACCGCGCTGCCTGTCGTGCTGCTCAGCGCACAGGCACAAGAGGCCGACGTCGAGCGAGGTTTCGCGACCGGTGCGAGCGCGTACGTGAAGAAGCCTTTCAGCCCACGCGAGCTCGCAGCCCGCGTTGCCGAGCTGTTGGGCTAGTCCGGCCTGTACCGGTAGCCAAAACCGCGAACCGTTTCGATCGGGGCTCCCGCGGGATCTTCGGGAGCCAGCTTGCGGCGCAGGTACCCGACATAGAGCTTCACTTGGTCACCTGAGACGCCGTATGCATCGCCCCAGACGAGCTCGAGCAGTTGTTCACGGGACAGAACCTGGCGTGGGTGGCGGACGAAGGCCGCGAGCAGCCTGAACTCGAGCGGCGTGAGCGAGACGGCCTCCCCGTCGAAGATGACCGCACGCTGCGCGAAGTCGATCGTCAAGCGATCGTCGAGGTAGTGCTCCTTCTGCTGGCCCGCCTCTCGGCCGGCGCGTCGCAGCAGTGCCTGAACGCGCGCCAGGAGCTCCTGTCTTCCGAACGGCTTGACGACGTAGTCGTCGGCCCCCGCCTGGAGGCCGCGTACTCGCTCGAGCTCATCTCCGCGCGCGGTCAGCATCAGAACGGGTACTTCGCTGAGGTCCCGGATCCGCTCGAGCGTCTGCCAGCCGTCCAGATCCGGCATCGAGACGTCGAGCACGACGAGATCGGGAGGAGTCTTGTGCAGGGCGCGAAGACCGGAACGCCCGTCTTCGGCCTGCTCGACGGACAGCCCGGCACGCTCGAGTAACTCGGTAAGGAGGCCCCGGATGTCGGCATCGTCGTCGATCACGAGTACGCGGGCGGCGTTCATACCCTTCTCATACTTGCGCGAAAGCGGGTTCCCTACCAACCCGGCCGACACTGTTGTCATGGCACGGATCCTGATCTGCGAGCCACATCCCGACCTCAGGGTCCTGCTAGAGACCGTCGTCAGGAGGGCCGGCCACGAGCCGGTCGGTCACGGCGAGCTGACCAGCGACGACGCGCCAGCGGTGATGATCCTCGAGCCGGCATCTGCGGACGGCCTGGCTGCGGCAGCCGGGCTACGTTGCCGGCTCGAGGATCTCCCGATCATCTGCACGAGCATCTCTCCGCCGAGCGACGAGACTCGCTCCCTCGGTCCCGTTGCGCATTTGATCAAGCCTTTCCGCCTCGGTGACCTCGAAGCGGCGATCGTCTCGGCGCTCGCGTAGGCCTTCGTCCTACGTCTCGGCGTCCTTGGCCGGGAACAGCACCGTCGGCACGTCTTCCTCGGCCGGGTCGACATCCCGCACGACGACGTCCAAAACGGTGACGAGCACCGCGACGAGCGGAACCGCGAGCACCACTGCGAACCCGCCGAAGAGGATTCCCACTGCGGTGACCGAGACCAGTACGAGCAAGGGGGACAGGCCGACGGCGTCGCCGAGCACGCGCGGAACGATCAGGTAGTCCTCGAGCAGCCTCACCACGAGCACACAGATTCCAGCGGCGAGCGCCACGTGCCACGAGTCGGTGGCACCGACGGCGACCGCAAGTGCGCCGGCCGAGATCGGGCCGATGACCGGCACGATCTCCACGACTCCGGCGAAGGCTCCAATCAGGATGAAGTACGGCTCCCCGATCGCCCAGAACGCAAGCGACAACACCGTTCCGACGAGCGCGATCAGGAGCGCCTGGCCGCGCACGAAGGCGCCGAGCTTCAGGTCGATCAGGTCCCACGTGTCGCGCAACTTCTTCCGCTTCGGGCGTGGTAAGAGCGACGCGACGAAATCGACGGCGCGGTCACGCTCGAAGATCCAGTACGCGGCGGTTGCGAGGACGAAGAAGATCCCGAGCAGAACCTCGAAGACCTTCAGCGTCACCTGCACCGCGGGATGCAGGAGCTGGCCGGCCTTCGGCACCTGGCGCAGGCGTTTGTCGATCGCCGTAAGGACGTCGTGCTTAATGCCCTTGGACTGTTTCGCCTCCTGATGGATCTGGGCTTTCGTCGTTCCGCCGAGCGCGTTCTGCACCTGGTCGACCGCCCGCGGCACGACGATCCAGAGGGCGAGGCCGATAACACCGATCAGCACCGCGTAGTGGATGAGGAGGCCGAGGCCCCTCGGCACGCCGGCCCGCGCGAGCCTCTCGATCCCCGGGCGCAGGGCTGCGGCCAGGATGAAGGCGAGAAAGACGAGTGCGAGGACGAGCTTCAGCTTCCAGAGCGCCAGCGCGACGGCAACGATCGCTATGACGATCAGAGTCGAGAGGGCGACGCGCTGCGCTGTTTCCTTCATAACCAGGGATCTTTCGCCGTCTGGCGAAAGCGGCAAACGCGATGATTACCTCTGGATGGGAACGCGTCTGCCTCGATGAGCGGCGACATGTGGTCGTGCTCGCCGGACCATTCGTGCGCGCGCTCGCGCTCGCCGTCGTCGGAATCGGCTGTATGGCCATCGGTTGGCCGGCGTCGATCGCGGGCGTCCTGCTGCAAGCAGGAGGCGCCGGCATCGCGCTTCGGGCGGTATGGAAATGGGAGCGGACGCGGGTCGTTCTGACCACCGAGAAGCTGTTCGTCGTGCACGGGACGCTCCACCGTCGCGCTGCGGCAGTGCGCCTTTCGCGACTCGGGGCAATCGAGATCGAGCAGAGCCTGGTCGGGCGGCTGCTGGGCTACGGGACGATCGTCGCCGGCGATCTCGAGATCGACTACGTGCCGGAGCCGCGCCGGGTCTACGGCCTGGTCGAGCAGCTCAGCGCCTGAGCCGTTCTTCCGCTCTCCAAGCGGGTTTGCGGGCTTCCAAACGAACACTTGTTCGATCCGATCCTCCTAGCTAAACTGGGCCGGTTATGGCGCAAGAAGAGCTTGTCATCCACGGCGCCCGGGAGCACAACCTCAAGGACATCGACGTCCGGCTGCCCCGGAACAGGCTGATCTGTATCACCGGCCTCTCCGGCTCCGGCAAGTCGTCTCTGGCCTTCGACACCATCTATGCGGAAGGCCAGCGGCGCTACGTCGAGAGCCTTTCGGCTTACGCCCGCCAGTTCCTCCAGATGATGGAGAAGCCCGATGTCGACTCGATCGAAGGGCTCTCTCCGGCCATCTCGATCGACCAGAAGACGACGTCACGGAACCCGCGGTCGACGGTCGGAACGGTCACCGAGATCTATGACTATTTGCGCCTTCTCTTCGCGCGGATCGGTCGGCCGCACTGCCCGGTCTGCGGCAAGCCGATTACCGGCCAGAGCCAGGAGTCGATCGTCGACCAGATCCTCCAACTGCCGGAGGGCACGAAGTTCACGGTCAACGCCCCGGTCGTCCGTGACCGCAAGGGCGAGTACAAGGACGTGTTCGAGGAGCTGCGCAACGAAGGCTTCACGCGCGTGAAGGTGGACGGGGAGCAGCACCTGCTCGAGGACGAGATCTCGCTCGACAAGAAGTTCAAGCACACGATCGAGGTGGTCGTCGACCGGCTCACGATGAAGCCAGACCTACGCACGAGGCTCGCGCAATCCGTGGAGACCGCGGCCCAGCTCGCGGAAGGGCTCGTTGCGATCGACCTCGTCGACGAAAGCCGCACGCTGCTGTTCAGCGAGAAGTTCGCGTGTCCCGACCACGGCGTCTCGCTCCCCGAGCTGCAGCCTCGTATCTTTTCGTTCAACTCGCCGCACGGGGCGTGTCCGCGCTGCACCGGCCTGGGCTCGCAGCAGGAGATCGACCCGGACCTGCTCGTTCCCGACACGAGCCTTTCGATCTCCGAGGGCGCTCTCGTGCCGTGGTCCGTGGGCAACTCGGGCTTCTACGAGTCGGTCATCCAGGCGATCGCAGACCGCTACGAGATCCCGCTCGACGAGCCGTGGGAGAACCTGACCGAGGAAGAAGAGGATCTCTTCCTCTACGGCACCGAGGGCGAGCGGGTGTACGTCAGCTACCGCAACCGGATGAACCGTCGCCGCTCCTACATGCTCGCCTTCGAAGGCATCATCCCCAGCCTCGAACGGCGCTACCGCGAGACCGACTCCGCCACGCAACGCGAGCGCATCGAGGAGTACATGTCCTTTCGGCCTTGCCCGGTCTGCAACGGGGCACGCCTGAAGCCGGAGATTCTCGCGGTCACGGTCGGCGGCAAGAACATCCACGAGTTCACGCAGATGTCCGTCACGCGTTCCCTCGAGTTCCTGGACCAGCTCAAGCTCACGGAGACCGAGCAGCTGATCGGCGCGCGGATCGTGAAGGAGATTCGCGAGCGCCTCCTTTTCCTCGACAATGTGGGCGTCGGCTATCTGCAGCTCGACCGGGCATCAGCGACGCTCTCGGGCGGGGAAGCACAGCGCCTGCGGCTGGCGACGCAGATCGGCTCGCAGCTCGTGGGCGTGCTCTACATCCTGGACGAGCCTTCGATCGGCCTCCACCAGCGGGACAACGACAAGCTGATCGGAACGCTCGAGCGCCTGCGTGACCTCGGCAACACCGTCCTGGTCGTCGAGCACGACGAGCAGATGATGCGCTCGTCCGACTGGCTCGTCGACATGGGCCCGGGCGCGGGTGAGCACGGTGGGCACGTCGTCGCCGAAGGGACCGCGGCCAAGGTCGAGCGCACGAAGAATTCGGTCACCGGGCAGTTCCTCTCGCGCACGCGCGTGATCCCCGTGCCCGAGCGCCGTGCGGACGACAACGGCTCTTTCTGGGTCCGCGGCGCAACCCAGCACAACCTGAAAGACATCGACGTCGAGTTCCCGGTCGCGAAGCTTGTCGTCGTCACCGGTGTCTCCGGTTCGGGCAAGTCGACGCTCGTGAACGAGATCGTCCACAAGGCGCTGGCGAACAAGCTGCACCGGCACCGGACGAAGCCCGGCGACCACCAGTCGGTCGAAGGCATCGAGGTCTTCGACAAGGTGATTGAAGTCGACCAGTCGCCAATCGGGCGTACCCCACGGTCGAACCCGGCCACCTACACCAAGCTCTTCGACCACATCCGCGAGCTCTATTCGATGACGCCCGAGGCGAAGGTGCGCGGCTACAAGCCGGGGCGTTTCTCGTTCAACGTGCGCGGCGGTCGCTGCGAGACGTGCAAGGGAGACGGCCAGATCAAGATCGAGATGCACTTTCTGCCGGACGTGTACGTCCCCTGCGAGACCTGCAAGGGCGCGCGCTACAACCGTGAGACGTTGGAGGTGCGCTTCAAGGGGAAGTCAATCGCGGACGTGCTCGAGATGTCCGTCGAGGAGGCGCTGCAGTTCTTCGCCAAGATCCCGAAGCTACGCCGCCGCCTGCAGACACTGCACGACGTGGGGCTCGACTACATCAAGCTCGGCCAGCCCGCGACGACGCTCTCCGGCGGTGAGGCGCAGCGCGTCAAGCTCTCATCGGAGCTCTCGAAGATCGCGACCGGAAAGACGCTCTACATCCTCGACGAGCCCACGACCGGGCTGCACTTCGCGGACATCGAGAAGCTGCTCGACGTCCTGCAGCGACTGGTCGACTCGGGAAATACGGTGCTCGTGATCGAGCACAATCTCGACGTGATCAAGCAGGCCGACTGGATCATCGACCTCGGTCCCGAAGGCGGCGAGGCCGGGGGAGAGATCATCGCGACGGGCACGCCGGAGCAGATCGCCGACGTGGACGAGTCGGCGACCGGGCAGTTCCTCCGGCACGTACTGCCCAAGGCTGCGGTCGCAGCTGCCTGAGGCAACCGCACGCGCCGCGACGCGCAACGACGAGAAGGCGTGGTTCCTGCGCGCGCTGCTCGTCCTGCAAAGCCCGCGGCCGGTCTTCGCGGCGCTACGCGACGACTCCGATGAGGCTGCCGAGGCGCGACAAGACGCGGCCGGCGCGATCATCTGGTTGGCCGGCGTCGCCACGGTGCTCGCGACCACCGTTGCGAGCACGCTGCTCGACGACCCGGCCCGGGACTGGCTCGTGCTCGTCGTCTGGGCATTCCTCGGAGGGGGATTGTCCGGCTTCACCCTGTACTTCTTTCTCGGAAAGGTCTTGCACGTTTCGCTTCGCCGCTTGGGCGGCCTGGGTAGCTTCCGTCGCGCACGCCACCTGCTCGCCTTTGCGTCAGCACCTGTCGCATTCGCGCTCTTCGTCTACTGGCCGGTCCGCATCGCGATCTACGGAGAGGATCTGTTCAGGTTCGGCGGGTCGGACGGCGGCACCACCGGGACGGTGTTCGCGTGGATCTTCTACGCGTTTCTGGTCTGGGCGCTCGTCCTACTGGTCATCGGTGTCCGCACCGTGCACGGCTGGACCTGGGCGCGCTCGATCGCCGGCGTTGCCTACGCCTCGGGCATCGCCGCAGTGCTAGCCGTCGCCGTGACGCTGCTCTACGCGGCGGGCTGAGAACAGCTCGAGCTCGTCCTCTGACATCGCGTACGTGTGCTCCGGCGCGGGGTAGACGCCGGTGCGGACTTCCTCGGCGTATGTCGTCAGCGCACCGCGGATCTCGTCGGCTAGGTTCGCGTAGCGCTTGACGAAGCGCGGTGCGCGTCCTTCGGTGAGGCCGAGCAGATCGTGGTACACGAGCACCTGCCCGTCGCACTCAGGCCCGGCGCCGATCCCGATCGTCGGCACCGTGAGCGACTCGGTGATGCGCGCCGCGACCGGTACGGGAACCGCTTCGAGGACGATTGCGAAGCAGCCGGCCGCCTCCAGCGCAAGTGCGTCGGCCAGGAGCTGCTGCGCTCTCGCGGCTGTCCGGCCCTGCGTCTTGAACCCGCCGAGCATCGTTTCCGATTGCGGTGTCAGGCCGACGTGCCCCATCACGCCGATGCCGGCAGAGACGATCGCGGTCACCCGCGAGAGCGAGGGTCCGGCGCCCTCGAGCTTGACCACGTCGGCGTCGGCTTCCTTGACGAACCTGATCGCGTTGCGCACGGCGTCTTCGTCGGAGACCTGGTAGCTCCCGAACGGCATGTCGCCGACCACCAGCGGCCGGATGACCGCACCGGAGACGGAGCGCGTCAGGAAGAGCATCTCCTCCATCGTCACCGGGACGGTCCCATCGTGGCCGAGCACGACCATGCCGGCGGTGTCACCCACGAGCAGGACGTCGATGCCCGCTTGTTCCGCCAGGCGTGCGCCTGCCGCGTCGTACGCAGTGACCATGACGATCTTCTCGCCGCGGCTCTTCAGGTCTGCGAGGTGCGTTAGCGTCAGCTTCCCGGGTTTCACGTCAGCTCTCCTTCGTCTTGTACGCCCAAGCCAGGCTGAACCCTGGCACGGGATTCCAGAATGATGTTGTCGATCAGTCTGGTGGTGCCGATGCGCGCGGCAGCTGCCAGCACCGTCACGTCGCCGAGGTCGAGCACTTCCACGTATTCGGGCACAACCCCGTTGAGAGCCGCGCGTGCCGCGGCCACGGGGTCAGACCCCGCGACATGTGCCGAACGGCCGGCCGCGAGCGCGCGTGGGAGCGCGAGCGCCCGGTGTCGCTCGCTCTCGGAGAGATAGGCGTTTCGGGACGACAGGGCCAGGCCGTCCGCGTCACGAACGGTGGGCAGCACGCGGAGTTTGAGCTCGACGTCCAAGTCGCGGATCATCCGGCGCAAGACGGCAGCCTGCTGCGCGTCCTTCTGGCCGAAGTACGCCACCTGTGGTCGCACGATGTTGAAGAGCTTCAGGCACACCGTGGCGACCCCACGAAAGTGCCCGGGGCGCGCAGTCCCTTCCGCTCCGGTCTCTTCGACGTCGACCCAGGTTGCGTACCCCTGCGGGTACATCTCCTCGACGGACGGTGTGAACAGAATGTCGACGCCTTCCGCTTCGGCCAACTGTGCATCACGTATCTCGTCGCGCGGGTAGCGGGACAGGTCCTCGGTCGCGCCGAACTGCGTCGGGTTGACGAACAGGGACACCACCACGACATCGCACTCTTCGCGCGCAGCGCGGAGCAGGGCGAGATGGCCTTCGTGAAACGAGCCCATTGTCGGCACCAGCCCGACGCGTCCCCTGCCGTCAAGCTCACGGCGCATCTCTCGGATCGTTCGGAGCGTCTTCACTTCGCCGTCGCCTCCGCGAGCACGTCGTACAGCGGCTCGAGCTCGGGTCTGGCGGCGCGGATCGCACGGCGGTGGGCAGCCACCGTCTCCCAGTCGCCGCGCTCGATGGGGCCGGTCAATTCGAACCCGTTGTCGATCGTCCTGCGCATCAGTGGGACGAGCCCTTCGGGAGGCGCTGCTGCTGCGCGAAACAGCTCGGCCGCCACCGCGTGCAGGGTGACGAGGTAGTTCGACGCGATCGCGGCGCCGGCGTGGTAGAGCGGACGTGCGTCGTCGGTGAGCTCGAACGGCTTCAGCCCGAGGGTTTCCGCCAACCAGAAACCCGCAGCTCCGGCCTCTTCAGCTTCGAAGGTTACCGCCGCCCAGGCTCCGTCGAGCTGCTCCGGTCCCCGCGCGCGTGTGAACGTCTGAAGCGGATGCATCGAGAAGCGCCGGCGATGTGGAGCGAGTGCCGACAAAGGGGTGGCTCCCGAGACGTGCGCGACCCACGGGCCTTCGTCGAGCGCGGCAGCGACCTCGGCGATCGAGCTGTCCGGCACGCAAAGCAGGACGAGCTCTCCTTCCTCGCCCACGGCAATGCCACGCTCGCGCAGGCGAGCCGAAACGGCCGAGCCGACGCGGCCGGAGCCGATGACCTTGACGCTCTCGAACAATCGACGCTCCAGTTCCGTAGCGGATACCGGGCATCGGAAGCGTACACCGGCAGTGCTACTCTGCCGTGCCTCGTGGGTCGTCGTTTCCTCCTGGGGGTCGCCCTGGCCTTGGCGCTACTTGCACCAGGCC
>Ga0307277_10000618_pt1 | contig 13431 bp, 12 predicted proteins | sample ER_DNA_116_FD_194473 | JGI IMG/M metagenome (GOLD analysis project Ga0307277, IMG submission 194473) | Bulk soil microbial communities from the East River watershed near Crested Butte, Colorado, United States - ER_DNA_116 | ecosystem: Environmental > Terrestrial > Soil > Floodplain | place...
CGTCGCGGTGGATGACAGCGGGCCTGGGATCCCGCCTGTCGAGCGCGAGCGGATCTTCCGCCCGTTCTGGTCTCGCGACGGCGGCGGTAGCGGGACCGGGCTCGGGCTCGCGATCGCGCGTGAGCTCGCGGCCGCGCTGGGCGGCCGGATCCGGCTCGAGACCTCGTCGGAGAAGGGCAGCCGCTTCGAGCTCGTCCTCCCGACGCACCCCTAAGCACGCCTAGCAGTCAGAATCCCGCGATGGCCGCCCCTGCCCACGAGGTCGTCGAGCTTCCGCGCCGACGCTCTGCTCTGCGGGCCGCGATCGTCGCGATGCGGCCCCGGCAGTGGTCGAAGAACCTGCTCGTCTTCGCCGGGATCGTCTTCGCGGCGAAGCTCGGCGATGCCGTCCGCTGGGGCGAAGCCGTTGCGGCGTTTGCGTCCTACTGCGCTCTCTCGAGCGCCGCGTACCTCGTCAACGATCTGCGGGACCGCGAGCACGACCGGCTTCACCCGGTCAAGCGTGAGCGGCCGCTCACGCGCGGGGAGCTCTCGATCGGCGCGGCCGTCGGGCTCGCAGCCGTGCTCGGCGCCGGCGCCCTTGCCGTCACCGCCTGGCTGGGCTGGGCGTCGCTGGGGCTCGCGCTGGGGTTTGCGGGCCTGCAGCTCGCGTACTCGTTCGGCGTCAAGCACCTGGTACTCGTCGACGTGCTGGCGATCGGCGGGCTGTTCGTGATCCGTGCCGCGGCGGGGGCCGAGGCCGTCGACGTCCGGATCTCCCCGTGGCTCCTGCTGTGCACCGCGCTGCTGGCCCTCTTCCTCGCGCTCGCCAAGCGCCGCGGGGAGCTGGTGCTCGTCGGGGCGCGCGAGACGCCGGGCCGGCCTGTGCTCGAGGGCTACTCGCTCGAGCTCGTCGACCAGCTCGTCTCGGTCGTGGCGGCCTCGACGGTGATCGCGTACTCGCTCTACACGTTCACGGCCCGCGACTCGAAGGCGCTGATGGTGACGATCCCGTTCGTCATCTTCGGCGTCTTCCGCTACCTGCTGCTCGTGCACCGGGACGACCTCGGCGAGGAGCCGGAGCAGGTGCTCCTGACGGACCTTCCGATCATCGCCGCCGTCGGGCTCTGGGTCGCCACGGCGGCCCTGATCCTCGCGCTGACCTGAAACGCGGGCTTTTCCTTGTCGTCGCTCTGGCGGTCGCCGTCGCGATCGGCCTCGGTCTCTACGCGGACTTCGGTGAACTCAGAGCGGAGCTGGGGCGCTTCCGCTGGGAGCTCTTCCCGGCGGCGGCCGGGCTGACCGCGCTCAATTACCTGATCCGCTTCTGGCGCTGGCAGCGCTACCTCGCGCGGCTGGAGATCCGCGTGCCGGTGGTGCGAAGCTTCTGGATCTTCGTCGCCGGGCTGCTCGGGACGATCACGCCCGCGAAGCTCGGCGAGATCCTGAAGTGCGGGCTGCTCCGCCGTTCGTTCGCAATCCCGGTTCGGCGCTCGGCGCCGGTGGTGCTGGCGGAGCGGGTGACCGACGCAACCGGCGTCGTCGTGCTCGCGGTCGCGGGCGGAGCGGGCTCAGACCGCTGGCCGCTGCTCGTGTTGGCGCTCGCGGGTGTCGTGGTGATCGTCGCGGTCGTCCGGAGCCCATTGCTCGAGCGTTTCGCGGCACTCGGCGAGGCGCCGGAGGCGGCCAGGGCGCTTCTCGGCACGCGTCTACTGGCCGGGATGACCGCGGTCTCGGCGCTCTCGTGGTTCTTCGAGTGCCTCGCGGCCTACGTCTGCGTCCGCGGGCTGCACCTGGATCTCTCGCTCGCCGACACGATCGTCGTCTTCTCGCTCGGGAGCCTCGCAGGTGCGCTCTCGTTCCTCCCGGGCGGCCTGGGCGTCGCGGAGACGAGCATGACGGGACTGATCCGCGTCCTCGGCGACGTTCCCAAGGCGGCCGCGGCCGCGGCGACCGTGCTGATCAGGCTCGCAACGCTCTGGTTCGCGGTCGCGCTGGGCCTCGTAGGCCTGATGGTGGAGGAACGGCTGGCCCGGCGTCAGCCGGTCTCGGCGCGGCGCTCTTCGATCCGGTAGACGATCGCGCCGTCGCTCGACTGCAGGTTCTTCTCCAGCAAGCCGAGGCGCTCGTCGACGGACTTCCAGCCCGTGCTGATCAGGTCGACGAGCAGTGCGAGGTCGTCCACGCGGGCATGCCGCTCGGCGAGGAGGTCGCCCTCGATCCGCTCTAGGCGCCGGATCACCTGATTCGACAGGCCGCGGATCTCGGCGAGGTTGCGCCCGACCGGGCGAACCTGCTCGCGGACGCCGTCCTGGAGCGCTCCCTCGATCCTCGCCGGCAGCGTCGCCTCGAGCTGCGCGGCTGCCTGGGCGAGCTCCTCGACCTGGGCCCGTGCGCGCTCGAGCGCGGCGTCGACAGCGGCTGCGGTCGGTCGGCCCTCGGCCGCCTCCTTGAGCCGTTCGCGGGCCCGCTCGAATGCGTCGTCCGTCATCATCGGCAACGGTAGCGTTCGCGTCGGATGAAGGCCGCAGACCTCGACTACGCGCTACCTGGTGAGCTTATCGCGCAGCGGCCGGCGGCGCAGCGGGACCGGTCGCGTCTCCTGGTCTACGACCGAGTGAGCGGCGCTGTACGCCACCGCCGCTTCGACGCGCTGCCGGAGGAGCTGCCCGAGGGGACGCTCGCTGTCGTCAACGACACGCGCGTCTTGCCCGCCCGGCTGCGGCTGGAGCGGCCGGGTGGGGGAGAGGCGGAGGTGCTGCTGCTCGAGCGGCTCGGGCAGAACGGGCTCTGGGAGGGGCTGGCGCGACCGTCCCGCAAGCTCCGGGCCGGGCAGCGGCTCGGCCCCGTCGAGCTGCTCGAGCCGCTGGGCGAGGGCCGCTGGCGGCTGCGGCTCGAAGGGGAGCCCGCGGGCGAAGCGCCGCTGCCGCCGTACATTCATGAGCCACTCGCCGATCCCGAGCGCTACCAGACCGTCTACGCGGATAAGGAGGGCTCGGCGGCCGCACCGACGGCCGGGCTCCACTTCACTTCGGAGCTCCTGGAGCGGCTGGAGGTCGAGCGGGTCACGCTGCACGTCGGGCTGGACACATTCAGGCCGGTCTCGGCGGACGATCTCAGCGAGCACCGGCTGCACAGCGAGCGCTACACGGTCGCGGCGGCGGCGTGGGAGCGCATGCGCGCGGCACCGCGTGTCTTGGCGGTTGGCACGACCACCGTGCGCGTGCTCGAGTCGCTCGCGCGAGGCGCGCCGCTCGAGGGGCGGACCGACCTCTTCGTGCTGCCGGGATTCGAGTTCCGTCGCGTCGACGCGCTGCTGACGAACTTCCACCTGCCGCGCTCGACGCTGCTGGCGCTCGTGATGGCGTTCGCGGGGGTGGAGGAAACACGCCGGCTCTACCAGCTCGCGATCGAGGAGCGCTACCGCTTCTACAGCTTCGGCGACGCGATGCTCATCTTGTGAAGGTCGAGCGGGCGACGCCGGAGGAGCTGGAGCAGGTCGTGGCCGTGCTGTCGGAAGCGGCTGGGTGGCTGCGGTCGCGCGGCATCGAGCAGTGGCCGCACCCGTACCCCGCCGAGTGGGTGGCGGCTTCGATCGAGCGCGGCGAGACCTACCTCGCGCGGCTGAACGGCGCGGTCGTGGGGACGATCACGCTGCGCTGGGACGATCCCGCGTTCTGGGGCGAGCAGCCGCCGGTGGCCGGGTACGTGCACGGGGTCGCGGTGCGGCGCGAGTTCGCCGGGCTCGGCTCGGAGCTGCTCGAGTGGGCGGACGAGCAGGTCCGCGTGGAGGGGCGCGACCTGTTGCGGCTCGACTGCCGCAGCGACAACGAGCGGCTGCGGCGGTACTACGAGGAGCGCGGCTTCGAGCACCGTCGCGACACGACGGTTGCCGACTTTCGGACGAGCCTCTACGAGCGGCGGTGCCCGATGGAGAAACCGTGACGCTTCCGGCCCGGTCGAGTCACAGACACGTGGCGGTTCGGCGGATACGCTCGGAGCGGGAACGAGGGTGGCGAGCTAACCCCACCCAAAGAGGGCGGGGGTGTCGGGTGAGTTGAGCGCATTCGCGCTGACTGCGAGCGACGGGGCTGCCCGGGCGGGCATGCTGCGCACTGCCCACGGCGACCTGCCGACTCCGGCGTTCATGCCGGTCGGCACGAAGGCGACCGTCAAGACCGTCGACCCCGACGAGCTCCACGCGCTCGGCGCGCACATCGTCCTCGCCAACACGTACCACCTCCACTTCCGCCCCGGCGCCGAGACGATCCAGGAGCTCGGCGGCCTGCACCGCTTCATGGCGTGGGACGGCCCGATCCTGACCGACTCCGGCGGCTTCCAGGTCTTCTCGCTGCGCGACACGATCCTCTCCCGCGACGACGAGGGGGTCACGTTCCGCTCGGTCTACGACGGCGAGCCCGCCAGATTCACCCCAGAGCTCGCAGCCGCCATCCAACAGCAGCTCGGCTCCGACATCGCCATGTGCCTCGACGTCTGCCCGCCGGCCGGCTGCCCGCGCGAGGAGCTCGAGGAGGCGGTCCGCCTGACCTCGCTCTGGGCGAAGCGCCAGCTCCAATCCGAGCGTGCCCCCGGGCAGCTCGTCTTCGGGATCGCGCAGGGCGGCACCGACCCGGATCTCCGCCGCCGCTCGATCGAGGAAATCACGGCCCTCCCGTTCGACGGTTACGCCCTCGGCGGCCTCGCGATCGGCGAAGACCGCGAGACGATGTTCGACACCACCGCCTGGGCCGCCGACCTCCTGCCACAGGAGCACCCGCGCTACTTCATGGGCATTGGCGACCCCGAAGGCATCCTCGAGGTCATCGCCCGCGGCATCGACATGTTCGACTGCGTTCTGCCGACGCGCACGGCCCGAACCGGCTCGGCCCTGACCTGGGAAGGACGCCTGAACCTCCGCAACGCCCGCTTCGCACGCGACGATCGCCCGCTGGACGAACAATGCGACTGCCCGGCCTGCACGCGCTTCTCGCGTGCGTACCTGCGGCACCTGGTGAACCAGCAGGAACTGCTCGGCCACCGGCTACTGACCCTACATAATCTTCGCTTCGTGCTCGACCTCGTGGCAGGCGCGCGCAGCGCCATCGAGCGAGGCGAGCTGCAGTCGTACAAGGCCGCGGCGCTGGCACGGTTACAGGCCGCAGAGGTTCCCACATGAACTTCGTGATCGTCATCGTCGTCCTGTTCGCCCTCATGTGGTTCCTGCTGGTCCGGCCGCAGCGCAAGCGCAGCGAGGCGCAGCTCGTGATGCAGGACAAGCTTCGCCAGGGGGACGAGATCATCACGGCCGGCGGCCTGCACGGGACGGTCGCCTCGATCGAGGACGACGTGCTCGAGATCGAGATCGCCAAGGACATCGTCGTGCGGCTCGACCGCCGCGCCGTCGCGGCCGTCGTCCAGCCTGAGGAGGAGGAGCCCGAGGAGGTGCCAGAGGAGGAGGAGCCAGAGGCCCTGCCCGAGAAGTCTGTCTCCTCCGACGACGGCTAATCTGTCTCTTTCCGAGTGACCAACCGACGTTCACATCTGACTCTGGTGGGCCTGATCGTGGCCGCGCTCGCGGGCGTGGCCGCGCTTGGCATCCCCGGCTCGCCGACGCACAAGAAGGTCACCCTGGGCCTCGATCTCCAGGGCGGCCTCGAGGTCGTCCTCAAGGCGGTCCCGCCGCGGGGCCACAAGCTCACGTCGTCCGACATGGACCGCTCCGTCACGATCATGCGGAACCGGATCGACAAGCTCGGCGTCTCCGAGCCCGAGATCCGCAAGCAGGGCAAGGACCAGATCGTGATCGAGCTTGCGGGCGTCCACGACCCGCAGAAGGCCGCCTCGATCATCGGGAAAACGGCGGAGCTGCAGTTCTACGACTTCGAGGTCGACGTCACCGGCCCGTCAACGGACGGCAGCGGGCACGTGGTCGCGGAGGCGAACCTCTACCGCTTGCTCCAGCGGGCCGGGGAGCAGACGAAGGTCGGCACGCCGACCGCCTTCTACCTCTTCGACGCCAAGCACAAGGTGAAGCGAGGCCCTACGCCGACGCAGAAGCAGCTCCTCGACACGCCGAGGCTGCGCGGCAAGGTGCCGCAGGGCTGGAAGGTGCTCCCCGTCCCCGAGCACACGACGGTGATCAGCTGCGACAACACGGACCTCCAGGCGGCCAACTGCTTCGGCGTCCAGCAGAGCCAGGCCAGGGCGCCGACCGTCTACTACCTCATGAAGTACTACCCCGACCGCGGCGACACCTCGATCCCCGAGGCGACCGGCCGCGACCTGAAGCTCTCGCAGATCAGTGCCCAGGTCGGCACGCAGGCGGGCCAGGGCAATGCGTTCGTCCAGCTCGGCTTCACCGGCAAGGGCAACAAGAAGTTCCACGAGATCACGCAATCCGAGGCGATCCGCGGCCAGAACGCCGCGAATGCGGCCGGCCAGGGCGGCTCGAACGACCTGAACGTGATCAACCAGTACGCGCAGCACTTCGCGATCGTCCTCGACGGCGAGCTCCAGTCGACGCCATACATCAACTACAAGGAAAACCCGGGCGGGATCGACCCGAGCTCCGGCGGCGCCGAGATCTCGAACATCAACTCGATCGGCGAGGCGAAAGACCTCTCGCTCGTGCTCCAGACCGGCGCCCTGCCCGTCAGGTTCAACCAGATCGAGCACACCGAGGTCTCCGCAACCCTCGGTAAGGACTCGCTCCAGCAGGCCAAGAAGGCCGCGCTGCTCGGGCTCCTGATCGTTGCGATCTTCCTGCTCGTCCTCTACCGCTTCCTCGGCGTCGTCGCGGTGATCGGCCTTGGCATCTACGCCGCGTTCCTCTACGCAGCGATCCTGATCTTCGGCGTCACGCTGACGCTCCCGGGCTTTGCGGGCCTGATCCTGACCATCGGAGTCGCGGCCGACGCGAACGTCGTCATCTTCGAACGGATCAAGGAAGAGGTGCGGTCCGGGAAGAGCGTCCGCGCCGCGATTGCGGCCGGCTACGCGAAGGGCTTTCACACGATCGTCGACGCGAACGTGGTCACGGTGATCACGGCGCTCGTGCTGTTCGCGGTCGCGACCGCACAGGTCAAGGGCTTCGCCCTGATGCTGATGATCGGAACGGTCATCTCGCTGATCACCGCTGTGGCCGCGACGCGCGCGATGCTCGGCCTGCTCGCAGGCTTCCGCTGGTTCGAGAACCCGAGCTTCATGGGCGCGCACGGCCAGCAGACGGCCAAGTGGCTGCAGATCGACTTCATGCGTCGCCGCTACCTCTGGTTCGCGATTTCGGGCCTGATCGTGGCAATCGGCGTCGGGGCGCTCTCAGCGAAGGGCCTCAACCTCGGCATCGACTTCAAGGGCGGCACGCAGGTGACGTTCAAGACGAACGAGCCCGTGTCGCTGGCAACCGTTCGCAGTGAGGCCGAGACCTACGCGCAGGGCCCTGTGGTTCAGGGCCGCGGCAAGAGCTTCGGCGGCGACAAGTACGAGAACTTCCAGCTCCGGTTGCGGTCGCTGAAGGGGGCGAAGACGAGCGCCCTCAAGAACACGCTTCAGACGCGCTACGGGCAGGACATCTCGATCCAGATCCAGACGGTTTCGTCGAGCTTCGGCCGTCAGATTGCCCGCGGGGCGATCCTCGCGATCCTCTTCTCGCTCTTGCTGATCGTGCTCTACATCGCGCTCAGATTCGACTTCAAGTTCGCGGTGCCGGTGATCATCGCGCTGCTCCACGACATCGCGATCACGGTGGGGGTGTACGCGCTGACCGGGAGAGAGGTGTCGAACTCGACGGTTGCCGCGGTCCTGACCGTGCTCGGGTACTCGATCTACGACACGATCATCATCTTCGACCGGATCCGCGAGAACGTGAAGCTGATGGCGCGCCAGCCCTTCGCGACGATCGCGAACGTCTCGCTCTGGGAGACCATCCGCCGCTCGCTGGCGACGACGTTCATCACGCTCCTGCCGATTGCCTCGCTGCTCGTGTTCGGCGGCACGACGCTCAAGGACTTCGCGTTCGCGCTACTGGTCGGGATCGTGTCGGGCGCCTACTCGTCGATCTTCATCGCCGCGCCGCTGCTGACCATCTGGAAGGAGCGCGAGCCGGAGTACGCGCGCCGACGCGGTCAGGCGCCGCCCACCGACGGAACTGGAGACGGCAAGGTCGCACTCGAGGAGGCGGAGGAGGCCGCAGCAGCAGAGCCGGCACCGACCCTTCTTCCCCAGCCGCCACCCACCGCGACCCCGCAGGCCAAGCGGGAGCGCCGCCGCCAGCGGCGCCGCGCGCGTCCTCATGGCCGAGCGCGCTGAGTCCGCGCGAGAGCTCGCGGAGAAGCTGGTTCTCGCCGGTGTCGGCGCAGTCGCCCTGACCGCCGAGCGCGCGGACGCGCTCGCCGAGGAAGTCGCGGCGCGCGGAGGGCTCGGCCGCGAGGAGGCGCGCTCGCTGGTCGATGAGCTGATGGGCCGCTGGCGCAGCGAGACGGTGCGTCTGAGCGAGCGCACCGGCAGCGGCCTGGCGGGGCTCTTCCGCGAGGTCGGGCTCGTCACGCGCGGCGAGCTCGAGGAGCTGGAGCTCCGCGTTGCCCAGCTCGAGCACCGGCTGCGGCTGGTCGAGCGCACCGAATCGACCTAGGCGTGTTCCGGAACCCGGAAGCCGGCTGGCGGGTCGGCCGGATGTTCGTCCCGCGCATTGCGGTTTGGCTTGCCCCCGCCGCCGGTTATGGAGTCGACAGGGTGCCGCTCGAGGGCGGCGGCGTCGTCGCCGCGAATCACTTCTCGGGGATCGACCACCCCCTGATCGGAGGGTTCTCTCCACGGACGATCTACTTTCTCGCCAAGGCAGAGCTCATGGAGGTTCCGGTCGTGGGCTGGTCGCTCAGGTCGCTCGGCGTGTTCGGCGTTCGCCGCGGTGAGGGGGACCGCGATGCCCTTCGCCATGCGCGCGAGCTCGCCCGCAAGGGCAACCTCGTCGGAGTTCATCTGGAAGGGACGAGGCAGCGTTTCGGACACCCGGGCCCGATGCACCCGGGCGGGCTGATGATCGCGCTGCAGGAGGGCGTTCCCGTTGTTCCTTGCGGCCTCGACACGTTCGGCTGGTCGCCGAGGAATCGCCGGAAATGCGCGGTCGTCTGGGGCGAGCCCATGGAGTTGGGCGGTCTGGCGCGCAACCGTAGAGGCTACGCCGAGGCCGCCGAGATCGTGGGCGCGGAGATCGTGCGCCTCTGGCGGCTGGCTGCCGAGGCGTCGGCGGCGGGGCTGCCACCGGAGCTCCCCGACGGCGCGAGGCGAAGCGGCATCAACCCCAGGGCAGAGCCGCCGCGCCTGGCACACTGATTCTGTGGCCAGCTCGGCGACGCGGAACCTGGGTCGGTTGTCCGAGATCGCTCAGGTAGCGGTCAAGCACGGCTTCGGCTACTTCTTCGAGACCCACCGCCTGACCGACCTGCTCCCGGGCCGCGAGCGCGACACGCTGAACGGCGTGCCGTCGGAGCGCGGCAAGCATCTGCGCGAGATGCTCGACGAGCTCGGCCCGACCTTCGTCAAGTTCGGGCAGCTCCTCTCGACGCGGCCCGACATCGTTCCGCCGGACATCCTGCTCGAGCTGCAGTCGCTCCAGGACGACGTGCGGCCGTTCCCCTACGAGGACGTCGAGCGTGTCATCAACGAGGACCTCGAGCTCTCCGTCGAGCAGCTGTTCACCGAGTTCGAGACGACCCCGGTCGCGGCGGCGTCGATCGGCCAGGTGCACAGGGCGACGCTGCCGAACGGGCACCGCGTCGCCGTCAAGGTGCAGCGCCCGAACGCGCCGCGCCAGGTCGAGGCGGATCTCGCGCTGCTCTACCAGGCTGCGCGGCTCGCGCGGGAGCGGGTGCGGGCGCTCGACTTCATCGACGCGCGCCAGCTCGTCGACGAGTTCGCCCGCTCGATCCGCCAGGAGCTCGATTACCGGCTCGAGGCGCGGAACGCCGAGACCTTCCACCACCGTTTCTCCGGCCACCCGCACGTCCGCATCCCGCGGGTGTACTGGAGCTACACGCGCGCGCGGGTGCTGACCCTCGAGCTGCTCGAGGGGATCCAGCTCGCCGACCTACCGCAGGACGCCTGGGAGATGGAGGAGCGCCGCCGCCTCGCGTACCTGATGACCGAGACCTGGATGACGATGATCTTCCGGCACGGGTTCTTCCACGGCGACCCGCACCCGGCGAACATCTTCGTCCTCGACGAGGGCAGCGTGATCGGACTCGTCGACTTCGGCCAGGTCGGAAAGCTGACCGACGACGACATGTCGAAGCTGACGCGGCTATTCATCGACGCGGCCAATGAGCGCGTCGACGCGCTGCCGCGCAGGCTGGCCGAGCTCGGCGTCCGCTACCCGAGGGAGCGCGAGGAGGAGTTCCTCGCCGAGCTGCGCGAGATGTACTACCGCTACTACGGCGCCAGCCTCGCCGAGATCGACCCGCTGCAGGTGATCCGCGAGGCGTTCCAGCTGATCTACCGGCTGAACCTGCGCTTGCCCACTCGGTTCGTCATGCTGGACAAGGCGATCGCGACCCTGGGCTCGGTCGGCATCGATCTCTACCCCGACTTCAACGTCTTCGAGGTCGCACGGCCCTACGCGCGGAACCTGATGCTCGAGCGCTACACGCCCCAGCGGATGCTCAAACGGGGCCAGGCCGAGGCGATCGAGCTGGCCCGGATCGCGCGGGACATGCCGTACCAGGTGCACGACTTCCTGGAGGAGATCCGGGACGGCCAGATCGAGGTCGGCTTCGTGCACAAGGGCCTCGACGAGTTCATGCGCAAGCTCGACGTCGCGTTCAATCGTCTGGTCATCGCGCTGGTCGTGGTCGGCGGCCTGATCGGCTCGAGCCTGATCGGGATCTTCTCGACGAAAGGCCCGCTGATCGCGGGCGTGAACTTCCTCTCCTTCGTCGGCTTCGTGTTATCGGGCGGGCTGGGGTTGTGGCTCCTGTGGGGCGTCCTCCGCTCCGGCCGGTTGTAGAAACCTCGGCGCACTTTCGCCGCAATGGACATCTGGCGGTGACGCGGTGGTGCGGTTAGCTTCGGTCTCATGTCGCGGGCGCTGCTCCTCGCCGAGGCCGAGCCGGGGACGAGAGCGTTCCTCGAGCGGCATCTGGCGAGCGAGGGCTTCGAGGTGCTCGGCGCGGACGCGGAGCGCGAGGCGCTCGAGCTGGCCGAGCGCATTCGGCCCGACCTGATCCTCCTCGGCGCGCTCCAGGACGTCGCGGGCGCGGAGGTCTGCCGTCGTCTGCGCGAGGGCGCTCCCGGCCGCTCCTGGGACCGGAACGTGCCGGTGATCGTGCTCGGCGAGGTGCGGGACGACGCCGTCGACCGCGTCCAGGCCTTCGAGCGCGGCTGCGACGACTTCGTGCCGAGGCCGTTCCACTACGAGGAGCTCGTCGCGCGGATCCACGCAGTCCTGCGCCGGACGCAGCCGCCGCTGCGAGAGCGTCTCGCCGCTGGGCCCGTCGCGCTCGACCGCGCGACGCGGCGGGTCACCGTCCGCGGCTTCCCGGTTGCGCTCGCCGCGAAGGAGTTCGAGCTGCTGGCGAAGCTCGCCACCGATCCCACGCGCGTCTTCACGAAGGAGGAGCTTCTCCGTGAGGTGTGGGGCTTCGTCGCCCTCGGCCGAACGCGCACGCTCGACTCGCACGCATCACGGCTGCGGCGAAAGCTCGCCCTCGCGGGAGCCGAGGATTGCGTCCTGAACGTGTGGGGCGTCGGCTACCGGTTGCTCGGGGACGAGGAGGCTCTCCGCCGGACAGCGTAGAAATCCCCGCAAAAGGGTCGTATCCTCTGCGCTATGAGGAGGGGACTGTGGCTGGCCCTCGTGTTGGGGCTGGCGGTCGTGATGCCGATCCGCGGGGCCGGGGCGCGAGTCGCCCAGCCGGCATCCCTGCTGCTGTCGCCCGTCGGAGCGTTCGCGGAACCGACTTTCGTCACTTCACCGCCCGGTGATCAGCACCGGTTGTTCGTGACCGAGCAGGGCGGAGTCGTGAAGCTCGTCCTCGACGGCGTTGTTCAGTCCACGCCGTTTTTGGACGTGACTTCCCTTGTCGACTACGACCTGAACGAGCGCGGCCTCTTCTCGATCGCCTTCCCGCCCGACTACGCGACCAGCGGACTCTTCTATATCGACTACACCGCGGAGGGCACCGGTGCGATGACGGTTGACGAATTCCAGCGCAGCGCGGGCAATCCGAACGTCGCCGACCCGAACAGTCGGCGCAATGTGATCACGGTGCCGCATCCGAATCAGTACAACCACAACGGCGGCCAGCTGGAGTTCGGGCCAGACGGGATGCTGTACATCGGAACCGGCGACGGCGGGGGTGCAGGCGACCCATACCGCACGGCACAGAACCTCAGTGACCGCCGCGGGAAGATCCTGCGCATCGACCCTCGTTACGTCGACCAGCAGCACCCGTACCGGATACCGCCCAACAACCCGTTCGTCGGTGTAGAGAACGCGTACCCGGAGATCTGGTCGTATGGGCTCCGCAACCCGTGGCGCTTCTCGTTCGACCGGATAACGACCGACCTGAACATCGGCGACGTCGGCCAGTACGCGTGGGAGGAGATCGACTACCGGCCGGTCGACCTCGGCTGGGGGAACGGGGCGAACTTCGGGTGGAGTTGCTTCGAGGGCCGGCATCCATACAACACTTGTGACCCACCGCCGCTCGACCCCATTCCGGCCGTCTTCGAGTACAGCCACGACGGCTCACGGTGTTCGATCACCGGTGGGTACGTCGTTCGGGACACCGAGCTACCGCTGCTCGCGGGGAAGTACCTCTACGGCGACTGGTGCGACGGTCACATTCGCGCGCAGACCCTGGCCATACCCGACTCGCAAGGCGACACCGATACCGGCCTCAATGTTCCGTCGCTCTCCTCGTTCGGCGAGGACGCCTGCGGCCACGTCTACGCCGCGGGCGTAACGAGTGGCAGTTCGAACAACGTCTTCCGCATCCAGCAGACCGACCCGCCGACCCCGGATTGCGTTCCCCAGTTCCAGCTGCCCGAGCTCACGGCGTCCGTGGGGCAGAACGACGCGTTCGTGATCTCCATGACCGACCCGGACGGGCAACCGCTCGATAACGGAACGCTTCCGGAGGGCTCCTACACGCTCCACGTCAGCGACCTCTCGACGTTCCACAACTTCCACCTCCTCGGCCCGCACGTCTCGTGCGTGCCGGAGTCGGAGTGTGCGACCACTGTCGGCGGGACGGGCGACGAGACGTGGACGGTCAACTTCACGCCCGGGACGGTCGTCTACCAGTGCGACGCGCACCCGGGGACGATGTACGGGTCCTTCACCGTGACCGGCGAGGGGCCGCCGCCTCCACCGCCGCCGCCGCCTCCGCCTCCACCACCGCCGCCGCCACCGCCGCCGCCGCCTCCACCGCCGCCACCACCACCCCCCCCCCCCCC
>Ga0307277_10000619_pt1 | contig 13416 bp, 15 predicted proteins | sample ER_DNA_116_FD_194473 | JGI IMG/M metagenome (GOLD analysis project Ga0307277, IMG submission 194473) | Bulk soil microbial communities from the East River watershed near Crested Butte, Colorado, United States - ER_DNA_116 | ecosystem: Environmental > Terrestrial > Soil > Floodplain | place...
CCGCCGCTGCTGTCGGAGGAGCCGCTGCTGGGGGAACGGCCGCTTTGATTGGATCCGCCGCCGGATGATCCGCCGCCGGCCTTGCCTTGGCCGCTCGAACCTTGGCCGCCGCCCGCGCCGGCACCCACGCTTTCACGCCCGTTGGAGCCGCCGCCGACGGTGGTCGAGGAGCCGCCGCGGACCGTTGTGGAGGAGCCACCGCGTACCGTGGTGCCGCCTCGCACGGTGGTGCGCGTCGACGTCCCGCCGCCGACCACCACGCCGCTCCGCCGCTTGTGGATGATGACCGAGGAGGGCTCATGATACCCCCGCACGTAGCGCCTCTTCCTGATCACGGTCGTGGACGGCTCGGCGTAGATATGACGGCGGTATTTATTGCGCCTGATGACGACGTCGTCGCTCCCGCGGGCTCCCAGGCCGACCGTGGTGCGGCTGCCGCCGCGGATCGCGGTGCGCGCGCCGCCGGAGCCCTCACGCACCGTCGTGCGGCTCGTGCTTTCGGTGTGGCTGCGCGTCGCCGCGCCGCCGCCGGACGATTCGCGGCTCGCCGCGTTGCCGCCGCCGCGCTCGCCCGCGCTGCCGCCGGAACTGCCCTGTTGGCTCCCGGAACTGCCTTGGTTCTGGCTCGCGCCCGAACTGCCCTGCTGCTTCGCGCCCATCCCGGAGCCCGACTGGGAGCCGGAGTCCTGCGCTTGCGCCACTTTCATGCTGCCGATCGCAGGATCGGCCGCAACGGGGGCGGCGACGGCGAAGGCTGCCGCGGCCCCTAAGACAACTGCGAGTATTCGCATCTTTTTCTCCTGAGAAGGGGCCTCCCCGGGAGACAATCCCCTCGCAAAGCTTCGGTTTCCGCGTCAAAAAAAGATTCTCGATGAATGGATGTTTATCTTTCCCGCGGCGCACCCTAGTGAGGAATGTTGCTGGATCGTAGCTTCGATGGAGCGCAGCGAAAGCCATCTCATGCTGAGCAGCGCGCACGCGAGATGGCGCCGGCCCGCGCGAACAGGCGTGCGCGTCTCGAAGGATGAGGGCGAGTCCGTCTTGCGTCCTCATCCTTTGAGACGCATCGCGGCGCAGCCGAGCTGGCGAAACGCGTGCACGCGTCTTCCGCTGCGATGCTCCTCAACAAGAGCCCAGCGCGAGACAAAAAGAGCGGTGTGGCGCGTCTTTGCCTCCCCGATTTGGTCCCAATTGCGACAGGCGAGCGCCTCCGTTTGGCCAATGTGCTGGCGTGCCCTAGGGCTGCGGCATGGGAGGTCAGACGGGGGAGACTAAAATGGCCAAATTGCTTACCGACGTTTCGCTTGCGCCGCTCGCGTCGAGTTTTCGGCCCGATCCTTTGGCATTGGCTGAGCGTGATCGCCGCGAAGAGTTGCGCGAGCACCAAAGCCTGACGGCTGCGTTCTTCGGCGATCCGCTGCCGGGCCTGTCGGCGCTTGACCGCCGGCGACTCAGCGAACAGGGCGCACTGACGTCTTAGCGGCGAGCATCGCCATTCCATCTTAGTCGCGGCGCGGCGATCGCCGCGCCCGTGTGGGTGCCGGCCGGCACGATCGGCTTGATGCCGAGCACGTGGGCGGCTCGCGTTCTTCTCATCTGCTGCGCGGCATCGATGCGCAAAACGCGCATGACTGCGATCGCGCCAGGAACCTCGCGCGCCAGGACTCTCGGCGTTCCCTAAATCGGCGCGTGTGTGATGCCGGTCACAGCGGCGGTGCGCCTGTGCTGGCACACTCGCCAAAGCCCGGCTCCCGGGCGCATCGGGATTGCCAGCGGCGGAAGGCTTTAGCCCGTGGCGGACAGAAGAGACGAGCTGAAAGAGACCGCAGCGCAGTGCCTGGCGCTGGCGCATGCGACCACCGATGCGCGCACGCGCGCGGCGCTGCTCACCATGGCGCAAAAGCTCAACAACCAGGCAAGCCAGCGCGTGCACGACTACGAGGCGGCGCAGCGCGAGTTCAACGACCGGCAGATGCTGCCGCAACCGACCGTGCAGCAAAAGATCCAGGCGAAGAAAGACGGCTAGCAGCGCGAACTATCCGCGCCGCCAATACGCGTCTTCCCGCGCCAACCACTCGCGCAAGAGCCAGACGTTGCGGCGATTGGCACGCCAGAGCACGTCGAACGCGTCGCCGACGAGCGGCACCGCGCCGACGAACCCATCGACGACGACATTGGCGAGCATGCGCAGGATGAGATGAGCCGGCGCACCCAGCTGGCGCGCCTCGAGCACGATATAGAGCGAGATCGCGGTGGTGATCGCGTCGCCGATGCCCGGCACGAGGCCGATCAGCGCATCGAAGCCAAAGCGCACATTGGTGCCGGGCAGAATGAACGCCGTGTCGAGCAGATTCGCCAGCACATCGAGGCGGGCGACGCGCTCCGCGCGCGTGCGCGTGCGCGTGAAATCGAACCCGTAGGCGTAGCTGTCGCGGGCGTAGCTGTTGGTCATGGGCGTCCTCCGTCGCCCAAATAGGGACGCCATCCCCGATGCGCAACCGCGCCTGCGCCAAGTTCCACCAGCGCGCAGACGCAGCGCGGGAGGGACGTCGAGGCCGATGTTCAGTCCGGCTCTTTAAGCCGGTCTTTCTTTACCCCGGTCTTGCCAACGACGCAGCGATGGGAGAAATCCAGTGCTGATACGCGAGGAATGACAGATGCCCGGCGGCTGGATCGCGGTCCTTGTCCTTTGCGTGCTGCTCGTCGCCTCCGCATACCTCTTCTACGAGGGGTGGACCGCCCACTCCGGCGGCATCGAATTGCCGGATTGGGGCTACGCGCTGTTGGGCGTCGGCGTCATCTTCGGCTTGGTGATCGGCTGCGGCCTGATGGCGCTTGCCTTCTACAGCAGCCGGCACGGCTTCGATGAGCCGACCGCGGCGAAGCAAGACGATGATCGCCAGCGCGACGATCCGCGTTGAATGCGTGTTCCTGCCCACAATCGGCCATCGCAAAGAAGCGCCTGAGCAAACCGCCGTCGAGCCGATTTTCCCGCCCGCAAGCGTCGCTCATTTAGCGCGTCAGCGGCGTCAGAGAATGCCGAGCTTTGCGAGCATCGCCTTGCCGACGGCAACTCGCTTGGGAGCATCGCTCGCCGCCGGCATGTCGACGTTCAACGAGAACGCCGCGATCTTGCCGTTCCGCTCCACCCATCCGGTCCACCATCCAAGGTTTGGGGCGCTGGAAAAGCGCCATCCGGTCTTGCCGTAAAGCTCGATGCCGTCGCGGCTCTCAAGCCGAATGATGTCGCGCGCGATCGACTGCGAACGGACGGACGCGTCAAGTTTCTGCTGCGCCAGCCGTGCGACGAAGCGAGCTTCCTCGACGGCGCTGATCTCAAGCGGTCCGTCCAGCCAAAATGTATCGACGACCGTCCCCGTCTGCCGATTGCCGAAGTCCAGCCGGGTGAGCCACTCTCGATAGCGTTCGAGTCCGACGCGACGCGCAAGCTCCTGATAAATTGGAACCGCGGACAGCGCGATCGCCTCGCGCATGGACATGTCTTTCTCCCACTGCTTGAACGGCTGCGGCCGACCGCCGTAGGGAATGATCTCGTTCTCGTCTTTTACGACGCCGGTCTCCAGCGCGATGATGGTGTTGGCAATTTTGAAAGTTGAGGCTGGGACGAAACGCGTCTCGGCGCGCCTGCCATTGACCAACGTGAGGTGATCCGCCCCCACGTCGTAAAGCACGAACGTGCCGGTTACGCCGGTCTCGGCGAAAACAGCCTCGAGGTCCGCCCGCTCGGTCAAGCCTGCGGATGCGTTGCGGCCGCACGCCACCGTGGCAATGGCGGCAACGGAAAGACCGAGCGCGGCCCGGCGCGTCGGAAGAGGAAGCCCTCGCGTTAGCTTCATATGACACCTCATTCGGGGATGCTTGATTCGGGGATGTTTGGGGGTCGTTGCAGGCGCCGCTCCCACCCTCCTGGACGGTCAGCGAACTCATGACCCTACTAATTCAAGGGGTCTGGTCCCCACAAACGATCATTTGTAGGGTTTACCATTAGAAAATTCAGGGTCTGGACGTGGCCAAGTCGTATCTGCCGCTCAATGCATTGCGCGCGTTCGAAGCGTCCGCGCGCCATCTCAGCTTCACCAAAGCGGGGATGGAGCTACGCGTCGGTCAGGCGGCCATCAGCCATCAGGTGAAGGCGCTGGAAGCGCGCCTCGGCGTTGAGCTGTTCCGCCGCCTCCCTCGCGGACTGGCACTGACCGACGAGGGACAAGCTCTCATTCCGGCAATCGCGGAATCATTCAGCCGTCTTCGCGCGACGTTGGAGCGGTTCGAGAAAGGTCACTTCCGGGGCGTCGTCAGCGTCGGCGTGGTCGGCACCTTCGCAACCGGTTGGCTCTTGCCGCGCCTTAGCGCCTTCCGCGAGACGCATCCGTTCGTGGACCTGCGCCTTCAGACCAACAACAATCGCGTCGATCTTGCCGGCGAGGGGCTCGACTTCGCCATTCGTTACGGCAATGGCTCCTGGCGAAACACCGAGGCCATTCACCTGTTTGCAGCGCTACTGTCGCCAGTCTGCGCGCCGCAAATTGCGGAGCGCATCACCGCGCCCGCGGACCTCGCCGAAGAAGCCCTGTTGCGCTCCTACCAGGCTGACGAATGGCTACGTTGGTTCGCCGCCGCCGGCGTGCCGTGTCCGGCGATCAGGGGAACCGTGTTCGATTCTTCCGTCACGATGGCCGAAGCGGCGGCGCAAGGCGCGGGCGTCGCGCTCCTACCTGTTGCCATGTTCGAACGGGAATTGTCATTGGGCCGTCTGGTCCAGCCGTTCGATCTCGAGGTATCGATCGGCAGCTATTGGCTCACGTCGCTCAAGTCGAAGGCGGAGAGCGATGCCATGCGGGCGTTTCGTTTGTGGGTCGTGGCGGAGGCTGCGAATAGTCAGGCGTAAGTTACGCGGTCGCGTGTAGCGGCGATCAAGGCGCAGGATTTCAGGCTGCGTCGCGACCGCTCGCGGTGAGCATGCCGGCGAGGCGGTCGAGAACCTTGGCCCAGTCGCGCTGCGCCTGTTGCGCAAATTCCAGTCGCGTCTCGTGGATCAAGCTGAGCTCGCATCCCGTTCCACGCGGATCGAATAGAACCGTCACCTGCTCGAAATTAAGCGAATATTTCTCGGCGAGCAGCGCAAACACCAGTCGGTGCGGCCGCACGACTTCGAGATATTCGCCCACGTACTCGGCCATCGCGCCGTTGCGTCGCCCTGCGACGTAGAACCAGCCGCCGACGCGGGCATCGATTTCCACGCAAATGCTTGCGCCCGCGCCGAACAGCCATCGTCCAGCCGCCTTCGAGTCGGTCCAGGCTTCGAAGACGCGCCGCGGCGGCACGCCGAAGCGGCGCGCGAGGCGAATTTTGACCGGTTGCTTTGCGTCCATGTCGATCATCCCAAGCGGAGGGCCAAACCCCGGCCCTGCCATGGATTCAGCCACTGGCATTGTGCGCTCTCCGTCGCGGCTGCATGCGCAACTAAAGTTGAATCCGCGCGCCTCAAATCGGACACGATTCGAAGCGGGATCTCGCCGTGGTCGCCCGCGCGCCATCGTGGGCAAACCCCATTCGAGATCGTGCGGAGCGTATTCGAGTATCGACGAGGAGGCTTGCGCGGTTTTGCCGATTTGTCTCGATCTTGCGGAATGTTGATATCCCGCGGACGGATCGGCCGGCGTCGAGCTGCGCAAGGCGATCGCGCGCCGCGCCAGTGAAGGCCAAAGACAGAACGCCGCTACGACGGCGCGATCCTTAGGCGAGGGTGCTCCGAGGGTAGACTGGTAGGGTAAGCGCACAAGAGACGGACCGTGACTGACCTCGCTCTTTCGACGACAAGCATGCCGCAGGTTGCGCTCACCCCGCCGGCGATCGCCCAGCGCCACGGCGCCGATTGGGGATTGATCCGACCCGAGCAGGTCGACGTCATTCGGCATGAGCCGTTCGACTACGAATTCAAGGGACCGCGGCACCTTCTCATCGCATCCGAGCGCGCCGAGCGCGACGACGGCGAAACGCTGCTCGACGGGTTGCCGCGATCGAACCGCCGCGAATGGAATCACAAGATGACGTTCGTCCCGGCGGGGCGCCGGTTCTACGGCTGGCAGAAACCGCGCAGCCTGCTGCGCAGCACGTTCCTCTACATCGACCCGCGCAGCCCGCTGCTCGCCGAGCTCGGCTTCGCCGAAATCGACTTCCGGCCGCGATTGTTCTTCTTCGACGGCGACGTTTGGACGACCGTGCTAAAGCTCAAGGCGCAGCTCGAGCATCCATGCCGATCCCAGAGCATCTATGTGGACGCGCTCGGCATCGCCCTGGCGCACGAGCTCATGCGCGTGAACGATGGCGGCTCGACCGCCGACCGGGGACTACGCGGAGGGTTGCCCTCCTGGCAGCAGAAGAAGCTGGCGCAGTACATCGACGCGCATCTTGCCGACGAGATCTCGCTCGCATCCTTGGCTCGAGAAGCGCGGCTGAGCCCGTTCCATTTCTCCCGCGCCTTTAAGCAGTCGTTCGGCATGCCGCCGCACCGGTATCTCACGAGCCGGCGCATCGAGCGCGCCAAGGCCTTGCTGGCCGAGCGCACGCTGTCGGTGACGGAGATCGGGCTCGGCGTCGGCTTCAGCGAGACGAGTTCGTTCACCGCCGCGTTTCGCAAGCTCACCGGCGAAACCCCGACCGAGTATCGCCGCACCCTCGCCTAGAGCGAGTCGCGATGCCGTAACGCGTCATGGCCGGACTTGGTCCGGCCATCCACGTCTTTGCAACGGCCGTCACGGCTCTGGCTCTTGCTCTCAGTCGCCGGCCTTCCACTTTGCCAGCGGGAAGATGTCGGGCACCTCGCTCCCTTTGTGCGTCCAGGGATCGACGGTCCACAGCTCGCCCGTCTTGCTGTCCCGGATTACCGCCGTGTTGTGCGGACCCTCGGTGAACCAGAACCTCGAGACCGGCGCGGCGATCGTATGGTGCCGCAGCAATTTGAGCTCATCGAGAACGAGCAGCAGCGAATTGGTATTGTTGGTGGTGTCGATGCAGTCGAATTGGCCGCGCTGGCCGCCGAGCCCGATGAGCGGGCCGGCGCGCGCGACGCGTTGCGCGGTGCCGGTGATGGGGGCGATGCGCCGTTCGAACCACGCTTCGGTGCGGCCGATGGCGGCGCGCTCGGCCTCCGCTGAGGCGGCGCCCGAGGCCATGATCGCGGCCATCTGCGCGTGGTCGGCGCTGCCAAGCCCGACCTCGGTGCGGAAGGCGCAGCCGAATCCGTGGCAAATGACGACGCGGAATGCGCTGGGCGGTAGGAGCGACCATGTCCGCAGCATGGCGGTGACCGCGGGGTCGACCCTGTCCGCGACGGCGGAGCCGCTGGCCATCAGCAACGCCACGAGCACCATCGCGAACCGGCGCACGTCCACCTCCCCCGATGCAACCGTCGGTGAATTTACAAACGGAGGTTAAGGCGCGGCCAAGGCGGCACCGGCCGCAAGGGACAGCCTCGCGTCGATTTCGGCAAAGCGTGACTTATTTGCCAGCCTGGTTGCACCGCCCCGCTACGGCAGGCCTGCCTTGGCCAAGCCGTCGGCGATGCGCTGAAAATCGCGCGGGTCCTTGTACGGCAGCACGCGCTCGCGCTGCGCGAACGAGAAATCGGGGTTGACCTGCATCAGCTCCGCCCACATGGCGCGCGCCTCCTCGGGGCGCCCGAGATGGCCGTAGCAGGCGGCGAGCATCATGCGGCTCGAATCGGTGCCGGGCGTGCGGGCAATGCGCCTGCGCAACTGCCCCACCGCCGCCTCATAGTTGCCCAGGCTGAAATTTGCCTGCGCCAAAAAGTGCAGCACGATGCCCGAATAGTGCGGGTCGAGCCGCATGGCCACCGCGATCGCCTCCAGCGCCTCGGCCGGATGCCCGGCATACATCAGCGCCAGCCCGGTCGCGGAATGACCTTGGGCAAAATTGGGATCCAGCTCGATCATGCGGCGACATTCCGCCAGCGCGCCGTCGTGATTGCGCCGCCATAGGAACACGCTGCCGAGCGCCAAGTGGCTCACCGGGTCCTGATCGTTGAGTTCGAGCGCGCGGCATGCCCAGCGTTCCGCCTCGTCGAGCGCCTGCGCCGGGTCCTCCGCCCAGTCGCTGACATAGTCGGCGATCAGCGCCAGCGCCAGGCCGACGTGCGGAGCGGAGAAACTCTGATCGAGCTCGATCGCGCGGCGGTAGATCGTCTTGGCTTGCGCGACCGCCTCGCGCGTGCTGCGGTTGAGACATTCGCGCGCGCGAAGCCAGGTCTCGTACGCCTCGACGCTCGCGGTGCCGCGCCGGCGCAGCCGCCGCGCCTCGCCGTGTGTCAAGTTGACCGCGAGCGCGCCGACGATCTTCTCCACCACCTCGTCCTGCGTCGCGAAGATGTCGGTGAGGTCGCGGTCGAAGCGCTCGGCCCACAGGTGCCCGCCGCTAGCGGCGTCGATGAGCTGCGCAGTGATGCGCACGCGGTTGCCGGCCTTGCGGATGCTGCCCTCGAGCACGAAGCGCACGCCGAGGTCGCGCCCGATTTCCTGCACCTTCACCGCCTTGCCCTTGTAAGCGAACGAGGAGTTGCGGGCGATGACGAACAGCGCCGAGATCTTCGACAGGTCGGTGATGATATCCTCGGTGATGCCGTCGCTGAAATACTCCTGCTCGGCGTCGCCGCTCATGTTTGCGAACGGCAGCACGGCGATGGAGGGTTTGTGCGGCACGGCCGGGGCGGCTGCTTGCGTTGCGCTCGGCGCGCGGTCCGGCGCCGGAATGCGGAACACCTGCACCGGCTTGGCGATGTTCTTGAGCGGCTGTTCGCCCAGATCCTCGAGCACCAGCTCGGGCGCGTCGTTGACGAAGTCGCGCACCGCGCGCGAGATGTAGACGGCGCCCGGCTCGGCGATGTTCTCGAGCCGCGCCGCCACGTTCACCCCGTCGCCGTAAATGTCTTCATCGTCGACGACTACGTCGCCGAGATTAATGCCGATGCGGAATTCGATGCGCTCGTCCTGCGGCACGTCGGCGTTGCGCTCGGCCATCCCGTGCTGCACCTCGATCGCGCAGCGCACCGCCTTGACCGGGCTCGCGAACTCGGCCAGCACCCCGTCGCCGGTCGTCTTGACGATGCGCCCCTGGTGATCGGCGATCTTGCGGTCGATCAGCTCGCGCCGGTGCGCCTTGAGGCGCGCCAGCGTGCCCTCCTCGTCGGCGCCGATCAGCCGGGAGTAACCCACGACATCCGCGGCAAAAATGGCGGCGAGCCGACGCTCCATGACAGCTCCGTTGTCGAACAAAGCGGACCCCGCGGACGAGGGCGAGGAGATCGCCCGGACATTATATGGGGTCCGCGCCGCGGATCGGTATGTGCCCCCTGGGGCATTCTCGGCTGGCATCGTCACGGACACGATCTTGCTGCATCCGGCTCGCGGCGGACGGTTCTCCGCCTTCGCCGGGCAATCCAGTGAAGGTCATCCGCACTCCGTCCCTTGCTCTCGAATCACCCGGCACCTGGACCCCGTGAACGCAGGGCACGCCGTACCGGCGGCGCGTGTCACGCGGGCCGGCCCCCGTTTCCCCCGCAATGGGCTGTTGCAGCGGCCGACGCGTTGCTATGAAGGGATGTTGGAGATTTGATCCATGAACAGCAAATCAAGCGTGTGGCGCCTGGCTGGCGCCTCGGTCGTAATCGCGGCTCTCGGTCTCTTGCTCGCGGGCTGCGGCGTCAACAACATCCCGAGCTATGAGGAAAGCGCCAAGGCGGATTGGTCGCAGGTGCTCAACCAATATCAGCGCCGCGCCGATCTCATTCCCAATCTGGTCGAGACCGTGAAGGGCTATGCCGCGCAGGAGCGGCAGGTTCTGGAAGAGGTGACCAACGCGCGTGCTCGCGCGACCCAGGTGCAGGTGCAGATTCCGCCGGACATCGTCACCAATCCGGAGGCATTCAAGCGCTTCCAGGACGCGCAGGCACAGCTCACGGGCGCGCTGGGGCGGCTGCTTGCAGTATCGGAGCGCTATCCCGATTTGAAATCGAACCAGAATTTCCTCACGCTGCAGTCGCAGCTCGAAGGCACCGAGAACCGCATCGCCGTCGCCCGGCGCGACTACATCGAAGCCGTGCGCCGCTACAACACCGAGCTGCGCACGTTCCCCGGCGTGATCTGGGCCTCGACGCTCTACCGGAACAACAAGCCGATGGAGACGTTCACGGTGGCCGAAGACGTGACTCGGCCGCCGCAGGTGAAATTCTGACGGTTGCGCCGTGAGCGCAGCGCCCCAGTCCGATGTGGGTGCGCGCTGCGCATGCGGCGCGGCCGCTCTCAAGCTTGCGGGACGGAGCCGCGCAGAGGGCGACGGCCGACGCCTGCGCGCGGGCTTGGCGCTTGCCTTATTGCTTTTTCTTTCGCTCGCCGTCGTTCCGGCCGTTGCGCTCGTGGTGCCCACGCTCGGCGGCCGCGTGGTGGACGATGCCAACATCCTCGATCCGCCGACGCGCGCCGCGCTCGACCAGAAGCTGGCCGACCTTGAAGCCAAGACAACCGACCAGCTCGTGGTCGTCACGCTCAAGTCGCTGCAGGGCACCTCGATCGAGGATTTCGGCGTTCAGCTCGGCCGCGCCTGGCGAATCGGACAGCGCGACAAGAACAACGGCGTGCTGCTGATCGTGGCGCCAAGCGAGCGCAAGGTGCGCATCGAGGTCGGCTATGGCCTCGAGGGCACGCTCACCGACGCCGTCTCCAAGCTCATCATCGAGAACGCAATCGTCCCGCGCTTTCGCGCCAACGACGTCCCGGGCGGCGTAACCCGCGGCGTCGACGACATCGTCAGCGTGCTCACGGGCGACGCCGAGGAATGGAAACAGCGCGCGGCGAAGCGACCCGATCCGCCGATGCCTGGGGGCACGATCCTGATCTTGATCCTGGCGCTCGCCATGTTTGCCGTGGTTTTCGCCATGATCGTCGGCGCGATGCCGCGCCAGCCGAACGGCCGGCGCCGAAGGTCGGCGAGCCGCTGGGGATCCGACCCCTGGTGGACCGGTTCCTCCGGCGGGTTTTCCGGCGGCGGCTTTTCCGGCGGAGGTGGTTTTTCCGGCGGTGGCGGGTTTGGCGGCGGTGGCGGCTCGTTCGGCGGCGGCGGCGCGTCGGGAAGCTGGTAAGGCGCGGCGATGATCTCAGACGCCGACAGAGAGCGGATCACCGCTGCCATCCGCGCCGCGGAAATAAACACCTCGGGGGAAATCTTTTGCGTCATCGCGCGGCATGCGAGCGATTATCGCCTAGTGCCGCTGGCGTGGGCCGCCGCGCTGGCGCTCGCCGTGCCGGTCCCGCTGATCTATCTCACGCTCTGGCCGGCCTCGGTGATCTATCTTGTGCAGCTCGCCGTCTTCATCGCCGCGGCGCTCGGGCTTTCGCTTCCCGCCATACGCTTTCAGATCGTGCCGCGGCGCACTCAGCACGACCGCGCCCACGTGCAGGCCATGCAGCAGTTCTTTGCCCACGGGCTGCACCGCACCGAAAGCCGAACCGGCGTGCTGATCTTTGCCGCGGTGGCCGAGCGATACGCCGAGATCGTGGCGGACGCAGGCATCGACTCCAAGGTGACGCCCCAGGTGTGGGCCGCGGCGATCGACGCACTGATCGAGGGGATAAAACAGGGACGCCCCGCCGACGGCTTCGTCGCCGCCATCGAACGGTGCGGTCGCGTGTTGGCTGAGCACTTTCCGCCCGGGTCGCTCAAGCGCGACGAACTGCCGAACAGGTTGGTCGAGATTTGACGCGGCAAGATCCTAGACACAGCGAGACGCGGTGCCGTCGGTCAGCCCGCTTTGCCCGACTCGATTGAATTGTGATTGCGGTCAGCGTCACGGAACGTGGTGACGCAGTCAGCGACGAGCCTTTCCTCCCGACTCCGAAGCAATCGCCTCCGCATTGTTGTCGGCAAATTCCGGCGGCACGTCAAACGTCTCCTTTTGCAGATCGTAGCGGCAACGCCAGCCGCGCAGCGCGCGGATTTGGCCGTGCCGGCGATTGGGTGAGACTTCACCCGACAAGGAGATGACGAGATAGCGGCTGTCGGGCCAGCTTACGCCCAACCAGCGATAGTTCTCCTCGGTTCCTTTCACGAGATCCGCCTCGAGATGGAAATTCGGCGGCCTGATCTTGCGCGAGGCGGGAAGGCTGTTGAAGTAGGCCCATGCCAAGTCGCTGAGCGGCCTGCGCGTCGCGGCAACGAATCCCTGCGGATGCAGGCGATACAAGTACAGGCTCGAATATCCGGCGCCGGTTTTTTGCATGCGCACGAGCCATTGCGAGTCGTTGGTGAATCTGAAGCCCGCCGCGTAATCGGGTTGCTCCGGTTCGAGCAGCGTGAAGGCGTCGCCGTGCTGCGCCCAGAACTGCCAGGTATAATCACCGTCGGCATTCACCTTGGCGTATTGCTCGATGGTGGTTGCGCCGTCGGGGGAATTGGAGGTGTGCTCGGCTTCGAGTTTGTAATCGGCCGGCGGTCCGGCCGCTTGCGCCGCCGCCGCGCCGACGACGCAAGCGAGTAACCCGCCGATCGCGGCTGGCAAATACGTTCGCCTCATCGCGGAATCCGATTCTTGAAACCAGCGGGAGAAATCTTGAAAGCCCGGATTGAGCGAGGCGTAATCCAGGCGTCGCGGATGCGCACGTGAATGGGGCCCCGGATGTCGCTGCGGTTAATCCGCCGACGTGCTATGCTGATCGACGTGTAATTGCAAGCAACGTCGGGCCCTTGCCGGGGAAGGGTGAGACATGAATGCCGCCTTGGATCATCTCGATCAATTTTCGATCTTTGGCCGTTCTTCGATTGCGTTCTTTCTCATCCTCGGTCTCGACTGGGCATTTTCAGCCATTCATGCCTATTGAGGAATGGCGAGGCGAAGAAGCGCCGCTCTGGCGCGTTTTCGGCGCGATTGTCGGGCTGTTGGTGCCCAATTGGGCCGGGTTCTTGGTTTTCACTGTGGGTCTGACGCTTGCCCTGTGGGGGGCGGGCCTGGCCGGCATCTGCGGCTGCCTGCCGCTTGTTGGACATTCGCTGCCGGCGACGGTCGGCGCCCTGGGGGTGATCATCGGAGCGCGGATATCCGACACGCTGGTGTCACATTGGGGGCTTTATGCGCTGGGCTACCGCCCGAATCCTGGTCTCAAGTCTACGCCACTCTACGTGCTCGAAGCGGTTTTCATTGCGCTGACATTTTGGAAAGGCCTCTCGCTTGCTCCGGGTGCGGCGTGGACAGGCATTGCGGTGGGCGCGGTTGTTTTCGTGCTGGTGTTGCCGGTGATGCGGCCGTTCAGGGAGATTCGGCCCTCCTCGGCGCGCGCGCCTTGGATTCGATGGCAGCCGCTGCCGGCGTGGACAAAAGAGTGACGTCCAGAT
>Ga0307277_10000620_pt1 | contig 13389 bp, 10 predicted proteins | sample ER_DNA_116_FD_194473 | JGI IMG/M metagenome (GOLD analysis project Ga0307277, IMG submission 194473) | Bulk soil microbial communities from the East River watershed near Crested Butte, Colorado, United States - ER_DNA_116 | ecosystem: Environmental > Terrestrial > Soil > Floodplain | place...
CATCGAGATTGAAGACGGCTTAAGAAAAATCAAAACCCGGAATTGTTGTATTTAGGTTGTTCAAAATATTGGCCGGCACCGACTCAATTCGGGCTTGACCCTGTGAGGGAGTCGTCAGGACCTGAGTGCTCGTAAACTGCACCAGCGTGTCGGTAACATTGATGTTGCCGAAGACCGTAGTTCCGGTCTGGGCGGGTGGTTGCTGATTGAACACCACGTTGTTACCCGTCCCCGACGGGGTCGGACTGAACATGATTACCGCGCCAGCAGAGGTGGCGGCCAACGAGAGAAGAATGCTGCCTACGATTCCGGCTAAGATTTTCATGGGATCCCCTTTCTTCCCCCGCCCGAGTTCCCCCGGCATGCGGAAACGGCAATACACCGCCCCTCCAACGTGTTTTCATTCTTACACGTTCGTTACTTTGTCAGCACGCTGCTTGACTTTGGAACTAAAGATTCGCGAAGGCAGAATGGAACTTGTTGAGGTATGAAGTTGCCGCCCTTCGTGACTCTCGGCGGAACAAATCCGGTGATCTCGGCATGTCTCCGGCCGTGTCTCTTATGCCAATGGCACGGCAACGGACGGTCGACCGGCCGGGACAGGCGAGAGCCCCCAAACGCGCGCACGGTACTCAGCGGAAAACGGGGCGGGCCGAGCTGCTGGGCGAGGTCTGGAACTTTCTGGCGGCGCAGCGTTGGCCGAGATCCTGCCCGGCCGGGGCCTTGCCCTCGTCATCACCGCAGCATTTTAGTCGCGCTGCTGCTTCTGTTCACCAAGCTCAAGCAGGCGATTGAATCCGCGAGTTCGGATGAGGTCCGTTACGGCGTGCGGGAATTCTTCCTCTTCATTGGCATCGGCGGCTGGCTCGGCTTCATCGTGCTCGACGGAGCGACGTATCTGTTACTGGCGTTGACGCTGGCGGTGGGGCTTCCTCTCGTTCAGGCGAATGCGGTCAAGAACGCGGTGGCGGTTCCGGTCACGATCATTGCGATGCTTGTGTTCGCCTCAAGGGTAGCATCGACTGGACGCTCGGTGCGGTGATGGGCGCCGGCAGCATCGCCGGCGGCATTCTGGGCGCGCGCTTGGCCACTTCAATCCAGGCGCGGAAATGGGCGTTCCGGCTCCTGGTGATGGTGCTTTCCGCCGAGCTCGTGCACCTGACCGTGCGCTCCGTCTTCAAAACCCATTAGAACAAAAATCGCTTCGGCCGTAACATTTTCGACGACAATGGGAACGCGCGCTGTGATTGTCTTAGGCAAAGCGCACTTACTCCGGATTCTGGCGAAGTATGCCGCCTATTATAACGAGTCGAGGACCCATCGATCTCTCAACAAGGACGCTCCGATGCATCGCGCCATCCCGCACGTGGGCCGCATAATATCTGCGCCTGTACTCTCTAGTTTTCGGTTCAGACAGGGGCTACCGCCATCAGCACCGGACTGGCACCAGATAGGACGCGAGATGCACGTCGAGGGCATTTATGCCCGCCGTATCGGCCGGCACAGCGCGGAATCCGATGAAACCGTCCGGGCGCACCAGCACTGCCCCTCCGTCACACACGCCAGCGCGCGCCGCGTCCAGGCCTGCGCCGGTGCCATCTTGAACCGACACAAGGCCCTTCCAGCGGCCGCGGAACCGGTCGAGTGCAGCCACCTCACCGAACGTCGCCAGATGATGCGAGGTCCCCGTCAGTCGGATGCGGTCCGGAAAGAGCGCGCCTGGTGCTGGGGCGTGCGGCGGTGGTACACCGGGCCCAATATACTCATCGACCAGCTCGCTTCCGGCATAGGTCACGTCCAGCATGGCCCGGGCACGCGCCAATTCCAGCATTTGGGCGCGACTAGGCGGCTTCGCTGTCGGAACCCCCCCCGCCGGCGCAGGCGGCCACGAGGTCCATGACCCGGCGGTGCAGCGAATCCGATACCGCCAGCACATGGTGATCAGCTAGGCTGCGCTCGGCCGCGTAGCTTGCGAGCAGCGTGGGCATGGCCGCTCCGCGCAGCACCAGAGCCAGCTTCCAGGCAATGTCGGCCGCGTCCATGAGCGCGGAGTTGAGTCCCTCGCCCGCGATCGGGCTGGACAGATGCGCAGCATCGCCCATCAGGAAACGACGCTGATCGGCAAGCCGCCGCGTGACGCGGTTGTGCATGGCGAACTGCGCGGCCCAACGCATGTCGTGCACATGGGCGTTCACTCCGATACGGCGGTTGAGCAAGGCACTCACTTGCGCGAGTTCGGGCGTCTCGGCGACGTCGATCGCCGGGGTCTCCTCGAGGTTGACGAAGGTGATCCAGCGATCCTCAGGCAGCGGGGCGAGAAGCGTGAATCCGTCGTCGCTGACGAATATCAATGACTCCTCCGGCTCGTGCGGCAGATCGGCGCGGACATCCGCGACGACGTAGCGGCCGGGATAAGTGTCGCCGCCGAGCGCTTCGTGCATCGAATGGCGGGTGATGCTGTGCGCTCCGCCGGCCCCCAGCACGTAGCGCGCCACCGTCGTCTCCATCTCCCCGTCCGGCCGGCGCAGTATCACCTTAAGCCGGTCGGCGTCGTCATCGACAGACATCACCGTAGTGCCACGCTCGACCGCTCCACCGAGACGGTGAAGGCGCGCGAGCAGGATGCTCTCAGTCTGCCATTGCGGTAAGCAGCATTGGTACTCGTACGGGCAGCAGATGCCGGCGAAATCGCTAACAGCGATTTCCTTGCGGCCCGGTCCAAAGAACCGTGTGCGGCGCACATGCACCGACGCCTCCAGGAAGGACGCGAGCACGCCCGCGCGCGCAAGGAGTTCGAGGCCGGCGGGCTGGATAGCGGTCGCGCGATCCTGCCGATGTGCGACGAGCTGGCGTTCGACGACGCGCGGCATGACGCCATAGCGGGCCAGTTCGCAAGCCGCGAAGAGGCCGGCCGGCCCGGCGCCGACAATCAGAACCTCCTGCCGCTCTGGGTTCGTCCCAGGCACTGTCCCATCCTCCCGGCCGATCCCAACACGGCGCTCCTGCGTCGAGCGCTCAGCTTATTTGGCCGGCGCCGCGCTCGCGGGGACTGCGCTCTTCACCAACTGCTGCACCGGCCATGGGGCCGTTCTCTAGGGTGAGCGGGTCGCTTGTCCGGCACCCAACTGGTCTCACCAGCCTAGGCGTACCCCGGCGCGACCGCCCGCTCCGCCGCCATTTGCGCCATAGGCTAGACCGCCATTCGCCTGGACGTTGGTGCCGAGGCGTAATGCCGCGTTGAGCGCGACGGCGTTGGTGCCCTGAAACGTGCCCCAGTCCATGGACACCGCAAAGCGCTCGGTCGGCAGCAGCCACGGCGTTCCCCCCATTGCAAACGCCATGGAAACACCATTGAGCGCCTTGGTGGTCCTGCCGTCGAGGTCATTGAGACGGGTGTTGATACCGCCAATCTGCGAGTTGATACCGGCGAGTTGCGAGTTGATTGCGTTGATATCGGTCAAAGATGCGAGGCCCAGGCCCGCCGCCGTGTTGGTCGCAAGATGGCCACTCGCGTCGGATGTGACGATTTCCAACGGCCCGCTCTGCGCCGCCTTGCTCACGGTCGACGTGATGCCCGGCGCCACGTAGGTGTTGCTCGCGGTGCCGAACGCCATCTGGTTGGGCGCGGTGGCAGTGGCTCCGGCGCCGATGGCGCTCGAGTTCGCAAAAGTGGCCGAGGCGCCAGGGCCGATGGCGGTCGCGTTGAGACCGGTCGCAGTCGCGCCGTCGCCGAAGGCGGCGCCGCCATTCGCTGCGCTTGCGGCCGCGCCCACCGCTACCGAGCCGGTCGCCACCGCGCCGCTGCCGATTGCGATGGAATTAACGCCGGTGCTTTGGCTGGCACCAATGGCAATTGCGCCATTCGCGCTAGCCACCGCATTGGCTCCCAGCGCAGTGGCGCCGTCGCCGCTCCCTATGCTGTTCGCGCCAAGCGCTGTCGCAAGAGAACCGCTTGCGTTTGCATTCGTGCCAACGGCCGTCGCATTTGCACCGTTGGCTTGGGCGTTCACGCCGCAGCCCAGAGACGATGCTGACGCCGAGGCTCCACTATTGCTGCTGGTCACCGAGTTAACGACGGGTGTGGTTGTTGGTGTCACCGCTGTCAGGACGGGCGCAGTCGTTACGTTAACTCCGTTTACGAATGCAGCACTGGCCGGTGTGACACTCGCAATAGCATTGCCGGGCGTCGTACTGAGGGTCGCCCCATTCAACACCGGCGTGGTGCTGGTTGTAGTGCCCGCCAGAAAACTTCCGGGTGTAGACTGAATTCCATTCACGAATTGAGCACTGGTCGAAGTCGGTGTCACGCCTGTAATCGCATTACCGGCAGCCGTATTGACGGTCGTTCCTGAGGTCAAAAACGCACCCGTGGTCGAGTTTACATTCGTCAAGACGGTCGTGTTCGTCGTTGTGCCGTTCGGGAACGGTACAGTCTGGATTGGCAGGCCAGCGGTGTTCTGCAAGAGCTGAAGGTTATTGGGAGGATTACCGGCAATGGTCGAGTTATTGGCACCAAATACGGCGTTAGTACCTAAGGGGTTTGATCTGTCAAATGCGATAGTCCTGAGGTTAGGGTTGTTCGTTCCGGGGGTAATGCCAGTGACGGTCCCGGTGGTCGAAGTCACACCGGTTACAGCGGTTCCGGTGACCTGATTGAGAGTCGCACCGGTCAAAAACGACCCCGATGTCGTAGTAGTATTCACGCTCGTCAAAGCGTTGCCGACTGTCGGCGTCACTGCCGTCACTGCCGTGCCCGTCTGTCCACTGACGCCGTTTACAACGTTGGTGGATGTTGTGCCGAGGCTCGCGCCGGTCAGGAATGACCCTGGCGTGGTTTGCACGCCCGTGACAGCGTTGGCAAACGTTGGCGATACAGCCGTCACCACAGTCGTCCCCGGCGTCCCGTTAACGCCGCTTACGACATTGGCGAAGGTCGAAGTCACTCCCGTGACACATGTCGCTGCCGAAGCCGAGGACAACAGTCCGGCGTTGAGGCTGCCGACGGTGAGTGCTGAGAGAAGTGTTTGGTTCGAGGCAGACGACAATAGCGCCAACAGAACCGCCGCTCGGCGCGGCATCATTATGTGCTTCGGTTTAGCCATTTGCCCCCCTTACGAGTCTGGACTTTGCAGAAACTGTTTGGCAAAACCTTGCAAAAGGCATGGATTACAACGTGCATTCGGTCGAATTTGTTGTGGCTGTTGTAAGGATGCAACAATCAGGTTTACCAGGGCGCACGCTGGCGAGGACAAGGAAGCACGGAACTAAAGTTTGAGCCCGGCAGATGGGCGGGGGACCGAAGGGTGCTCGCAACGCGCTTGATGCTTATGCGTGTGCTCTAGCACATGTGCAGCACCAGCTCTGGCTAAGCAAGTTTGATAACGGCCCAGCTTCCCGAATCGATCTCCTAAGGAGAACGCTACAGAGGAGCCCGTGTCATGCCAGTCTATACCTTCACCACCCTCGACGATCCCTTGGGCATGGCCGCAGTTGCGTTCGGCATCAGCGATGCGAGCCAAGTCGTCGGTGCGTACACCGATGCGAATGTCCACGGGGAAGGCTTCCTCTACAGCGGGGGCACCTTCACCACCCTCGACGATCCATTGGGCACCGGCGGCACGAATGCACGCGGCATCAACGACGCGGGCCAGATCGTCGGGGTGTACTTTGACGCCAGTAACAACGAGCGCAGCTTCCTCTACAGCGCGGGCACCTTCACCACCCTCGCCGAACCGTCGGGCACCACCATTGCCTTCGGCATTAACGATGCGGGTCAAATCGTCGGGGAGTACGAAGACGTCACTGGCAATGCGCACGGCTTTCTCTATAGCGGAGGCACCTTCACCAACTTCGATTTTCCCTCGGCTACTGAGACCTTTGCACAGGGCATCAACAACGCAGGTCAGATCGTCGGGGAGTACAATGACGTCAGTAACCGCACGCACGGCTTCCTCTACAGCGGGGGCACCTTCACCACCCTCGACGATCCCTCGGCCACCACTGGCACCCTTGCGCTCGGTATCAACGACGCGGGCCAGATCGTCGGGTATTACACCGACGCCAGCAGCGCCCACGGCTTCCTCTACAGCGGCGGTTTTTACACCACCCTCGATGATCCCTTAGCTACCACCGAGACCTTGGCATGGGGCATCAACGACGCGGGCCAAATCGCTGGAGGGTACTTCGATGCCGGCGGCATCCACGGCTTCCTTGCAACCCTCGGACCGAACCCGCCGCCGCCTTTCGGCACCACCGCCGACATGGTCCTGTTCCGCGCCGACGGGACCTACGAAATCTACGACATTGGCAACAATGCGATCCTGGCAGGCTATGAGTTGGGCCAGGTCGGAACGAATTGGGCCTTCGTCACGCTCGGCGGCTTCTTCGGCAGCGACACCACCGATATGTTACTGCGCAACCTCAACACCGGCGGCTTCGAAGTCTACGACATCAGCAACAACAACATCACGAGCGCCGCCTTGCTCGGCACCGTCGGCATGGATTGGGTGGCCATGGGTTTCGGCAATTTCAGCAGCCTTGGCGAAACCGACATGCTGCTGCGCAACGTGAACACCGGCGGGCTCGAGGTCTACGATATCCGCAACAACCAGATCACCAACGCCGCGTTCATGGGCACGGTGGGGCTCGATTGGCAGTTCTCGGGTGTCGGCAATTTTTCGAGCCGCGGCACCAGCGACCTGCTGCTACGCAACTCGAATACGGGCGGATTGGAGGTCTATGACATCAACAACAACCAAATCACCAACGCCGCTTTCCTGGGCACGGTCGGTCTGGATTGGCAGTTCTCCGGGGTCGGCAATTTTAGCGGCGTCCCCGGCGAAAGCGATCTGCTGTTGCGGAACACCATCAACGGCGGATTGGAAGTCTACAATATCGCCAACAATCAGATCGTCGGCGCGGCCTTCTTGGGCGCAGTCGGATTGGATTGGCAGTTCGCGGGGATCGCTCCAGCTCATGGCCCCGGCACGTCGGACTTGATCTTGCGCAACGTCAACACCGGCCAATTCGAGGTCTACAACATCGCCAACAATCAGATTACGGGAGCCGCGCTCCTGGGCGCGGTCGGCTTGGAATGGCAGCTCGGTGGCTTTGCCGTCGATCCACCGAGCTCCGAAGGCTCAACCTCTCAGCTCGTGCAAGCCATGGCTGGTTTCGGCGGTGGCAGTGGCGCGGTCGACGGATTGAATACGGGCGTCGTCAATGCCGACACGTCACAGCAGACGTTTCTGACGACGCCGCACGCGTGAGGTGATCGTTTCTGCCAGCAGCTGTCCCGATACGGAACCCCGCCCGAAAGGGATAAAGAGCGGGGCTCCGGGACTGCTGATGTCATCGCATTGCTGCTCGCGACCTCAGTGCATGGCCTCTGGCCGAAGCCAATCTTGGGCTGCGGCAGCGGCTCGGCCAGCCCTTTTCCACGCCGCGCTCCCCAGCCCGATTAGCGCCAGAAGTTCTTGAACCGGTCCGGCGCAAGCTCCGTGTACCGAACCGTGTGCTGGATATTCTTGTGGCCGAGCCAGGGCTGTAGCGCCCTGGTATCGTGGCCGGCATTGGCCAGCGCGTAGCCGCAGCCGTGCCTCAACATGTGAGGGTGGACTGGGAATGGCATTTTCGCCCGCTCTCTGATCCGGCCGAATAGCGCGTGGAATGCCTTGGGCGTCATCGGCCCGTCCCGCTCGGTCATAAAGACGTGCGAGGACAGCCCCTGTTCGCGCTGCAGGCGCCGCAGGGCGCGTATCTCGTCGCCCTGCATTGGGTGGACACTCGGCGAGCCGTTCTTCGCCCTGCGGACGTGTAGCCGGCCGGTGGCCAGCTCGACTTGCGACCATTGCAGATCGCACAACTCGGACGCCGGCAAGCCGTGGCGATAGCCGATCGGGATCACCATGTGACGTTCGAGGCCGAAGCTGATCCCGAAAGCACCACCATTTGCAACTGACAGACTGCCAAACAATGAGCGGTGCTCCATTGCGAGCGGTTATCATCACTCGTCCAGGCACGTTCGTGATTCTGTCCGGTAGACCGACAGAATATCGAAAGGTCGCCGATAGCGGAAATGTCCGTCTGCAAGGTTTCTGTCCCCAATGCGGGACTGCGCTCTACGCGACTTCAATTGACGATGAGCCAAAAGCCTACAATGTGCGGCTTGGAACGCTGCGCCAACGAAATGAATTGGTGCCGCGCCGGCAGATATTTGTTCGCTCGCAACAGGCATGGGTCAACGAACTAAACTCGATTCCGAAATTCGATGGCATGCCGCGGCATTGACCTGGCAGCGGGGGCTGCGAACTGTTGGATGCCTGTTGGTGGCACGAACGCGATCTTGGGGAATACCCCTTTTTCGCCGGTTACGTCGCGTTTATGAGTACGCGCGTCCATTGCTCAATTCGAACTTTCGTCAGTGCATGTTCGGTCCGACTGGCAGACGCACCGTAAAGACCGAGCCCTTACCCGGCTCGCTCGTCACTGTCACGTCCCCTCCCATCATGCGCGCGAGCTTGCGCGACAGCGCAAGGCCGAGGCCCGTGCCGCCGTAGCGGCGCGCGGTGAGCGAATCTGCCTGGGTGAAGTCTTGGAACAGTTTCGCCTGCTGCTCCGCAGTCAGTCCGATGCCGCTATCCGCGACCGCGAGCTCGACCCAGTCGCGTCCGTCCGCCACCTTGCGCACCCGCAGCACGACCTCGCCCTCCTTTGTGAACTTGCAGGCATTGCTGAGCAGATTCAGCAGAATCTGCTTGAGCCGCATCGAGTCCGCATTGAGCGCGCCCACGTCCTCTTGGGCTTCGACGATGAGGCGGTTCTGGTTCTTCACGGCGAGCTGGCTCGCGGTGCCGATAACCTCATCGATAAGCCGTGCCAAATTAACAGGCTCGGGATTGAGTTCGAGCTTACCGGCTTCGATCTTGGAGAGGTCCAGTACCTCGTTGATGAGGCTCAGGAGGTGGGTCCCGGCGACATTCACACGGCGCAGCGGTTCCAGCGCCTTTTCGGTGCCGAAGCGCGCCGCGTTGCTTACCATCATCTCGGTCAGGCCAATGATGGCGTTGAGCGGCGTGCGCAGCTCGTGGCTCATGCTGGCGAGGAACTGCGACTTGCGCTCGCTCGCCTCCGCCAGCTGCCGGCTCTTGTCCTGGATTTCGTCGAACAGCCGCACGTTCTCGATCGCGATCACCGCCTGGTCGGCGAATGTCTCCACGAGCGCGATCTGCTGGTCGGTGAACGGTTTGCGCTCCAGTCTGTAGATGGTGATGGTTCCAACCAGGTCATTGCCTTTCAGCATCGGGACCGCGAGCGTCGTTCGGATCGGCTCCTCATCTCGCACAGCATAGGCATATTCGGGATCGGCCTGGACGTCAGGGACGTGTACCGTTCGCTGCTCGAGCGCAGCGCGTGCCGAGATGCTGTGGCGTCCCGGAGCGATCGGGTTGCGATCTACGAACTCCCTGAGCTCAGGCAACACGTTGTAGGATGCCGTAGAGCGCAAAAGTTCACCGTCGAACAGGAAGAGGAACGCCCTCTTGGCCTCGCATAGCCTGACGGCGTTCTCAACCAGCGTGTCGAAGACGCGCTGGAGATCGAACGCCGTCCGGCTGATGGTCTTGAGCACTTCGGCCGTGGCAGTCTGTTGCCGCAGCGATTCGCTCAGCTCCTCGGTGCGCGCCTGAACCTCGTTGAACAAGCGCACGTTCTCAATCGCGATCACGGCCTGATTGGCGAAATTAGTGACCAGCTCGATTTGCTTTTCACTGAATGCCCGAACCTCTTGTCGGTAGATAGCGATCGCGCCGACGAGCTTATGCTCGTTGAGCATCGGGACAACGACGAGCGTTCGGGTACCACTAAGTTCGGTGGCAGTGACGAAATAAGGATCGCGCTCGACCCAGACCTCCTGCTCCGCCCTGGCATCGAGGATGTGAACCGCCTGTTTCGTCCGCGCGACACGGCCAAGACCGCTTCCCGGATCCGGGATAAATGGTCCACCCTGTAGGAACTCGGCAAACGCCGCCGGTACGCCGAGCATCGCAGTGGCCTCGACAAAGTCATCGTTGAAACGGAAAAGCACTCCGAAATTGGCTTCGCAAATTCGCGTCGCCCTCTCCAGCATGGCCTGGAATACGGGCTCGAGCTCGCCGGGCGAACTTGAGATGACGCGGAGTACCTCGGAGGTCGCCGCCAGCTGCTCCCGCGCCTCGGTCAGCTCGCGCTGCGCCTGCGTGAGTCGGCATTCGAGATCGCTAGCGGAGTCCTGGGTCATCGCGGCCGTCCAATGCCGCTTGCCGTCGTTGACGCGGCTGGTCGCGGAAGGCCGGAATTTTACGCGACGCTCGGGAACGGCTCAATGCCTGTCGAGGTGCTCAGCCCCCGAATGTCTCCTCGTGGCACTTTTCAACCGCGCCGAGCAATGTCGGCTATCGGGTGTAGACCGGCCGACATATGTTCATTGCGAGGTTTTCGCATTTTGACCCATCCTGCCGGGCGGCCAATTTTGCAACGATGTGGTAGGGTGCGATCCTCGGACAGAGGGGAGCACATGAAACGTCGCGAGTTCATCACGCGGCCTCGTTATTGGCAGGAACGGGAGGTAGCAATGGCTATCGATTATACCTCAGCCTCAATTGCGCGATCACAAGCAGGCCCTCAGGTGCCTCGGCGGCAGTTTTTCTGTGATGAGGTTGGACGGCGAGAATTTGTCTGCGGCGGAGGCGCCGGTGTCTTAAGCGTGATACTTGCTACGCTCCTCGCTGGCTCGAAGCCGGTCAGAGCGGAGGCCGTCACTGGATCAGTGCCTGAGCTCGACCGCGTGGCAGTTCGGATAGTGGTCGATAGCTATCAGTTCGCTGTCGCTCCGAGCAGAAAGCTGCCCAGCGTTGATATCCAGCACTTTGGCTGGGGTCTCAGCGACAAGCCGCCCCGCAGAACGTTGGTCAGCGAATTCGGCCTTGCGATGCAGGTCGAGTCGCGACGCGGCAACGAGACGCGCAATATCCTGGTTGATTTCGGTTTCACGCCGGAAGCACTTCTGAACAACACGAATCTGCTTGATATTGATCCTGCGGCCATCGACGCACTTGTGCTCAGCCACGGACACCAGGACCACTTTGGCGGTCTCGTCGGTTTCTTGCAGGCGCACAGTGGCAAGCTAAAGCCCAAACTGCCGTTGTTTGTCGGCGGCGAAGGATGCTTCTGCGCGCGCGAGTGGACTGCGCCCCCGGTGCGGGGCAACTTCGGCGTCATCGACCGCAAAGCACTCGAGGAGGCCGACGTCGTCGTAACCTACGCGGAGAGACCTGCTCTGGTTGCCGATCACGCTTTGGCCACGGGGCAGATCAGCCAAAAAAGCTTCGAGAAGGTGCTATCACCGAGCGCAATGACCATTGGTTTCGACCGAGGCGTCGGCTGCTATTCCCAGCGCCTCAGCGAGGCGGAACGCAGTGCGCCCGTCATACCGGATCAATTTCAGCACGAGATCGCGACGGCATTTAATCTGAAAGGACGCGGGCTTGTCGTCCTAACTTCGTGCTGTCATCGCGGCGTGGTCAACGCGATCAGGCAAGCTCAAGTCGCCTCGGGTGTGGAAAAAATTCATGCGGTGATCGGGGGCTTTCACCTCGCGCCCTATCAAGAGGACTACGTTAGAGATACGGTCAGGGCACTCCAGGAAATCGATCCGACTTACGTGGTTCCGCTGCATTGTACGGGCGAAGCTTTTTACGAAGCCGCGCGCGCTGCGATGCCGACGAAGCTCGTACGCTCGTACACGGGAACTCGCTTGGTTTTCGAGGCGTGAGCGGAGCCTCACTATTACGCGAATGTCCGTTCGTGGCACATTTTGTTGCAGAAGGGCGTTGCAAGCTTTTTTGGTGGGTGATTCGGCGGGCTCGCTTGGAAGCGTTACTCAAGGCAAAGGCCGCTCCGCGATGTGGCGCCCGCTCTAAACGGACAGGCAAGCGAGAGTAATTTTGCAGAGGGACGATTTGTCGGTTTGCTTCCGCGTCAAGCCACACTTGGCATGCAATAGTCTCAGAGCCTTAGGCGATCCCAATCTGCGGGTAAAGATATCGCGCTCGAATGAACTTCACGCCCTATGTCGGCACGACATTTCGAATGTTGCCGTACCTAATTGGCCGATCATCGAAACTGTTGCGCGGTCCGCTTTCCTCTTTAGCAGCAGTTCCTTTGCTGGAGCACGGTCATGAACGAGTACGTTGAGGAATCGGCGTCTGTCGAGCAGCGTGCAGCCCGATGGACCCAGAGACGACCTGGACGCCCCGAAGTGAGCGCCACAAGAACCGCGCACAGCCTTGGCGGAGCTATGCGGGTATTGATCTCAGAAAGGGCGTCGACGCCTTTGTTGTGAGCGATCTTGACGGAACGCCCACTCTCGGACTCCGTATCCAAGTGCGAACCCGACCATCAAACTGATTACGATTTCCAGCATGCGCGAGTTTGGTGGGGGATCCGTTTATTTTTCCGTTTGAGGAGTGGACGCTTTCTGACTGTCAATCCACGCAATCTGCTCGGCAAGTAGGAGCCACGCACGCGCCACTTCTTCGAATGCCCGCTTCGTTGATGGGTTCTTTGCTCGCGCGGCGCTCTGCTTAATCTCGGCCGCTTTCTGTCGATATATGTCCGCACGCGACGACATGGGAGGTGAAGACGCTTTGTACTGACAGTGCAGTGTCACATCAAAACCCCGCCTCATTAGTTCGCTGACGGAGGCGGGGAGTTTAGGAACTCGGACCCCTCTCGACTTTGGACGTTTGTCGTTGCCGAGCCGAAACCATGCTCGCACCGCAGCGACCTGCTGTCCGCATGGTCCCCGACTCTGGAACCGTCACGCGCCGCCTGCCGATGGCCCGTGATGATAATGAAAATCCCGCCCCTCAGTGACAGAGGGCAGCGGTCTCGGGAGCCCTCAAGATCTCTCTCTGGCCGGAGAACTCCAGCCAAGGCAATACGGGCACGTCAGAGGTTCCGGCCGACTGCAGCCATCATCGCTCTCGCACTGTGGCAAGGGGGACACGGTCCTGTGCAAAAGACCGACCAGACACGAAAAGTTATGGGCATATGCTAGATCGAATAATCGGCATGATTTCACTTCTGAGAGGCACCTCATCTCTCCGACCTTGTAGAGAGTGCTCTGCAGTGCGCAACGGAGTCGCTGAGGCAGGTGTGTGTGTCATCGCCCCTTTTGGGGCGACACTGTATGTAATTATCTTTCTGTCCGCTATGCCGGCCTTAGCAGCAAGGCTCGGCGGAGCTTACTACGTCGATGACGCCGAGATCGGAAAGAGCGGATCCTGCGAGATCGAAACCTGGAGCTCGTTTGCGCGCACGGGCGACCGAATAGCTGTATTCAGTCCGGCT
>Ga0307277_10000621_pt1 | contig 13384 bp, 17 predicted proteins | sample ER_DNA_116_FD_194473 | JGI IMG/M metagenome (GOLD analysis project Ga0307277, IMG submission 194473) | Bulk soil microbial communities from the East River watershed near Crested Butte, Colorado, United States - ER_DNA_116 | ecosystem: Environmental > Terrestrial > Soil > Floodplain | place...
GAGTACTCGGTCTGGATCTGGTCGTCGCCGAAGTGGACGATGTTCGTCATCCCGAAGACGCGCTCGTAGAACTCGACCCAGTGGTTCATCCGGCCGAGCTCGACGTTGCCGACGACGTGGTCGAACGCCTTCAGTCCCACTCCGGCGCCGGGCTGGCCGTTCGACGAGACGGACGTGTAGCCGGGCGCGAACAGGCCGCTGTAGTCCTTGCGGTTCACGAAGGTGTGGACCACGTCCCCGTAGGTTCCGATCTGCGCGACCTCGAGCGAGCCGTATTCGTCCTCGACACGCCGCGGCTCGACCAGGCCCCGCGCGCCGCGCTGGACTGCCTGCCGGTACGCGTCGGTCGCATCGGGCACGCGCAGGGCGATGTCCTTGGCCGCGTCGCCGTGCCGGCAGGCGAACTGCGTGATCTCGCTGTCAGCCCGCAGGCCGCTCGTGAGGACGAGGCGGATCTCGCCCTGCTCGAGCACGTATGACGCCCGGTCGCGCACGCCGGTCTCGGGTCCCGCGTAAGCCGTCGGCGTGAAGCCGAAGGCGTGCTCGTAGAAATACGCCGCCTGCTTGGCGTTACCCACCCACAGCTCGACGTGATCCCAGCCGTCAAGCGGCATGAAGTCGTTCGAGCTCACGTCCCGGATCTTACTCCCGCTGGTTGCGGGGAAGCCTCGTCGCCGACTACTGCGTCCTCTTCGAACCCCCGCCGGAGCGGAACCTCACGCACCCAGAGCAGCGAGATCACGAACACGAGCCCGCACAGGATTGCGGCCGCGAGGAAGGCCGGATGGAGTGCGTTCGCGAGCGCGAGCCGGCCCGCGGCCGGGAGTCGGTGGATAGCCGTGCCCTGCGTACTGACACCGGCCGGCAGCCGCTGGTTCACGATCACGCCCATCAACGTCACTCCCAGGGTCGCGCCGATCGAGCGGGAGAACTGCGACAGCGCCGTCGCCGTCCCCATCGACCGGCGCGGAACGGAGTTCTGCACCGAGAGCACGAAGATCTGCATCATCATCCCGAGCCCGATCCCGGCGATGACCATGTTTCGGGCCGCCTGGCCGTTCGTCGTCTGGACGCCCATCCGCCAGAGCAGGAGCATCCCGGCCCCGAGCACGAGCGGCCCGACGAGCGTGTTCGGGCGGTAGCGCCCCGTCCGCGAGACGAGCTGGCCGGAGAGGAAGCTCGTCGTCACCGCACCGAGCAGCAGCGGCGTCAGCACCACACCGGACGACGTCGCCGAGGTTCCGATCACGCCCTGGACGAACAGCGGGACGAAGCTGATCGTCCCGAACATCGCCGCCCCCACGAGCGCCAGGCAGGCGACGCTGGACGCGACCGTCTGGTTCCGAAGCAGGTCGAAAGGCAGGATCGGCTCCCGCACGCGGGTCTCGGCCAGGCCGAACAGCGCGAGGAGAACGACCGCGGCGACGAGCGCGGCGACGACCTGCACCGAGCCCCAGGGGTAGTCGCGGCCTCCCCAGACGAGCCCGAGCAGCAGGGACGTCGTGCCAAGCGCCAGGACGCCCGCGCCGAGCCAGTCGATCGAATGCTCCTGCTTGTACGGCCGCCGCGGCATCGTCACGAGAATGACGGCCATGGCGATCCCGCCGACGGGGAGGTTGACGTAGAAGATCCAGCGCCAGCTGAAGTTGTCGACGATGAAGCCGCCGATCAACGGCCCCGCGATCGAGGCGGCCGCGAAGACCGAGCCGATCAGGCCCTGATAACGGCCGCGGTCGCGCGGCGGCACGAGCATCCCGACCATCGCAAGCGTGAGCGGGAAGAGCCCGCCGGCCCCGACGCCCTGGATCGCGCGGAAGATGACGAGCTGCACCATGTTCTGCGCTGCGCCACAGAGCGCCGAGCCCGCGAGGAAGATGGTGATCGCGACCAGGAACAACGGCTTGCGCCCGTGTGCGTCACCGAGCTTCCCGTACAGCGGCACCGTTACCGTCGAGCCGAGCATGTACGCCGTGAAGACCCACGAGTACTGGCTGATCCCGCCCAGCTCGGAGACGACCTTCGGCAGCGCGGTGGCGACGATCGTTTGGTCGAGGGCCGCCAGCAGGAGCGTGATCATCAGCCCCGAGTAGATCGCGAGGATGCGCCCGATCGAGTAGCGATAGCCCGGCGGCGTCCGGGCCAGTCGCACTCGAATCGCCTTCACTTTCGAACCGTACCCGCAGCCCTGACGCCGCCCGCGCCGGCAGGCACAGGCTTTCCCCGGTCGCGCGAAAGCACGATCGCGCCGGCGATCGCGAGCCCGCCGACGATCTGCAGCCGTCCGATCGACTCCGACAGGATCAGGAGGGAGAACACCGCCGCGAGGAACGGCTGGAGGTTGGCGAAGACCGAAGCGCGCGAGGGCCCGACCCGGCTGATACCGCCGAACCAGAGCAGGTTCGCCACGACGAGCGGCCCGAGAACGGCGAAGACGTACAACAGCCAGATCGAGGCCCCGAAGCCGTAGTCCTGCGTCGCCAGCTGGTGCGAGCCGATGGCAAGCAGCGGGACGGTCCCGATCAGGAAGGCGAGTGCGCTGACCCGCAGGGGCGAGTAGCGCCCGAGCAGCGGCGCCGCGGCAACCGAGTACCACGCCCACGTCACCGCCGTGCCGAGCGCGAGGAGGTCGCCCCAGATGTGTGCGGAGACACCCCCGCCGGAGCCCAGCGCGACGAGCGTTGCGCCGCCGATCGCCAGGGCTGCCGCCAGCCAGAAGCGCGAGCCGAGACGCTCGATCCCGAGCGCAAAGGCGAACAGGCCGGCCATCACCGGAAGCGTTCCGAAGAGTAGTGCGACAGTGGTCGCGGTCGTCAGCTTGATCGCGTAGACGAACGCGAGCTGGTTGAGGCAGATGCCGATCAGCGCGGCGATCCCCAGGAATACGAGATCACGGCGCCGGATCGCCAGCGTGCGCTCGCGCCCGTACGCGATCCCGCCCAGGATCGTCGCGGCTGCGGAGAAGCGAAGGCAGCCGTACGCAATTGGCTGGAACCCGTGCGAGATCACGTACTTCGTAACAGTGAAGTTGAGCCCCCAGAGCGTGACCGTCGCGAGCAGCATCAGATCCGCTATCTCGGGACGCCGCATCGCGTTGAACCTACCCAACGCCTCAGCCATTAGGCTTCTGCCATGCGCGAGCCGACCCGGGAAGACGTCGACGCGCTCGTGGGCCCGGCGACCCCCCACTTCGCCTACCAGCTCCGCGCCCGGGTGCGCGAGCTCGTCGACGGGCTACCCGAGGGACACGAGGTTCGTACGTATGCCGAGGAGCGGATGGAGCTCCTCGACCGTCTCGGGTACGCCTCGTCCAAGGCCGAAGAGGGCCCGCGTGTCGCGCGCGACCGCCCCGGCTGGCGAGAGATCCCGAGCACCGCGCCCGCGGACGAGCCGCTCCCGCGGCGATGAATTTCGACGGTGCGTCCGTCCTGGTGACGGGCGGCTCCCGGGGGATCGGCAAGGCGATCGCGCTGCGCTTCGCCGAGCTCGGCGCGAATCGCGTTGCGCTGGGCTACCTCCGCAACGACCGTGCGGCCGAGGCGACGGCCGAGGAGCTGCGCGCCGCGGGTGCCGAGCCGCACCTCCTGCGCGGCAACGTCGCCTCGGAGCGCGTCGTGCGGGAGGCGGCTGAGCTCGGCCCCTTCGACGCCGTTGTCCACAACGCCGCCACGGGCGTGATCAGGCCCGCCCTCGAGACCGAGGAGAAGCACTGGGACTGGACCCTTTCGGCGAACGCTCGGGCCCTGCTCTCGCTGGCGCAGGGGCTCGCACCGAAGATGAAGGCCGGCTCGTCGTTCGTCGGGATCTCCAGCCTCGGCTCGACGCGCGTGCTCGAGAACTACGTCCTCGTCGGCGTCTCCAAGGCCGCGCTCGAGGCGGTCGTCAGGTATCTCGCCGTCGAGCTCGCCCCGCGCGGGATCCGCGTCAACGCCGTCTCCGCAGGCGTGGTCGAGACGGGCGCGCTCGACCACTTCCCCAACCGCGAGCAGATGATCTCGGAGAGCCTGGAGCGGACCCCCGCCGGGCGGCTCGTCGAGCCGCGCGACGTCGCCGATGCGGTCTGCTTCCTCTGCTCGGCCGCCGCGGAGATGGTTCGGGGACAGACCCTCGTCGTCGACGGCGGCTTCTCGCTGCTCGCCTGATGGAACCGACCGACACCAACCTGCGCGCGTGGGAAGACGCGCACCGCAGCCTGCGCCGCGGCGGCGGAAGGCGAGGACTGCCGAAGCCCGTCCGCGAGCGGCTTCCCGACCTCGAAGGCCGCCACGTCCTCCACCTCGGCTGCGGAGCCGGGCGCGAGACAGCCGCGCTGATCGGGCTCGGCGCGCTCGTCACCGGCGTCGACAGCTCCGAGGAGACCGTCCGTGCCGCGCGCAAGCGCCTTCCCGACGCGGCGCTCGTCGCGGCCGACGTGCAGGAGCTCCCGGTCGAGCTCCTCCGAGGCCGCTTCGACGTCGTCTACTCCTCGTGGGGGACACTTGCGCTGGTCGCCGAATTGACCCGCTTCGCCGCGGGAGTCGCCGGCGCGCTCCGGCGAGGGGGTGTGCTGATCGCCTACGACGAGCACCCCGTGGCCGCGTGCCTCGACCAGATGCTCCACTGGCACGAGAGCTACTTCGAGGCGTGGCCGGTCGGCGCCGTCGTCGAGGCGCTGCTGGGCGCCGGGCTCGGGCTCGAGCGGCTCGAGGAGCTGCCCGACCCCAACCGCTGGGGCCGCCGCGAGGTGCGTGTCCCGGGCGACCTGATCGTGATCGCCCGCAAGCCGTGACTTAGGAGGTTTGACGAAATACCGTCTGTGCCGTCGGGCCACGCATTCCGCCAAACCTCCTAACGGGAGCCGTTCCGCCCCGGCACGAGGCGGTTGAGCGTGTCCGCGGCGATGTAGCCCGCGATCCGCGGGTTCTCCTGCAGGCGCCGCAGCGAGTACCCGTACCAGTGCCGCCCGAAGGGCGTGTAGATCCGCAGGCGGTGTCCGTCGCGCACGAGCGAGTCGCCGAGCGCCGGCAGCACTCCGAGCAGCATCTGGAACTCGTACTCCTCCCGCCCGAGCCCGCGCCTCGCTACGGCTCGGGACGCGTGGTCGAGCAGCAGCTCGTCGTGCGTCGCCACGCCGACGTAGGAGCCGGCGTCCCAGAGCTCCTCGAGCGCCTGCAGGAAATTGGCCCGCACCGCCTCGAAGTCGCGGAATGCGATCTCGGGAGGCTCGAGGTAGATCCCCTTGCACAGGCGGACGTTCGGCAACAAGTCGGCGAGCGTGCGAACGTCCTCGACGGTGCGCTTGAGCCGAGCCTGGAGCACGATCCCGACGTTGTCGAGCCCCGCCGAGCGCAGCTCCCGGTAGAGGCGCAGCGCGTCGTCCGTCGTCGTCGAGTCCTCCATGTCGATGCGGACGAAGTTGCCACGGGCGGCGGCGTGCTCGACGACTGCCTTCAGGTTCTCCCGGCAGAGCTCGTACCCGAGCTTGAGCCCGAGCGCAGTGAGCTTGACGCTGACGTTGGAGTCGAGGCCTTCGCGCTCGATCGCCTCGAAGGTCTCCCGGTACGCGGTCGCGATCGCGCGGGCCTCCTCGGGGTTCGCGATCTCCTCGCCGAGAACGTCGATCGTCGCCAGCTTCCCCTCGTCGTTGAGGCGTCGGACGACCTCCAGCGCGTCGTCGAGCTCCTCTCCGGCGATGTAGCGCCCCGAGATCCGGCGCACGACCGGCTTCGGCACAGCCGGAAGCAGCCGGACGAGCGCGCGATCGAGCAAATCCACAGGTGCCCGAATTCTATGAGGGGCTCTGCTCCCGGCGCTCGAACTCCCGCATCAGCCGCCGCAGGGCACGTTCAGCTGCCGCTTCTCAGCCTCGGTCAGTGCCGCGGCGAGCAGCGCCTCGTTGGCCGCCCGCGCGCTACACGCTCGGGGCGTGGCTGATCCGCCTTGGGCAGCAACGGAGCCGGGTCAGCGGCGGCGCTCAGGTCTCCCGCATGAAGCCTTGCCGCGCTGCTGAAACGAGCGCGACGGCTTCCGGGAAGAGGACGCGCATGGCGTCGCGCAGGGCGATCGCCTGCTCGTCAGGACCGCCGCTGGCGCTGACCTGCTGCAGCGCCGCGGCGGTCAGCTCCACCGCGGTGTTCAGCGTCAAGGTCGCGAACTGCTCGCGCTGCGCCTCCTGCACCGACTCCGCCTGCTGCTCGGCGAACTTGCGCAAGCTGCGCATGAGGTCCTCCGGGTCGCCCCCGAGCGGAAAGCCGCTCCCTTCCATTCGCCCAGCCTAGCGCCGACCGTGAAGGCGGTGCGGGCGTTTGCCCGTACGGCCGTCTTAGCGGAGCGGACGCTTGTAGCCGCGCTGGACGTCACCGAGCAGCTCGGTGACCGTGTCGGCTGTCGTCCTGACCGCGGCGGCGACCTCCGAGCCTGCGGCCGCACCGAGCTCGTCGAGCAAGGCCGGGCTCGCGATCCGCGGGGTGTCCGGCACGCTTCCGGACGCGTCCTCGGCGACCTCGCAGAGCGCCGCGATCGAGACGGCGTCGTCGACCAGCCCCCGGTCCTCGATCGGAGATGCGTCCGAGCTCAGCACGAGCCAGCTCGTCTCCTCGCCGTCGCGGTAGGCGCAGACGTAGAGCCGGACGCCGATCGCCGGCTCCGCCGGGATGATCCCCGCGAGCTCCTCGCCGTCTCTGCAATAGGTGACGGCGGTCTCCGCGATCCGCCTGAGCTCCTCGTCCAGCGCCATTTCTTGAGCTTAGACTCAGCGACGTGGCCGAGACCCTCTCCGGACGCGCGCGGGAGCTCTTCGCACCCCTCGGCCGGACCTACGACCGCTACGCGCGCGCTCTCTCCCTGGGCCAGGACCCACGCTGGCGCCGCTTCCTGGTCTCGCGCTTGGCTGTCGGACCGGACGACGTCGTCCTCGACGTCGCCACGGGCACGGCCGCGGTGGCACTGGAGCTCGCGCGGCGGACGGGTTGCAGCGTTGTCGGCGTCGACCAGAGCCCGGAGATGCTGGCGGAGGCTCGCCGGCGCCTGCTGCTCGCTGCCGAGACGCGTCGCGTTCGGCTCGTCGAGGCCTCGGCTGGAGACCTGCCGTTCGAGGACGGCTCCTTCGACGGGCTCACGGGCGCCTACCTGCTGCGCTACCTCGACGACCTTCCCGCAGGCCTGGCCGAGCTCGCCCGCGTGCTGCGTCCGGGCGCGACGGCCGCGCTCCTCGACTTCGGCGTCCCCCCGGCCTCGCTCTCCCGCCTGGGCTGGAACCTCTACGTCGACGTCGGCCTGCCGCTCCTCGGCCGTGCGATCTCGCCCGGCTGGCGCGACGTCGGCCGCTTCCTCGGCGGCAGCATCCGCGACTTCGACGCGCGCTGGCCGCTGCCGAGCCTGCTCACGGCCTTCCGGGAAGCGGGATTCGAGGATGTCAGCGCCCGGCGGCTGAGCCTCGGCGGCTGCCTCGTCGTCTGGGGGCGGCGGCGCTGAGCCGTCGCTTGCGACGGCGCCCTCGGGACGGGCCGGCTTTGCCGGCGCGTCCGTCTGCAATGTCCGGTCGACACGTTCTTCGCCAGAAGGTTGGCCTGTGACGGAGGCCCGCCCGGCCTTCTACGCCCTCGCTCCGGGAGGCTGGCGCGACTACGTCACGTTGCTCCATCCTCCCTATACCGCCTGGCACCTGAGCTACGTCGCGATCGGCGCGACGCTCGCTCCGCACTTCCACGCCGGCCGCCTCGGAGCCGCGGCGGGCGCGTTCTTTCTCGCGCTGGGGATCGGCGCACACGCCCTCGACGAGCTGGTGGACCGGCCACTCGCCACGCGCATCCCGCAGCGGACGCTGCTCGCGCTGACCATCGTCTCGCTCGCCGGGGCGATCGCAATCGGGATTGCGGGCGCGATCTCGTTCGACCTCTGGCTGCTCGTGTTCGTCGCGCTGGGAGCGGTGATCGTGCCGGTCTACAACCTCGAGCTCTTCGGCGGCGCGATCCACAACACCCCGGGCTTCGCGCTTTCCTGGGGAGCATTTCCGCTCCTGACCGGTTACTTCGCCTGCGCCGGGACGATCACGTGGGTGGCCCTGCTCGCCGCCGCGTACGCCGCGCTGACGAGCTACGTCCAGCGGGTGCTCTCGACGCCCGTGAGGCGCCTGCGCCGCCGCGTGGTCGCCGTGACAGGTACCACCCAGCTGCGCGACGGTACGAGCGAGCCGATCACGCCCGCGCTCCTCTACGGGCCGCAGGAGACCTCGCTTCAGCTGCTCGCCGCCGCCCACGTCTGCCTCGCCGGCGCGCTGCTGATCCTCAGGCTGACATAAGCCCGCACCTGCCCTACGATGGCGTCGTGCGCTCGGACGCCCTCGAGCTCGTGTTCGCCGGAGCCGTGCTCGTCGTCTTCGGCTCGGCCGCGGCGATCGTGCTCGGGCGGCTCTCCCGCCGGGGCCTGGTCGCTCTCGGCGTCCTCCTCTCCGCGGCCGCGCTGGGCGGCTGGGTGGCATTCGCGCTCGAGCCTTCGCGCGACCTGGGCGTCGCCGCGGGCGGGATCAGCGTGTGCGCAGCGTTCGAGCTGTGCCTGCTCGTGCTTCGGCGGCTGCTCGCCCACGGTCGGGATCTCGACGGTCAGCTGGTCGCCGCCGAGGCCCGGCTCGACGCTCTCGTCAGCCGTGAAACCGCCGCGCGCGCCGCCGAGCTGGAGCGCACGCTCACCCTGGCGCGCGCGGAGTCGCTTTCGAGGCTCGTCGAGGAGGAACGGCGGATGGGCGAAGAGCGCCGCGCCGCGCTGCAGGACCGAGAGCGCCGCGAGAGCAGCGAGGTGACCGAGGCGCTTGCCAAGGCCGAGCAGCGCGTGAGCCGCCGGCTCTCCGAGTGGAGGGCCGACCTCGAGCGCACCGAGCAGACGCTTGCGGCCCAGCTCGAGACGCTCGGGAAGCGCCAGGAGCAGCTGATCGGCGAGGCGGCCTCCCGGCTTAGCGTCGAGACCGAGCGGCTCGAGTCGGCGAGCGAGGAACAGCGTCGGCGCCTCGGGGCCCTGGCGGCGGACTTCGAGCGGGCCGTCCGGGAGATCGCCGAGCGGGCGCACACGGATCTCGAGTCGCACGAGAGCGACCGGCGCCGCGCCCTGCACGAGGTCGCCGACCGCCTACGCGAGCGCGAGCGCGAGCTGCGGGAGCGCGTCGGCGCCGAGGAGGCGGACGCGACCCAGCGGATCCAGGCCGGCCTTGCCGACGTCGAGCGTCGCCAGGTCGACCAGCTTCGACGGATCGTCGAGCGGACCTCGAGCAGCTTCTCCGAGTCGCTGACGAAGCAGTTCTCCGACGAGATCAAGCGGGCCCGGGAGGACGCCGCGCAGCGTCTCGCCCGCGAGCTCGACCGTGCTGTCTCCCATTTCGCGCGCGAGGCCCAGACCGTGCTGGCCGAGCGGCTTGCCCATGTGGCCGACGCCGGCGGCCAGCGGCTCGAGCGCAAGCTTTCGCAGATCGGATCGACGCTCGAGCAGGAACAGCACCAGCTCGTTGCAGAGCTCCAACGCCGGATCGGGGACGCCGAGCTCGAGCTCCGCTCGCGCATGCAGGCGCTCGCGGCTGACGCGGAGGCCGAGCGGACGGCTCTCGATGCAAGGCTGAGCGAGCTGCGTCATCGGATCGACGAGCTGGTCGGTCAGGCAGAGTCCCGCCTGGCTCCGACGTTTCGAACCGGTTAGTTTCGGCAACGCAAACTTCCTCTAGAAGGGTTCGTCTAGGACAGGACGAACGGACGCCAATGAGCCAGATCGCCGAAACACCCAGGGACGAGCAGGCGAAGGTCGAAAGCTGGCGTCTGCACGTCCTCATGGAGGCGGGGTACCCGCTTCCGCTCGCCGAGAAGATCGCGCACTCGAACGCCGACCTGCATCACGCCGTCGACCTGATCGCCCGCGGCTGCCAACCCGAGACCGCGGCCGAGATCCTGCTCTAGCGCCTAAGTCCCGCGAGCGGCTTTTCTCCACACCCGGCTTAGCTCCCGGCCGGGCATGACGGAACCAGACCTGCGTCGAGGCAACTGACCTCGCGTGGCATGCTGGACGGATGAAGGTCGAGGCGATCGACTACGGCGAACGGCGGGTCTACTCGGTCGGCGCGTTCAACCGGGGCGTCGCTTCGTGGCTCGAGCGCCTGCCCACGGTCTGGGTCGAGGGCGAGGTCACCGAGCTCCGGCGCCAGGCGCGCTGGGCCAGCGTCTTCTTCACGCTCAAGGACCCGGCCGACGGCGCCTGCCTCGGCGTCACGATGCCGCGCGGCCGATTCGACGCCCTGCGACTCGACCTTGCCGACGGCGACCGCGTGCACGTCTTCGGCCGTCCCGAGCTGTACGAGGCTCGGGGCGAGTTCCGGCTGCGGGCACTTTCGCTCGAGCGCTTCGGCCTCGGAGACCACCTCGCGGCGCTCGAGCGCTTGAAGCAGAAGCTCGCGGGCGAAGGGCTGTTCGCCGCGGAGCGCAAGCGTCGACTTCCGTTCCTGCCGCGGCGGATCGGGCTCATCACGGGCAACGACGCCGCGGCCAAACGCGACGTGCTCACGACGATCACGGCACGGTTCCCGCCGGCCAACGTGCTCGTCGGCGAGACCTACGTGCAGGGCCCTCGCGCCGCCGGGGCCGTGATCGAGACCCTGCGCGCCCTCTGCGACGAGCCGGAGATCGACGTGATCGTGGTGGCGCGAGGCGGCGGAAGCTTCGAGGACCTGCTCCCCTTCAGCGACGAGCGGCTCGTGCGGGCGATCGCCGAGTGCCCTGTGCCGGTCGTCTCCGCCGTCGGGCACGAGCAGGACACGCCGCTCTGCGACCTGGCAGCAGACGCCCGCGCCTCGACGCCGAGCGTCGCCGCGCGCCTCGTGGTACCGGACCTCACCGAGCTGATACAGCGGCTCGACCGTACGCGCAGCGGGCTCGAGCGCGGCACCCGGAGGACCCTCGAGCGTGAGCGCCGGCGCCTCGACCGCGCCCACGAGCGCCTCGGACGGGCTCCGCGGCTCCTGCTCGAGCGTGGCCGCGCCCGGCTCGAGCACGCGGCGGGCAGGCTGCAAGCACTCTCTCCTCGCGCCACCCTCGATCGCGGCTACGCGATCGTCCGCAGCGACGGCGCGATCGTCCGCTCCGGTACGAGCGTCGAGCCCGGCCGCAGCGTCGACGTCGAGCTCGCCGAAGGAGGCTTCGGCGCCCGCGTGGAAGAGACGCGTTGACCGAGCAGCGGGGCTTCGAGGACGCTCAGCGGGAGCTCGAGGAGATCGTCCACCGTCTCGAGAGCGGCGAGGCGCCCCTCGACGAGGCCCTTCGTCTCTGGCAGCGCGGCGAGGAGCTGTACCGCCTCTGCCGCGATCGCCTCGACGCCGCCGAGGGCAAGATCGAGGAGCTGGCGAGCCGCGCCGAAGCTACGAAGTCCTGAAACGTTCTAGAATCCCCGCATGGCCGAGGCACCGGTAGAGCTGCTGCTGCGGGTTCCACTGTTCGAAGACTTCGACCGCCGCGATCTCGAACGCCTTGCGCGCTCGTTCAAGGAGCGCACGTTCGAGGCGGGGAGCATGGTCGCCGGCGAGGGCAAGAGCGGAGCGGGCTTCTTCGTGATCGAGAGCGGCGAGGCGACGGTCACCGTGCGCGGCGACGAGCACGGCAAGCTCGGGCCCGGCGATTACTTCGGCGAGATCGCGTTGATCGACGACGGCGCCCGGAGCGCGACGGTCACGGCAGACAGCGATCTCCACTGCTTCGGGCTCACTTCCTGGGAGTTCCGCCCGCTCGTCGAGTCGAATGCCTCGATCGCATGGAAGCTGCTCGAGACGCTCGCGAAGCGGCTGCGCGTAGCGCAGCAGCGCTGAGCGAGCCGCTTACCGACGCACGGCTCGTCGCGCGCTGCCGCGGCGGCGACGAAGAGGCCTGGCGCACCCTCGTCGAGCGCTTCTCGCGCTACGTCTACGCGATCGCCGTTCAGGCCTTCCGCCTTCCCGAGCACGACGCCGAGGATGTCTTCCAGGAGGTCTTCGCGCGAGTCTACGAGCGGCTCGACACACTCCGCGACGACGAGGCAGTTCGCCCCTGGATCGCGCAGCTCACCCGCCGTCTCTGCATCGACCGCCTGCGCTCCGGGACGAGGGAGATGGCCTCCGATGCCGACGAGCTGCCGGAGGCGGCCGCGGACGACCTCCTAGCGCAGCTCGAAGAGGCATTCGACGTCCACGAGGCGCTGGCGGACCTGCCCGAGCATTGCCGCGAGATCCTCGACCGCTTCTTCGCCAGGGACGAGAGCTACCGCGTGATCGGCGAGGCACTCGAGCTTCCGGCCGGAACGATCGCGAGCCGCATCTCGCGGTGCCTCGACAAGCTCCGCGAGGTGTTCGTGACGGGGCAGACATGACCTCAGTCGGTTCAAGGGTCATTCAGACGGACGCACGAGCCAAGCTCGCGCGTCCTGAAGGCGGCATCGCAAGCGATGCGTTGGTCGTGGGAAGAAATGACCCCGGTGGCGCGTCCAGTTAGCAGGTGACGTGATGAACGCATACGACATCGAACGGCTGTCCCGCCTGATCGGAATGCTCCCGCCGGCCCCGGTCGCCTGGGTGCGCGCGGCAGAGGAGATGCCGCGAGCCCGCCGCGAGCTGGATGGGATCGTCGCACGCGCCGAAGCGGATGCCGAATTCCGTCGTGCGCTCATCGCCGACCTCGAGAGCGCGTTGCAGGCGGAGGGCGTCGAGCCAACCCGGCCGTTGCTCGACGAACTCCGCCGCCGCGTCTCCGAATAGCGCTTCCGGCGTACGATCCTCCGATGGCGAAGAACGAGCCGGCGCATTTCGGCGATCCGAGCCTGCCGGCCTGGAGCCTGCCGGCCGGCTCCGCCGACCGGATCGCGATCGGCGTCGAGTGGCCGGAGCGGGTCACCCGCGAGTGGGCCTGGGGCGGTTCGACGGGCGAGGGCGTACGCGTCTGCATCCTCGACAGCGGCATCGAGCCGAATCATCCCCTGGTCGGCGAGCTCCAAGGCTCGGTCGCGATGGTCAAGACGGAAAGCGGCGAGATCTCGTTCACCGACGACGCCGAAGGCGACCTCTGCGGCCACGGCACCGCTTGCGCCGGGATCGTCCGCTCCCTCGCGCCGAAGGCAGGCATCTTCAGTGTCCGCGTCCTCGGCGCCGGTTTCAAGGGCAGCGGCCCGGTGCTCCTCGGCGGCCTTCGCTGGGCGATCGAGCAGGGCTTCGACGTCATCAACATGAGCCTCTCGACGACGAGACGCCAGTTCGCCGAGCTCCTGCACGAGCTCGCCGACAGCGCGTACTTCCGCCGCACCGTTCTCGTAGCCTCCGCACACAACATGCCCGTCGAGAGCTACCCGTGGCGTTTCTCCTCGGTCATCTCCGTGGGAAGCCACGAGGAGCAGGATCCACTTACCTACTTCTACAACC
>Ga0307277_10000622_pt1 | contig 13381 bp, 13 predicted proteins | sample ER_DNA_116_FD_194473 | JGI IMG/M metagenome (GOLD analysis project Ga0307277, IMG submission 194473) | Bulk soil microbial communities from the East River watershed near Crested Butte, Colorado, United States - ER_DNA_116 | ecosystem: Environmental > Terrestrial > Soil > Floodplain | place...
GGCGCGGGCTTTTTGATCGGGACCGCAAGCGATGCCTTAGTGCCAGGCCTGACATCCGGTTCTCACTCCCACGCCCACTAGCTAGAGGAGAGCCTGCACCAACCGCGTAACCGCAACGCGTGGCCGTACGCGCTCCGCACCTCTACCGCTCGCTGCGTCTCTTCGGGCTCGCGAGCTTCGCCCTGCTCTCGCAGGAGGTCGAGGCCGGCGCCGAGATTCCGTTTTCGTTCGAGGAGCACGACGGCGGCAAGCGGCCGCTCTACGAGTACCGGCCGCTCGTCACCGGCTACGTGGAAGCCCGCGCGGGGCGCCTGGCCGCTCTTCCAGATGCGCTGAACGCGCTCGAGGAGCTGCGCCGCGAGCCCGCGGCCGCGATTTACGCGCGCGCGCATGCCGGCGGTGAGGGGAGCGACAACGGCGCGCTCGTCCGTACGGTCCTGTTCCCACTCCTGACGGCGGTGGCCGAGCAGTGCGGCGGCTTCGACTGGAGCGACGAAGTCTTCGACCGGGCTTACGGCGAGCTCGAGCGGTCGCTGTTCGGGACGCGGCGCGCCTACGCCGCCGTGGCGCCCCTGGTCGGGCTCGGCGCCGGCAGCCAGATCGAGCTGGGTCGGGGGATCCGCGTTCGCGTCGCGGCGGCTGGAGAGCTCGCGGCCCACTGGCCCGACGCTGTTCGCCTGCTGCCGCCGAGCTTCGGGCGCGAGCCCGACCGCGTCTGCGTGCTCGAGCTCGAACGGCCGCTCCAGGCCGCCGAGGCCGAGCCGCCGGACGCGCCCGGCGAGCTCGCCGACGCCGTCACCGCGTTGCGCCTGACGACGGCGGCCGCCGTCGCCGCAGGGCCCGTCCTCTTTGAACGCCTGGATTGGCGGCCGTACGGGATTCGACCCGTGCTTCCGATCGCCGCGACGCAGCCTCCCGGGGAACCCTCGCGCCTCGACGCCTTTCGCGGCAAGCTTGCCCGCGACCTGCTGGAGCGGATCGCGACCGCGGACGACGATCCCGAGCTCGCGGAAGGCCTCGACCGCTGGGAGCTCTCGCTGTTCGCGACCGAGCCGTTTCGCTCTGAGCAGCTGCGCGAGTCATTGAGCGCGCTTCTTGGCGGCGCCGACGGGCTCTGGGCTGCAACCGTCCGCACGGCGGTCCTCCTCGGCGAGACCGCGCGCGACCGGGTCGATCAGCTGGAGCGCCTCCGTGCGCTCTGCGCCGGCGAGCCGGCGAAACCTTCCACTGTCGATGCGGTCAGGCGTGTGGTTGTCGAGACGTTGCTGCACGGCGACAGGCCGGCGCTCGTCGCCGCCCTCGACGAATCGTTGCTCGGTGTGCGTGCGCGGCCGACGAGCTTCCTCACGGCCGTCGCATAAGTTTTCCAATCGTCACAAAGCCGACCCGGTCCGGTCGGGATTCGACCGCTACGTTCGACGCGTGGACGAGGCGAGGGCAGTCATGCACCGGCTCGAGCGGATCGAGGCCCTCGAGCGCGAAGGCGCGGGCCCGAAGGAGCTGCTCGCCGAGGTCCGCGAGCTGCTTCGCGAGGGCGAGGCGTGGCTCGAGACGGAACGAGAGGGAACCGAGCTTGCAGCGGACGCGCTCGACCGCTGTCGGACCGCACACGACGCGGGAGTGGCGCCCATGGTCTAATCGGCCGGTGGCCGAGCACATCGTGCAGTGGGACGAGGTCGAGGGGGACCGCGCCGAGGAGGGCGCGTTTCGCTCCATGTGGACCGACCTTGGCCGAGCCGCCGGCACCGTCACTGTCGGTGTCAAACGGGTTCAGGTCGACCCGGGCGCGCGCTCGACGCCGCTGCACATGGAGGGGGCGGAGGAGGAGATCTTCTTTGTGCTCGCAGGTTCGGGTCTCTCGTGGCAGGACGACGGCGACGGCGAGCAGACCTACGAGATCCGCGTCGGCGACTGCCTCGTCCACCTCGCGGGCGCCGAGGCGCACTCGGTGGTCGCGGGGCCTGAAGGGATCGACTATCTGGCTTTCGGCACGCGTGCGAAGGCCGAGTACGCGTTCTTTCCCCGCCTGAAGGCGGGACGGGTGGGGATGCTCTGGGCCGAGATGATCGAGACCCACCAGTGGAAGCAAGAGCTCGCGCTCGGCGACCCCGAGCTGCCGGAGCCAAGCCCGCGCCCGCAGCGGATCGTCAACGTCGACGAGCTCGAAGAGGAGGACTGGGGGCGAGGCGACGTGCTCGTCCACGGTCGCGACCTCGGGATCGCCGCCGGCTCGGTCCTGACGGGCATCAACTACAACCGGATCGAACCGGGCATGCTCAGCGCTCCGCCCCACTGCCATTCCGTCGAGGAGGAGATCTTCGTGATCCTCGGCGGAACCGGGACGGCTCTCCTCGGCGAGGAAGAGCACCCCGTTAATCGCGGACACGTGATCGCCCGTCCAGCCGCGACCCGGATCGCGCACGCATTCCGGGCCGGCAAAGATGGGCTGACGATGCTCGCCTACGGTACGCGCGACCGCGGCGCGGACATCGTCTATTACCCGCGTTCGAACAAGACCTACTTCCGCGGCGTCGGGGTGATGATCAGGGCCGAACGACTCGACTACTGGGACGGCGAGGAGGACTGAAGAGGTAGCCCGGTAAAGTATGTAGCGAAATGAGCGAGCTGCGGCCAGGCCTCGCTGCCGTCCGCGATCTCGCGCGGTCTGCCCAGGGAGCCCGAGAGGCCGGTGAGTTGCTGGAACGGATCTGTGCCAGCGTCGCCGGCACGTTCGGCTTCGGCCGAACAGGGATCTCGCATCTCCGCCCGGAGACGCACCAGCTCGAGTTGCTCGCCGCACACGGGATCTCGGCCGACGAGGTCAGACAGCTCTCGTCGAGCCTCGACGACTGGCGGATCTTCAAGCGCGCGCTCGAGACACGCGATCTGGTCTTCATCGATGACGTCGCTGCCGAGAAAGGCCTGCCTCCGGGGGTTGCAGAGGCCTACGGGGTCCGCGGCGTGCTCGTACTACCGCTCATGAGCGAGGACCGTTGCATCGGCTTCCTGACCGCGGACCACGGCGGCGAGCCGTTCGAGCTGGATTCGAACGTCGCAGAGCTGCTCCGGACGATCGGTGCGCTGGTCGCGTCGTTCCTCGAGAGCGCGCTCGCGCAGGCGGATCTCCGTCGCCTCGACGAGCTGAAGACGAACTTCATCGCTCTCGCCTCACACGAGCTGCGAAGTCCCGCAGCCGTCATCTACGGGATCAGCGCGACCCTTCACCTGCGAGGCCGCGAGCTGGACGATGAACAGATCGACGATCTTCGGCGCGCTCTCTTCGACCAGAGCGAGCGCCTGCGCCAGCTCGTCGACCAGCTGCTCGACCTCTCGCGGCTCGAGGCGAACGCGATCCGGATTCGTCCGGAACCAATTCAGGTCCGGAGCCGTGTCGAGGAACTGGTTGCCGGGCTGGTTCCCGAACACGCGGCGTCGATCGAACTCGAGATGCCTGTTGGGCTCGAGGCGGTCACCGATTCCGCAGCCTTCGACCGGATCGTCTCAAACCTGATCACGAATGCCTGCCGCTACGGCGATCCGCCCGTGCGAATCCAGGCCGAGCAACGGGACCGGCATTTCCGGCTCGCGGTCGAGGACAGCGGGGAAGGGGTCAATCCGGAGTTCGTGCCGCAGTTGTTCGATCGGTTCACGCGCGGCGATGAGTCAAGAAAGGTCGTTCAGGGGGCCGGACTCGGCCTCTCGATCGCGCAATCCTTTGCGAGGGCGCAAGGCGGCAATTTGATCTACCGGTCCGTCCAACCGAGCGGTGCTCGCTTCGAGCTGGTCCTCCCATGTGTCAATTAGCAAGAAAACGCCTGCACCAAGGCGTCGCTTGCGATGCCGACCAAAAGGCCGCGCCGACATGCGCGGCGCGGCCGCTAAACCCGGCTGATCGAAACGTGCCCTTGCGCCGACCGAAAACGCCTGCACCAAGGCGTCGCTTGCGATGCCGACCAAAAGGCCGCGCCGACATGCGCGGCGCGGCCGCTAAACCCGGCTGATCGAAACGTGCCCTTGCGCCGACCGAAAACGCCTGCATTTAACCCGATAAAGGGTTCGGCTACTATCAGACGAAAGAAAGGGTCTGATGGGGCTGGCACGCCTGCTTCCGCGACCGGGAACCCGGGACGACATTTCGAAAGGAGCCACTCTGGGGAGGGTCATCGCCTTCGCCAACCAAAAGGGCGGCGTCGCCAAGACGACGACGGCGCTGAACCTGGGCGTCGCCTTTTCCGAGCAGGGAATGAAGGTGCTCCTCGTCGACCTCGATCCGCAGGGCAACCTGACCATGAGCCAGGGCCTGAATCCAGACTCGATCGAGCGCTCGATGTTCGACGTCCTCGTGCACCGGGTTCCGATCACCGAGGTGATCCATCACCAGGAGGTCGACCTCGCCGTTTCGTCGATCGATCTAGCCGGCGCCGAGCTTGCGCTCTCGAGCATGATCGGCCGCGAGCGGGCGCTCGAGAAGGCGCTCGCTCCGGTGAAGGACAACTACAACTACGTCCTGATCGACACGCCGCCTTCGCTCGGACTCCTGACGATCAACGCGCTCGTCGCCTCCAACGGCGTTATCGTGCCGGTGCAGTGCGAGTATCTCTCGCTGCGGGGTCTCGTCCAGCTCGAGAACACGCTCTCGATGATCCGCGAGAACCTGAATCCCGAGGTTGGGATCGAGGGGATCCTGCCGACGATGTACGACAAGCGTACGCTGCACTCGCGTGAGGCGGTCGAGATCCTGGAGGAGAATTTCGGCGATCTCGTGTTCGGGACGAGGATCCGCAAGACGATCCGCTACGCCGAGGCGCCCGTGAAGGGCAGCTCGGTGCTCAAGTACGACCCAACAGGTAGCGCTGCAGACGCCTACCGTGAGCTCGCGAAGGAGGTTCTCAATGGCGCGGCGCCGCGCGAGCATGCGTGAAGGCCCGCTCGCGGAGCTCTTCCGCGCGACCGAGGCCGCTCAGAAGCAGACGGACAAGGCTGAGCCAGAAGCCGCGCCGCCTGAGTCCCTCGAGCCGCAGGAGGAGACGGTCGAGCACGTTCCCGAGTTTGCGCAGGCCTCCGAGGAGACGGCGATTGCCGCCGTGCCCGAACCGGAGCCCGAAGCCGAACCCGCGCCCGAGCCCGTCCGTCTCGAGCCGGTTCCCGAGCCACCGCCGATGTTGCAGCCGCTGCCCGAGCAGGCGCCACGGCTCCATCGCGTTCCGCGCGGGGAAACCGCCGCCTACCTGGCGGTGATCAAAGTCGTCGGTGTCGGCGGCGCCGGTCTCAACGCGGTCGACAGGATGATCGACGCCGGGCTCGCGCAGGTCGAGTTCGTCGCTGTCAACACCGACATCCAGCAGCTGCGGATGAGTGACGCGCCGGTCAAGATCCACATCGGCCGAGAGCTAACCGAGGGTCTTGGCTCGGGCGCCGATCCGGATCTGGGGCGGAGCGCCGCCGAGGAGGCCTACGACCAGATCAAGAACGCGCTCCGCGGCTCCGACATGGTCTTCGTCACCGCAGGCGAGGGCGGCGGCACCGGCTCGGGCGCTGCGCCCGTGGTCGCGCGGATCGCGCGCGAGCTCGGCGCGCTGACGGTGGGCATCGTGACAACGCCGTTTCGTTTCGAGGGCACGCGCCGACGCGGCACCGCCGACCAGGGCGTCGAAGAACTCCGCCGCAACTGCGACACCGTGATCGTGATCCCGAACGAGCGGCTGCTGGAGGTGCTCGACAAGTCGACCTCGATGCTGGACGCCTTCCGGATCGCTGACGACGTGCTCCGCCAGGGCGTTCAGGGCATCTGCGACCTGATCACGCTTCCGGGCTTGATCAACCTCGACTTTGCGGACGTGCGGACGATCATGAAAGAGGCCGGGACCGCCCTGATGGGGATCGGCTTCTCGACCAGCGAGAACCGTGCGCGCGAGGCTGCCGAGCGGGCGCTCCGCTCGCCGCTGATCGACCAGCAGATCATGGGTGCGAAGGGCATCCTGCTCTCGATCGCCGGCGGGGACGATCTCTCCCTCTACGAGGTCAACGAGGCGGCAGAGGTGATTCGCTCGGCGTCCACGGACGACACGAACATCATCTTCGGCGCCACCATCGACGAGCGCCTCACCGGCCAGATCTGGGTGACGGTGATCGCGACGGGCTTCGGCATGCAGGCTGCGCGGCAGCGTGTCTTCGGCGAACGTCCGCTGGCCGAAGACTCGCTCGAGCCTCCTAGCTTTCTACAGACGTAGCACCGGCTCCGCAGCGGCTCCTTCTGCTCTCGTACTTCGAGCCGAAGGACGTGCCGAAATTGCTGGCGGAGGTTCGGCGCGCCCGCTTGCCCGCCGACGTCGCTGTTTATGTCGGCAGCTACGGTCCGAACCCCTCAGTCGCGCGGGAGGTTGCCGAGCTGCCGCATGGCCGCTACGCGCCGATGTTTGCGCTGAACGAAGACTGGTTTCGCCAGCGGCGCCGGCTGCCACCCGAGGTCGACGGGTTGGTGCCGAAGCGTCTTGCGGGCGGGGTGCCGCCGCTGCGGCGGTTGGGCTCGACCTCGGCTCGCGTCTCGTGGGGCGTCGAGCTCGGAGCGCGCTACCGCGACGTGATGCGCGACGCGGGCGACGTGGGTATGCAACTCGATGGGTGGCAGCTGGACGAGATCGTGCCGAGCGCTGCGGCGGCCGGAGCAGCGCCGATTCGGGAGTTCACGCGCGGCGTCCTCCGAGGCTTGGTCTTCGGACGGAGCGTGCTTGGTGACACTGCCATACGCGGCTTCGTCTGGGTGGCGCACACGGCGCTCGGTCTCGCGCGACTGCCGATCACCGACGAGCTAACGACCTTCTGGCGAACGCTCAACCGTGCCGCTCTCGCCTATGTCGGCGAGGAGTATCCGCCGTTCGACGGCGACCCGCGCGCGGTTGCACGCCGCTACGCGTCAGCGCAGCGCGCGCTGGCAGCGGGCGGGCCGGTGCGTCGCGCCCTCGCGCGGCGGTACTTGCCCGGGATGACGCCGGGCTACGACTTGAAGGCGAGCCTCGGCGGCAACGTTCACCACTGGCCCCGCGGGCAGGTCAACGCCTGGCGCGCGGCTTACGTGCAAGAACGCGTTCGCAGCGGCGTTGCGGGACTGGCGGAGTTCGATTTCCGGTTCGAGAACAGTGCCCCGGCCGCCATACACGATGTGCTGAGCGCGGTCGCGGCGGCGCTCAGGGCGAGCAGCTCTGGGGCCGCCTCCCGGCGAACGCCGCCAGTGCGCGGCGTGCGTTGAAATGGAAGCTGAGCCGGACGGTACCGGGCTCTGACAGCCGCAGCCGGATCATCGAGTCCCGGCCAGGGTCGAGGCAGCCGCTCGAGGCCATCCAGTACGGCGAGTAGCGGATCGCGAGCCGGTATGTGCCCGGCTCGGCAGCACGAACCGTCACGCGGGTCTCGGTCAGCGCGACAACTTTCGCGGCGCCCGGCCCGGTGATCAGCGGGCGGGGCACAGGCACCTCGTAGATCGCCACGTGTTCGGTCTTCATCACGATCGGCAGGCCCGAACGACCGCTTCGCAACAGCGTCGCCTCGCCGCGGGCGCTGTAGTCCGTCGGGGCGTCGGTGAGCACGACGTAACGGATCCCGAGCGAGCGCAGCCAGGCCAGATACGCGCCGCGGGGTAGCTCGTCGTCGCTGTAGAGGAGGCGGTTCTGCGGGAAATCGTTCTGGCGGAACCATCCTCGCGCCAGCGGGACGCCGGCTCGCGGCAGATAGACGGCGTCCCAGTGTCCTGCCGTGTCCACGGCCTCGACACGGTAGGAAAGGCTCAGGTGACGGTGCAGGTAGCTGATGGCAGGCTGCCAGTACGCCTCGGACGAGGCGGGGTCATTGGATGAGTGGGCGAAGCTGAAGGCGAGCGGCGTCACGTTCCAGGAAGCCGCCAGCGCCAGCGCGGCGACGGCGACCGGCAGGGGCCGCCACTGGCGTAGCGACAGGGCGAGCACCGCAACCGGAATCGCGACGTAGCGAAGCCGGTCGATGTTCTCCCCGAGCGACGAGGGAAACGCAAAGGCGGTCAGGCAGGCACCGAGGTAGACGATGAACAACCAGCGGAGCGGGCGAGCGGGCTCGACGCCCCACGTCAGCGCGGCGCCGAGGACGCAGAAGACACAGGCTGCGAGCAGCTCTTGCCAGGAGAACGGGTAACGGCCGCCGTCCGCAAAGAGACGCCAGAGGACCGCCTCTGTGCCTCCCATCGCGAGGATGATCGCCGCGGGTACGGCCAGCCTCCGGGCCTCTCGCCAGCGTGAGACTCCGATGCCGGCGAGGACGAAGCTGAACAAGAGAAAAGCGAGGGGACTCGCGCCCGCGGTCAACGCGGCCAGCACCCCGAACTTCCAGCGGGACCCGGTCTGGAGCGCCCAGATGGCGAGCAGGGCCAGGGCGGCGCCGAGCGCGAAGGGGAAAGCGCCCGACAGGACGACACCCGCCCAGACGACGGCGAAGGTCCAGCTCGACCAGCGCGCGGTCGGTCCCCATTCGCGTCCGAGGACGACTGCGAAGGCGAGCGCTGCCGTTGCCACGGTGACGACCGCAAGCAGCTTGATTCCGAGCACTGCCGCGAGCGGGTAGTAGATGAGGCTGTAGGTGATGAAGCTGTAGCGGCCCGCGTACCAGAAGTTGTTCCAGAACGCGAAGCCGTTCTGGAGGAACGCGCTGCGCTGATACGCGTGCGCAGCGAAGTCGGCGCCTGGGGGCCCGAGCCAGACCAACAGCGACGCCAGAACTGCGGCGGCGGCGGCGCAGAGGACGGCTTCGCGCGCAACCGTGGAGCTGCGGACGGCCACTGAGCTGCACGATAACTGCGACGGCGGCGGAGCCGGAGACTGGATGTCGCGGCAGCCTTTCCCGCCTGTGTGGCCGTTACGCTTGCGGAATGAGGGGCGCGGTGGCGGCCGGGCATACCCTGACCGCCGAGGCGGGCGCCGAGGTGCTGCGCGAGGGCGGTAACGCGGTCGACGCGTGCATTGCCGCCACGGTCATGTCGTGGGTCACGGAGAGCACGCTCACCAGTCCGGGCGGCGGTGGTTTCCTGCTGGTCCGAGCCGCGTCCACGGGGAAGGTGCGCCTACACGATTTCTTCGTCGCGATTCCCGGTCACGGGCTCGATCGGCCCCTTCGCGAGATGGATGCCGTCGAGGTCGAGTTCGACCGGGGCGCCTCGCAGATCTTTCGGGTCGGCGCCGCTTCCTGCGGCGTCCCGGGCGCTATCGCCGGCCTCGAGGTGGCGCATCGCGACTATGCGACGCTACCGTGGCGTCGCCTGCTCGAACCGGCGATCGCGGTCGCACGCGAGGGGCACGAGCTGGTGCCGGCGCAGGCCTACCTGCACGCGATCCTCGACGTGATCCTGCGGCGCACGGATACAGGTCGTGAGATCTTCGGTCCAGACGGCGTTCGCCTTGTCACCGGCGACCGGGTCCTGATGCCCGATCTGGCCGCCACGCTCGAGCAGCTCGCCGAGGGCGGCCCGGCGTCGTTTTACGCAGGTGAGCTCGGCCGCCGCGTCTGCGAGTACGTTCTCGCGGAGGGCGGCAGCCTGACCGAGGAGGATCTGGCGGCGTACCGTGTCATCTCGCGCAAGCCGATCCGCAGCTCGTTCGACTCGCACGAGTTCGTCTCGAACCCGCCGCCGTCCTCGGGCGGAACCCTGATCGCCTACGCCCTCCTGTTGTTGTCCCGGCTCGGCCCCGGAGGCCCGGCGGGGACCGCGGAGGCGATCGCGCGGCTCGCCGAGGTGATGCGCGAGCAGACCCTCGCGCGCGGAGGCAGCTTCGTCAGCGACCTCTACCGCGGCGGGCTCCCGAAGCGGCTCTTCGCCGGTGTCGACAGGGCCGTGGAGCGGATCAGGTCCCGTGAAGCCGAAGGCGGGGCGGATCCGGCGGCGGAACGGGTCGGCGCTCCCGGGACGACGCACATCTCCGTCGTCGACGCGGCAGGAAACGCGGCCTCCTTGACCGCTTCGAACGGGTCTGGCTCGGGAGTGATCGTTCCCGGGACCGGCATCCACCTGAACAACATGCTCGGCGAGTACGACCTCAACCCGGTCGGGCGCGCGGTCCAGTCAGGCAGGCGCCTGACCAGCATGATGGCGCCGTCGCTCGTGCTCGAAGCCGGTCGGCCGCGTCTCGTTGTCGGCAGCGCGGGCTCGATTCGTTTGCGGGGCGCGATCCTGCAGCTCGTCCTCAACGTCACCGTTCATGGAATGGACGTGAGCGCAGCGATCGAGCAGCCGCGCGTGCATCTCGAAGGCACGCACGTCCACTGCGAGGGGGGCTTCGAGCCCGCCGAGCTCGATCGGCTCGAGCAATGGGGCTACGAGCTGGTGCGCTGGCGGCGGCGAAACCTCTACTTCGGAGGGGCCGCGGCCGTGGAGCTGCGCAATGACGGTTCCCTCGACGCCGCCGGCGATCCGCGCCGCGGCGGCCACGGCATCGTCGTTTGACCGGTTACATCGTCAGGCGCGCGACGCCCGCCGACGCCGCGGCGCTCGTCGAGCTCGGCCGCGCAGTCAGCTCGGAGCCGGAGGCCTGGCTGATCACCGAGGGCGACTGGCGTAACGTCGGGGACGAGCGCCGCTACCTGCGCGCGGTCCGGCGCTCGCCGCACGCCGCGGTCTTCGTTGCGGAGAACGAGGACGGCATCGTCGCGCGCCTCTCCCTCGCACGCGACTCGCATCCGGCGAGCCCTCACGTCGCTGATCTGGGCCTGATGGTGGCGGCCGGGCACCGGCGCCGCGGGATCGGCAGGTCGCTGCTCGAGCAGGCGGTCGGATGGTCCCGTGAGAGTGGGGTCGAGAAGCTCGAACTGCACGTCTTCCCGCACAACGAGCCCGCGATCAAGCTCTACGAGCAATTCGGCTTCGAGCGCGAGGGCCTAAGACGCAGCCACTTCCGTCGGGGCGGCCGCCCCGTCGACGCCGTGTTGATGGCCTACCGCGTCCGCTGAGCAGACGCTCCTAAACTGGAACGATGGAATCGCTCGTTCAGGACTACGGGCTGTTCCTGCTCTTTCTGCTGATCGCGATGGAGTCCGCTGGCATCCCGCTCCCGGGCGAGACCGCGCTCGTCGCCGCAGGCGTGCTCGCTTCGCGAGGCGACATGAACATCGTTGCGGTGATCGCCGTCGCCGCCACCGGGGCGATTGTCGGCGACAACGTCGGATATTTGGCCGGCCGGCTAGGCGGGCGGAAGCTGTTGCAGCGCTGGGCCCCGCTCGAGCGCCACGCCTCGCGGGTGCTTCCGTGGTCAGAACGCTTCTTCGAGCGGCACGGTCCGAAGACGATCTTCCTCGGCCGCTTCATCGCCGTGCTGCGGGTGACGGCGGCCTGGCTCGCGGGGATCAGCAAGATGCAGTGGTGGGTCTTCTTCCTCTGGAACGCTGCCGGCGGGGTCTGCTGGGCGGTCGCGGTCGGCCTCGTCGCGTACTACGCGGGCCAGGCCGCCGCCGACGCGATCGCCCGCTACGGGCTGATCGCCGGGGGCGCGATCGTCGTCCTGCTCGTGATCGGCGCTTTCGTCTTCCGCTTCATCCGGCGGCGGATGCTCGAGGCCGAATCCGAGGCGTAAAGAGTTAGCAGGGTTTGAGCGCGCGGGCTTGAATTCTGTGAGCCGTGGCGATCCTGGCCCGGCTCTGTGAGGCGATCGACGCCCGTCCCTACATGGAGGGTCACGGTTCGCGCGTCAGCGAGCTTGCCGAGGCGATCGCGCTTCGGCTGGGCTGGGGCCCCGGCCGGATCCGGCGCCTGCGCATCGGTGCCCTCCTCCACGACGTCGGGAAGCTCGCCGTTGCCGACTCGGTCTGGGACAAGGCCGAGCGGCTGAGCGAGGGCGAGGTCGAGGCGATCCGGAGCCATCCCGAGGCCGGCGTGCGAATCCTCGCGCGGCAAGCCGATTTCCGCTTCGCGATCCCGCACGTGCTCTTCCACCACGAGCACTGGGACGGCAGGGGCTATCCCTCCGGCCGGCGGGGCGACGAGATTCCGCTCGAGGCGCGGGTCCTGGCCGTCGCCGATGCTTTCGACGCGATGACCTCGCCGCGGCCGTACCGGCCCGCGCTGCCGGTGAGAGACGCTCTCGCCGAGATCGAACGCTGCGCCGGCTCGCAGTTCGACCCGGTCGTCGCGGGCGTCTTCGTCGAGCTCTGCCGCGCAGAGGCGCCGCGCTTGCTCGCCGCGCAGGGCTAGGCCCAAGTACCGTCTGCGGCCGTGATCGAGGCCGTGCGCGGGGACATCACCGAGCAAGCACTTGACGCGATCGTCAACGCGGCGAACTCGAGCCTCCTCGGAGGCGGAGGCGTCGACGGTGCGATTCAACGCGCCGGTGGACCCGAGATTCTCGCCGAGTGCCGGCTGCACGGCGGTTGCGACCCGGGTGACGCAAAGGCCACGACGGCCGGCCAGCTCGCGGCCCGCTACGTCATCCACACGGTCGGACCGGTCTGGCGCGGCGGCCAAGCCGGCGAGGCGGAGCTGCTTGCGTCCTGTCACCGCCGCGCACTCGAGGTGGCCTCGGAGCTCGGTTGCTGCAGCATCGCGTTCCCGGCGATTTCGACCGGCGTCTACGGCTATCCGGTCGAGCTGGCCGCCCCGGTCGCCGTCGCGGCCGCCCGCGGGGCCCAACGCCCGCCGGTCGAGCTCGTCCGCTTCGTCCTCTTCAGCCAGGGCCATCTCGAAGCGTTCGAGCGCGCGTTGGCCGAAACCAAGTAACAGTCTGTTACAAGGAATGACACGTCCCGAAGTGCGCTTTCGTCTAATCGAAGCGCGGGTCGCAGCCCAACTTATGCAAGTAACAGCCTGTTACTAAAGTCTGCTAGAGGGACGCCCAGACCTCGAGCTTCTGGCGGGTGCGGCGGATCACCTCGTCGGTGTACTCGCTGGTGCCGGCATGGCCGCCGAGGTCGGCGGTGCGGATGCCGTCGGCGACCGCTTCGAGACAGGCCTCGCGGATCGCACGGCCTGCCTGCTGCGCCGCCTCGTCGCCGAAGCCGAGCAGCGCGGCCGCCGCGAGGATCATCGCCATCGGGTTGGCGACGTTCTTGCCCCGGAGCGACGGAGCCGTGCCGTGGGCGGCCTCCGCCATCGCCGTCCGCGGCGCGAGCTCGTCGTCGAGCGCGATCAGCATCGACTCGGAGCCCGCGATCGAGCCGAACAGCGGCAGCACGAGGTCGGAGAGGATGTCGCCGTCGCGGTTCAGCGACGGGATCACCAGGGGATCGCCGCTCGTCGACAGCAGGAGCGCGAAGGTTGCGTCGATCAACTGAGGCTCGTAGCGAACGCTGGGGTGCCGCTCGGCAGCGGCGTCCATCTCCTCCTTGAGCATCCCCTCGTAGACCGGACTGACCGTGTACTTCGGGCCGCCGAACACCT
>Ga0307277_10000623_pt1 | contig 13357 bp, 10 predicted proteins | sample ER_DNA_116_FD_194473 | JGI IMG/M metagenome (GOLD analysis project Ga0307277, IMG submission 194473) | Bulk soil microbial communities from the East River watershed near Crested Butte, Colorado, United States - ER_DNA_116 | ecosystem: Environmental > Terrestrial > Soil > Floodplain | place...
TCGAGGGCGGGTCGGGAGACCATCCATTTTACGCCCCATGGCCAGCCGGGTCGACCGCCTCGTGGGCCACTCGTGGGCTCGAATGCCGGATAAGCGACGTGTATGGGTGTCGTTGAACCGCAACAAGCGAAACTTGTTCACGTGTGGACTAGTTGCGCTTGAACGCAAACGATGTCAATCCGGCATCCAGACGGGTCCTCCGGGCGCGACCGGATCGACGCGAGACCGGCGCGGTTACGCCTCGAGGACCTCGAGCGCCTCCAGCAGCAGGGGCAGCCTGACGGTGAAGGTCGTGTCGCCGACGGCGCTCTCGACCGCGATCTTGCCGCCGTGCTGCTCGACGATGTGGCGCGTCCCGGCGAGCCCGATGCCGCTGCCGCTGACGGTGCCGGCGATGTTCGTCGCGCGGTAGTAGGGCTCCCAGACCCGCTCGAGCTCGTCGGGCGGAATCCCGATGCCGTGATCGCGGACGACGAGCACCGCCCAGCGCTCGTCCTCGCCGGTCCCTTCCTCCGAGACCTCGATCATGATCTCGCCGCCGCGCGGGCTGTACTTCACGGCGTTCGACACGAGGTTCGCGACGATCCGCTCGATCCGGGCCTCGTCCCAGTCGCCGAGCACGCGATGCAGAGCGGTCTCGACGCGGATCGTGTGGCGAGGGCTGATCTTCTGGTACTCGGCCGCGAGCCGCCGGGCGATCGTGACGAGGTCCGCCGGAGCCACGTCCAGCTCCAGCTCATGGCCCATCCGGACGCGCGTCAGGTCGAGCAGCTCGTCGACGAGGCGGACGAGCTGGGCCGTGCTCTCGTCGATGACCGCGAGGCCCTCCGCGATCTCGACCGACCGGTCGCGATCGGTCCGACCGAGGGCCCGCTGGAGGAGGTTGGCGTTGCCCTTGATGATCGTGGCCGGCGTCTTGAGATCGTGCGAGATCGCCGCCAGGAACTCGTCCTTCTGGCGGTCGAGATCGCGCAGCGGGCTGATGTCCTGGAAGACCGCGACACCGCCGGCCGGGTGGCCCTGACCGTCGTTCAGCGGCGCGCTGTTGACGAGGATCGGCACGTCGAGTCCGGTGAGCGCGTTCGTGATGACGAGCTGCTCGCCGCGCACGGTCTCTCCCTGGAAGACGGCGCGAGCCAGCGGGTGGTCCTTCGGCAGGTACGCGCCGCCATCGATCCGCCGCGTACCTGGCTCCCCTTCCGCTTCCGGGCCCACGATTTCCGGCACGGCTCCCATGATCTCCGCCGCGGCGGCATTGCTCAGATAGACCCGACCGAAAGCGTCGGCGATGAGGATCGCCTCGGGCATCACGTCGACGACCTGCCGCAGGCGGGCCAGGCCCGTCTCGGCCTCGGCGCGGGCGGCCTGCTCCTGGACGAGATCCTCGGCCCGCATGTTCGCCGTGATCGTGCTCAGAACGATCCCGATGCTTTCCCCGAGCTGGTCGAGGAACGCGAGGTGGATGTCGCTGAGCTCCTCGACCGAGGCCAGCTCGAGGACGGCGCGCGTCTCGTCCTCGAACAGGATCGGGAGGAGGACGATCGACCGGGGCGTCGTCCCGCCGAGAGCGGACCGGATCGGTGCGTAGTCGGCAGGCACGTCGCGGAGCCGGATCCGCTGGCGATCCTCGGCACACTGGCCGATGAGGCCCTCGCCGAAGTCGATCTCGGGCGACGGCGACGGCGTCAGCTGGCGCGGATAGGTGGCAAGGAGGGTCAGCGTCGGGATCGAGGCGTCGGGGTTTGCCAGGTAGAAGACGGCGCGCTGGATCCCCACGAGCGGCGCGAGCTCGGTCAGGATCATCCGCCCGACGGTTCGCAGGTCGCGCTGGCCCTGGAGCATCTGCCCGAAGCGGGCGATGTTCGTCTTCAACCAGTCGATCTCCTGGTTCCGCCGCGTCGTCTCACGCAGGTTCCGGATCATCTCGTTGACGTCGTTCTTCAGGAGCTCGAGCTCGCCCTGAGCCTCGACCTGGACCGACCGGGACAGGTCACCGCGGGTGACGGCCGTCGCAACCTCGCCGATCGCCCGCACCTGCGTCGTGAGATTCGCGGCGAGCTGGTTGACGTTGTCGGTGAGGTCCTTCCACGTGCCGCCCACGCCGCGGACGTCGGCCTGGCCCCCGAGCTTGCCTTCGGTCCCGACCTCGCGGGCGACGCGGGTCACCTCCGACGCAAAGCCATTGAGCTGGTCGACCATCGTGTTGATCGTGTCCTTCAGCTCCTGGATCTCGCCCCGGACATCGACCGTGATCTTCTTGGAGAGATCGCCCCTGGCGACGGCAGTCGTGACTTCGGCGATGTTCCGCACCTGGGACGTGAGATTGCCGGCCATGAAGTTGACGTTGTCGGTGAGGTCCTTCCACGTGCCGGCCACGCCCCGGACGTCGGCCTGACCGCCGAGCTTGCCCTCGGTGCCGACTTCGCGGGCGACGCGGGTGACCTCGCTGGCGAAGGCATTGAGCTGGTCGACCATTGTGTTGATCGTGTCCTTGAGCTCGAAGATCTCGCCCTGCACGTCGACCGTGATCTTCTTCGACAGGTCTCCCCGGGCCACCGCGGTGGTCACCTCGGCGATGTTCCGGACCTGGGAGGTGAGGTTGCCGGCCATCGAGTTGACGGAGTCGGTCAGGTCCTTCCACGTGCCGCCCACCCCATGGACGTTGGCCTGACCACCCAGCTTGCCCTCGGTGCCCACCTCGCGGGCCACCCGGGTCACCTCGCCGGCAAACGCGTTCAGCTGATCGACCATCGTGTTGATCGTGTCCTTGAGCTCGAGGATCTCGCCCTGGACGTTCACGGTGATCTTCTTGCTCAGGTCGCCCTTCGCTACCGCGGTGGTCACCTCGGCGATGTTCCGGACCTGGGACGTGAGGTTGCCGGCCATGAAGTTGACGTTGTCGGTGAGGTCCTTCCAGACGCCGGCCACGCCTCTCACGTGGGCCTGGCCGCCCAGCTTGCCTTCGGTGCCGACCTCGCGGGCAACGCGGGTCACCTCGCTGGCGAAGGCATTGAGCTGGTCGACCATCGTGTTGATCGTGTCGGCCAGGCGGCGGTACTCGCCCTTGAGGGGCTGGCCGTCGATCTCGGTCGCCATGCGGCGGGAGAGGTCGCCGCGAGCCACGGCATCAAGGACGCGACTCACCTCCAGCATCGGGGCGGTCAGGTCGAAAACGAGCTGGTTGACCGACTCCTCGTTCCGAGCCCAGCTGCCGGCCGGCCCGATCGATACGCGGTGGCTGATCCGGCCCTCGCGGCCGACCGCCCGGCTGATCCGGCGCAGCTCCGAGGCCATGCGCTGGTTCAGCTCGACGATGTCATTGAACGTCTCCGCGACGGAGCCGGCGAGACCTGCCTGGCCTTCGGGCAGGCGCACCCGGAAGTCGCCGCTCCGCAGGGCCCTGAGGGCGCGCAAAAGCTCGGTGCCGTCGAGCTCGCCAGGCGGCTCGACGACCGCTTCCGTGGGTGGGACTCGCTGCTCGGATCGGATCGTTCGCACCTGGATTGATGCGGCCTGGGAGGATTCGAATGTATGAGAAGTTCGGTCCCTTTCGTCTTGCAATGTCGTTGCCGGAACGGCACGAGCATGTCAACGCCATCTCGTGGGATCGGACCCGGTGCACGCACGCCCCACCGGTCGCGCCGAGGCCAGAGCTGGCGCACGGGAGCGACGAGCTTATGCACCGGAGCCCCGAGCTGGTGCACGGGGAGCCCCCGAGCTGGTGCGGTTCCCCCGGATTCTCGCCCGGTGACCGTTACCTGTCGGTCGCGCCCGAAAGTCGGTCAGATTCTCGCCCGGTGATCGTTCGGCAGCCGGCGAGGCCGGATTCAGGTGCAGCGCCGGCGCCGGCGTGCGTGGCCGCGTTGGTTTCGGGCGAGAAACGGGCCGAATTCGAGGCCGGACTCGGCCCAACGCTCCTGCGGGAAGAATCTGGCGGCGAATGGAGGGCAGAGCCTGCGTAACGGTCTCCGCACGAGAAATCGCCGGAACGAGCCGGCTCGCGCGGGAGCCCGAGCCGGCGTCGGCCGGCTCGGGCTCCTCCTCTGACGGGGCCGGGCGGATCAGCCGCCGATCGTTCGCGGCCGGTTCAGGGGCAGACCCGACTCGCCGACGTCGACCTTGAAGATCTTCCAGGCCTCCGGGTTCGTGGCGGGCTCAAGGTCGCCGTTCGTGACGAGCAGCGACCGGCCCTGGAAGGCGAGGCCCCACGGCGAGAAGAACCGCGGGTCGGAGATCCGGCGGATCTCGTCCCCGGAAGGATCGAGCACCGCGATCTCGTTTGGGCCGAGCAGGCTGACGTACAGGTTGCCGGACCGGGCGAACGCGAGACCGGTCGCCTGGGGCGGCGCGGCCGCCGTCGGGTCGAACGGGAACACGTGGACGACCTCGAGGTCGGCCGCGGATGGATGCTCGACGAGCCGGACGCGGTAGATGATCGCGGCGAGGGCCGGGTCGGCCGACACCGTGATCGAGAAGTACAGCCATTGGCCCGTCGGGTCGATCCGGCCGCCGAGGGGTCCGCCCGCGAACCCGAAGAAGCCGGTCAGGCGGGGATCAGTGAACCAGATCGAGGCGGTGCCGCTGGGGTCGACCCGCCAGATCCGGGGCTTGTCGTCGGGGACGTACAGGTTGCCGGCCTTATCGAAGACCAGGTCGTTCCACATCGAGAGCATCCAGTCGCCCGCGAGCCCGGTCGATGCCGGGACCTGCGAGAAGACCGCCGGCGCCGCCGGATGACGGCCCAGGTCGAGCTTCAGGATCCGGCCGTTCATGTCGGCGACATACAGCCCGTGGTGCGAACCCGGGTTGCCGTCGAGGGCGAGGCCGAACAACCCCATGTCCGAGTTGTCCGCCGTATCGATCACCGTCGCATCGAGCAGGGTGCCGTCCGCGTCGTAGGTGAAGACACGCTCGTCGTCGGAGTTCTGGTGTCCCGCGAAGAAGTCACCGGCGCTCGTCGACACGTACACGCGGTCGTCGTCGACCGCGATCCCGAACGGGTGCCCTGGCGCGGGGGCGGTCGCGAACACAGTCACCGCGTCCGTGCCCGTCCTGGCGCCATTCGCCGCGACCGCCGGGCTGATCCCCGGCCCGACCGCGATCAGCGCGCCGACCGCGACGATCCGTGCCGCGACCCACCGTCCCCTCGCGCGTCGACCGCGCGCCATGAGCGAACCACCGTGGTCCCAATCGAGGGGCCCCCGTGGTGCGTCGATCTGCCGATTCATGGCAAGCCTCCTCGATCTGGGCGGAACCGTGAACTCCGTTCCGTGGCCGTCAACCGATCGACGAACCGACGGGCGACGAATCGACAGGCGCAGGCCGGCCAGCCGCCTCCGCACCGCGGTCCATCCGCCGGCGGGCGTTGACGTCCTCCCGAGGCGCGGGCAGGATCGGGCGGTCCGGAGCTGAACCGAATCGAACCGACGGAGGGAAGGAACCATGGCGGTGGAGTTGCCACAGGCTGAGAAGACGGCCGACGAGCTCGTCGGCAGATTGTTCGGGGCGAGCCTCGGGATGATGGATGTCCTGTCCGTGTACATGGGCGATCGCCTGGGCCTGTACCGGGCGCTGCGTGACGGCGGCCCGGCAAGCGAGACGGAACTGGCGTCCCGCGCGGGCATCGATCGGCGGTACGCGCGCGAGTGGCTCGAACAGCAGGCCGCGAGCGGCTTCCTCGATGTCGACGACGTATCGGCAACCGCCGAGCTGCGCCGGTTCTCGCTCCCCGACGCGTATGCCGAGCCGCTCCTGAACCCCGACAGCCCGTACTCGATCGCACCACTCGCCCGGTCGATCAGTGCCTGTGCGAAGGTCCTGCCGGAGCTGCTTGAGGCCTACCGGACCGGTGGCGGCGTCGATTGGAACGCCTACGGATCGGACATGATCGAGGCCCAAGGCGACTTCAACCGGCCCTGGCTGCGTGGCTCGTTCGGAACCGAGATCCTGCCGGCGATCGGCCCGATCCACGATCGGCTGGCGTCCGACCCTCCAGCGCGTGTCGCAGACGTCGCCTGCGGCGTGGGTTGGGCAGGCATCGCGATCGCGCAGGCATATCCCGGCGTCCGCGTCGACGGCTTCGATCTCGACCCGTCGTCGATCGATCTTGCCAGGGCCAACGCCCAGCGTGCCGGCGTCAGCGATCGCGTGACGCATGCCGTCCGCGACGCAGCCGATCCCGCGGCTGCCGGCCAGTACGACCTCGTCGTCGTCATCGAGGCGATCCACGACCTGGCGCGCCCGGTCGAGGTTCTCTCCGCGATCCGCCAGATGCTCCGACCCGGGGGCTCGGCGTTGATCGCCGACGAGCGGACCGAGGACGCGTTCACCGCCCCCGCCTCCGAGATCGAGCGGATGTACTACGGCTTCAGCCTGCTGACCTGCCTGCCTGCGGCGATGACCGAGCGACCGACGGCCGGGACCGGCACGGTGATGCGAACCGACACGTTGCGCCAGTACGCCGACGAGGCGGGTTTCACCGGCTTCGAGCGGCTCGACGAGCCGGCGCTCGAGATGCTCCGCTTCTACCGCCTGACGGCGTAGCCCTCCGCAGCCCGTCCGAAGCGGGCCGGAATCGGGCCGGAATCGGGCCCGAATCGAAACGCCGCCGAGGGTCGCTCGGCGGCGTTCGATGTCGCTATCGGGTTGGCCGGGGATCGGTCCGAGCGTCAGTCGCGAGGAGTCGGCGACAGGAACGAGATGAGCTTGACGGTGACGGCGGCGGCGGCGGCGAACGATGCGATCGAGAGGGCGGTGAACACGGGCCAGAACGAAGCCAGGCTCGCGGCAATCGCGGCGTCGGACGCCAGGACCGGCACGTGGTACGCCGCGGCGACCGGTAGGGCGATCGTGACGCCGATGACGAGCCCGGCGAAGGTCACGCCGGCCATCAGGAGGCCGAGCGTCGCGATGACGCCGACGGCGCCGATGACGATGACAGAACCGAGGCCGACTTCGCGGCGTGCGGCGGGAGTGGACGGGACGAGGGACGTGGTCATGGGTTCTCCGGGGTGAAGTGCGTTGTCTGGTTGCTTGACAACGTCAGCATCGGGCGCCCGCCACTCAGCCGCCATCGTCGTCCGGCGCCACGAGGACGGCCGAATGACCTGGAACCGGGACCGGGGCGACAATGAGCCCATGACCACGTCCACCGCCGCCCGGCTTGCCTCCGTGAACGGGATCGAGCTCGCCTACCAGACCTTCGGTGAGGGCGACCCGCTGGTCCTCCTGCACGGCGGCTTCGGCTCGGTCGAGATGTTCGGCCCGAACGTCGCGGCTCTCGCGTCCGGCCGGCTGGTGATCGGGGTGGATCTCCAGAGCCACGGCCGAACGCCGGCCGCCGACCGCCCGATGCGCTTCGAGACGATGGCCGACGACGTCGCGGCGCTGATCCGCGAGCTCGGCCTCCCTAAGGCCGACGTGATGGGCTTCTCGCTCGGTGGCGGCGTCGCCCTCCGGACGGCGATCCAGCACCCCGACGTCGTCAACCGCCTCGTCCTCGTGTCGACCCCGTTCAAGCGGAGCGGCTGGTATCCCGAGATGGTCGCCGCCATGGACTCCATGGGCCCGGAGGCCGCCGAGCCGATGCGGCAGACGCCGATGTACGAGGTCTACCGGCAGGTCGCGCCACGGCTCGACGACTGGCCGGTGCTCGTCACCCAGCTGACGACGCTGCTGAAGGACGACTACGACTGGACTGCCGAAGCGCGCGGGCTCGCGGCGCCGACGCTTATCGTCGTCGGCGACGCAGACGGCCTGCCGCCCAGCCACGCGGTCGAGTTCTTCGAGCTCCTCGGTGGCGGCAAGCGCGACGCGAGCTGGGATCGATCCGGGATGACCCGCCATCGCCTCGCGATCCTGCCGGGCGTCACGCACTACGACATCAACGTCACGCCCGCGCTCGCCACGACGGTCGCGGGTTTCCTCGGCGACTGACCGACAGACGATGGCCTCGTACACCCTCAACCGGCGGGCCGTGGCGCACGCCAGGAAGCTCATCGACGCTGGGCAGTACGTCCTCGACAGCGACTGGGGCGAGGTCACGCCGACCGCTGACGACGAGAACGCCGTCCTGAAGACGCATTCCTGGGACGAGTACGCCGCGTGGCATCTTGGGCTGACCGACGGGGCGAAAGACGAGACAAAGGCCCGGTATGCGTTCGTCTACGGCGACTTCAAGCGCGTCCATCGAACCGGGCTCATCGCCTGCGTCTATCGGGCGTCCGAGTGGCGGCACAAGGCGATCGAGCTCGCCGCGCACAACCTGCTCCAGCGCCTCGACAAGAAGACCGGCCTGAAATCCTGACAGCCCCTGCCCCGTTGTTCCGCGGCACCATCGGCTTCCTGGAGATGCTCCGGACCTTGATCCGGGAGCCCCTCATGGCGTAACAATGCGCGGGCGCGGAGAGGATCGCGCACGAGGCCCACGTCCGACCCCGTCAGTCGGACACTCCAGCATTCGGTAACGCGGCGGCTGTTCGTTCGTTTACACCGTGCCCAGGCCGTCAGGGCTCGCCGTCAGGCGAGAGAGGGAGCGCGTTTCATGATCCACAAGCGGCACGTCCTTGCATTGCTGCTTGCCGGCGTGTGCGCCGGCTGCGGCTCCTCCGTCACGCCGCCACCGCAGGCTGACACGGCCGCCGCCGCGAGCACCTCGCCATCGGCGGCGCCCAGCCCGTCGCCGTCTCCATCGCTCTCGCCGAGCGCCTCCCCGTCGGCGACGCCCAGCGCGACACCAACTCCCACCCCGACTCCGGCGCCGACCCCGCCGCCGTGGAAGACATACGTCTCGAAGATCTGGCACTACTCGATGCAGTACCCGCCGGACTGGGTCGTGACCCCGGGGTCGGCAAGGCTCTCCGACCAGTACGACGCGTACGGCTACCCGTACGTCTATGTCGACCGCGACACGGTGTCCGGCACGGTCTCGGTCAGCCTGACCGTCACCCACGACATCGCCTACTACAAGAGCCACTACCACGCGAAGCTGATCTCGAACAAGTCCATCAAGCTCGCGGGTGGCTACTCCGGCCGCATCCTCGTCTTCCAGGGCACGGACGAGGGGGTCAAGGCCACGTTCCAGCACATCATCGTGGGCAAGGGCAGAGTCGGGTACTTCCTCGACATGGTCGGCGACTTCGCGACGACCGCCGCCGACAAGGCCCTCTTCAAGCGCATGTACCTGACCTGGCGCCCGCGCTGAGGGCTCGCGGGCGGAGGGCCTGAGGGCGCCACTCGGCGCGCTGCGGGCGCCCGCGGCGAGCACCGCGCCGGGCGCCACCAAAATCTGTCGTTTGGAGCATTGCCTCCGGTCAAGACCGGCAGTACCATCGCCACCCCGTTGGAACGCGCGGCCCGCCGGGAATTGCCGCGATGGACGGAGAGACGAGGTCCCGCCATGACCGAGCAGCCGACGCCAGCCGAGTCCGACGACACCACCGCGAGCTCGGAGCCCGCTGCGAGCTCGGAGCCCACCGAATCGTGGGGCCCGAATGGGATCCACGTCGACGACGCCGTGGCGGCGGAGGCCGACGCGTCCGTTGAGGCTGTGGCCGAGGTCGGGACGCCGACGGATAGCGACGCCACGGTATCCAGGTCCTCGGATGACGCGCCGTCCGACGACGGTGCGGAGTTCCTGGCCGCCCTCACCCAGGCGATGCAGGCGACCGCAGGGGCCGAGCGGGCACGCGTCGTCGAGGACGTCGAGAATCGACGTCAGGCGCACCTCGCGGGCATCCATGCTCGGCGCGAGACGGAGGCGAGCCGGATCCGCGAGCTCGCGGATGACGACCGCAGGACGATCGATTCCTGGGCGGAGACCGAGCGAGAGCGCATCAAGGTCGAGCATGAGCGACGCACGCAGGTCCTGAACCAGGACCTCGAGACGAGCCTCGCGGAGCACGGCTCGAAGATCGACCGAGAGATCGAAGGCGTCGAGGCCGCGATCAAGGCCTATCGAGCCGAGGTCGAGACCTTCTTCACGACCCTCGAGCGCGAGACCGACCCGGTCGCGATCGCCCAGCACGCTGGTCAGCGGCCGGTCTTCCCCAGCCTCGAGGCCCCGGCCTCTCCCGCCCCGGAGGCGACCGCCGCGGCGAACGCCCCGGAGGCGACCGGCGCGACCGACGCCCCGGCCGAAGGCGTCATGGACCCCGGCTCCAAGTCGAGGACCGTGGAGCCGTGGCCGTCCTGGAACGGCCTGTCGGAGCCACCCCAGCTCGGCGAGGTCCCGGCGGCCGGCGATGCGACGGGCGGGAGCGGCGACTCACCGGAAGCCGAGCCTGTGCCGGTTGTCGCCAACGTCAACGACTCGGGCGGCACCCCAATGGTCCAGTCAATGCCGGTGTCGCGGCCGATGAGCTGGCTGCGCCACAACCGCGATTCGGGCGAAGGCGGCAACGGCGAGAAATAGGGCAGCGGGCTCGGGCCCGCCGTTGGTCAGCTGGCCGGCAGGGCGGCCTTCAGCGCGGTGATCGCGTCCTTGAGCAGCTTGCCCGCGTCCGTGTTGAGCTTGGCCGCGAGCGCGTCGACCTTCGTGCTGAGGTTATCCACGGCCGTCCGCGCCGCGGTCGTGTCGCCTGTCTGAAGGCTCGTCCGGATGCCAGCGGTCAGCTGCTTCAGGCTGCTCGCGTCGTCCGCAGTCAAGCCGGCCGAGGTCTGATTGGCGGTGATCGCGGTGTCGATCTGGTCGAGTGCGGCAAGGGCCGCCTGCGACGCGACGCTGGCGGCGGCCGACACGTCCACGCTCGGAACCGATACGCTCGGCAACGCGACGGACGGGTTGTTCGAGGGCCCCGGCGCGCACGCGGCGAGGGCCATCGCGAGGATGACTCCGGCAGCCGCGGTCGCGAGCGCCGCTCGGTGGTGGGTCGCCTGGCCCTCGCTCCAGGCGCCTTTCCGTTCGATGGTCGCGGTGCGAGGGGCGACCGGGATCTTCGTTTTCATGGCCCAACCGTATGACCCGCCGGGCGGCGCAGACCCATTCGAGACGCGCTCGGTCATCGAATCTGGCTCACAACTCCCCTGCCGTCGAGCGACCCCGTGCCGATCAGCCGTCCCGTGAGCTCGCAGCGGCGAGCGCGAACGGGAGCACCGGTCCGCTGCCGTGGTCGCGCAGGAGCGATCCCGCGACCGTCATCGTCCAGCGCGAATCGACGAGGTCGTCGACGAGGAGAACCGGGCCCGCCGGGACCGCCGACTCGAGAATCCCCAGCTTCGATCGCGCATTTGCCAGCTGCAGCACGCTGTTCTGCATCGCCTTCTGCGACGATCCTTCGGCGACCGAGGTGAGCGCGTCGACGTAGGGCAGCCCCAGCTGGGCCGCGATGGCCGCGGCGAACGCCCCGACCCGGGCGTGGCGCGACGGGACTGCGGTCACCCACTCGGGCGAAGGCTCCGGCCGCCACTGGTCGCGGATCGCCCGAACGGCCGCGACGACGAGCGTGTCCGCGTATCCGCCGTCGACCCAGCGGCCGCGTTCGACGTCCTTCCCCCACCCCGCGTCGCCGAACACGCACAGGGCGATCCCGTCTTCGTTCGGCTGGGCGATCGTGCCCGCGCCACCATCCGCACCCTCGACCCAGCGCTTGCGCGGCTCGATCCGCCGCAGGCTCCGGCGAAGGAAGTCAACAGCCGCCCGCACCAGCTCCGGCGAGACCTCTCGCGGGAGGCCTCTGCCAACGTCGTTCGCGCAGCGACCGCAGGGCCCCGCGTCCGGGTCGTCGAGCAGCCGGATCAGGTACTCCATCCGACAACCCTCGTGCGTGACGTAAGCCCGCATCTGCTCGGCCTCGCGCTTGCGGGTCGCGATCACCCGGGCGATGCGCTCCTCGTCCGGCTGCCACGCGAGCGAAGTCCGTGCGTAGCGGGTCCCCGTCTTTGCCACCGCGCCGTCGATCTCGAGGAGCTTCAGGGCCTGGTCGAGCTGCCCCCGGGTCAGGTTGACCGCCCGCTGCAGCGTCCCGATCGTCGCCGAGTCCACCGCCTCGAGCGCCGTGAGCAGGTCCCGCATCCGCTCGGCCGGCGGGAACGCCGTCCGGAGGAAGTAGTCGGCGATCTCGTCGTCCTCCCGTCCGGACAGGAGGATTCCATAAGCCCGATCGACCGCCCGGCCGGCCCGGCCGACCTGCTGGTAGTAGGCGATCGCCGAGCTCGGCCGCTGGTAGTGGACGACGAAGCCGAGGTCGGGCTTGTCGAAGCCCATCCCGAGGGCCACGGTTGCCACGAGCGCCTTCATCTCGTTGGCGATGAGGGCGTCCTCGAGCGCTTCGCGATCGGGCTGGGCCATCGGCCCGCTGTAGGCTCGAGCGTCGATTCGGCGCGACTGGAGGAAGCTCGCGACGCGCTCTGTATCGGCGACGGTCAGGCAGTAGATGATCCCGCTCCCCGGCAGCGTCGGCACGTGCTCGGCAAGCCACGCGAGTCGCTCCGCCTGGTCCGCGAGCGGGATGGCGTCGAGCCGGAGCGTGTCGCGCGCCAGTGGCCCCCGGATGATCGCGACCCGCTCGCCGAGCTGCGCGGCAACGTCCTCGACGACGCGATCGTTCGCCGTCGCGGTCGTCGCAAGAACCGGCACGCTCGGCCCGAGCAGCGGCAGCAGCCGGCCGATCCGCTGGTAGTCGGGTCGGAAATCGTGACCCCAGTCGGAGATGCAATGAGCCTCGTCGATGACGAGCAAGCCGATCGTGCGCTGGATCGACGGCAGGACCCGCGTCGTGAATCCCTCGTTCGCGAGCCGCTCCGGCGAGATCAGGAGGACGTCGATCTCGTCGCGACCGAGGCGCTCCTCGATCTCTCGCCACTCGCCGACGTTGCCCGAGTTGATCGTGACCGCCTCGAGGCCGAGCCGGGCCGCCATCGCGATCTGGTTGCGCATCAGCGCGAGGAGCGGGCTCACGATCAGCGCCGGACCGTGACCCTGGTCGCGACGAACCCGCGTCGCGATCCAGTAGACGAGGCTCTTGCCCCAGCCCGTTCGCTGGACGACGAGAGCCCGATCGCCGTCGTCGATGACGGCCTCGATCGCCTCGCGCTGTCCCGACCGGAATTCGGCGTCCGGGCCGAGCATCGTCTGGAGATGGTCGATGAGCGGTAATTGGGTGACGGGCAATGGAACCCCGGGCGAATGCGGCGATTGGATGTCGAGATTGGTCGGTCCCGACGTCACCTAGAGTGGCACGGTTCGGGTCTCGAGGGCGCTTGTGCGCGGGAATAGACTGCCCTTGGGCTCACGGTCGCGCGCTTCAGGCCCGACATCGGCCGACGGCGACGAGCCAGGGGAGGTCTCCGATGGGTCGATCGCTGTACGAGCGCCTCGGCGGCAAGGCTGCCATCACCGCGGTGGTCGACGACTTCGTCA
>Ga0307277_10000624_pt1 | contig 13347 bp, 11 predicted proteins | sample ER_DNA_116_FD_194473 | JGI IMG/M metagenome (GOLD analysis project Ga0307277, IMG submission 194473) | Bulk soil microbial communities from the East River watershed near Crested Butte, Colorado, United States - ER_DNA_116 | ecosystem: Environmental > Terrestrial > Soil > Floodplain | place...
GATCGAGGAGCAACTGTGCAACATGCGTTTCCGCATTCGCCCGAACGCATTCCTGCAGACGAACACGCTCATGGCAGAGAAGCTCTACGAGACCGCGCGGGAGTTCGCTGCGCTCACGGGCAACGAGACCGTGTACGACCTCTACTGCGGGATTGGAACGATCGGGCTCTTGCTCGCGCGCGACGCGCTCACGGTGTGGGGCATCGACATCTCGGAGGAGTCGATCGCGTGCGCGATCGAGAACGCCGAGCTGAACGGGATCGGCAATGCGGCGTACTTCGCGGGCAACGTCGGCCAGGTACTCGCGGAGCTGCACGAGCGCGCCGGGGATCCGGATGTGGTCGTCGTCGACCCGCCGCGCGCCGGGCTGGCCGGCAAGGCGCTCAAGCGCCTCGGCGAGATTGGTGCGCCGCGCATCGTCTACGTGAGCTGCAATCCCACGACCCTGGCCGGCGACGTCAAACGGCTGCGGGCGGAGTACGGCTACGAGCTCAAGCGCGTGAAGCCGGTGGATATGTTCCCGCACACACCGCACGTCGAGGCCGTGGCCCTGCTGGAACGACACACCTAAGACACGGTGTCTGACACCAGGCCTCTGGAACTCGCTGGCATGAGTTTCCGAGTCTGAGCGGGGCATTCGCGGGGCTGTGGACTGCACGTCACACTTCCGGCGCGGTGTCTGACACCTGGCCTGAAGGGTTCGACCGGCGCGAGTTACTCGTCCGCGGCGGGCGGGTAGCGGTCGACGCCGGTGTAGTGATCGCGCTCCCCGGCTGGATCGCCGTCGGTGTGCGATCGACCGTTGACGCGCGGCTCGTCGAGCTGGCGCAGCTCGTCCAGGGCACGGTCGTTACGCCGGCCGAAGCCGCCTACGACTCTGCACGGCGTCTCTACAGCCCGCGCTACGACGGCGTCCGTCCCGGTGCGATCGTGTTTTGCGAGACGGCCCAGGACGTCTGGCGCACCGTACGCTGGTCGCGGCGGCACTCGATCCGAGTCGTCCCTCGTTCAGGCGGCCACAGTTATGCGGGCTACTCGACCTGCAAGGGCGTCGTCGTCGACGTGACGCGGATGAACGGGATCACCGTGAACCACGCGGCCGGGACGGCGACGATCGGCGCGGGGGCGAGGCTGATCGACGTCGACCAGGCGCTCTTCCAGGAAGGCGTGATGATCCCCGCCGGCTCCTGTCCGAGCGTCGGCATCGCGGGCCTCACGCTCGGCGGCGGCCACGGATTCTCCGGGCGCAAGTACGGACTGACCTGCGACAACGTCCGCAGGCTCACGATCGTGACAGCGGCCGGCCAGGCGCTCCTCGCGAGCCAGACGCAGCACCCAGACCTCTACTGGGCATGCCGCGGCGGCGGTGCGGGCCAGTTCGGCATCGTGACGAGCTTCGTCTTCGACACGCATCCGGCGAGTGACGTCGTCACCTACCGCGCGACCTGGAACTGGAGCGATGCAGGGGCGGTCGCCGCCGCCTGGCAGGCCTGGGCGCCGAGCGCACCTGACGACCTGTTCTCGATGTGCGACCTGATCGCGACCGACGGGCCTGGCGGCCCGATCGTCGCGTCCAACGGCCAGTACTTCGGGAGTGAGGCTGCGCTGCAGTCTCTCCTGCAACCGTTGCTGAACGCCGCCACGCCGCAGACGATGACGATTCGCACGCGCTCCTTCATCAACGCGGCGCTCGACTGGTCGAGCTGTTCCGATGTCTCCCGCTGTCACATCGGGGTGCCGAGCGCCGAGATCGGTCGCTCGGACTTCCTCGCGAAATCCGATTTCGTGGCCACGCCTCTGCCGGCTGCGGGAATCCAGGTCATGATCCAGAAGATCGAGCAGCGCCAGAACGATCCGGCGCTCGGCGGCGGCAGCATCCTCATGGACGCCTACGGCGGCGCGATCAACCGCGTTCCGAAAGACGCGACGGCATTCGTACACCGCGACCAGCTCTTTTCGATCCAATACGTCGCTGCGAGCTCGTCCGCCGCCGATGCCGACTGGTTGCGCGCGTTCCGCGGGGCAATGAGCCCGTACGTGTCAGGCCAGGCGTACCAGAACTACATCGATCCCGAATTAGAGCATCCGAACATCGCGTACTACGCCACGAACCTGGCGCGGCTGCGGACAACTAAGGCTCGCTACGACCAGAAGAACGTGTTCCGATTTCCTCGGAGCGTTCTGCCCGCTCCCGCCTGAGTCGCGTCCAGATCAGGTCACCGTTCGCGAGCAGGAAGCCGAGTGCGAGCAGCGGCAGGGCGGGGAGGCCGCCGAGCTCGCCCCAGACTGCGAATGCGAGCGTCGCGCCGAAGGACAGCGTCAGTAGCAGCCAGGTCAGCCTTGGACGCAGCTCCCAGCGCACCGAGGCGGCGAGAAAGAGCGCGAAGAACAGGAGATCCGGCAGGCCGAGGTTCGCGGCCGACGTCTCGCCCGGAATCGCGAAGGCGAACGAGAAGTTCGTGAACACCTCGCGGTGCTGGTTGACGATCACCTTCGTCGGCCCGCGCCACACCGAATAGGCGTCGACCCAGGGAATGATCAGGGCAACGAGCACCACCCAGTTCAACGTCTCGAAATACCGGAGGAACCAGAAGCCGACGGCGGTGACGCCGAAGAGCTTGCAGAAATTCTCCGGCGTGTTCCAGCCGGCGATGTGAAACAAGAATGCGAGCACGCCGAGCGCGAGGCCCGCGAACAGCAGTCCCGGCAAAGTGCGCACGGGCAGCACGAGCCACACGAGCGCGAAGCAGGCTGGAATGAGAACGAGCCCGATGAACGCGATGTCCCACCAGGTCGACGCATTCCACAGCCTGTCGTGGAACGCGTAATAGAGGCCGAGCGCCGTCCCGAGAACTAATAGGGCGGCAGCTCGGCCCACCATTGGCCGAGTGGCTTGAAAGCGTTCCAAAACTGAGTCTTCGCCGGAGCTTCGTCGAGCGACGCGTCGATGTCGGGGACAACCAATACCTGAACCGTCGCGGTGAATCGCTGGAGCTCGCCCGGCTTGAACTCCACCGTATCGGCCAGCGGGAAGCCGATCGCGTTGAGGAACTCGACGACGTTCTCTCCCATCGCCACGATGAGCTTCGGCTGCACGATGTGGAGCTCGCGCGTGAGGAACGGCCGCGACTCGCCCTCGTCGCCGTCCGCGAACTTGACGCAATTCGTCCCGTAGACGGACATCGGATCGACATGGAGCCGCTGCAGTGACTTCAGGATCGCCTGGCCGGCGCGGCCGTAGAAGGCGACCCCCTCCTGCACCTCTGCGGCCTGCGGCTTGAATTTGAGCAGCATCACGTCCGCGAGGGGATGTCCGGATCCGACCACCGGCACGCGCGTGCCGCCGCCAGCCTGGGCCACCTCGTGGGCCAGGTCGTTGATCTCGACGATCGCCTTCTGGAGGTACTTCTCGTAGATCTCGTCAGTGGCAGACACTGCTTAGACCAGTTTCGGGACTACCGAACCCGTTCCTTGGCCTGGGCCATCCACTTGAGGGATTGGAGGTACACGAGCGACCTGGGGCGGCGCAGGATCTGGGCCGAGCGCAGGCTGAGCAGGAACTCCTCCGGGCCCTCGAAGGCCCGCATCCGGACTCCGCCGGTGCCGACTCCCTGGAGCACGTGCGCGTCCGAGCCCGCCCCCATCGTCAGGTTGTACTTGCGGGCGAAACGCAGCGCTTCGTCGTTGTAGGCCTCGAACAGGAGACGAGCGTTGTAGACCTCGAAGATGTCGATGTCCGCGACGTGACGCTGGAGCGTCGCCGGGTCGGGAATCGAGTGCATGCGATCGAAGGGATGCGGGAGGTAGACGAGGCCGCCCTGCGCCTTGATCGCCGCCACGGTGTCGGTGAACGACAGGCCTCGCGGAATCTCCTCGCGGAGGAACAGTCCGATCACCTCTCCCTGCCCGTCCGTCTTCACCTCCTCGCCGGGAATGACGACGAGATCGTGGTCGCGCGCGAGCTCGCTCGTCTCGAGGGCGCCGTCGAACACGTTGTGGTCCGTGACGGCGATGGCGCCAAGTCCGATCGCCTCGGCATGCATGATCAGGTCGGCCGGATCGACCGCGCAGTCGTGCGACCAGCTCGTATGCATGTGCAGGTCGCACAGCACCCAGGGGCGGTCGGCGAGCGGATCGTCTGACCGGTAAGGCGCCTGGCGCCGCTCAGCCAGTGAGTGGTAGAGCTCGTCGAGCTCGCGCGCGACATCCGCGAAGCTCTGGCCGTGCGCGTCGGCACGGGCGCGCTCCGCCTTGCGCTGGCGGAACTCCGGGTCCTCGGCGAGACGCGCAACTTCGGCGCCGGCGAGCTCGGGCTGCTCGCGTGTTCCCGGCGGGGAGGCGATCGCGCATCCCGCCGCCGATGCTTCGAGCCGCACTCGCCCCAGCCCGGCGAGCGCCGGGATGAAGATGCTCGTTTCTCCGAGCAGCGGTGCCCGCGTAGCACCGTCGCGCGCGGTTCGCACCCGCACGCGGTCACGCAACAGGCGAGGGATCGTTGGCCGGCCGGCGAGAGGCTTGGTCCGTAGCAGGACGAGCTCCCATCCGGGCAACTCCTCGAGCGCGCGAAACACCCCGCGCAAGAGAGCGCGCTCGTTCGGCCGCCACTCGAGCACGATCAGGTTGCGCTTGTGCCTGGGCTGGAAGAGCTCCGGCTCGAGGCCCTCGCTGACGACGCGGTAGTGACCGGGGAAGCGGATTGCCGCTGCCTCGGCCGTCTCCTCGTTCGTCGCGACCAGCGCGTCGATCCGCCCGAGCAGGCGGTCGCGCTGCGCGCGGCCCGGCGGATAGCCGAGCCGTTCCGCGTTCAGGAAGGTCGCAACGGTCATGGCCTGCGCGTCGCGCAAGGCCAGATACGAAAGTGAAGGAAGCCCCGGCTCGAAGCCGTGGACGATGTCGAACCGACCCAGAGCGAGCGCAAGCGACAGGTTCGCCCGGGCGCCGACCGGCACGCCGATCCGGCTGCGGCGTGAGATGGGAACGGCCGGGCCGAGCGCGACCACTTCCGCGTCGAGGCCGTCGAGCAATGCGCGCCTGCCTGCGGCAAGGTCACGGGCTCGGTTCGACGACGCCAAGACGGTGACGGTGTGGCCGAGCTCGCGCAGTCCCTTTGCAACGCCGGCCACGTGCTCGTTCACGTCGTGTGGCTGCGACCATGCGAAGGGCGTGACTAGGCAGATCCTAAGACCCATCCTGCACCGAGTGTAGTGAGGAGGGCCTAGCCGTCACGGCCAGGCCCTCCCGAGTGGGTCTACGCGCCCGGAATGCGGAGAAGCATCAGCTGTCCGCCCTCGCGCTTGTTCGTCCAGTCAGGCGCCGCTGACTGCTCTATCCAGAGCGTGTGCGCCTGGACGTTGATCAGGAACGCGCCCGGCCCGAAGACCGACGACGCGTCAATGACACCGGTCGACTCCCAGGAGCCCCAGGCACCCGGACTGGTCGACGAGTCGACGTCGGTGGGGCCCTCGTCCGCCGATTGGTTCACGACCGCTACAGGAGCGTCCACCCCGGTCGCGAAGTCGTGTCGCCACAGCCGCGCGGGAGTTGCGTTCGCATCGGTGGAGCCGATCGGGAACTGCTGGCTCGAGCCCGGATCCTCAGTGATGTAGAGCCCGTTCCGGGTGGTCTCGACGTTGTCCGGCTGGTGGATCTCGCCGATCGTCTTGACCGGGTGGTCGTCGCCCTCGATGTAGACGGAGAGTGACAGCACCTTTGTCGGATCGGCCGGGTCGAGGACGAGCTTCCAGATTCGCCCGTTCGTCGACGCAAACGGATTCGTCCCCGCGGCGTTGGAACCGCGGCCTGTGTCAGCGATGTAGACGACGTTCCGCATGCCCGGACGCTTGTCGTACTGGATGTCCTCGAGTCGCACGAACTGGAAGACGTGGGCCGTGTCCGAAGCCGACTCCAATGCGTTCTGATCGCCGGTCGCCGCGCTCTTGTCGATCTTCACGAAGTGCCCGCTCACTGACATCGATGAGCCGACTGGGAAGTCGTAGTAGTCGTCCACTGCGGAGTTGTCCGAGACGAAGCCGTACAGATCGCCCTCGTCGTTCCAGAGGGCGTTGGCGCTGTCCGCCATATAGGAGTACAGCTGCGAGCCGGCTGGGTTGCTTACGAACGTGTCGTCACCAGAGAGCACGACCGGGTGGCCGTATCCCGCAACCGCCACATCGTTCTCGTGGTTGAGCCTGCCCATTCCGTAGATCACCTTGTGTTGCCCGGAGCGGATGTCGTTTGCGATAACGACTCCCGCCTGTTCTGCGCCGGTAACCGGCGGAAAGGCTTGTCCCGTGCGGTTGACGGAGTCGCTCGTCTCCTCGTTCGTGAACAGGATCGAGCGTTCGAAGCCTTCCTTCGCGGTCGCAAGGAAGTTCGAGCAGAACCGCTGGAAGTTCTCTGCGCTCGTGATCGTGAACTCGCCCTTGAGCACTCCTGCGCTGTGCTGGTTCAGGCGCAGGCGGCTCAACTGGGCGTTGTCGAAGTCGTTCTGGTTGGCGGCCCCCGCGCCGGCTGTGTACGGGAACGGGACCGTCGAGGTCTCGTGGTTGACGTAGACGTCGACCGTTCCCTCCCCGTTCGGGTCGAGCGAGATCCCGTCCGGGATCGCCTCGAACCGGTAGCCCCTGACCGTGTCGCCGACAGTGATGATCGGCATGACGGTCGAGCCCGGCACCAGCGGAGTCATCATCGCCGGCTGGCTCGTCTTGAACCCTGAGTCGTTGTCGCCGGCCCCGGCAGTGGCAGTCGCGACTGTCACGACGAGCAACGCGAGCAGGACCACTAGTGGTCGCTTCATTGCCTGCACATCTCCTCCCCTTGGATTGCGCCGCGGATTCTTTCACACCCCCGCCGCGCGCCCCGCAGTCTGCCTAAGCCGTCGCGGTCTCCTCGGCAATGTTTGCCGGCTTGCGCGCGTTGTCGCCGATGAACTTCTCTGCGGCGTCGTAGGCCTCGTCGTCCGGCACCTGCTTCGGCGGTGACTTCATCAGGTACGAGCTCGGGCCTTCGAGCGCACCGGCGACGCCGTTGTTCAGCGCCAGCTTCGCGAGGCGGACAGCGTCGATGACGATGCCCGCCGAGTTCGGCGAGTCCCAGACCTCGAGCTTCAGCTCAAGGTTCAGCGGCACGTCGCCGAACGCCGATCCCTCCATGCGGATGTACGCCCACTTGCGGTCGCTGAGCCACGGCACGTAGTCGGACGGGCCGACGTGGACGTTGTTCGCGCCGAGGTCGTAGTCGAGCATCGACGTGACGGCGTTCGTCTTCGAGATCTTCTTCGACTCCAGGCGCTCGCGCTCCAGCATGTTGAGGAAGTCGGAGTTGCCGCCGACGTTCAGCTGCATCGTCTTGTCGAGCCGTACGCCGCGCTCGCGGAAGAGCGACGTGAGGACACGGTGCGTGATCGTCGCGCCGACCTGCGATTTGATGTCGTCGCCGATGATCGGCAGACCCTTCTCCTCGAAGCGCCGCTGCCAGTAGGCCTCACGGGCGATGAAGACCGGCATGCAGTTCACCATCGCGCAGCCTGCCTCGAGCACCTGCTCCGCGTACCACTTGGTGGCCGCGTCGGACCCGACGGGCAGGTAGTTGACGACGACGTCGGTCTTCGTGTCTCGCAGGATCCCGACGACATCCGCGGTTTCACCGGGCGCCTTGGTGACGACCTCGGAGATGTACTTGCCGAGCCCGTCATGCGTCATGCCGCGGGCGACCTTGATGCCGGTCTTCGGCACCTCCGCGAATTTGATCGTGTCGTTCGGATGTGCCCAGATCGCCTCGGAGAGGTCCTTGCCGACCTTGTCGGTCGTGACGTCGAACGCAGCCGTGAACTCGATGTCGCGGATGTGGTACCCGCCGAGGTTCACGTGCATGAGGCCCGGCACGAACTGGTCGTCGGGCGAATCCTTGTAGTACTCCACTCCCTGAAGCAGCGAGTTGGCGCAGTTGCCGACGCCGACGAGTGCGACCCGGACGCGATCGTCCAGGGGTGCTTTTCCGTTCTGCTTGCCGTTTTGCTGAGTCATCCTGGGTGGCCTCCTATCGCATTCCTGCTATGGGCAAAACATAGCAGCTTTGCGATACGTCAGCGAGGAGGCAAACGACGCGCGGACGGCCCGCTGATCCCCCGGCCCTGGACGAAACGGCGATACAGATAGAGAAGCAGGGTGGCGCCGAGGAAGGCAAAGAAGAGCCCGCCCGCTGTGCCGAGGAGAAGCCGCGCAATGATCCCGCCGATCAGGGAGCCGGCGAGGCCGAGGCCGATCGTCGCGTACCACGGCATCGGATCGGGGCCGGGCAGCGCGAGCCGGGCGAGGCCGCCGACGATGAAGCCCCACACGACCAGCCCGATGATGAAGAACAACATGCGCGGGTTACCTGCGTTCCATGAGTTGCTTGCGGACGAAGAGGATGCGCTGCAGGACCGTCAGCCAGGCCGTCGCCGTGAGGAGGTAGATGGCCCACTGCAGGACACCCCAGGGTGCGAGCACGAGCCCGGCGGTGATCGCGACGACACGCTCGGCCCGCGAGCCGAAACCGACGTCGCCGCGCAGGCCGAGTGCCTCCGCCTTCGCGCGCGTGTAACTGACGAGGAACGACCCCGCGATCGCAGCGATGGTTGCGCCAAGCGCGACCTCGTTGCCGTGGCGCGCGAAGATCAGCGCGATCGCGCCGAGCATCGCGCCCTCGCCGACCCGGTCAGTCGTCGAATCGAGGAACGAGCCGAACGGCGTTGTCTTGCCGCCGGCTCGCGCGAGCGCGCCGTCGAGGATGTCGAGGATCGAGCCGACGACGAAGACGAGCGCGCCAAGCCAGTAGAAGATGAGCTTGTCGTGGTACTCGAAGTACACGATCACAGCGGCGGCGAGGCACAGCGAGACACCCGCGGTCGTCAGTGCGTTCGGAGTGACGCGCGTCCGTGCGAGCCCGACGATTGAACGGGACGCCAGCGTGCGCGCCCCGGTCGTGTAGCCCTGCTTGACGCGCTGCAACACGGCGGTTTCCCTCATATCCTCGCCCATCGCATTCCTGCTATGGGGAAGACTATAGCAGGCTTGCGATGACGCTCTTGAACCGTGCCCGGTAAACGATCGCAAGCGCAATCAGAGCGAGAACGATGCCGGCGAGCACGTCGAGCCAGAAGTGGTTGCCGGTCGCCATGACCGCGAACCAGACCCACGCCGGCCAGAGCAGCCAGACCGCTTTCCAGACCGGCCGCCTGACGACGGACGCAAGGATGACTCCGGCGATCAGCGCGTCGGCCGCGTGCAGGCTCGGCATCGCCGCGTACGGGTTCGACGCGAGCTCGACGAGGCCGCTGCCGTGATTCAGTCCGCCGAACTGGCTCAGCGTGTCCGTGAAGCCCATCGACGTGAACAACCGCGGTGGCGCGGTCGGTAGGAACACATAGCCGAACAGGCCGAGCATGTTCGCGAGCAGGATCGTGTTGCGGAAACGGAGGAACGCCTCGTTGCGCCTGAAGTAGACCCAGAGCAGCGCGAGGCCGACCACGGTGAACTCCGAGTTCCAGTACGTCCAAGAGACCAGCGTTTCGAGCACCCGCGACGACTGTGTCCAGCCCTGCAGCGTCAGCTCGCCGAGGCCGGCGAGGCGCTGCTCCACATCGATCACGCGCCAGCCGTTCGCGAAGGCGCGAGTGGGATCGCGGTCTGCCACGCCGCGCGCCACCTGGTAGGCCGCGAGGAACCCGAACCAGATCAGCAGCTGGTAGCCGAAGTCGGCGTAACCACGTGGGAATAGGCGCCTTCCGGCTGCAATGGCGGCAGTCATGACCTACGAATTCTAAACGTCGCCCAAGCTGGCAGAAATCCCCGTTTGGGGCGTTAACCCCCTATTTGCGACATCGTGCCTGAGGCGCCGCTTGCGGTGCCTCAAAAAGTGGCGGCGGGCTTGGCCCGTCGCCACGTCTAAAAGACGAACCTCCGCCTTGGGGCCATCAACCGCCGATCTGTGACATGGAGCGGCTCGCACGGACGAAACCGGGGTCGTTGATTCGGTGCTTGAGCTCTTTGTGACGAACGGCGAAACGCAGGCGTTCGACCAGTTCTTCGTCGCTCGCGGCTTCGCGCAGCGGCGTTTTGAGGTCCCATTCCCGCCGTGAGAAAAGGCAGGTGCGCAGTTGCCCGTCGGCCGTGACGCGGATGCGGTCACAGCTGGAGCAGAAGGGCTCGGAGACCGGATTCACGAACCCGAGCTCGCCGATCCCGTCCGCGAAACGGAAGCGCCGGGCTGTGGAAGAGGCTTTCGCGGGCAGTTCGACCAGAGGGCCGTGCTCGGCCTCGATGATCGCGCGGATCTCCGCGCCCGTCAGCACGTCGTCCTCGCGCCAGGCCTCGTCGGCGTCGAGCGGCATGAACTCGATGAAGCGGACGACGTAGGGCTTGCGCCGCGCCAGCTCTGCCAGCGCCGGAACTTCGGTCTCGGTGAAGCCCTTGACAGCCACGCAGTTGACCTTGATCGGCCGCAACTCCGGATAGCGCTCCGCTTCAGCCAGGCCGCGCAGAACCGAGTCGAGCGCATCGCGCCGGGTGATCTCCGCGAAGCGCACGTGGTTCAGTGAATCGAGCGAGACGTTGAGCCGCTTCAGGCCTGCTTCCACCAGTGGCTCGGCGAGCCGGTCGAGCAGGACGCCGTTCGTCGTCAGGGACAGATCACGGACGCCGTCGATGGCCGAGAGCATCCCGACGAGCACGGGCAGATCGCGGCGCACGAGCGGTTCGCCGCCGGTCAGCCGCACCTCGTCGACGCCGAGCTGAGCGAGCACACCGACGAGTCGCGAGATCTCCTCGAAGCTGAGGATCTCCTGCCGGCCGAGCCACTCCAGGCCTTCTGCCGGCATGCAGTAGGTGCAGCGGAAGTTGCACTTGTCGGTGACCGACACGCGCACGGACTTGATCTCCCGGCCCCACGAATCGCGTAGCGGTTCCATGGAATGAGCTTAGCCCAAGCATTTGGAGAGAATCGCGCGGTGCCGGCTCTCGTTGCGCTGATCTTCGTGACCGCGGTCTGGGGCGTGACGTTCGTCCAGGTCAAGGACGCAGTCGCGATCTACCCGCTCTTCGCCTTCCTGGCGGTTCGCTTCGCGATCGCCACCGGGACGCTCGCGCTGCCGGCGGCCAGACGTGTCCGTGCCCTCGGCCGCAGCGGGGTCGCCGGCGGCGCGTTCCTCGGCCTGCTGCTCGCCGCGGGGTATGCGCTGCAAACGGCGGGGCTCGAACGCACGACCGTCTCCAGCACGGGCTTCATCACGGGGATGTACGTCGTGCTCACCCCGCTGATCGCCCTGCTCCTCTATCGCGCGCGCATTGGGCTCGCAGCGTGGGCAGGGGTGGTTGTCGCGACCGCCGGTCTGGCGATGCTGTCTGGGATTCACGCGGGCTCCGCCAGCGGGGATCTGCTCGTGCTCGCCGCGGCGGCGGTCTACTCGCTCCAGATCGTGCTGATGGAGCGGTACGCGCCGCGGTTCGACCCGCTGGCTTTCACATTCGTCGAAATGGCGTCGGCGTTTCTCGGGCTGCTGGTGGTCGCGCTCGCACTCGGCGACCTGGGCGTGCCGCGTGGCTGGACGGTCTGGGGGGCGCTGCTCGTGACGGGCGTCTTCGCGAGTGCCCTCGGCTATCTCGTCCAGACCTGGGCGCAGCGGCGTACCTCGGCGACGCGCACCGCGCTCGCGTTCACGATGGAGCCGGTCTGGACCGCCTTCTTCGGCTACACCCTCGCGGGCGACCGGCTCGGCGCCCTCGGCTGGGGAGGCTGCGCCGTGATCATGGCGGGGATCGTGCTCGCGGAGCCTGCGGCCGCCGCCGTGCTGGCGGGAAAACTTGATACGCTACGGCTTAGATTTTCTCAGTAGACCCACAAGGAAAGGCGAAACCAGGTATGGCAAAGACAATCGGCATCGATCTCGGGACGACCAACAGTGCGATGGCCGTGCTCGAGGGCGGCGAGCCCGCCGTGATCCCGAACGCCGAGGGCGGGCGCACGACGCCGTCCGTCGTTGCGTTCACGAAGGACGCTCAGCGGCTCGTCGGGGCGCCCGCGCGGCGCCAGCAGGTCACCAATCCCGAGAACACGGTCTTCTCGATCAAGCGGTTCATGGGCCGCAAGTGGGACGAGGTCTCCGAGGAGATGACGATCGTCCCCTACGAGGTCGTCAAGGGCCCGAACGGGGACGCGCGCGTGAAGGCGGGCGGCAAGGAGTACTCGCCGCCGGAGATCAGCGCGATGATCCTGCAGAAGCTGAAGGCGGACGCCGAGGCGTACCTCGGCGAGCCGGTGAGCGACGCGGTCGTCACCGTCCCCGCCTACTTCAACAACGCGCAGCGTGAGGCGACGAAGGACGCGGGCAAGATCGCGGGCCTCAACGTCGTTCGCATCATCAACGAGCCCACGGCCGCCGCACTCGCGTACGGCCTCGACAAGGAAAGCTCCGACCAGACGATCCTCGTGTTCGACCTCGGCGGCGGCACGTTCGACGTGTCGATCCTCGACCTCGGCGAGGGCGTCTTCGAGGTCAAGGCCACCAACGGTGACAACCATCTCGGTGGCGACAACTTCGACAAGGCGGTCGTCGACTGGATGGTCGCCGAGTTCAAGAAGGACCAGGGCATCGACCTCGCGGCCGACCGGATGGCGCTTCAGCGTCTGTACGAGGCTGCGGAGAAGGCGAAGATCGAGCTGTCGTCCACGATGACGACCCAGATCAACCTTCCCTTCATCACCGCGACGCAGGAAGGTCCCAAGCATCTCGACCTGCAGTTGACGCGCGCGAAGCTCGAGGAGATCACCGCCGATCTGCTCGGGCGCACGGTCGGCCCGACGCGGCAGGCGCTCGAGGACGCGGGCATCGACAAGTCGAAGATCGACCATGTCGTCCTCGTCGGCGGCATGACGCGCATGCCTGCGGTGCAGGCGAAGGTCAAGGAGCTGATCGGCAAGGATCCGCACAAGGGCGTAAACCCGGACGAGGTCGTCGCAGTCGGCGCCGCGATCCAGGGAGGTGTGCTCAAGGGGGAGGTCAAGGACATCCTTCTCCTCGACGTCACGCCTCTATCGCTCGGCATCGAGACGAAGGGCGGCGTCTTCACTCCGCTCATCGAGCGCAACACGACCATTCCGACGAAGAAGTCCGAGACGTTCACGACCGCGGAGGACAACCAGCCCTCCGTGGAGGTGCACGTGCTCCAGGGCGAGTCGGAGATGGCGGCGTTCAACAAGACGCTCGGCAAGTTCCAGCTCGTCGGCATTCCGCCGGCGCCGCGAGGCCTGCCGCAGGTCGAGGTCTCCTTCGACATCGACGCGAACGGGATCATCAACGTCTCCGCCAAG